>Ga0364914_10339_pt1 | contig 16922 bp, 16 predicted proteins | sample ExccelJu500001D3_3_FD_206954 | JGI IMG/M metagenome (GOLD analysis project Ga0364914, IMG submission 206954) | Enriched cells from Trout Bog Lake Hypolimnion, Wisconsin, USA - BchlTB.June25.5000.01.D3 | ecosystem: Environmental > Aquatic > Freshwater > Lake > Hypolimnion/Profundal zone | place... | reverse complement strand
CTGGGTTCCAGTGTTCTCGAAGGTGAACTTCAACGTGCCATCGGTCTGCGTGCTGCCACTATCGAAGATGTTATACAACCGATCTGAATCGGGGGTAATAACACCGTTCACCACATCGCTTCCCGCAAATTTGCCGACAAGAGGTTTGCCATTGAAAGTGACATCGACCTTGTTGGTTACGCCTTTAACAGGATTGAGGATGAGATAGACCTTGGTAGCTTGGAAGTGCTCAGTGAGCGTTGCGCCCTTTGTGGCTTGGGCATACTCAGATGCGATCGTCCATATGCCACCGAAGGCAAATTGATCGACTGGCACTGTGGCTTGCTCTGGAATCGTAAAGGTTCCATTTGGATAGTTTGGCTCTGGGTAGCCATATTGAGCGCGGTTGCTACCAAAGTAGGTCTCCGGAGTATTTTGATTTGTAGGAGTTGTATCTGGAAGATCAGATGGAGCGACCGTCACAGTGTGTCCTGCATTTCCGAGCAAGGTGCGGATCGCCTGCTCGGTCTCGCCGTAGTTTCCTTCACCGAACTCTGCACGACGGATGTGGCCCGTAGCATCAATGAGGTATTCAGCAGGCCAGTACTCATTGTTGTAGGCGTTCCAGGTTGCATAGTTATTGTCGAGCGCAACTGGGTATGGAATCTTGTAGCGCTTGATTGCAGAGCTGACATTGCCAGCATCCTTTTCGAAGGCGAACTCAGGAGTGCTTACGCCAATCACATCAAAGCCAGCGGAGTGATACTTGTTGTACCAAGCCTCAACATGCGGCAGGGTGCGTAGGCAGTTGATGCAGCTGTAGGTCCAGAAGTCGACGAGAACAACCTTGCCCTTCAAACTTGCGAGAGTCTGTGGACCAGATGTGTTGAGCCACTTAGAGATTCCGGTGAACTCAGGAGCCTTAGATGGCGCTCCACCACTTCCATTAAAGAGTCCAGCAGTATCTCCATTAGCGGAGGCAGGAACATTCTTGGTCCCCTTGAGCTTCGCCAAAGCCTTGGTCACACTTGAAGTTCGTTCAATGCTCGTCAAGGCATTGGTGTACGAAGGAACTGCATTGAGCAATTTAGCCTCGATGGTCTTGTCGTAATTTGTGTAAATCGCAACGGCGGTCAGGATCATGATCAAGCCAGATGCAATTTGGATGCGGCCAGTGTGCTTTGAGAGGCGACGTGACTTTGCAAGAAGCTTCTGTCCACCAACAGCAAAACCAAAGAGCGGGATAGATACACCAGCAACGTAGAAGAGTGTGACGATGACGGTCTCAAGAGATACCTTGTTGGTTCCGGCCAAGACGGCAACTGAGGCCAAGATAGGACCACTGCACGGTGTCCAAACGATTCCGAGTGCTAAACCGGTAATAAATCCGCCACCGAAATCCGAACGTTGGTTACGCCCGACTCCACCAAAACGACCGCTAAATCTGGAGATCGAAGCTTCCATGCGACGTGACAATGCAGGGACAGCCATGGAGATACCAATAACCAGGAGAACTACGACTGCGAATTTACGAAGGACGTTGGGATTGAGTCCTAAGGTGCTCTCTAGCGCCGAGATCGCCAAAGTGAAGAAGGCATACGAGATCGCTACACCTGCTGTGATGCCAAGTGGGCGACGTTTCGACTTAGATTGCGTGACATCTGCCAGCACAATAGGAAGCAGCGGCCAGATACACGGCGCCAGGATTGTGAAGAGCCCTGCGATAAAGGCCACAACATAGAGAACGATCATTTCTTTGCTCCCAACTTAGTTTCTTCTTCCACAATCGGATTAACCCGACGATGCTTGTCGTAATAAACCTTGCTCTTACGCAACATTCCACAGTGCGCCATCGCGCACCAGCGCCGCGACTTATTCTTGCTCTCATCGATAAAGAGCGCTTCGCAATCTTCACCCTCACACTTTTTAACTCTTGCAAGTTCGACTGTCAGGAGAATCTCCTCGACTTGAAGAGCGAACTCGCTGATCTTTCGCGCGCTCCCGGAGAGTCCAACCAACTCAAATTCAATCTCAGAAGTACTGGGCTTAAGCCTGCGATGTTGATGTGCTTTTCCTGAGAGTTCACCAAAGCGCTTCATGGTTTTGGTGTCAAAGTTCTTACGACTTGTCACGCTCACCAGCACCTCCCTCAGTACAGCCAAATCAGAATTCGGTTCTAGGGACTCGTCATTGATCGCATCAAAGAGCGGCTGCAAGTCCATGGGGATACTGTGGCAGAAGACACAAAAAAAGGCAACCAGTAAAATACGTTTTACTGGTTGCCTTTTTTGGGATCCCTGATTAACCTGCTCCTACCATCTAGCCTTAAAGGGAGATTTCCATGAAAGTTGTCCGCATAACCACCATCGTCACAATCATCACAATCGCTGCTGTTAGCCCAGCTCTTGCTGCTACACCAACGGCGATGCCTCACACCATGAAGCACGATGCAATGAAGCACACCACCGTTATGAAGCACACGACAGTCATGAAGCACACAACCATGAAGATGGATCACACCATGAAGATGACCCATCCAACGCCTACAAAAACAAAGTAAAGATTTAAGTAAAGATTTAAGTAAAGAAAAAAGCTCTAAATATTAAATAGAGCGGGAGAGGGCAGGGCTTAGAAGCTTGGGTCGCTTTTAAGCCTTGCCAAATCTCCGCTCGCGTTGATTATAAATTTCAATAGCTTTCCAGAGAGTCGTCCGATCAACATCCGGCCACAAAACATCCATAAAAACCATCTCGGCATAGACCGATTGCCAGGGCAAGAAATTAGAGGTCCGCTCCTCCCCCGAGGTTCGTAGGAATAAATCCACATCGCTCATCTGCGGGTTATATAAATATTTTTCAACTGATTTTTCAGTTATCGAATCAGGAATTAACTTCTTACTTTTTACATCAGCCGCCATGGCTTTGATGGCATCCACCAACTCTGTCCTGCCACCGTAGTTCACACACATATTGAGCGTTAGAACCTTGTTACGCTTAGTGAGTTCCTCGGCCTCTTGAAGCTCAGCAATAACTGATTTCCAAAGTCGACCTGGCCTACCCACCCATCGAACCCGCACTCCTAGTTCGTGCATCTCATCACGTCGCCTGCGCAATACATCGCGATTAAATCCCATTAAGAATTTGACCTCATCAGGGCTGCGCCGCCAATTCTCGGTAGAGAATGCATAAGCGCTGATCTCTTTGACACCAATTTGAATCGCGCCCTTAACAACATCAAGGAGCGCGGCTTCACCCATCTCGTGTCCCGCGGTGCGTGGGAGTCCACGTTTCTTGGCCCAACGGCCGTTGCCATCCATCACGATTGCAACGTGATGAGGGACGTTGGCAACCTTGGGAGGCTTAGGCGAACTCATGGTCACATTCTCTCAACAAGTGGGAGGCTGCGAAGACCACGCTCCAAATGCCATTGTAGGTAAGCGGCGATAAGACCAGAGGCTTCGCGGCGGTAGCGCTGCTCGCTCTCTGAGGCGAACTCCCACTCACCGCTTAAGAGCTGCTGCATCAGTTCTAGCGTTTGCGAGTGTGGTGTAGGAGCAGCGCTAGGTTTGCAATTGGCGCAGACACTTCCACCGCCAACCAGAGAGAAATATTTATGTGGTCCAGGTGCATTACAGCGCGAACAATTAGTTAATGAAGGTGCATAACCAGCAACGGCAAGCGAGCGCAGCAAGAAGGCATCGAGGATCAATGAAGCGTCGTATGTCTCGTGCGCCAGCGCTTTGAGGGCGCCTACAAGTAGTAAGTACTGTTGCAAGGCTGGCTCGTGCTCATGCGAGACAAAACGCTCGGCAGCTTCCAAGATCGCAGAGGCGACAGTCCATCGCTGGTAATCCAAGGACAAGGTATCGCCGTAATTTTCTAGGCTGACCGCTTGAGTCACTGTGTCGAAGGTACGACCGGAGTAGAGCTGCAGATCTACATGCGATGCTGGCTCCAGGCGCGCACCCCACCTTGATTTGGTGCGGCGCACGCCCTTAGCGACAGCCTTGATTCGCCCGTGCTCACGGGTAAAAAGGGTGATGATGCGGTCAGCCTCCCCCAATTTCTGGGTTCGCAGAACGATCGCTTGATCGCGGTAGACCGACATGGGTCCACCGTATCGCGTACTACTGTCGCAAGCCCCGATTTACCGCCGAGACAACCGCCTTGAGGGCAGCGGTCGTGGTGCTCGGATCAATTCCAACGCCCCAGAAGACATGTCCGCCAACTTCACACTCAAGGTAAGCGGCAGCCTTGGCATCGCCACCTGCTGAAAGCGCATGCTCGTAGTAATCCAAGACCCGAACTCCCGCCCCACCGACATGCTTGTTCATGATGTCAACGAAGGCTGCGATTGGTCCGTTGCCGGTCCCGGTCAGCGATTGGATGCTGTGGTTATCCATGAGTTCAACGCTCAGATTTACATCCTCATCAAGATGGCTGCTCTGCGAAAGTCCAACCAATTTGAATCGTCCCCATTGGTTGTCGGAAGCTGGCAGGTACTCATCTTCAAAGATCCTCCAGAGTTCATCTGGCGTAACTTCTCCGCCCTCGGAATCAGTCTTTGACTGAACTACTTGTGAAAATTCGATCTGCAAGCGACGTGGAAGATCGAGTTGATGCTCATTCTTCATCAAGTAGGCGACGCCACCCTTACCCGATTGGGAGTTAACGCGAATAACTGCCTCGTAGGAGCGACCAATATCTTTAGGATCGATCGGAAGATATGGGACCGCCCAGGTGTGTTGATCAATATGCACGCCTGCTGTTTCAGCATCGCGCTGCATATGTTCCAAGCCTTTTTTGATTGCATCTTGGTGTGAACCAGAAAATGCAGTAAAGACCAGGTCACCCCCATAAGGATGGCGTTCTGGAACACGCAATTGGTTGCAGTACTCAACGGTGCGGCGGATCTCATCGATATTTGAGAAATCGATATGAGGATCGATGCCATGACTGAACAAATTAAGACCAAGCGTTACTAAGCAAACATTGCCGGTGCGCTCACCGTTGCCGAAGAGTGTTCCCTCGATGCGATCGGCTCCGGCCAAGTATGCAAGCTCTGCGGCTGCAACCCCGGTGCCACGATCATTATGTGGGTGTAATGAAAGCACGATGGAATCGCGGTACTTCAGATTGCGATGCATCCACTCGATAGAGTCGGCATAGACGTTAGGTGATGCCATCTCGACGGTGGCAGGAAGATTGATGATCGTCTTGTGATCTGGAGTCGGCTTCCAAATATCGTTGACCGCATCGCAGACCTCTTTGGCGTATTCCAACTCAGTGCCGGTGTAAGACTCTGGGCTGTACTCAAAGAAGACGGTTGTGCCAGGAACGGTCGCAACAAGATCTAAGCAAATCTGAGCGCCATCCGTTGCGATCTTCTTGATGCCCTCTTTATCTTGTCCAAATACCACGCGGCGTTGCAGAGTTGAGGTCGAGTTATACAAGTGGACAACGACCTGCTTGGCGCCTTTGATCGATTCGAAGGTGCGTTCAATAAGCGGACGACGCGCTTGGGTTAAAACCTGGATCACAACATCATCTGGAATTAAATCTTCCTCGATAATTTTTCGCACAAAATCAAAATCGAGTTGCGATGCGCTGGGGAAACCAACCTCAATCTCCTTGTAACCCATCTTGACCAAGAGATTGAACATGGTCAGTTTGCGATGAGGATCCATAGGGTCGATCAGCGCCTGGTTGCCATCGCGTAGATCTACCGAACACCACTGTGGGGCTTTGGTGATGCGCTTTGAGGGCCAGGTGCGATCTGCTAAATCAACGGGGATGAATGGTGCGTATCGATGCACCGGCATCGTGGAAGGTTGTTGGTCTGGATATTTCATGAACTTGCTCCTTTAAATTCGCTGGGGCTCTTTGCCGTCTGATTGGTTAACCGGCAAGGCAAAACCCCCGCGAGCGAGGTGACCGGTTAGTTGGCCCCGCCGCGGCAGCGAAGGAGGAGGCTGCGTGTGTTCACAAATGTAGGTTACTAGAGCCCGTGAGCAGCAGCAACCGCCGCATAGCGAATCTGGCCATCATGGACATTGAGACCTGAACCCAAGGCAGGGTCACCAGAAACAGCGGCCTGCCAACCTAAATCGGCGATAGCCAGCGCATATTTAATGGTGGCATTAGCGAGCGCATAGGTCGATGTCGCAGGCACGGCACCTGGCATATTGGCGACGCAGTAATAGAGCGAATCATGAACTTTGAAGGTCGGCTCGGCGTGAGTGGTGGCGCGAGATCCTTCAAAACATCCACCCTGATCGATAGCCACATCCACTAGGACTGAACCAGGTTTCATCTTTGCAACTAAATCTTGAGTGACAAGCTTTGGAGCTTTTGCACCAGGTACAAGTACCGCACCGATAACTAAATCTGCGGCCATGCATTGTTGCTCGATCTCGTATTTTGAAGAGGCAAGAGTCTTTACCTGCCCAGCAAATATCTGATCGATCTCAGCAAGGCGCGCCAAATTGAGATCAAGGATGGTGACATCTGCGTGCATCCCATGTGCGATTGTTGCTGCTGCAACTCCAACAACTCCCCCACCGAGGATTACAACTTTGCCGGGACGAACTCCGGGTACTCCTGGAAGCAAAACGCCTCGTCCACCTTCAGGGCGTTGGAGAGCGGTTGCACCAACTTGAATCGACATACGTCCTGCAACTTCTGACATTGGCGCAAGAAGAGGAAGTGTGCGATTGAGTTCTACGGTCTCGTAAGCAATTGCGGTAACACCCTGATTCATCAATGCCAGTGTCAATTCTCGATCTGCAGCGAGATGTAAGTAGGTAAAGAGAATTTGGCCCTTGCGCATCTTGGGGTACTCGACTGCGATCGGCTCTTTGACCTTCATGATCATTTCGGCACGTTCCCAGACTTCATCGGCAGTTGCAACAATCTGAGCGCCAGCTGCAACGTAGTCTGCATCGCTAATCGCAGAACCGACTCCAGCTCCACTTTCGATCAGAACTGTGTGGTGAGCGCTCAGAGCATGAGCTCCAGATGGGGTGAGTGCGACGCGGGATTCGTTATTTTTGATCTCTTTGGGCACGCCAATAATCATGAGATGGATGCTACTCCGAATGCGCCTTCGATTCCCCGTAGATCGCAGCGCAGATCTTAGGATGAAGGTCTGCCCTCATCTGTGAAAAGGCTGATGGTGGCCAACCCGCCGCAAAGGTACGCCTTAGTAATTTAGCCATCTGATATTGAGGGCTATCTTCAAATGCCCTGTCTAGTGCGCGTTGGGCCAAGGCTCCATCGCCTCGTTCGTACGATGAGGTGGCAAAGATGACCGCCACAGGTGCGACATATCCCTTAGGCGCAATGCGAAGTAACCAGCGCCACATATCCCATAGCTGATCATCGGATTTTTCTGAAGTGAAACCCATTGCGTAGTCACGAACCTGTAGATCATGGAGGCGCACCAGAACCAGTGCAATGAGGGCTTTATCCAAAACAACCCCATCACGAATAAAGGCTAGGGAGATTTGATTAATCGCGTTGGCACCTTCGCGTTGTAGCGCATTGACCTGATCCGACTCATAATCAATCTCGGCGACCGCTTTTATCGCCTTAAGTAACTCTTTATCAATTCGATGTGCCGCAATGGAACGCTTCATCTCATCAAGGTCTATAAATGGAAGCGGATTGCCGGCGGCTACCTGCTCTGCGGTCACTCGGCTATCAGAGAGCTCGGGAACCGGATTGCCTTCAGGAGGGCAACACTCCAGATCGGCGCAGAGGCTAGAGCGAAATCTCCCTTCGCGAACTTCTATGCACTCCTTGATAGTGATCGAGTAACCAGAAATGATCTCTCGGACCACCAATAATGGATCGCTCCCGCCAACAGTCGTTGGGAGATAACCAACGATGATCGCCTCGCTCGCCTTCTCTCGAACCAAATGCAGCGCGATGGTTTTGCTGATCGCATTTATGTTTTCGCTATCTGGAAAATCAACGCGCATCGCCATGACGACTTTATCGTCGCGCAGCGCCATTGCGACAAGAGAGTCTTGTGGGTGATAGCCGACCATAAATGGAACAGCAGCTAGTAGATCATGTGGTGAGTTCAATTCAGTTGCAGTATGTGTAGTCATGGCTTAAAGATGGTGCGCAGCAGTGTCACCACGATCAGTGCCCAGATACTTATGTGCATAACTTCACCGTGTGAAATTCGTTGGTGCAGGTGATACTTGAATCGTTGCCGATGCGTTTTGCACAATCGCACCGCCAAGTATTGGAACCATCGCCGCCCCTTGCGCCGCCCAGGTACCTGCCCATGAAATCGATAAGTTGATGGTGTACGTCCCAGGGCTCTTGTAAGTATGGGTAATTGTGGCATCCGGGTAGGGACCACCAGCGCTGGATGTTGAAAAGGATGTGCCGTCTCCGAAGTTCCATACAAAGCTGGGGTTCATCAAGACATTCACGCCAACGCCTAAAATTGTTGTCACCACGCTAAAAACAGAGTTGGTATCGCTCCAGAAATAGACGGGAACATCCGTAAGCGCACCATTACTGGGTTGATACAAAATTTTGCTCCCAGGTAAGAGACGAGTGATCTGATCCGATAACGACAGAGCCGCGGTGACAACCTTATGAATAACGGTCGGCTTCTTCTTCACTGGAGGCTTATATGGTCTATGAACTATCGGCGTAACTTTGTAAGGAATCCAGGTCTGTGGCTTTGGCTTCACGATTGGTCGGGGATGCGGAGCCACTGTCGTTCCCGGTCGATTCTGGTTTGCGGTAATAATTAATTGGTGTGTGGTCGGGTCGGTGTAAACCTGCACGCACGGTCCCGCCGCACAATTTGCCGCCATCAGTAAACCTGCCATAAAGATCATCTTTGAAGGCTAGGAGGGAGCACGTTCACAGGCTCTTCACTCTCAGATTTCCTGTGTATGCGAGAAAGTTGTGGAAAGTCATGCCACGCTAGGAACATGACATCAAGGGATGGGGACGGCTGGATTCAGTGCAGCTGCGGGAATAAGCACTGGGGGTTGCATGGCGCCGCCGGACTCTTGCTTATTCGTGATGGCACCATCTTGTTACAGCACCGCGCGCCGTGGGTACATAACGGTGACACCTGGGGAATCCCAGGCGGTGCTAAAGATAGTCATGAATCCATTTTGGAAGGCGCCAAGCGCGAAGCCCGCGAAGAACTAGGTATAGATACAGACTTAATCGAACCTATTTATACCTTCACCGATAATCACGGCCCGTGGCGTTACGACACCATCATTGCTTTGGTGAGCCCAGATCTAGTGGCTCATGAGATGAACGATGAATCGCAGGAGATTCGTTGGGTTGCCTTTGATGATGTGGCTGGTATGCACCTTCATCCATCATTTGCCAAACACTGGCCGGATTTACAGGCCCTGCTCGGAGAATTGCTTATCTAAACGCTTGAGTGATTCTTTAACTACCGTGCCATCGCTGGTGCGATAAAACGGCGGCATCGAGTTAAGCAATATCGATCCATAGCGCTTGGTGACAATTCGCGAATCTAAAATTGCAACTACTCCGCGATCATCAATGGAGCGGATCAATCGACCGGTCCCCTGAGATAACAAGAGAGCGGCGCGCGGCAAGGAGACCTGCATAAAACCAGATCCCCCAGATTTATCTGCCTGAGCCGATCGCGCGCTCATCACGGGTTCATCAGGACGCGGGAAGGGAATGCGATCAATCGCGACCAAGGTGCAAGAAGGGCCAGGTACATCAATGCCTTGCCAGAGGGAAATCGTTCCGAGCAAGATTGAACGTGGGTCCTTGGCGAATTTCTCAACTAATGGTCCTACAGAATCACCGCGACGTTGGGTGATGATCGGCATTTTGAGTTCAGCAAGTACTCGTCGCAAGTGTTCATCTGCCATCTCAACTCCACGCCACGAACTAAAGAGCGCCAAGGTGCGTCCGCCTGCGGCTTCGATCAACTCCCCTAGCTCCGTCAACGCATCCTTAGCCGGTCCATCGCGACCAGGCTCCGCGAGATGGCGCGGCAGGTACAACATTCCTTGAGAGGCAAAATCAAAGGGCGAACCCACATCGAGCATCTGCACATTGGCGGGGTCTATCGCACCACGACTCTCTTCCGCCTCTTCATCAATATCTTGACCGACAACAAAGCCAATAGATCGTGCGATCGCATCAAAAGATTTTCCAATTGTGAGCGTTGCCGAGGTCGCGATCACCGGAGACTCGGTTAACAAATTTCGACGCAGGACATCAGATACCTCAAGCGGCGCCAAGTACAACGAAGAAAAGGTCGGTTCGAACCACATCACTTGATCTGCACCTGGACGAAGCATCTTGGTGGCGATCGTCTGGATTTCTGCTGTTGCACCTTTAACGCGAGCACGCTGTGCCATCAGATCAGATTCGATCACATCAGAGTCGGCGTTGATCAAAGCAACGACAGCCGCCGAAGCCTCCTTCACTTTGCGGATCGGTGCTTCAAGTTGCTTTGGAAGTTCAGGCAGCCGCCCTGATTTGCTGGGGTCGTTACGTACATCGGCTGCGAAATCAGCCAACGCTTCGGCAAACTCATCTGCCGCTTTGTTAAATGCGACCGTCGCCTTGCTAGGAATATGCTTTGCCGCCATCTTGGCAGCTCGCTCAACCCGAGCTGCAGTGAGCTCCTCAGTAACCGCCTGCGTTGTGCGATCCATGAACTCGTGCGCCTCATCCAAAATCACCGCATCGCGATCTGGCAAGATCGGATGGTTATCGACGATCTCGATAGCAAGCAACGTATGATTTGTTACGACAACATCAGCGGTCTGTGCCTTAGCTTTAGCGGCTATTGCAAAACACTGCGAACCAAAAGCGCAATCATCTTTACCGATGCACTCGCGTCCTGAAACTGAATTTGCCGCCCATACCCTGCGATCAACGTCGGGGGCATCATCTCGATCACCGGTTATCCCAGGAGTCGTGGCCCATGCTTTAAGACGCTTCTGATCTTTCTCGAGAATTCCGATCTCCATCAGAACTTCACCATCGGGATCTTGTTCGGCGCCGTTCATCTTCTGCAAACATAGGTAATTGCCCACGCCCTTGTAGACAGCGAATGTGAGATCGCGCTTTAGGACCCTCTCTAACGCAGGTTGAATCTTGGGAAGGTCGCGTTCCACCAGCTGACGTTGCAGCGCCAAAGTTGCCGTAGCCACTAAAACTTTCTTGCCATGAACCAGTGCCGGAACCAGGTAGGCCAGCGACTTACCGGTGCCAGTTCCCGCTTGAACTAGTAGGTGATGTCGATCAGTGAGCGCATTGGCCACAGCTTCTGCCATCTGAATCTGACCTTCGCGCGGTTGGCCACCAATAGCTTCAATCGCGGCAGATAGGGCCTCACCCACCAATTTCATCTGCTGGTTCTTGCCGCTGGACATTTGGCAAGCCTATCTAGTGAGGCTGACTCCACACCTGCTCCATGCGAGGGGCTGTTAGGAAGTTGTTAGTCATTTTCATTTTTCACCCTCTACCCATCGCCTCATTCCTAACCTATTGCCATAGCCCCACTTCTTGGGACTACCTATGGGTTTTAATGAGGAGGAATTCTGATGGCTGACGTACTAGCTATCGCTGGTTTTGCCGTGATCTTCGCTGCCTTCGGATTGATATTGAAAGGCTTAGGGCGGATCTAATGGCACAGACAATCGGGCTTATCCTGGCAATTTTGCTTACTGGATATTTAATCGTCGCACTCCTCTTGCCGGAGAAATTCTAAATGAGCGAACTTTCATCAACCCTTTTCACCGATCTTGCACTCGTTGTTCTGATCGGTCTCTCCATCGTCCCCCTCGGCAATTACATGGCCAAGGTATTTCGATCAGAAAAAGTTGGCTGGCTGGAAAAGCGCTTCTATTCCAGCATTGGTATCGACGCCCGGTCTTCACAATCCTGGAAAGGCTACGCCGCTTCCCTTCTTAGCTTCTCTGGAATTTCCATACTCTTCCTATACTGAATCCTTCGGCTCCAGCAATACCTGCCTTGGTCTGAAGGTTTTAAAGGCATGTCACCTGGTCATCGGAAGATCGTCGTGAACTTCTTGGTACCGCTAGTTCTTCTCTAGAACGATTGAAGGGCTTAATCGAAAACCTACTTGATATGAGTCGCCTGCAAGCCGGTTCGCTGGCAGTTCACCTACAAGAAGTATCTATTTACGATGTAATCCCCACAGCTCTCAAATCAATCGCCGCCCCACCTGATGCAGTTGAATTAATTGAAGGACCCGAGGTCTCAGATGTCCGCACAGACCCTGGTCTATTAGAGCGAGTGCTCGCAAACTTGATCGACAACGCAATCACACATGGAAAGTCGGAGAAGAAACCACAAATCAGCGTCTCTGAACATGGCGACGAAGTCCAAGTTCGCATTATCGATTACGGCAAGGGAATCGAACCCTCACTCAAGAAAGAGGCCTTCGCACCTTTCAAGCGACTTGGTGATATCGATAACGGTCGCGGAGTTGGACTTGGACTCGCACTCAGCCACGGACTTTCCGAAGCAATGGAGGCTGAACTAACTCTTGAAGAGACTCCTGGTGGTGGCCTCACTGCAATCGTAACTATCCCTACCACTGGTTCTTCTGGCGAATAAAGTGACTATGGAAAAGATTCTGGTAATCGACGATGAGCCACAGATCATCCGCGCCCTCAAGGTAAATATGCAGGCACGTGGTTACGAGATGATCGCTGCCCCCAACGCAGAAACTGGCATCGCGTTGGCAGCAGATAAGCATCCTGACGTCATCATTGTGGATTTGGGCTTACCCGATCGCGACGGATTGACCGTAATAACCAGCGTGCGCAAGTGGAGCAACGTCCCGATATTAGTTTTATCGGGTCGCACTGATTCCAAATACAAAATCACCGCTCTTGAAAATGGCGCAGATGACTACATCACCAAACCCTTTGATGTAGAGGAGCTCTTCGCGCGAATCCGAGCCGTATCGCGTCGCCGTGAAGAAAAGATAGAACTTCGCACCATCACCATGGGCGACCTGCTCATTGATTTCACGCGTCGCTCCATTACAAGAACTGCGGGTGATTCGCCTGCTCCGCACCTGACCCAAGCAGAGTGGAAGGTCCTTGAAGTCCTTGCCTTAAATCGCGGATCCCTCGTTACAAAGCGCAAGATCTTGGATGCTGGTTGGGGTACTAACTACGCCGAAGAGAACGGATCATTGCGTCTATTTGTGTCTCAATTGCGTCAGAAGCTAGAACCCAACCCAAAGAGTCCCATCTACATCATCACGGAACTTGGAATGGGTTATCGATTCGCGGAGAGTTAAAGTGAATACTTCAACGTCTTTCCGCGACGCATCGTAGAGCGCCGAGTAAGCTCCTTCTGGATCACTATCCGCAAGTTTTGAGGCAGAAAGTAAGTGATTCCGGGACTGCCGCAGTAAACGATCTGCATGAGGGCGACTTGCAACCACCTGCTGCAATCTCGCGCCATCTATGAATTTCTGAACGGTTTTGCTACCTTGGCCGGGATTTATAAAACGTATCTCAATCGAACTCATCCTTTCTTATCAAACAACTTCAACTCAACAACTGGATTTGCCTTGACCGTCTTCAAAAATGGATCATCACCCTGACTCCATGCTTGATTAGATACCCGTCTCACATTCACCTCTCGAAGTAATAATTGCCCTGCCCGTTGTGCTGCTCCATCTAACTGATCGAGATCCGCTGTACCAACGATGAGCAAATCAACATCTTCAGGAATCGGTCCAGATTGCCCTTGATATCGAGCGGCCCAAGATCCAAAAATATATGCGAAGTCGATTCCTTCAATTCCCGAAAACTCCCGGTTGAGGACAGGAAGTGGACCGTATGTAACTGTGAGTAAGTCGGCGAGAGGTTTAAAAATTATGCTCTCTTCGTTCGCTGAGATTTTGTTGCTGCGTCCATCCGTTTTGCTAACTACATATCCGTTCGCGCTCAATCGACTGGCCTCTTGAGATAGTCCTGGCCGGGAGACTCCAATCCGCAGAGCCGCCTCTGTAATAGAGAAGGACTTTCCAGGATTGAGGTAGAGAAGCGCCAAAAGATCTCCCTGGGTTCGAGAGCGTAGGAGCGGAAGAAGCGTGTTATCGTTCATAAGTCTTACTATATCGTAAGAGTTGTGGACGATTGTAGACACCTCCGACGCTCCCCCATAGGTTTCACTAATGCGGATTCTGATTCTCGGTGGAACTTCCTTCGTCGGCCACGCCCTCACCATCGCCGCAACTTCTCGCGGCCATGAGGTCACGACCTTCACCCGCTCTTCAACCCCACCTGGTGCTGTCGAAGGAATCGTCGAAACAATCTTCGGCGACAGAACCAAAAAAGGCGCATATGACTTCGCTGCGGGGCGTCAGTGGGATGTTGTTATTGATACCTGGTTCGGTGCACCAAAGGTTGTGCACGAGAGTGCAACGCAACTCAAAGCTCACGCCCCCTATTACGCCTACGTATCTACCTGCTCAGTTTATGATGGTGATCCACTTCCCTATGGAGTAAATGAAAACTCACCAACGGTAGCCGCTGATCCATTGGCCGATTCCACAAACTATCCCGCCGATAAACGTGGTGCTGAGCTTGCAATACTCGAGGCATACGGAGCAGACGCTTCACTGATCGCCCGCCCCGGATTGATTCTTGGTCAACGCGAGTGGCCAGCCAGATTAAGTTGGTGGCTACGACATATTGCCGAAGGTGGCGAAATCTTGGCGCCAGGTCCACAAGACCTTGCGATTCAATATATAGATGCTCGCGACTTAGCTAACTGGATCATTGAATCCATCGAGAAGCACCTCACTGGAACTTTCAATACTCTCTCACCCGTTGCACATTGCACCATGTCGCAACTCCTCGAAGAATGCAAAACAGTTACAAATTCAGAAGCAAACTTCACCTGGATTCCTGCCGATTTCTTACAAGAACAGGGCGTCGAGCCTTGGAACGAAATACCTATTTGGATGACACCAGATCGCTATTACTTCTATCAATTTGATACATCAAAGGCTCAAGCCGCGGGGCTGAAGAGCCGCCCCTACACCGAAACAATTGCAGATACCTGGAACAGTCTCTTAACCGAACCACAAGCTGAATTACCTGGTGGTCGAGTCCCACCTGGAATCGATCGCGATAAAGAAATTAAAGTTCTCGCGGCATGGGCCGAAGGTTTTTACTAATATTTCAAATACGAAAGGCCCGCCGCAGCAACGACGAGCCCCATTCGTAACACACTTACTTCCCGTAAGCAGGTGAGTCGGGGTTTACGCCCCGATTCACTTGGAAAAATTACCACAAAAATACCCCCGGCAATTAAACCGAGGGTATTTTTCTTACTTCTTACTCAGCGACGGATCATGAACATCCAGATGTATTGCCGCAACCTTCGCAGACGAAGCAGGAACCAGCCATGCGCATCTTCACTCCGCAGGTCATGCAAAGTGGTGCATCTGAGGATTGACCGCTCATCTTCTCGAAGAGCTCCATTGAGGAACCGACTCCGGCGAGGCCGTTATCTACTGGCTTTGCCTCGATCTTTACTTCAGCTACTGGCTTACTTGCAACCGCAGGCGCTGCCACAGGAGCAGCTTCTGCTTTTGGGGCTGCAGGCTCATCCTGGGTGTATTCACCTGACTCCAAAGCGCGAGCGCGCTCTGATGCGGTGTACAAGCCCATTGCAGAGCGAGTTTCGAACGGTAGGTAATCCAGTGCCAAGCGACGGAAGATGTAATCCATCATCGACTGTGCGATGCGGATATCTGCATCATCTGTCATACCAGCTGGCTCAAAGCGCAGGTTGGTGAACTTTTCGACGAAGGTTTCAAGTGGCACGCCATATTGCAGACCGATCGATACCGCGATCGAGAAGGCATCCATCACACCAGCAAGAGTTGAACCTTGCTTTCCGAGCTTGAGGAATACCTCACCGAGTGCGCCATCAGCGTATGCACCAGCGGTCATGTAACCCTCGGCGCCTCCTACAGAGAACGATGTTGTCATTGATGGACGTGACTTAGGTAGACGCTTACGAGTCGCTACAGCAGGACCAGCAACAGCAGAAGACTTGTTTGCATCTTCGCCCTTGTTATCGCCCTTACCTGTTGAAAGTGGTTGACCCACCTTGCAGTTGTCGCGGTAGACAGCAAGTGCCTTAAGTCCAAGCTTCCAGCCTTGGTAGTAGACCTCTTCGATCTCTTCTACGGTGGCATCAGATGGCAGGTTGACGGTCTTTGAGATCGCACCTGACAAGAATGGTTGGCAAGCAGCCATCATGTGAACGTGGCCCATTGCGCTGATCGAGCGGATACCCATTGCGCAATCGAAGATGTCGTAGTGCTCTGGCTTGAGGCCAGGAGCATCAACAACGTGACCGTTTGCTGCGATGTATTCAACGATCGCCTCTATGGTCTCCTCGGTGTAACCAAGCTTGCGAAGTGCCATTGGAATGGTCTGGTTAACGATCTGCATTGAACCGCCACCGACGAGCTTCTTGAACTTAACGAGTGCAAGATCTGGCTCGATACCTGTGGTGTCGCAATCCATCATCAAACCGATGGTGCCGGTTGGAGCAAGAACAGATGCCTGGGCGTTCCGCCAGCCGTTCTTGGCACCGATCTCGAGGCACTTTGCCCACTCTTGGTTAGCAACCTGCCAGACATCTGCATCCAAGGTGGTTACAGAGCGAGCGCTAGAAGATGCATTGGTGTGCTTCTGCATAACGCGAGTGTGTGCCTGTGCGTTGCGAGCAAAACCAGCATAAGGACCAACTATCCCAGCGAGTTCTGCAGAACGACGGTATGAGGTACCAGTCATGAGTGAGGTGATCGCACCAGCGAGTTGGCGTCCGCCATCTGAATCGTAGGCAAGGCCAGATGCCATCAAGAGAGCACCGAGGTTGGCATAGCCAATACCT
>Ga0364914_10334_pt1 | contig 17122 bp, 16 predicted proteins | sample ExccelJu500001D3_3_FD_206954 | JGI IMG/M metagenome (GOLD analysis project Ga0364914, IMG submission 206954) | Enriched cells from Trout Bog Lake Hypolimnion, Wisconsin, USA - BchlTB.June25.5000.01.D3 | ecosystem: Environmental > Aquatic > Freshwater > Lake > Hypolimnion/Profundal zone | place... | reverse complement strand
CGAGCTATCGGAGTATTGTCGGAGTAAAGGTCTTTATCCTGAGCAAGTGGCACAGTGGCGCGAAGCCTGTGAGAAAGCCAATGATCAGGTCGAGAGTCGCCAGCAATACACCAAAGAAAAGGAAAAGCAGTCCGCTCGACGTATTAAAGAGTTGGAGCGGGAGCTGAAGCGAAAGGAAGCGGCGCTGGCTGAGGCCGCGGCTTTGATTATCCTCAAAAAAAAAGCAAATGCGATTTGGGGGGACGGAGAGGACGACTGATCTCAGTCGAGGATCGTTTGAGGGCGCGAACCCTGATTGAGGAGGCCGTGACGGCCGGGGCGCGGCGATTCAAAGCCTGCGAGACTCTGGGTATCACGTTGAGGACTTACCAACGTTGGGAGCGCTCGCCCGCGGATGGACGACCTGGCGCGATACGACCAGAGCCGGCTCATAAGCTAACAGAGGCTGAGCGCGCATCGATCATTGAGATCGTGAATCGCCCTGAACATGCCAGTCTGCCTCCGCATCAGATTGTGCCGCGATTAGCGGACGATGGAGTTTATGTGGCATCCGAGTCGAGTTTCTACCGCGTCATGAAGGATCATGGTCAGCAGAATCGGCGAGGAAGAGAAAAGGTACATGAGCGGCGTGCACCTACGACGCACATGGCAACAGCACCGAATCAGGTCTGGTGTTGGGACATCACATGGTTGCCCTCATCAGTCCGTGGCCAGTTTTATTACTGGTATATGGTGAAGGATGTCTTCAGTCGCAAAGTGGTCGCCAGCGAGGTCCATGTTGCAGAGTCTTCTTCATTGGCTGCAGAGCTATTAAAGCGTGGCACGCTAAAGGAGAAGGTGCAGGAAGTGTTGATACTGCACTCGGATAACGGCAGTGCCATGAAGGGCTCAACGATGTTGGCGACGATGCAAAACTTAGGTGTCGTTCCGTCCTTCAGCCGTCCTCGAGTGAGCAATGACAATGCGTTTGCAGAGACATTGTTCAGAACGGCGAAGTATTGTTCGACGTGGCCCTCGAAGCCATTTGAAAGTCTTGAAAAGGCTCGGGAATGGGTCGATGGATTTGTGAGGTGGTACAACGAGGAACATCGCCATAGCAGGATACGTTTTGTAACACCCGGCGAGCGCCACGCTGGAAAAGCTGAAGCGTTACTTCAGCGGCGACATCGGCTGTATTTGGTGGCCAAGGAAAAACATCCGCATCGCTGGACCGGAAGCACTAGAAATTGGACTCTCCAGAACGAAGTCTTCCTGAACCCAGAGCGATCCGATAAGGCCGCATAGTAAGAATGAAATTACGCGTGGACGCGACAACTATCTTGAAAAGCCCCGTCCGGCAGGTCATCCATATTGTCTAAGGGGAGAATACAGGCTGAATGGTATTTCTTCCCATCTGATTGAAAACAGAGTTATCCAGAGCGGACTACCTAATTTATAGATGATCTTCAATTTATATTCTTGACCGCTGCCAACGAGCAATATGTTCAAACCTACCATACAGAGAGGATTTCTTTAGGAAGATCTCTCAGTCTTAGGCCTTCTTTATCTTTTGTGGACAGCTCAGGTGTATCGATCGGCCAATCAATGCCAATATCAGGGTCATTCCAGGCAATGCTGTACTCCGATGCGGGGTGGTAAAAGCTCGTACACTTGTAAGCAAAGAGCGCCATGTCACTCGTTACACAAAAGCCATGGGCAAAGCCTTCGGGTACAAAGAGTTGGTGATGGTTCTCTTCTGAAAGATAGGTGCCATACCATTGCCCAAAGGTCGGAGAATCAGCTCTTACATCCACAGCGACGTCAAAGACTTCGCCCCGAAGGACGTAGACGAGTTTCCCCTGGGCGCCTGGGTTTTGGAAGTGAAGGCCCCTGAGAATGCCTTTTTTTGATAAGGACAGGTTGTCCTGTACAAAGTCCCGATTGAGTCCCGCTTCTGCATAACGGCGCTGATTCCAGCTCTCCTGAAAATAACCTCGCGCATCCCCGAAGACATCGGGCTTAATCAGCAGGACTCCAGCGAGATGGGTCTGTTCAATGATCATATGGGATGACCAAATTTCAGGAGACGGAGAAGATACTCACCGTAGTTACTTTTCCGTAAGGGCTCTGCTTGTGCTGCCAGCTGTTCCGAGCTGATCCAGCCCTGACCCCAGGCGATCTCTTCAGGACAGGCAATCTTAAGGCCCTGACGTTCTTCAATGGTCTGAATGAAGTTCCCGGCCTGGAGCAAGGATTCGTGAGTGCCGGTATCGAGCCAGGCGACGCCTCGCCCAATCTTTTCGACATGCAGTTGCTGCTGCTCGAGATAGATCTTGTTGATATCGGTGATTTCAAGCTCACCCCGAACCCCAGGCTTTAAATGCTTGGCCATATCGAGGACCTGATTGTCGTAGAAATAGAGCCCTGTGACCGCATAATTGGATTTAGGCTCTTTGGGTTTTTCAACCAGTCCTATGACACGCCCTTCAGCATCAAATTCAGCCACACCGTAACGTTCTGGGTCATTGACCCAGTAACCAAACACCGTGGCGCCTTCTTCTCGTGCCGCGGCCCGTTTAAGGTCATCAGACAGACCATGGCCATAGAAAATATTATCGCCGAGGATCAGGCAGGAGGGATCATTGCCCACAAAGTCCCGTCCGATGATAAAGGCTTGTGCCAAGCCTTCAGGTTTTGGTTGCTGGGCGTATTGAATCGAAATACCCCATTGGCTGCCATCGCCCAAAAGATTCGTAAACATCGGTGCATCCTGAGGCGTTGTAATAATCAGGACGTCTTGAATGCCTGCCAGCATCAACACTGAAAGAGGGTAATAAATCATCGGCTTGTCATAGACCGGCAAGAGCTGTTTGCTGGTGACATGCGTTAAGGGGTGGAGCCGGGTGCCGGAACCGCCTGCGAGAATAATGCCTTTGGTTGAACGTGTGCTCATGATCTTTTTATTGGGTGAAATGCTTTCAGAGATTCTAGTCTGCAGACCCTAGGCGTTCGCCTCGGTAGCTGCCGTCCATAACTCTCTGACACCAGGTGTCATTATCGAGATACCACTGCACGGTCTTACGCAGCCCTGTTTCGAAGGTTTCCTGAGGTTCCCACCCTAGGGTGTTCTTGATCTTGGTGGCATCAATCGCATAGCGCATGTCATGCCCTGGGCGGTCTGTGACATAGGTAATGAGGTCGCGATAGCTCTGGCCATCCCCTTTAGGACGGAGCTCATCCAAGAGATCACACAGGGTATGTACTACTTCAAGATTGGTTTTTTCGTTGTTACCACCGACGTTGTAGACTTCGCCCGGGGTACCGGCTTCGAGGACGCGTTCAATCGCACGACAGTGATCTTCCACAAAGAGCCAGTCACGCACATTGGTGCCCGTCCCATAAATGGGTAGGGGCTTACCCTTAAGAGCGTTCATGATCATGAGGGGGATCAGTTTCTCAGGGAACTGGAAGGGCCCATAGTTATTGGAGCAGTTGGTGGTGAGAACGGGGAGGCCATAGGTATGAAAGTAGGCTCGAACCAGATGATCCGACCCTGCCTTTGAGGCAGAGTAGGGGGAATTGGGCTGGTAGGGTGTGGTTTCGGTGAATTTACCCGTGGGTCCTAAGCTCCCATAGACCTCATCGGTTGAGACGTGGAGGAAGCGGAAGGCTTTCTTTTCAGCTTCAGGCAAGCTACGCCAATATTTTCGAGTTTCTTCGAGTAACTGGAAGGTACCGAGGACATTGGTCTGGATGAAGGCTTCGGGTGAATCAATCGACCGATCCACATGGCTTTCAGCAGCAAAGTTCACGATGGCTGAGGGCCGGTGTTCTGTAAGGATTCGTGTAAGTAGCTTGGCGTCGGTAATGGATCCGTTTATGAAGGTATGAAATGACGAATCTTTAATACTGCTAAGCGTATCTAAGTTTCCGGCGTAGGTTAGGGCGTCTAGGTTAATGGTTAGGGTTGCATCTCTCCCTAATCTGAGTACAAAGTTCCCACCAATGAAGCCCGCGCCACCAGTAACTAAGACAGTCTTCATTGGTCCAAATTTCCAATAGAGAAAAGGATATTATACCAATTATCCATACTTCCTTATGGTCAAAAATAGCCTGATTGTAAGCTGGTGGAGGTTTTTTGTTTTGACTAATCACAATTACTTCAAATTCTGGTGTTCTCTACATAACGCATCACTGTATCGGTTTTTGTCCATCGTCCACGTACCATAATAATAGGCATGCTAGCACCTGAAGCTAGTAAGTCTTGTGCGGCACCAACTCGGATGGAGTGTCCGCTGATGTTTTTTATAGCCTCAGTATCTAGCCCGGCATCCTTAGCTAACTTTTTATAGATCTTATTAATGTGGCTTGGACTGAGCCCCGCGCTTACAATCCCTCCGTTATTGATACCACGAAAAATTGCACCAGCCTTGATCCTCGATCGTTCAATCCAGTTATCTAATGCCTGCTGCGACTGTTCAGATATTGTGAGCCACCTACCGACACCGTCAGGATCAGTTTTGCTTCGTCTAAGTAAGATCTTCAATGGTTGTTTTTGGTCATTAGTTCGTTTTATGTCCTCAGCCATGAGCGAAGCTAGCTCACTCCTCCGGCATAGTGTGTCGTAAGCGACTAATATTAGTGCGCGATTCCGAAGCCCTCGAAGGGTATCATCAGTCGCGGAGATCATTCTTTGAAGATCAGAAATATTGATTGCCTGAGCCTGATTAGATGCGCGTCCCAAGGCTCGGTGCATCCGCCTCATTTCGATGGAGACTTCCGGGTCTTTAGTTGGGTCAATAAATCGATTGAGTTTATGGATGGTCGAGATCCCGGCGATGGCTCTGCGGATGCTTGCGGATTTAAGGTCCCTTCTAGCTAGGCTGGCTATAAACTTGCCCACAGAGGCTGGGCTTGCGGGAAGCGATTCATAAGCGTTATGTTCGCAAAAAAGAATGAAGGCCTCGAAGTCAGCGCGGTAGGCCCTTAACGTGGCTGGAGCATATGCGCCGTCTAATAGGTTTATTGTTTCCTTTAGAATTTGCCCTGATGTAGCATTCATTGGCTTATTATTTAGCTATGTCTAATGATTCAAAAAATATCCAAAATGATATCAAAATGATCACAAGCTGTCAAATTAGAGCTGCACGTGCGTTAATTAACTGGAGCGCGCTAGTGTTAGCAGAGAAGTCGGGTCTAGGTGTCGCGACAATACGTCGAATGGAGTTAGCCGTTGCTGTACCTTCTAGTAACGCCCAGACGCTTGACTTGGTTCAGAGGGCTCTTGAATCAGCTGGGGTTGAGTTTATCGGTTCACCAAACAATGACCCTGGCGTCCGATTATTAACAAACCGAACAAAGAGCTGATCAGGCTGGACTCTAGAAATCATGGTCTTCGTTTGCCAGGGGCTTGAGAGTTTAGACTCTAGTAGTCGTAGCTTTTTCCTGATTTCTGGTTCAGGGAATCACATTTACAAAACGGACTCATTCTCATTTAGAGAGATAGACCCCCTTTTATTGGGTGTCGCAATACTCTCACGCACGCTAACGCCCGTTAGCGGGCCTAAGCTTTGAAGAGCAGTCCCCTCCTTTATCCCTTTAAGTCTCTAAAGACATGCTCATGTAAGACCAAAGCCAACAACACGCGCTATATGGTTTGATGCTTGCTAGGCAACCATTCATGCGCCTTAAGAAAATCGTGGGCGATTGATTCTAAATTTATAAACAAAAATCCCGCCATTCATTAAATCGTCTCTGAGCCACTTGGTTTGTCAGTTGCCAAAGAAGGCATGTTTTGGTCCCTAAATTGACTGCGCCTTCTTTGCCACCTTTGAAGCCGTCGTCATGAGGCTCAGGAATCTCAGATGCTCAGGGCTCTTCACATCGCTGACTTATCTTTTCCTGTGGATGTTGTTACCGTTTTCTCAAGGACAACCAGTTAGCTCATATCCAAGAGGACTCCATGATGTTGGACAAAGATAATTTCATTGCGGCCATTCGCGCAAAAATCGAAGGTTCCATTCCGAGTATACAAGAACAGTGGACTCATCAAGGGGGCATAAAGACCCGGCATATTAAGTAGAGACCTTCTTCCTCAAGACGTTTGCCTAAGGCTCTATGAGGCTTTTCCAAAAGATGCCGATGGCTTCTCTAATCTCGACCTTTTCGTGGAAAAAAGAAAACCTCTGTCGATTTGGGTGCCTATGACCCGGTTCTCCAGACCATAATCTATGCATTTCAGGATGAGAATTTGGTATCGCTTATCGCCAAGGTATTAGCCTTGTCGCACATTGAGCCCGATCCAGCCCTACACGAGGTCGGACTTTTAATGATATTTGAAGGCGACTTCTTGAATCCTTATCTCGATAACAGCCACGATGGCAAATTCAATCGATACCAACGCCTCAATCTTCTTTACTATGTGTCACCTGATTGGATCTTGGAAAATGGGGGTAACTTGGAGCTTTGGGATACATCCCTTAAAAATACTACGACGATTCTTTCTAAGACCAATCGCCTGATCGTCATGGAAACGAACAAAACCACTTTGCATTCGGTGAGTCCACTAAAGGCCTTAAGGCTTCGTACCTGTGTTTAAAACTATTATTTCTCCGAAGTCTCACCTGATAACAGCGATGGACCCGAGTGATTGGACAGGGGTAGGACGAGTTAATATGTTTCCGACATGATGGGTACGTCCCATGGAGGAAATGATGAGAAGACCAAGAAGGACTCACTCCCCTGAGTTCAAAGCTAAGGTGGTCATAGCGACCCTCAGAGGAGCCAAAACACTGGCTGAGTTGGCGGAGCAGTTTGATCTGCTACCGATCCAGCTCAGTGAATGAAAGAACCAACTGGCCGAGAGCGCCGGGGCGGTTTTTTCAAAGGGTAAACAAGACGCTTCGAATGAGGAGGAGATCAAAATCCTCCACGCCAAGATTGGTCAACTGACCATTGAGCGTGATTTTTTAGAACACGGGCTCCAACGGATTCACAGGCCCAGAGGAAAGAAATGGTGAGTCCCGAGGAGTCGCTCTCCGTCAAAAGACAGTCTGAGCTTCTGGATCTTCCTCGATCAACCTTTTATATCAGCCGAAGCCGGTTGGTCAGGGTGATCTGGATTTGATGAAGAAGATCGATGCTATGCACCTTGAGCCCCCGCTCTATGGTTCACGACGGTTAAGGGATGGGTTGCAGTTGATCGGATATGCCATCAGTCGTAAGAAGATTCAGCGATTGATGAGAGAGATGGGCCTATGCGCGCTCTATCCGAAGCGAAACCTTGAGGGATATCTCAGTGAGGATGCTTGCGAGGCGTTTCAGAAGGTCTTGATGGTCAGCAAAACCCAAAGTGGGTGACATGATCGAAGTGGCTAGAGGTCTTCGCAAAATAAGGTTTGGAGATATTCGCATCATTGGCTTCAGTCTTATCAAAGAGAATCGAGATAGACGCCTGCTCAGGGTTGATCAGGGACCCTGAGCAAAGCCATATGATTTAATCGTCTTTTTGTCATTGATCAAACAAGGCAAAGGGGGCATTAAATTCTAAGCAAAAAGAAAACCACCCTCTTTGCCACCTTTGTGAATCAATTTATTGAAAAGTACCTTCTGGTAAGGTCCAGTTCCATTCCCCTTGATAGCCATGTTTGCTACTTTGAACATTCAGCCTTTCTCGGGCTCTCCTGATCTGGTCCGAGGAGAATCCAGCAGCCTTGCCTTGCTCAAACACTTCTTTGGCTGTTTTCTGACCATAGGTCAGGAAATCAAAAAGCCATTCATCCTGTGGGGATCGTCGTTTATTGGGACCAAGCTTTTCCGGATGATCTGATTCACTTAAGAGATCTCTTGCCGATCCTTTTTCATAAGCGCCCCATATCAGCTTGGATGAATGTACGCCCGGGTGCTCGTGTAATTCACGTTGTTCAAGATCGTAACGAAATCCACCATCATCCGGACCTATATTGGACTTGGTTCTGCAGAAAATGCGATTACCCTCTTTGTGATCTCCTGTGGTTTTGGCCGCAGCAAAGACAACCCGGGCTAGAGCACCAAAGGCAATGGATCCCGTAATCCGTTCTGTGGGATCTTTGCCTTGGCTGCCTTTGTTGAAATGAGAAATCCCAAGCGCTGCGCAGTTCAGTGCTAAAGCTAGATTTACCAGAGGCTGCAAGCCTCTTCGAACTTCAGCATTCTTATGCGAATCGCCTGGGATCGCGGACACAATGGGGTCAATAATCAGTAGGTGAATGCCGCCGATACTTTCAGCCACTTCCAAAATGGCACTGAGGTCCATCGCTGGATCAAAGGCCCTGACATCAGAGTGATTTCTAATTCTCCCTGCAAAGAAGACTTTCGAAAGATCAGCACCTGAAGCCAACAGTCTCGGCACCAGTGTGTCTTTGGGATCGTCTTCCCCGGACCAGATGAGGACATTGCCTTTTGATGAATAGGTTCCATCGGGCCAATCACCTCCTTGAGTCACAGTTGCGGCCAGTGATAGCGCCAACGTGGTCTTGCCGGTACCAGGCGCCCCTGCGAGGACATGAAATTTTCCTCTAGCCAGCCAATCCTGCCATAGCCATTGGAAAGGCGCAGGTGTGAGGGATGCAGCTGGGATGAGCTCCAGCCTGGGCAGATTGGGCGGTTGGTGCGAAGTAAAGGATCTTGGCGGAGTAAGTGTCTTGGGGATTTTCGTTTGAAGATCCGCCATCATCTCTTCAAGACGCGTTAGTGCCATGACAACCCCCATAAACACAATGGTTGAATCCAGACTTGATGATGGTCCTGTGTTGAATGAGGCCTCTTATTGGGCAGCGAGTTTGATCGAACGCGTAATGCAGTCATTGTTTTAAGCTCCATGTGATTGAAGCCTCATTGTCAGAGTGATCATTAGGGATGATGTGTTCGAAAGAGATTAAAAACCTACGCTCTTTCGAACAGGTGAGGTGAATTCAGTCTGGCGAAGCTTTTTTCGATGGAGAAAAGCAGAAAGATGCATAGAAGTAGGGAAAGCGGCTAAGGGTCAAGCCGTTTCTCGCCTTCTCGCATCCGTGACATTGTGAACCTCGGTCATCTTGGAGAGTGCCGCATTGAGTTGCACCATGTTTTCGACTTCAGCCGTAATCTGTAGAACCACAGTTCGTTCAACTGGGTCTGTGACGCTGTTGGTCCGAAGGATATTGATGTGGGTTTGAGTCAGAACGTTATAGATGTCCTTCAATAGCCCCTTTCGATCCAATGCGCTGATTTCAATTTCAACCGGAAAAGCTTCGGGTTCAGAGGCCCAAGAGACTTTGAGCAAACGATCCTGCTTTTCTTCTGGCAGTTTCTGAATATTGGTGCAGTCTTGTCGATGAATGGCGATCCCTCGTCCCAAAGATACATAGCCAATGATGCGGTCACCAGGTGCGGGTTCACAGCAGCGTGCGAAGTGAGTCAGGAGATTCTTGACCCCTTCGATCCGGACTTCATTGTTGGATGGATCAATCTGTAGGGGTTTTTTCGGAATAACCGGAACGGGGTTCGCTTTGGGCCCTGGTTCAAAAGGTTTGAGCGCATTACTTAGTTGTTGCAGGGTGATATCACTTCGCCCTAAAGCCAGCATGACGTCTTCACCTCGAGGGAGATGGAGGTGCTTGGCTAAAAGATCGAGATCGACTTCCTTCAAGCCTTGTTTTTGACGCTCACGATCGAAGATGATTTTTCCAGCTTTTAAATGCCGTTCATGATCTTGCTGACGGAACCAGGCCCTGATTTTGTTGCGGGCATGAGCGGTCTTGATATATCCGTGGTGAGGATCAATCCATCCAAGGCTGGGGCCTCCTTGTTTGGTGGTTATGATTTCAATGCGTTCACCAGATTTCAGGCTATAGGTCAGGGGCACCATCTGGCCATTAACCTTGGCGCCCCGGCAGCGATGCCCCACTTCCGTATGAATGCCGTAGGCAAAGTCGATCGGGGTTGCGCCTTTTCGAAGACGAATTACCTGTCCTTTTGGTGTGAGCACAAAGATCTGATCTTCAAAGAGTTCCGATCGGAACGAATCGAGGATCCCGTGCGTGCCCTCATCGCCACCTTCAAGGAGTTGGCGAAGCGTGTTGACGTTACGGTCAAGTGCTTGATCCTGCTTGCTGCCTTCCTTATAACGCCAGTGCGCTGCGACCCCGTATTCTGCAAAGCTATGCATATCTTGGGTGCGGATCTGGATTTCAACCGGGCGTCCTTCTTCGCCGATCACCACCGTATGAAGCGATTGATATCCATTAGCCTTGGGATGAGCAATGTAATCATCAAATTCTTTTTCGATATGGAGCCAGTCCCGATGCACCACCGCGAGTACCGCATAACAGGTCGTGACATCTTGAACGATGACCCGGACGGCATGAAGATCATAGAGTTCGTCGAGGGACACATCTTTTCGTTCCATCTTCCGATGGATGCTGTAAATGTGTTTCGGGCGACCAAAGACCCGGGCCTCAATTTCTGTGGCATCCAGCTTTTCCCGAAGCTCCATCATGAAGTGCTGAATAAAACTCTCACGCTCAGCCCGATTCGCGGCCAATGATTTCGCAAGGCGCTTATATTCATCCGGCTCAAGGTAGCGGAACGAGAGATCTTCTAGTTCCCACTTGAGCTGTCCCACCCCTAAGCGATTTGCGAGCGGTGTAAAGAGATCAATCGTTTCAAGTGAGATATTGCGTCGCAAGGCCTCATCGGGGTTGTCCTTGAGAAGTCTTAAACGCTGCAAGCGATAGGCGAGCTTGATGAGTACGGCTCTGACATCATTGACGACGGCCAGCAGCATACTTCTCAGTAGCTCTGCCTGATTAGGCTCCTTATTTTCGGATTTCTGATATTCATCGAAGGTATTGAGCCAATTGACCTTATTGACGAGTTCAGCCGTTTCGCCACCAAAGCGTTTTTGGATGGTGAGCGCATCGTCGCCATCCCGGATATAAGGATCACTGAGGAGCGCCGCTTGAATGGACATCGCATCGACTTTGAGATGATGCACGATGACCGCGACATCAATGCCTCGAGGCCGCTCTGAGGGGTCGTTATCGCGGGCTTTAAGAGCCAGTTCCAGCGCTTCGCCGATTTTCTGGCGCTCAGGCTCCGTGTAGCCTTTGGATAGACGACTTAAGAGGTCGCCTTTAGGCTCTGAGGAGAGATCGGCATGATAAAGCGTGTGTTTCATCCGGGGTTAGCTGCTGGAAAGAAATGAGTCCTATCTGAATGAAAGATCCTTTTGCGATGTTAGCAAACTTGAGGCCGAATGAGGTGACCCAACCAAAGAAGCATTCATTTTTTTGGGCTCATGAAGCGCTTTCAAAAAGGCGGAGATGAAGCGACATATGGCAGAACCTGTGCTTAATGAGTGAGTGCCCGAACCCAACACAAAATTATCTATTTCCGGTAACGACAAGCGCTCGCTGAATCGCTACACTTAGATGAACTCCCATCCCTTTATTTTTCGAGGGTAGCCATGTCGTGGTTCCGCAAAAAAACACTTACCGTTCCTCCTAAAATTGTTGTCGTTGGCGGCGGTGCCGGAGGTCTGGAACTCGTTACGCAGCTTGGGAAAACCTTGGGCAAAAAAAGGAAGGCTGAGATCACCCTGATTGATTGCAGTCGAACGCACATCTGGAAGCCTTTGTTACATGAAGTCGCAGCTGGCACCCTTGATTCCCATGATGATGAGCTGGAATATCTCGCTCAAGCGAGTGAAAACCATTTCCGTTTTGTCCTCGGCCGTATGAATGGCCTAGATCGAGGCCAAAAAAAGATTCGTCTCTCGGCGCTCTACAGTAAGTCCGGTCAGGAAATTATGCCGGAGCGTACTCATGTTTACGATATTCTGGTCGTGGCGGTTGGGAGCATTTGTAACGATTTCGGTATCAAGGGTGTTGCTGAGAACTGCATGTTCTTAGATACCACAGAAGAAGCGGAGCAGTTTCAAAGTAAGCTCCTTGAAGCGTATTTAAGAGCCCAGACCCATGGTGGCGCCAGAGCACCTGGGGAGCTCGATGTTGCGATTGTTGGGGGTGGCGCCACGGGGATCGAACTCTCGGCTCAGCTCTATACCGCTTCAAGATTATTAAGTTCCTATGGGCTGGATAACATTCAGCCCTCCGACATTAAGATTCATATCCTGGAAGCATCGCCCCGTTTACTTCCGGGGCTTCCGGATCGGCTGTCTCGGGGTACCCTCAAACAATTAACCAAACTCGGTATCGAAGTGCATCTTGGCGTTAAAGTCATCGAGGTGACGGATGAGGGTATGAAAACCGAGTCGGGTAAATTCATTCAGGCGGCCGCGAGGATCTGGGCAGCGGGCGTTAAAGCCCCGGATTTCCTCAAAGACATCGATGGACTTGAAACTAATCGCATCAATCAGTTGGTGGTGAAACCGACGCTTGAAACCACTCGAGACGAGAATATCTATGTGATCGGTGATTGTGCGGCCTGTTTTTGGCCTGAGAAGCAGGTGAACGTCCCCCCAAGAGCCCAGTCGGCCCATCAGATGGCGAGCCTCGTCCTCACTAATATTCAAAGACGTCTTCGGGGTAAAGCCCTAAAGACCTTTAAATATCAGGATTATGGGTCTTTGGTGTCTTTGGGTAAATATAGCACCGTAGGGAATTTAATGGGGAATCTCATGGGTTCTGTCATGATCGAAGGCTTCATTGCTCGAATGGTCTATCTCTCCCTGTACAAAATGCATCAGCTGGCTTTATTCGGTTACTTCAGGGTATTCCTGATGATGATTGCCTCGTTTTTCAGCAATCGCCTTAATCCCAAGATCAAGCTTCACTGAGCTGAGTGCTAAAATAGTCGCTATTACCCAATTGGCAACACAGGGCGGAGGACGTTCGGCGACATGGCAGGGCACAGTAAGTGGGCAAATATTCAGCACCGTAAGGGTGCGCAGGATGCAAGGAGAGGCAAACTGTTCACCAAGCTGATCCGAGAGATCACGGTGTCTTCAAGGGTCGGCGGCGGAGATCCCGTCAATAACCCAAGGCTTCGGACCGCGATCGACAAGGCACTAACGGCCAATATGTCAAAGGACACCGTCGAGCGGGCCATCAAGAAAGGCATTGGGGCGACCGATGGGGCTCAATTCGAAGAAATTCGTTATGAAGGCTATGGTCCGGGCGGCATTGCAGTGATGGTCGATTGCCTCACCGATAATAGAGTCAGAACGGTCGCAGAAGTCCGTCACGCCTTCAGCAAAAGCGGCGGGAACTTAGGAACCGATGGCTCGGTGGCTTATCTCTTTACCAAGACGGGCATCATCAGTTATCCAGAAGGTGTGGATGAAAATAAGCTCATGGAAGCGGCTCTTGAGGCAGGCGCTGATGATGTCATCAGTCATGAAGATCAAACGATGGATGTTCTGGTGGACCCTGAGCAGTTTGAACGGGTACGGGATGCGTTAGTGGGTCTTGGGCTGTCACCCGAAAACGCCGACGTCACTATGAGGGCGAGTACTACGGTTGCTTTGGATCAGGCGGATGCTGAAAAGATGATCAAGCTCCTGGAAAAACTCGAAGACTTGGATGATGTGCAGAACGTTTATTCAAATGCCGACATCAGTGAGGATATCCTTGCGAAGCTTTCCTGAGTCTCTTCTTAAATGATGGTCAGCGTTCTCGGTATTGACCCAGGTTCAAGGTGTACGGGCTACGGGATCATTCAAGATGGCCTTAAAGGGCCCGTGCTCGTGGCCTACGGCACCATCCGGACCGAAGGCGATGATTTGCCGGGCCGCCTTAAGCAAATCTATGATGGTATCTATGAGGTTTCAAAGGAGTTCCAGCCCACGGAACTTGCCATTGAGCAGATCTTTATGTCCAAGAACGCTGATTCCGCCTTAAAGCTTGGGCAAGCGCGGGGTGCTGCGATCTGTGGTGGCATGTCGGCGGGGCTCCCCGTCTATGAATACGCGGCGAGACAAGTCAAACAAGCCCTGGTGGGCAAAGGGAGTGCCGAAAAGTCTCAGGTTCAGCACATGGTCCGGTTCCTGCTTGGGATCAGAGAGGCTTTGCCCGCTGATGCGAGCGATGCCTTAGGGATCGCTATGTGTCATATTCACCACCGCCAAACGCAGTTCAAAATGCGGGAAGCTCTTGGAGTTCAGCGTCGATGATTGGTTTTTTGCGCGGCAAACTGGTATTAAAAAAACCCCCTTCCTTAGTGATCGACGTTCAGGGTGTGGGCTATGAAGTCGATGCACCCATGTCGACTTTTTACGGCTTGCCTGAGGTTGGAGCGGATGTGCTCCTCTATACCCACTTGGCGATACGGGAAGATGCTCACAGTCTCTTTGGCTTTATTTCAGAATCGGAACGGGTGCTTTTTAGAACGCTCATCAAGGTGAATGGAGTCGGGGCCAAATTGGCCTTAGGGATTTTGTCAGGATTAAGTGCGGAAGAATTTCATCGGGCGGTTGAGTATCAGGATACGGCGCGCTTGGTTCGCTTGCCTGGGGTCGGCAAAAAAACTGCTGAGCGTCTCATCATTGAACTACGCGATCGTCTTCCAGAGCTGGGGTCTGTGACCCTAGAAGGCGCGGGTACGTTGAAGGTTCCTGAAGCGAGCCCTTCCGAGGATGCGGCCGCGGCACTTATTGCGCTTGGCTTTAGGCCTCAGGATGCAGCGCTTATGGTTCGAAAGGTCTCGGCGGAAGGCAAAACCAGTGAAGACATTATTCGTCTTGCTCTGCAGGCATCGGCTAAATAATTATTTTTTCTTATGAGCGAACATCGAATCATCAGTCCAGCGCTTAAACAGGATGAAGACGCCGTTGATCGTGCCATACGCCCCAAGCGTCTTGCGGATTATGTCGGGCAAAAATCCATGCGCGATCAGATGGAGATTTTTATCCAGGCCGCGAGAGGTCGACAGGAAGCCTTGGATCATGTCTTGATTTTTGGTCCGCCTGGGCTCGGTAAAACAACACTGGCCAATATCATTGCGACCGAAATGGCCGTGAATATTCGCCATACCTCAGGGCCTGTTCTTGAAAAGGCGGGCGATGTAGCGGCGCTCCTTACAAATCTTGAGGCCGGCGACGTACTCTTTATCGACGAAATACACCGACTCAGTGCCGTGGTTGAAGAGGTCCTATACCCCGCTATGGAGGACTATCAGATCGATATCATGATCGGTGAGGGCCCCGCAGCTCGCTCCATCAAACTCGATATTCCCCCGTTTACGCTGGTCGGAGCCACGACGAGAGCCGGGCTTTTAACCTCGCCCCTTAGAGACCGTTTTGGCATCGTGCATCGCCTTGAGTTCTATACCACTGAAGAACTCGCCCTGATCGTAGGACGTTCGGCTCGGATTCTGGGTGTTGAAATGACCCCGGACGGCGCTACGGAGATTGCGAGGCGATCCAGAGGCACGCCAAGAATTGCCAATCGCTTACTCAGAAGAGTTCGTGATTTTGCTGAAGTCCTGGGTGATGGGAAAGTAACGGCGGAAGTGGCCGAAAAGTCGCTTGAAATGCTCAATGTCGATAAGAACGGTTTTGATCAGCTCGATCGAAAGCTACTATCGGCCCTCATTGAAAAGTTTGATGGTGGGCCTGTTGGGCTCGACAATCTAGCCGCGGCTATTAGTGAGGAGCGGGGAACCATTGAAGACGTGTTGGAGCCCTTTCTGATTCAGCAAGGATTCATTATGAGGACGCCGAGAGGCCGGGTTGCCAGCCGTGCGGCTTATCTTCATTTAGGCTTAAAGCCACCCACCGCTTTGCCGACCCATGAGGAGTTATTTTGATGGCGGCGGCAGACGGCATGCAGGTTTATCCCTCGTTTCACTGGCCAGTTCGGGTTTACTATGAAGACACGGATGCGGGGGGCGTCGTGTATCACAGTAACTACCTGAAATTCATGGAGCGTGCTCGGACGGAACGTATCCGCTCAGTTGGGTTTGAGCTCGATGAGCTCGTTCGTGATCACGGTATTCTCTTCGTGGTTCGTTCGATGGCGATCGATTTTAAAAAGCCCGCGCACTTCAATGAGTCGCTTTCGGTGAGTGCCGATTTCAAAGACCTTCGTCCTGCCAGTATTGTTTTTCATCAGGTGGTAACCAGGGGGGGCTCTGAGATCCTCGCAGAAGCCGAGGTCAAGGTGGCTTCCGTCAATGCGTCAACGTTTCGGCCGATGGGTGTCCCTGAATGTTTACTGGAGCGACTAACGGCTGCTCCTAAGGCGGTTGGCCTGGGGTGAGTGTCGGTTTTGGATTGATGTCGCTAAACTATTTTTTATTGGATAGGTAATCTCATGTCGTCGGATCTTTCTATTTTAAGCCTCATGATGGAGGCAAGCCCCGTCGTCAAGGTGGTGATGGGCATCCTGATTATGGCTTCGATCGTGTCCTGGACCTTTGTGTTCTCGAAGTATCGGGAGATCAAGCAAGCACAGGAAACCTCATCCGACTTTGAGGAACGGTTTTGGTCGGGTCTTGATCTTGCGGATCTCTATCGCCAGATGGCCCGAGACGATTATGAAACCGAGGGCCTTGAAAACATCTTCATGGCCGGTTTTAAGGAATTCGCAAGGCTTCGTCAGGAGCCCAACATCGGTCCTGATGCCGTCATGGAAGGGGCCCAGCGCGTCATGCGCGTGTCTTTGAATCGGGAGCTCGAACTCCTTGATGAACGGTTGCCTTTTCTAGCTACGGTCGGATCCACAAGTCCCTATGTTGGCTTATTCGGGACCGTCTGGGGCATCATGAATTCCTTTAGGTCCTTAGGGTCTGCAAAGCAAGCCACCCTTGCGATGGTAGCGCCCGGGATTTCAGAAGCCCTGGTCGCAACCGCCATGGGGCTCTTTGCCGCTATTCCGGCTGTCATGGCCTATAACCGGTTTTCCACTGAGATCGGTCGACTTGGGGCTCGTTATGAGGCCTTTGCTGATGAGTTCTTGAGTCTTCTTCATCGCAAGGCACACGCCAAATGAACGTATCAAGCAGTAGCGGTCGAGGACAAAAACGTCGGCCCATGGCCGAGATCAATGTCGTTCCTTATATCGATGTGACCTTGGTGTTGCTGATCATCTTTATGGTGACAGCGCCTATGCTGCAGACAGGTGTTGATGTCGATCTGCCGCAGGCAGAAGCCAGAACCATTGAT
>Ga0364914_10333_pt1 | contig 17139 bp, 15 predicted proteins | sample ExccelJu500001D3_3_FD_206954 | JGI IMG/M metagenome (GOLD analysis project Ga0364914, IMG submission 206954) | Enriched cells from Trout Bog Lake Hypolimnion, Wisconsin, USA - BchlTB.June25.5000.01.D3 | ecosystem: Environmental > Aquatic > Freshwater > Lake > Hypolimnion/Profundal zone | place... | reverse complement strand
TGTCCAAATTGTAAAAAACGACCGTATTCGCCGGGCCGGCAATCACCTGGGGATTCGGGTTTATGAATCTTAGAAAAACTCTTATCGGGGCCGAATCAACCCGGTTGGTCAGACTGTTTCCATTGAAATCGACCTCCGAAAAGACCGGAATGGTATTGGATTGTCCGTTTTCAAAAACCGTGATTTTGTTGGTGATATAATTTGCGGCAACGGTGGCATTGGCCTGGCCGTCTTCGATTCTGCAGAGCGTATTGCTGGTGGAGCAATCGTACCGGACATAGTCTGCTTTATTTGTCGTCGTATAAATTTGAATGGCATTGCCGACTTGATTTGTGCCGTCGGCGACGGGAGTAAAGGTGTTGAACGTGACGTTGCCAATGTCGATTGTAAGTGCTCCGCGGATGTCCTGAAGCAGCAGCCCGGCAGCCTTCCTCCCATCCTCGCAGGCGTTAAGCTTGATTCCGGAAACCAACGACATTTTGAGTCCGAAAATGTGGGATGTGACAATTCCCGCGATGATCATGGATAAAACGGTGGTGGCGACTAGAACTTCAGGCAACGTGAAAGCGTTGTTGGCTCCATGTGAAAGCTTCATTTTTTCAATGCGGTTTTGGTTACATGCTCGGAGCGCGAAAAGCCATCATGCTATTTGTATAAACCTTTCCTTGGGTTCTCCAAATGCAATCAACCCTTACAAGCCTCAATGGCGGCGTGGTCGTGAATTGCGTGATGGTGGTAAAATTGGTGGCGGTTGCCGGAGCTGACCCTGTGTCGGCCACCGCCAACTGCACCGGTTGAGGGGGAAAGTTTCCAGCCACAAGCTGATCGCTCAAGTTCAGCGAATTCACAGTCCAGGTTGCTGCCATGGTGCGTTCATAGCCGTTGATCGCACTGGCTTGTGCGGCTGCGGATTTCACGGTCCAATCCACTCGCTTGGCTGCCAAAATATAACCTTGAATCATCCCTCCCATGCCCACGGTGGCGACAAGCAGCGAAAGAATAACCTCAATGAGTGTCATCCCTGCGGACGATCTGTTTGTATTCTCAATCGTCATATGGGCCTCATCCCCGTTAAAACCCCGTGCTCCCGGCCGGAAGAACTTTCCAGGTTCCGCGCGTCAGCAAGACTGCATTGGGTGTGTTGGTCGGAAGTCGTTGCGCGCTCAAAAAATTATGATCAAAGGACCAGTTCCGGTTGGGTGGACTGTAAACATTGGCCTGGCCCCATCTGCCGACTCCAACCTGGCTCGGGAATAGCACAACCATGGACCCATTATAGGTAAAGGTGAAGTTTGCCCAATTTTCCAGAAAGCGGGGAAAGTTTTCAACTCCGCCACTGTATCCGCCGCTATCGGTAGGAACATTTCCGGCGAGAAAAGCCGCGTTGACAGTCGTGTCGCAGGCTGCGCGATTATTCACAGAGCCACCGTTCATGCTTAAAGAGTCCTTCCACTTTGCAGAAAGAATGGTGATGGCATCGCAAAGAATCGCCGCCGGACGAGTATTGTCTGTGTTTGTGGATCCAAGGACGGCCGTTTTTCCATCCGTGTTCACATTGTAGTCGCCTTTGATATATACAGGATTTGGCGTTGCAAAGGTCAGCCCGCTGCGCGGCATCATGGTCCCGTTTGTCAGCACGATCGCTGCCTCGGCAACGGAGTTTGTGAGGTAGGAGATCGTCTGGTTGGTTCCGGTAATTGCCCAGTATGAATAGTTTATAACGTTATAACTGTATTGTGTGAACAAGGTGTAGGACCAGGTGGTAGGCCAGTAGCCGGTAATTCTGGCGTTTGTGTAGGTGCTCGGGTCTGAGGGCAATGAAGTTTTGCCCGTTATGTTCGTGGACTTGGTCAAGGTAATATTGGTGGCGTTACTGGGCAGGGGTGGGGCTGAATATAACAGCGGTCCTGAGTTGGTAAGAGTTACATTGCCGACGTAGGTGCCGCTTGAGGGATACGTGGCGCTTGTTGTGCGGTTGGTTATCAGAATGTTATTGGTCGCCGTTGGGGTCAGGGTGTAATTCCGCTGGTCCACCGCATAAACAGTGGAAATATCCCGATCGCCCAACGGTTTGGAGAGGCCGCGCAGTTCAACATTGGTTTCGCTCCAGGTTTTTAGAGCGCCGATGTTGATGGCGGTCGTGTTGACATCGCATCCCTCGCGGGAATCGTGCAGAACGCCTGTGGTATCTACAATCGCTTGAAATGGAAAGTTGGTCAGCTGCACGCTGTTTCCCAGGGAAACACCGCTGAGAGCCACCATGTTTGTGGGGGTCACTTTGATGATCAGATCGGCTTTGTTATAGTAACGGTTGGTGCCGATTCCGTTATAGGCGTATCCCTCTCCCGGGGGCGGCACATCAAGCACGGCGTGAACATTGTTGGCGCCGTTTCCACTTATTGTTTGATTTGTTCCGATAGGCAGATTCTGCTGGGAAACACCTTCGTAGTACTTCGTCGAAAAGGTGACGTTGTTTCCCCGGCTGGGGCCATCTCCGGATTTCGATTGATTGGTATAAACGTTTCCGCTGGCGGATAGGGTGTCCAATATCGTCAACCCCGCGGAGCTGGAACTGGAAAGGTAAATATCCGCGTTGCCATGGATCAAACCGTTGATGGTCATCGGGGCTCCCGGATGGATTTCCATATCCTCCTGGTAAAATACCGCATATTGAAAGAGCGGGGTTGTTCCCAACAGCAGTTCCGCCCCGACGCAAACCGGAATCTTGTATTGCGACGCTGTGTTTTGCACGTTGGCGATGATTTGGTAATCTGAGGCGTAGGAAGTCAGGCCTTTATAGACAGGAGAGGCAAATTGCACATTTGTTCCCAATTTTTTAATCAGTGTCGCGGAGACCCCGGACAAAGTTGGATCACTGAAGGAATAATTCTTCCACATTGGATCATCTGCGGAAGACGGAACAATACGCTTGTAGGTGTTTATCAGGGAATAAATCACCGGTTCCGGGGTTCCGTTGACATAATCGTAACCCATTTGGGCCCGGACTTTTTCAATGGCCCCTTCGGCAGCGCACACGCTGGTGATATATTCGTTGTTCCGATCGTTCAAACGAGCGCTGGATTGCGCCCAATTCAGCACGCCGGCCAGAGCAATGGAACCAATCCCAACGAATGCAACGGTTAGCAGAAGACCGTAAGCGCCATCTTGATTGTCCCGTAGTATCGTTTTCATCGCCCCGCCCAATTTCTCAGACTGCTCATTGCACCAGCCCGACTCAGGTTGCCCATCCCGGATGCACTCGATCCGCGGCAGCTTGGTCTGTGTCAATCCGTTACCTGAAATCTTTTTTATGATTTACAGGAGCCAGATGCACGTGGTGTGAACGTTGCGATTTAGTGTCGTTTTTTACAATAGGGTTTAACCTGTCTTTGATCTCCGCCCTAATCCGGTAAGTTTTTCTCCCCCTTTGCTGAGGCCGGGTTACGATTGAGTTCTACTTCACGCCTGCCGCGCCAAGGCCGTAGAGACGAAACTCGTGGCCATCGCTGCCGGGGTTTTTCTCCTCGAGCAGTTCGATTCGCACCGTGTGGGGTCCCGGTTTAAGGTCTTTGGCCAGCAGCCTGGTGTTGCGGAAGCCGCCCCATGTTTGGTCAAACCAGCCGTCGTAAACCACCGGAGTGCCGCCGTCCACCTGCAGTTTGGCCTTGCCCATCGCCCGCTTGATTACCAGGTGCATCGAGTAGATCGACTGGCCGTGGATTTCAAATTCGATCACGCTGCCCGGTTTATCGCTGACCCACGTCTTGGACTTCTCGTCGAGGTTCCAGCCGGTATTGCTGATAGGCTTCAGGTCAGGCGCTTCGAAGAGTGCGGTGTGTTCATATAGATCTCCAAACAGCGGCGCGGGAAGCGGCGCGATAGCCGCGGGATTAACCATGCTCTTCTTTGCCGTCTCCAGCAGATTGTCGACGAAATCGGCGGCGCACGCGTGACCGGCGTCGTTGGGATGGACGTCATCTGCCATTACAACATCCCACGCCAGTCGGCCTGCCTTGATTTCAGGCCAAAGCGCGTCGCGGTAACTGACAATCGGAAGGTTATAATGCACACCCACTTTACTATGCCACTGCTGCGCGTTACCGCCCCCTTGGTGCATCATGAAAAGTTGGACGACAGCGGGCTGGTTCGGCTGTTTTAGAATTTGTCGGATCAGGCCTTCAAGCGTTTCGGCGGCGGCCTGAATATCCCCGTCATTGACGCCGAATTCCACGATTACGAGATCGGGAGTGTGGGAAAGGAGATCGCGTCGGACGCGCAGCATGCCAAAGTCGGAACCCGTGGCGCCGACGCCGGCGTTGATAAATTCAATTTCCGCCTTCGGAAACGCATTGCGCCACCAGTCGGCCACGAGATTGCCGTAGCGCTTCTCCGGTTTGGTCGCCTTGGCGCCTTGCGTAATCGAACCGCCAATGACCGCCACCGTCACCTTTTCCCCTCGCTGCGCTTTGGCCATGACCCGCCACACACGACTGAGATCGCCCGTGCTAACGAGCGATTGCGGCTGGAAAGTTTTGCTGTCGAACGCTTGCGCGTAAAACGCAATAAAGGCAACTGACGCGATGGCGATGAGCTTCAGGGTGTTTCTCATGGGAAAATTCTAGTCATGTTTAGAAATCATGGGAACACAAAAAAGCAGCTTACTCGGGTGAGCATGGTCAGGCGGACAAGGCTGCGTTCATCTGGAATCCAACAGGCTGGCTCCTCCTGAATCTTTCGACGATCTGGGGAACCAAATCCTTATGGTTGCGACGGCGAGCGCCGCCAGACTGAGTGCTCCGAAGAATTGCAATTACGATATGGCATTCAGATACGCTGCATTCCCTCTGGTTCCCTCTCTCCATCCGATGGGGAGAGAGCGCCAGGGTGAGGGGAATGGCGCGCTCTATAGACCTAACGTATTAATATTAGATGATCGCAGACTCGCCCTTTTTCTTTGTGACCTTTTGCGGCTAACCAATTGCTTTTTCCAGACTCGTTTTTGCCTGCTTCACTTTACCAGCAACCAGCCTCTCGATGGGTTCGCGGCCTGACACAGCAACCGGTCTGGCCGGAGACCCCTCCCAGTGGGTGCCCGCGGGGAGCGTTTCGCCTTTCATGAGGATGGAAAGCTCGCCGAGCGTGCTGTCGTCTTCCATGCAGGCGTCGTATAACACGATGCTGCCGCCCCCGATGGTGCAGCGCGCCCCAATATCCACGCTGGAAATCTTCATCACCCGGTCTTCAAATAAATGGGTCTGCGGCCCGCAGTCGTTGTTCAATTCCGCTTCATCTCCGATTCGCACGACGTCAAATTCGGTAATGTCCGTTGTGTCCATGAAAACACGCTTGCCAATCCGGCAGCCCAGCAGGCGCAGGTAGGCGGGCAGGAAGGGGGTGCCCCGCAACATTTCCGCAAAAAAGGGCACAGCGAGGTTTTCATAGGTCGAAGTGACCAGCTCACTGCGCCAGACAAACTGGTTCCACAGCGGTTTCTCGACGGGGCGATACCGTCCGATGACCAGCCACTTCAAGGCAATCACAAACGCGCCGATGATCAGACCGTAACAAATATATAATAGCGGAAAGACAAGGGCGATCCGGCCCAGCCCCCAGCTCGCATCATCCATGTCAACGATAACGCTCATCATTAGCGAGGTCAGCGCAATAACAACGGTCAGCGGCAAAATGACGCGGCAAAATTCGATGCAAAGCCGCTGTGCGATCAGTCGACGTTTCGGACGAAAGGTGCTGCCCTCGTCAAATTGTGTGGCGATTTGCCGCTGCGGCAGAAACACAGCGGGAGAACCAAACCACGAAGAGTCTTTTTTCAACGCCTGCTCCGGCTCTTGTGGCGGGACGGAGAGAACACCCACCAGCACGCCATCCCCAAGGACGGTGCCCGGTGGAATTGCCGCGCAGTTGCCGACAAACGCCCGGCGGCCGATCACGGTTTCTTCCAACGAAAGCACGCCCCGCCGAATGCGCGGTGCTCCCAGCGAAACCGCGTCGGCAATAAAACTCTCCTCCCCGACGGTGAGCAAATCGTGGCTGATGGACGACGCGGTCGAAACCTCGGCTCGCGGCCCCAGCCGCACGCCAAGCAGGCGATACCACGGATTCAAGTAAAGCGTCGCGTAAAGCGGGTTTACCACGTCGAGGCTCAACTGCATCAACTGCTCCGTCAGCCAGTGCCGGATGTAAGCGAGGCTGAACAAGGGAATTTTTCCCGGTTTCACGCGGCCAACCAGCAGCCATTTGAGCGCCGCAATTTGCAGGCACATCAACACCACGAAACCTCCCGCCAGCAACGGGGAAAGCAGTATAAAGGTGTAAGCTTCGGTATTTTGATCCACCTCGGTCATTAAAATCATTCCCGGGAGAATGGGTAAAATGGCGAATATCGGAAAAATCAGCAGCAGGACCGCATATCCCGTCGCAAACGCCCGTCGCTTAAAGACGGAGGCTCGCTCAGAACTTCCGGTCGCGACTTTTCCTCGAAAACACGCGGGAGAGCCACCCCATTTTTCGCCAGACGGGATGTATTGGTTCGGCGGCAACATTGACAAGTCATCCAGCTCGGCCCGATCCGCCATGGTGCTATTCATCGCCACCGCCGAATTGACGCCGATGTGGCATTCGGCGCCGATGCGCACCGTGCCTACTTTGAGCACGCCCGATTCAACCTTGCAGCAGGAAACCGAAGCCCCGGAGGCGAAGCTGGTGTCGTCGCCAATCTCCACACAATCCGGCGCATCAATCGCGCCGCTGTCGAGATACACGCCGTGGCCAATGCGCGCGCCCAGGAGCCGGTGGTAGAGGACAAGGAGCGGCGAGCCGCCCAGGTAATCGACCGGCACAGTGTCCAGCAACCGCTGTGTCAGCCACCAGCGGTAATAGGTAAAGCCCCACAGCGGATATTCTCCAGGGCGCAGCCGTCCAAGAATCAGCCATTTGGATGCAATGCCCACCCCAAGCATGATTGGAATGGCGAGAATATAAAGACAGAGCGAAACCGCGATGGCGGCAGGACGCCCCAGTTCTTCCTGATTATAAAGCCAGGCATAAGAGAGATAGGGAATCAACCATTGCAGCGAGAACAAGCCGTAAACAAAAACAAGCCCAACGGCCTGGGCAGCTCCGCAGGCATAATAACGCCATCGCGGGACAGCCGCGCGGGTTGTTTTCTTCTGCTGCTTGTCGGGCGCGGGTGAAGTCGCTTCAAGATGCGCGGCAAGTCGCCGCACGGTGGGATGATTGTAAACATCCAGCATTGAAACATGTCGCAGCGTTCGATCTTTTCGGAGAGTGGACACCAGCGATGCGGCGCGCAGTGAATAGCCGCCAAGATCCAGGAAAAAATCGTCATCGATTGAGACGCCCGACGGCGCAAAAATGGCACACCATGCGGCATGTATCGTGTGTTCGACAGACGTCGAGGGTGGGACAATGATTCGATCCATGACAACGGCGCGGGTCGGTGCGGGCAGGCTCTTTCGATCCACTTTGCCGCTGGGCAATACCGGCAGCACACTCAGCGGCTCAATCAGTGCGGGCACCATGTAGGCCGGTAACTGCAGTCTTAGCCGGGCGCGCAGTGCGGCCTCGTCAACTCCCGCACCATCGCGCGGCACAACATAGGCGATGAGCATCTCGTTACCGGCCGTGTCGCGCCGCACAGTCGCGACCGCTTGCTTGAACCGGCCAACAGCCAGAAGAATCGACTCGATTTCCGATAACTCAACGCGAAATCCGCGAATCTTGACCTGAGTGTCGATCCGGCCGAGAAACTCGATCTCGCCCGCTACAGTAAGCCGCGCCAGATCGCCTGTGCGATAAAGAATGGCATCGCTGCCCCCCGCCTGGCGCGACGGATTGGATACAAAACGCTTCGCGGTCAGTTCGGCCTGGCCCTTGTAGCCCATCGCCACCCCCGGTCCGCCAATGCACAATTCTCCAATTTCTCCGGGGGCGATGGGTTCGAGATTTTCACCAAGAATATGTGCTGTGTAATTGGGCAGCGGTCGGCCGATGGTTATCGGGCGATCGGCGGCAACCTCTGAAAAAGTTGCCGTGATGGTTGCCTCGGTGGGCCCGTAGGTGTTGAGAATACGAAGACCGGCTCGCGACCAGCGACGCACCAAGTCGGGTGGGCATGCCTCGCCCCCCAGATTAAGCAAGCGAAGCGTCGGAATGGGATGCTCCTGCATCGCCAGCAGCGTCGGCACACAAGTCCAGGCCGTCAGGCCCTCGAGGGCAAGAATCGGAGCCAGATCCGATCCCGCCCGCATCATTTCCGCCGTGCCAACCAATAGCGCCGCTCCAGCTGCCCAGGCTGGCCAGATCTCTTCCAGCGACATGTCAAATGACAAAGACGATCCCTGAAACACCAGGTCATCCGGGCGAAGCTCAAGCACCGAGCCTTCTGAACGCACAAAATGGCATATGGAACGGTGCGAAATCATCACCCCTTTTGGGCGTCCGGTGGTGCCGGAGGTGTAGATGATGTATGCGCAATCGTCTGGAGCAGCCCCCGTTTCGGCGCGTGTCAGAGTGGCCACCGATTGGCCCGCCATCTCCGCCTCTTCATTCTCAAAAACGACCACCCGGCAAGCCAGGGCCTCCGCTTCTGGCATCAGCGCCTTTGATGTCACAAGGCATTTGGCGCCACTGTCGCAAGCCACAAAGGCCACGCGGTCAATCGGATACTCCGGATCAAGCGGCACATAAGCAGCGCCCGCCTGCAAGATGCCGAGTACGGCGACATACATGTCCATCCCGCGCGGCATCCATACGGCCACGCGATCGCCGCGGCCCACTCCCAAGGCGCGCAAGTAACGCGCAGCTTGATGGGACCGGCGCAGCAATTCCCCATAACTTATGCTTTCGCCACGGCATTTCAGCGCCCGGTGAGACGGCTGCTTTTCTGCGCTCGCTTGAAAAATTTCGTGGAGCAGCTCGTCGCGCAGGAAATCCGGGCGCGATTCTCCCGTGAGCCATGAGGTCTTGGTGGGTAGGTTAACGTCGGACACAAAACGGGCACAATTTATTCGTCATCGCCCTCATCGGTGCTGAGCACCTTCCCATCACCAGCATCGATGGCCACGTCCATGACCTTCTTCGCCGGTGTGATGATTTGAAAGGTAAACTGCAAGTTGCCATCCTCCACTTCCAGATCGCCGCCAACGACCTTGCCGGAGACCGCAGCCAAGGCGTTGGTTAATGCGTCTTCATAGGAAATTTTAGCCAGGGCCAATCGTTCCGTGGCTTTGAGCTTGCCGGTGGGGCGAATTGATCCTTTGGGCGCGGATTTTTCCACACTGGTTTTTTCTTTTTCGGCGGCAGAGACCAGAACGGCGAATATTGAGACCAGCAGGGTCACAGCCGCCAGGAGGCACGCGATCTTTTTCATTACATTTTTATCTTTCACCGTTTTCAAAGGAATCAACCGGCAAAGATTACAGGAATTTTTGTAATAATCAGCTAATAAGTTATCGCGGCAACCGGAGCAGATGCGATTCAAATTGGGTGAGGCGGTCGAATCGGACTTCCGCCCGGAGCGCGGCGTTCACGCCGCTTGAACCCCGGCAAATAAAACGAGTAAATCGAAATTCCACAGCCCGTGGCTGACGAATACGCTTCCCTGGAAAACGGCATCACCCGCTTTGAATTACACCCGACGGAGCAGAGCTTTCTTCCTTGCCATGGGACCGTGTGCAGTCCGGGAAGATTCAGAGCCTCCTTCCACTGCTGCGCAAATCAGCATTGCCCCGATTTTTTTATTTCTTTTGTACACATAGGTGTTATACAGCAAACATTCTTTGTGCGGGGTCCCAAACACAACGATGGGTTTACGCTGATCGAATTGCTGGTGGTGATTGCCATCGTCGGGATTCTATCCTCCATCCTTTTGCCCGGTCTGGCCCAGGCCAAGGACAAAGCCAAAGCCATCGTCTGCCTCAACAATTTAAAACAGTGGGGAGCCGCAGCGCACCTCTTTGCAGCGGATAATCAGGATCTTCTGCCACGGGATGGAAGTGTGGGAACCAAATCAACCAACAATGCGTGGTACATTGATCTGCCCCGGGCGCTCGGCGTCCCGACGTATGTCGAACTGCCTTGGCTCACAAACAGCGAAAACATGCCCGAGCGCTCAATCTGGATATGTCCGGCAAATACCAATCGAGGCACCGGGTTGAATCTCTTCCACTACGCCCTGAATCCAGGAGTTAATAAAACAGGCTCCAATTCTCTGGGCCAGGTGAAAATTTCGTCTATTCCGAATCCCAACGCCGTGGTCTGGATGTTTGATACCAAAAACAACACGCCAACCGGCTCAGCCGGTGCGGTTCACACCAACCTCCACAATCGCGGAGCGCAATTTGTCTTCCTGGACGGTCACGTGGCACGATTTAAAAGCGCCGAATATTACAATTTTATTAAACGCGAGGCCATCACCAACAATCCGGCCCTCGTGTGGGATCCGTGATTCCTCGCGTTTGACAACTCAGGCTCCCTATTCGTCGTGTCCAATTGCGGTGAACCGTCCCGCTGTGATCCGGCAGAGTTACAACCCAATTTGTTTTCTCGACGGGCGCAGCGCCGTTGACGATAATCCGCCTCAAGATAGTGAAGTTGGACAACGGTGGCTATTTTGGCGCCCTTTGCCGCTATTTATCCGCCGTGTTCGGCGCCTGTTATGAGTAATATTGTTTATTTTGATCTGGAAACCCAGCAGTCGGCCGATGAAGTGGGCGGCTGGGATAACGTTCGGGACATGCGCATGAGCGTGGGGGTCACCTATAGCACCGCGCGCGGGGGATACAAGATCTATGGCGAAAAACAGGTCAACGACCTGATTGAAGAATTGCGGCGCGCGGATTTGGTGGTCGGTTTCAACACGGTGAAGTTCGACTATACGGTGCTGGTCGGTCATAACCCGTTTTTCGATCCCGAGCAGATTGCCTCCCTTGATATGCTGTTGGAATTGCAAAAAACCTTGCAGCACCGGCTCTCGCTGGATTCCATTGCCACGGCCACTTTGGGAGTGGAAAAAACCGCCGAAGGGTTGCAGGCCATTCGTTGGTTCAAGGAAGGAAAGTTGGCCGACATCGCCGAGTATTGCTGTTTTGACGTCAAAATCACCAAATTGGTCCATGAATACGGGATGGCCAATAAGCAGCTCTATTATAACAACCGATTCGGAAAAAAATTGTCCGTGACCGTGGGGTGGTAGAACTCAGAGCGTCAGATTGAACGTCAAAACAGTGGAAATCGTCATGAAGTCGGCCAAAACGGTTGGACTGTCAATCCCGCCCGCGCCATGGATTTTGAAGGATTTTATAACTTCCGGCGTCCCACATGGTGCCTTTACGGAACCAAACGGATATACCTACGGATTGGAAAGACCCGACGGTTCGGCCAAGCCAGCCAAAGACACAGTGACCACCTGCTTCCTGAATTGGTCAAACAGCGGCAAGTAGGGATGCGTTTACGACGTTGCCGCGGATAACGCGGATGGAACGCTTTGCAGTGGCAGCTGAGTGGATTTTACTCATCCAATGGGTGTAAAGCACTATTCTCGGTAAGTAATTGGTCATCCGCGTTATCCGCGAAATCCGCGGTTTCAACTGCTGTTTCAAAGTTTATATGCCGCCCCTTAAATCCTAATCTGCTTTTTCCGTTGCCTCATTTGCCTCTTTCCAGCCAGCGATTCCTGCGGACAAATGTTTGACATTCGTATAGCCCAAGGCTTGGGCGGCGGTGGCAGCCGAGAGGTAGGCTTTGCAGCGCGGATTGCCGCAATAGGCGATTATTAGCGCATTTTTGTCCTTGGGCAGTATCTGAGCCAAATGATCTTTATTGGCAATGTAATCAATGGCTCCCGGTATATGGCCTTGGCGCCATGACTCCGTGCCGTTGACATCAAGAATGACGGCGCTTTTGTCCGCAATAGCCGCCTTAACCTCTGCAATGGTAATATCGGCAAAGCCTGCGCAATAGGCAACGGTTGCCAAAGCAAAAATCGCGGCGATTAAAATAACTTTTTTCATAAGCATCTCCAATTCGTTAAAGATTGCACAAGACCGCCTTTTGGCAAGTTGGCGCAAAATCGCCATTGCCAGACGCGGAACCCCTTTTGCAGCATCGACAGGACTGAAAGCCCGAAATGGGATAGCCCGGGTCGGAACGAGCCTGGCTCGCAATTGTCCAAGCTCTGTAAGAGCGAACCTTCCCCTAATACCCAATTATCCCCCGTTATTCGTTACTAAATACATCAGCCTTGAAAGAAGCAGGTAGCTTTTTCCAATAGGGTCATCGGTGGGAAACCATTTTGGATTATCGATTCCAAAGGGAGAAAAGCAGATTGCGCTTTGGCCGATGGCATAAAAACATTGGCCGACGAATTCGCGGTGGCTTCGGGAATAAAAAGAGGGTTGTCCAGCCCGTCAACATTCGCAAAATCGAACTTGCCTTCCCAACTTGAGCGCGTTCACGAACGAGGAGCGCGGCGTTCACGCCGCTTCACCGACCAGATTGCGAGGGGGGAGTTGTTTTGAAGCTTCCTGTTTTGCGGGAGTTGAGGCGGTTTGAACGCTGCGCTCCTACTCGATCTCGCGACGGATAACGAACTTTTGGAGCGCTATTTCTGCCGCATACGTATTCTGCTGCATGCGTAAATAGTTCGGTCGATAGCTTTCACTTCTTGTCCAATTTCCGCATGCGCTCCAATTTCTTGGCTTGCTCCTTTCTTCGTTCCTGATTTAGCTCATACTGCCTTCTAAGTTGTTCTAATGGATTCAACTGCTCTTTTTCCTGCCGCTTTTTGTGTGAGAGATCCCGTCTGCGCTCAAGAATCGAATGTCCAATCTTGTAAATGATTCCAAAACAATAGACGGATATCACAAACGCCAAACAACATACTATGGTAAATCCTGCATCCATGGCTCCTCCTCCCCTCGAACCATCTCCGTCTTACCTCAGACCGGACTCCGTACAATGTTAATTAAGTCCAGTGCCACAGAGCGTAATCATTTTCACAATTAATTGGTATCAGTGGTTATCTGTAACCTTGCATCAGCAGTGACCCGTTGAAGGATTGGGCTGCCGCACAGGGATGAAAGAATTTCAGCCACAGACGACACAGATTTCGGGTGGAATTTTTTGTCTGTGCAATCAGTGGCATCTGTGGCTCAATCAAATGCGTGGTGCGGTTGGCCGGTCGTCATAATCAGGGTCGCATTTGACTTTGAGGCGGAAATTGCAGCGCAGTTGAAAGAAACCTCGTTAAAGGCCTGGGATTTCGCATTCTTCATTCATCAATGGGAATAACAAAGCCGATGGCTTTTTGGACCGCTTCCAAAAGGGCTTCCGCAAAAAATGGCTTTTGAAGAAAGACCATCGAATGTGAAATTTCCTCCAGGCACCCAAGGATATCGTCACTAAAGCCGCTGATCAGCAGAACTCTGAGTTGGGGTTTTCTTTGACGAAGAATCGTTGCCAATTCCAAGCCCGTCTTTCCCGGCATCCGAATATCGGTGAGAAGCAAATCAATCGGTTGGGAGTGTTGTGCCCAAACCTGAATTGCCGAATCCGCTGAATCAGCCTCTAATGTTACGTAGCCCTTGCGCTCTAGTGTGCGGCTGATCACGTAACGAACGTATTCATCATCATCGACAACGAGAATTGTCTTTCTGCTATCATGCTCTTCTTGATTAAAGGCCATAATAGAAGGCGCCCCAAAATAACTCAGGGTGCCTTCAATAGAGAATAAGAATTACTTCGATCCAAGAATTGCGTCTTTGGCAGCTTTGGCTACCCTGAACTTGACCACTCTTTTGGCTGGGATGTTGATGGTGGCGCCAGTTGCAGGATTACGGCCGATGCGAGCTGCACGATTGACCAGAACCAGTTTTCCGATGCCAGGCAGCGTAAAGGTGTTCTTGGCGTTTTTGTAGGCCAATGCAGCAACGAGGTCGAGAATCTCAGCCCCGGCTTTTTTTGTGATGCCGACTTTGGCTGCGATTTCTTCGGCGATGAGCGATTTTGAAAGTGCTTTTGCCATATTTTTAAATCCGAGATTTTAAGTTTGATCTGACGGTCGCTAAAACGTTTTGGTTCCAAGTAAATAAAAAGACCCACTCTTTTGACAGAGTGAGCCTTCTAGTCCCTGCACATCTTCCTGTGTGCTTACCTTTTTCCCTGACACGAGCATCGTCTTTGCGAGTAGATTTGTCTTTAGGGGAAACCCTGAAAATAGAAGAGGGAATTGCTGGCGTGGACCAGCGGCCAAACTATTTCGTTCCCCCGCATGGCGTCTTTGTGCTCTTGTGGAACATCACGCCACCAAGGCCAGGCGCCAGCACCACAAAACTGGGAATGGCGACTGAACCGACTCCCAAATGATTAATCCACTGCGAATTAAAATCATAAGTCCCTGTCGCCAATCCTGCGAGATCGGCTGTCACCACTCTGCTGAAAAGCTGAAAGGCGGTGGGCGTTGGATCCTCAATGGTCGGAGTTACGGGAGCAGTGCGTGATAGCCGCTGTTCGACGAGTTTAGACCAAATAAATGCTGTTGCTTCTCATGGGTTGCCCTTTGCATTTACCAACCCAGTTGAGGAACATGCCGAAGGCTGATTAAGCAAGACCCAGTACAGGCCCAATTGGGCCACAGAGTCGGAAAATTTTCCAAAATCCACAGGTTTGACAATAAAACTATTTGCACCCAAACGGTAGCTTTCCGCCACATCCCGATCCTCGCGTGAGGAGGTTAACACCACGACAGGAATTGTCCGGGTCGCTTTATCCGACTTGAGCCGGTGCAATACCTCGAAGCCATCCACCTTGGGCAACTTCAAGTCCAGCAACACTAGTTTTGGGGCGCAGGCGAAGTTTGGCAGGGAGTCGGGAGGCTCGCCGAAAAAGAAGGCTAATGCCTCCTCGCCATCCTTGAGCCAAACGAGATGGTTGGTGAGGTTATGTTTTTTGAGCGCCCGCAAGGTCAGTTCGGCGTCTGCGGCACTGTCCTCAACCAGCACAATTTCCACTCCGCTTTGCGTATTCATGTCAACGATTTGGCTTTGGCGCACGGGAGGGAGAAATAGACTGTGGCGCCTTCATTCAGTTTGGCTTCGGCCCAGATGCGACCGCCATGGCGCTGAATGATGCGTTGGACAAGGGCCAGGCCGACACCGGTTCCTTCGAATTCGTTCGCGGTATGCAAGCGTTGAAAGACGCCAAAGAGTTTGTCGATGTATTTCATGTCGAAGCCCGCGCCGTTGTCTTTCACGAAATAGACGTCTTCCGCCCCCTGAGCAATGCGTCCCACTTCAATGATCGCGGGAGTGCGCCCGCGAGAATATTTAAAGGCGTTGGAAAGCAGGTTGGTTAAAACCACGCAAATCATGGACCGGTCGGCCCTGGCTGATCCCAGAGGGTTGAGTTTGAATTCCACCGTTTGTTTAGGATTCAGCGCGGCCTGTTCACGGAAGACCTCTTGTACCAGTCCATCCATGTCGATATCCGCAGTTTGCATGCTTTGCCGTCCCATGCGAGAGAAAGCCAGCAAGTCATCAACCAACTGGCCCATGAACCCGGTTTGGCGGCATATCACCTCCAGCAGCCGCTGGCCCTCTGGTCCCAGGGACTGGGCGTAGTCTTCAAGGAGAATGTGCGCATACCCCGAAATGGCTCGAATGGGCGCGCGCAAATCGTGTGACACTGAATAGCTGAAGGCTTCCAGCTCGCGATTAGCCATTTGAAGATCCGCCGTGCGCTTGATCACGCGCTGCTCCAGTTCCGCGGCGTGGCGCTGCAACTCCTCATTGAGCCGGGTGACTTGCTCCTCCGCCCGCCTGCGCGCGGTGATGTCCACGCCGATACTCAGGATTTTTGACACCTTGCCCAACTGGTCCAGTTCGACCTTGTTTGTCCAGGCGATCCAGATGCGTTCACCATTGCGGCGCATGTTCTCATTGACATTTTGCTCAAACGCCGCCGGGCTGGTGCATATCTCGTCCATTAACGACTGAAGATCCCGGCCGCTGCTCTCGGTTTCCGGAACGAGGGTGCCTATTACATGCCGACCATTCTGGACCAGGCGCTTCACAGCGCCCTAAACATCACGGGGCTGGAAGGTGGCACGCTTTGCCTAGTCAACTATCAGCATCAATCTTTGGAACTGGCGGCCAGTGTTAATACGTCGCCCGAAACCATCCACGAGCTCACCTCCAATCGCATCCGGATAGGAGACTGCCTTTGCGGTCAGTGTGCCAAGACCTGTGAACCATTTATCCTCTGGGACAATGCCTCCGGCAGTAAATTCGCAACCCGAGAAGCATCCCGCAACGAAGGCATTCGCTTTCACGCCGCCTTCCCCCTGAAGGCCAAAGGGCGATGCATCGGCGTGCTCTGCGTGTTCGCAAAAAGCGAGACAAAACCGTTGCAACGCAGTCTCGATCTTGTGCAAGACCTCTGCGGTCCAATCGCTCTGGCCATTGAAAACTCGCGTTTGTTCGAAGCAGTAAATCGGGAATTGGCCGAGCGCAAACAAACAGAGATCGAGTTGCAACGCACAAACCGCACACTCCACATGATCAGCGAGTGCGACCAAGTGCTCGTTCGAGCGACAGAGGAGGCGGATTGGCTGCACGCCATCTGTCGTATCGTTGTCGAGCGCGGAGGCTACCGTCTGGCGTGGGTGGGCTTGGCCGAAACAGACCCAGCCAAAACGGTGCGCCCAGTGGCCCAAGCCGGCTTCGATGAGGGTTATCTCGAGACCGTGAACATCTCCTGGGCTGACACCGAGCGTGGCGGTGGCCCAGCCGGCACTGCCATCCGCACCGCCCAGCCGTGCCTGGTTCGCGACACTTCGACAGATCCCCAGTTCATTCCGTGGCGTGCGGAGGCGCTCAAGCGCGGCTACGCTTCCCTAATCGGCTTGCCGCTTATCGCCAAGGGCCAGACCTATGGGGTGCTGGTGATTTACGCCGCCGCGCCGGACGCCTTTGACCAGGCAGAAGTTAAACTACTCGCCGAACTGGCCGACGATCTGGCCTTTGGCCTTGCATCGATTCGTATCCTTGCCGACCGCGACCGATTGTTCAACCTGTCCCTGGACCCGCTCTGCATAGCAGGCTT
>Ga0364914_10300_pt1 | contig 17671 bp, 8 predicted proteins | sample ExccelJu500001D3_3_FD_206954 | JGI IMG/M metagenome (GOLD analysis project Ga0364914, IMG submission 206954) | Enriched cells from Trout Bog Lake Hypolimnion, Wisconsin, USA - BchlTB.June25.5000.01.D3 | ecosystem: Environmental > Aquatic > Freshwater > Lake > Hypolimnion/Profundal zone | place... | reverse complement strand
ATTCCTTTATAATCCAATTTTATTTGATTAAGATAATCAAAAGTGCACAGAATTTATTCGGTATCAAAACACAGTTGGTATTTGGTAAATTATCCATAACAGCGGCACTGGCCAATCAGAGGTCACAGCAACAAAGCCAGACATTAAAAGGCGGGGCGGCATTAACTACCTATCAGAAAAAATTAAGCGATTATGATGAGAACAGACATTTTTTGATGGCACAATATTTCAATACAAATTTTAAAAATACGATGAGTAAGTTGCCTGTTGTTACCAGTCAGGTACAGATACAGCGTATTGAAGTTTGGGTAACTAACCGAACATCCATTACAACAGATGCAAGAAGCGTGGTTGGTTTAATGGACCTGGGCGAAGGGCAGCCCTACAATCCGAATGTGCATTCTCAAACAAGTAGCGGTTTGCCGTTCAATGCTGCCAATGATCTGTACAGTTCATTGGCTGGCGATCCTTCTTTTCGTGACCCTTCATTGGTAAACGGTCGTTTAACGGCAAAAGGATTAACCCCTGTAAATGATTTTGAAAAGATCTATGCAAGAAAATTAAATACAAGCGAATATTATTTTAACCCGCAAGTGGGTTTTATTTCACTCAATGCACAATTACAACCCGATGAGGTTTTAGCAATAGCCTATCAGTATACTTCAAATGGAAGGGTCTATCAGGTGGGAGAGTTTTCGCAGGATGTAACACTCGATTCAACACAAGGCGTTCAAAAAGTTTTATTCTTAAAATTATTGAAAGCAACTTCGGCAAGAACCAATTTACCGATATGGAAATTGATGATGAAGAATGTGTATTCACTGGATATGTCAGGTGTATCAAGAGACGGCTTTCAGATGAATGTTTTGTATAATCAACCCAGTGGTGGATTGAATCGGTATTTACCCGAAGCCTCTGCAGCTGCAAATGGTAAAACATTACTTTCCATTTTGAATTTAGACCGACTGAACAGCAGGAACGATCCGCAACCCGATGGTATATTCGATTATGTGGAAGGCTATACTATTCTATCTCCGCAAGGCAAGATCATCTTCCCCGAATTGGAACCTTTTGGAAGGGATCTGGATACATTGGCATTTGCCGGCCAGCCTCAATCCACCAAACAGAAATATGTATTCTATGCATTGTACGATTCCATCAAAGCCATTGCACAAACACATGCTAATCTGGATCGTTTTGTTATGCAGGGGCAAGCTAAAGGATCGAGTAGCAGTGAGATTTATTTGGGCGCTTATAATATTCCGCAGGGCTCTGTAAAAGTTACGGCAGGTGGGCAAATATTGCTCGAAGGGGTGGACTTTGCAATCGATTATAATTTGGGAACCGTGAAAATCTTGAATCAGGCGCTTCTGAATTCAGGTGTTGCTATCAATGTATCCTACGAAAACAATGCGGGCTTTGGTATGCAGCAACGCGGTTTTTTGGGAATACGACTGGATTATGTGCTGAATAAAAAAATGTCGATCGGTGGAACCATGGAGCGATTGAATGAGCGACCTTATTTCACAAAAATGAGTTATGGTGAAGATCCCATCCGTAATACGATGTATGGTGTTGATTTCAGTTACAAATCGGACTGGCCGGGACTTACAAGATTGCTGGACAAACTTCCATATTATTCTACTAAAACTATGTCAACGATTACGGCTTATGGAGAAGCTGCTTATTTTAAACCGGGTCATCCGCCGCAGATCGGAACAGGAAGTAATGGTGCGATCTATATTGATGACTTTGAAGGATCCACCAGCAATATAGATCTTCGTTTTCCATTGGTATCTTGGGCATTGGCATCAACACCACTACGTTTTCCGGAAGCAACATTATCGAACAATCTTGACTATGGAAAGAACCGTGCAAAATTAGCATGGTATAATATAGAACCCAATCTGCAGGACAAGAACAGCAGTAATAATCCGCTTCGAGGTAATTTAAAAGAACTGAGCGATCCGAGAGTAAGATTGGTGTACACGAACGAATTATTTCCTGATCTAACCACTAATATCACCAATACACAAACCACCACTTTCGATCTGGCTTATTACCCTACGGAAATGGGCCCTTATAACTTTGAAAACAATCCCGCACAAGTAGATGCAAACGGAAAACTAAAGAATCCGCAATCACGCTGGGGTGGTTTGATGCGCGCCATCGATCAAACAGATTTTGAAACCAATAATATCGAAACCGTAGAATTCTGGATACAGGATCCGTTCATAAAAAATCCTACAAGCACCGGCGGTAAATTGTACATGAATCTGGGTAGCGTGAGTGAGGATATTTTAAAAGACGGAAAACACTTTTTTGAGAATGGCTTAAGTACACCTAATCAACCTGCAGTAAACGATACAAGTAATTGGGGCAAGATGCCCATCAATCCTGTGCAGATCACCAATTCGTTCAGTAATAATGCAGAAGACCGACCTTTTCAGGATGTAGGTCTGGATGGATTGAATGATGACAGTGAAAGAATTGTGCAAAGCAATTATCTGAAAGGAATAGCGAATGTATTTGGAACGAATTCACCACTCTATCTGCATGCTTACAATGACCCGTCCAATGATAACTATACATGGTATCGTGATCCGAGTTTTGATGCAGCGGGAACAGGGATCTTAGGACGCTATAAAAACTATAATAATCCGCAAGGCAATTCTAATGTAGCCACCAATAGTTCGAGCGGTTCTGCTGCTACCACTTATCCAGATAATGAAGATATCAATCATGATAATACGATGAATGAAACAGAGGAATATTATGAATATGAAGTTGGACTGAATCCCGGTATGACTGCAGCAACCAATAAATATATCAGTGATATACGATCTGTTGCTGTTACTTATGCGGATGGTACTTCGGGAAAAGAAAACTGGTATCTGTTTCGAATTCCTATAAAAGACTATGCATCGAAAACCGGACAGATATCCGATTTTAAATCGATCCGGTTTATACGTTTATACTTATCGGGCTTTCAGGATTCAACAGTATTACGTTTTGCAAAATTTGATCTGGTACGTAATCAATGGAGGCAATTCACTTATAATTTAGATACCACGGGTTCTTATACACCCATCAATACTTCATCCACTAATTTTAATACACTATCTGTTAACCTCGAAGAGAACAGTAAGCGTACACCTGTAAACTATGTTATACCGCCGGGTATTGAACGCGTACAAACACTCAGTAATAACGGCGTTAATTTATTGCAGAACGAACAATCAATAAGTCTGCAGGTTCAAAATCTGGCAGACGGAGATGCAAGAGCAGTTTTCAAAACCTTGAACTTAGACATGCGTCAATACGGTAAGTTGTCGATGTTCGCACATGCCGAAAGTGTTATAGGGTCAACGCCTGTAAATGACAAAGAATTAAATCTGGTGGTTAGGATCGGGCAAGACTTTCTGAATAATTATTATGAAATAAAGATCCCGTTGAAAATAACACCCGCAGGTTATTATACTGCATCACAAGCTGATATTGTATGGCCTACCGATAATAATCTCGATTTCAATTTGCCCGACTTGGTCAGTTTGAAACAAAGAAGAAATGCAAATCCTTCACTGTCTATTTCTACTATTTACAGGGAGTTGATCGGTAACAGAACATTTAGTGTTTTAGGTAATCCTAATCTGGGGCAGGTGACCGGTATCTTATTGGCCGTTGAAAATGCGAAGGACAATAATGCAGCAGCATTAAGTGCAGAGGTCTGGATGGATGAATTGAGATTATCTGAGATTAATGAACATGGTGCTGCTGCCGCCATCGGAAGAGTGGATATTAAGCTGGCAGACCTGGGCAGATTGTCGGTTTCAGGAAGCATGCATACACAGGGTTGGGGAACATTGGAATCACATATTGCCGACAGGGCGTTGGATAATTTCACACAATTCAATGCTGTATTGAATATAGATGCAGGAAAATTAGTTCCAAAAAGTGCAAGGCTTTCCATTCCTATTTTAGCAGGGATCGACCGAACAGTAAGCACACCTCAATACGATCCTTATGATCTTGATATTAAATTAACCGATAAAATAAATGCTGCGAAAAGCAAAGCCCAGCGAGATTCTATACGCAATGCTGCAGTGGATCAAACTACCATCAAGACCATCAACTTTACCAATGTACGCGTTGCACCCAAGGGAAAAATCCATCTCTGGAGTATCAGTAATCTGGATGCCAGTTATTCCTTAACACAAACTACTCAAAGCAACAGTAGCATTTTACTGAATGAGGTAAATAAATGGAGAGCAAATCTGGGATATACATTTCAGATGCCATCGAAATTCAACCAGCCCTTTAAAAAACTAATCAAAAGCAATAGCCCATGGTATGCATTGATCAGAGATTTTAATTACAACTTTAAACCTTCATTAATAAGTTTCAGGGCCGATGTGAACAGGCAGTATGCGCAATATGTTCCGCGTATTGTAAATACTGACCTTACAACAGGGAAAGTGCAACATGTAGATACGACCTATGATAAATATTTTACTTTCAACAGGCTATATAATCTGCGTTGGGACCCGGCCAGGTCTATTAATGTAGATTTTTCTGCCAATAATAATTCAACAGTCGATGAACCATATGGTGCATTGAATACAAAGGAAAAGAAAGATACGGTGCGACGTAATTTTTGGAATGGGGGAAGAAATACTTTGTATCAGCAACATGCCATCATGAGTTATTCGTTGCCTTTGAATAAATTCCCGGTGACAGATTGGATGATGGCACGTTACAGTTATGGTACTTCTTATAACTGGATTGGTGCAAGTACATTAGCACTTTCATTGGGTAATATTTTAGAGAATAGTCAGGAAAATACATTTAGTGGTGACCTTGATTTCACCAGATTATATGCCAAGTCAAGACTGCTCAGGTCTGCACAATTCACATCCTCACAAAAACCAAAACAAAACAGCAATGCAGTAGGCACGGCAAACAAACCTGCCGGTAATCCTTTGCCGAATCAAACGAAACAGCCTCAACAGCAACCACAACAAAATATTTTGGGTACAGTGATACCGGAAAGAGATCAAGTAATAAGAGATAAGAACGGGAATTTGCTTACAGGCAAAGCAAAAAAAGAGGCATTGCATAAATGGCGTAAGCAAAAAAGAGATCTTCGAACGGCAGAACGATTGCAAAAGCAGGCACAGCAAACACAAATGAGCGGACTTGAAAAAACTGGGCTAGGTTTATTAACCATGGTGAAACATGCCAGTGTTAATTATGCTGCAAATTTCAGAAGCCGTGTACCCGGCTATATGGATAGTACAAAAGCTTTAGGCCAGAACTGGAACAGTATGCAACCCGGGCTGGATTATGTTTTCGGAAGGCAGCCGGATAGCAATTGGCTCAATCAAAAAGCTGCTATGGGATTAATTACAAGAGACAGTACATTCAATAGTTTATATCGCCAGAATTTCGAACAGAAGTTTAGTCTATCGGCACAATTAGAACCTGTTCGTGAATTAAGAATTGATCTGAACATGGAAAAAAGTTTTACCAAAGAATATACAGAGCTCTTCAAAGACACTACGAATTCAGGTATTGCACAGCAGCATTTGAATCCTTATGCAAGTGGTGGCTTCAGTGTTTCCTATATTGCTTTCAATACATTATTCAAAAAATCAAACCTGGGCGAAATATCGGAAACCTTTAGCAAGTTTGAAGGTAACCGACAAATCATTTCAAATCGTGTAGCACAACAAAACCCTTATTGGCAACAATCACCTGCATTTACCGCAGATGGTTTTGCTAAGGGATACGGACGTTATTCGCAGGATGTTTTGATACCGGCATTTTTGGCAGCCTATACCAACAAAAGTGCGAGCAGTATCCCATTGATTAAACAAAGCAATGCCAATATCAAATCAAATCCATTCAGTGGTATTCTGCCAAGACCCAACTGGAGGGTGAATTATACCGGGTTGAGTAAGATACCAGCATTGGCAGCGATATTCTCTGCCATAAATATTACGCATGGATATAACGGAATATTAAGTGTGAATAGTTTTGCCAGTGCATTGCTCTATCAGGATCCGCTCCGATATGGTGCACCCGGTTTTATAGATACGATCAGCGGAAATTATATCCCTTATTTTTTAGTGCCGAATATCACCATTCAGGAACAGTTTTCTCCATTGATCGGTATTGATGTAACTACCATCAGCCATTTAAATTTAAAGTTCGAATACAAGCGATCCAGGCAATTGAGTTTGAGTTTGATCGATTATCAGATGAGTGAAACAAACAGTAAAGAATGGGTCTTCGGTTTTGGTTATCGAAAGAAAGGTGTTAAACTTCCATTTAAGATGCCCGGTTCTAATGGAAAGAAATTACAGAATGATATGAATTTTAAACTCGATGTTTCTATGCGGGATGATGCAACCAGTAACAGCGGGATAGATCAGGCTGTGGCCTATGCAACAGGCGGGCAAAAAGTATTAACCATACAGCCATCGATAGATTATGTGTATAATAACCGTATCAATATCAAACTATTCTTTGATCAGCGGAGAGTGACGCCATATATTTCAACATCGGCACCCACAATTGCTACCAGGGCAGGTGTTCAGGTGCGAGTCTCATTAGCACCATAATAGCTATTAGCTGTTAGCATTCTTATGAAACAAATAAGTATTGGCTTGAGCTGTTGGTGTTACGATCAATTCATTGATGCATACACTGGCTGGTAATGTTGCCACATAATAAACGATATCGGCAATATTCTCAGCATATAATGGGATGAAACCCTGATACATGGAAGCAGCCTTATTACTATCTCCTTTAAAACGTACCAAAGAAAATTCTGTTTCCGCTGCACCCGGATGAATAGCAGTTACTTTAATATTTTGTGACAAGAGATCAATACGCATACTCTGACTGAGTGCATCCACTGCAAACTTACTGGCACAATAACCATTACCGAATTGATATACTTCTTTACCGGCGATGGATCCAATATTGATGATATGCCCTTGTTTCTTTTTGATCAGATAAGGAACAACAGCTTTACTTACATACATCAAACCTTTCACATTGGTATCGAGCATGGTATCCCAATCATCAAGATCTGCATTTTCGAAACTGTCGCGACCTAAAGCAAGGCCTGCATTATTTACCAGAATATTGATTTCCTTCCATTGCTCAGGAAGCGTGCTTAATGAATCAAATACTTCTTTTCGTTTCTGCACATCAAAAACAAGCGGCAATACTTTTATAGAATATTTGCTTATTAATTCATCTGCAAGAGAGAGTAGTTTTTCTTTTCTTCTTCCCGTAATGATGCAGTTCCATCCGTTGGACGCAAATTTTTCTGCTATTGCTTTTCCAAAACCGGAAGTGGCGCCTGTAATAAGGATGATATTATTCATAATAAATAAAAACTAAACATGAGAATGCAATTTAGTTTTTTATTTCATTCGTTCTTTTATCTGATCAAGACAACTGTGCCTTTTCTGAAGATTGTATTACCGAGATAGTCAATTCCCTCTGTCATATACACATAAGTGCCGCTCTGCTGCTGAGTGCCATTCAGGTTTCCGTCCCATCCTTTGTTGAATTCACTTGTACTGAAGAGCATTTGCCCCCAACGATTGTATATGCGGAAATAGTTCAAAGTGGCAATACCGATGGGTATGGGTTTGATGATATCATTTCTTCCATCGCCGTTGGGTGTAAAAGCATTGGGTACCAGAATATCCGGTTTGCTTTTATAGATATGTACTAAAATATAATCTACACCGAAACATCCGCTACTGTTTGTTGCTGTTACTTTATAATAGATCGAATCAATACCTGCTCCTAAAGTTGCAATAGGATCGGAAATGGATGCATTGTTCAAACCCGTTACCGGAAGCCATGAAAAAGATGTGACTGTACTGTCACTCACCAATGCATTTAATTGCAATGGCTGATCGGCAACAACAGATGTGTCATGTCCAGCATTAACTATGATGGGGGGAATAACATAAACATTAAATGTATCGATCCATAAATTAGGACAATCTGCATTTCTGATGGCCAACAGATATTTAGTGGATGATGCAGGTGCAGCTTGTGCTGTTATCGTATATGGGGTAGCAGAAATCGTTCTTGAATTAGGGTCGTACAATGAATTGTAAGTTAACCAGGCATAACTGGTACCCAGGGAAACATTGGCATGTAATATCGCTTTTGTTCCAAAACAAATGGCAACATCTGCAGGTGCTAGTGCAGCTTGAGGAAATGCTGTATTGAAAATATTCACCTGTGCAGTTTTACTGGTATCGGCAGGACATACTCCGCTTTTAACAATCGTTCTGAATTTAGTTGGAACATTGGTATTATTGATATTAAAAAAAGTATCCGTATTGGCAGGATTAAAATCATTCCAAACAATACTGTCTAATGAGGACTGCCAGTTTACAATGGTTCCAATGGATCCCGATAAATTTAAAGTAGCTCCCTTATTCTGCCCCTGACAGATATTCAATATGGTTGGACTGATGGCACCTCCTACACTTACCGGATTAACATCTATCAATACACTGGTTGTAGAATCAATACTGCAAGCACTGCCATTTTGCACAAGCGCTTTATATGTGGTTGTTTGTTTCAGATTCTTAACCACCAGAATGCTGTCTTTATGAATACTGTCGGTCACCCAGTTAATTCCATCTAAGGTATTTATCCAATTCACTAAATTTCCTCTGTTACCGCTTAAAATGATTTTGCTCGAATTACTGTCACTGCAAACAATATTGTTGCCGGATAATACTCCCGGAATAGTAGGCAATGTGGTGATCACATCCAATGAGGCTTTAAGGTCTGCACAACTATTTACTTCGTGAACCGAAATAGTTCCACCACCTGCAGTGGCAGGAATTACCTGTAAAATATTTAAAGAATCCAGCACTTTATTCCATCCATTTGGTATAGACCATGTATATGCAGCATCGGCTAATGCCGGAACTGAATAGGTAATGGTTCCGTTTTGACAAGCCGCTGTAGGACCACTGATCTGTAAGCCATTGCAATCATTTCGTATGGCAAAATAAGCATAGGCAAAATGGCCTCCCGGGATACAGTTATCTGCTTCAAATGTTAACGTCACCTGCTGTCCTCTATAGGGCGAAAGATTAAAGGTAACTTCAGTCCATGCCTTTGTCCAAACACGGTAAGGGCTTGTTCCATTACCCACGGTATTGGGTGAGGGAACCGGACTCTGCGTAAAACCCTGTTTGTGTGCCGCTGCTTCATCCAAAGCATTCCCTGAACCGGAAGTTGGTAAATAATAGGAAGGCGAGGCACAGGCAATGATTCCATCCTTTGTTTGCAAAATTGCTCTGGACAAAGGTTGTTGATTGGATGCATGGCTGCCATTTTCCAAAACCATTGCATAGGCATAAGTAATGGTATAAGGAGAATCTACATTTCCTGCAGGTACATTGATCACATAGCTGATGCCTCTGATCAATCCCTGGTTACTTCCCGGAGCAACGGTTGTGGACCCTAAAAGAACAGAATTTGTATATTGATAGCCATTGATCTTTGGTATGGTGGAAAATCCGCCAAAAGGATCAACACTAGTATTATTGGAAACCTGTATACCCTGAACGCTATAGCCACTTTCCGGAAAAGAAACTGTGCCTAAAGTGCCACTAGGGGCAGCTAATAATGAATCGAAAGTTTGCGTTTGCCTTGTACCGGAAACACTGGTGAATGTACCTGTAAATGCAGACCAATGGGTCAGATCTCCTGTGGAAAAATTAATATTTAACGGACAAGGTTGCGTTTGTGAGAATGCAGAAAGGGTCGCGATCAGGCAACAGAACCCTATCCATATTCTCTTCAAATTATCCATTTTTATCTGTGAGCTCTGTTTTAGCATTTACTTGATCTTTTACTGCGCTTTGAAAAATTCCACTTATCCTTTAATAAATTCAAGCAAATAACTGGTCAATAATTCCGGGGCTTCCCACATACTCATGTGCCCCACATTTTCGATGATATGAATATAAGAACAAAGGGGCAGATGTATTTGCCGGTTCAGATCATTTAACGGTGCTGCAACATCTTCTGTTCCAATTACGAATAAAACAGGTAATGGGTTTCCTTGCAAAACACTTGTTTTGTCGGGCCTGTTCATCATCGCTGTATAATATTGCCGGCATGCTTCTGTGCTGAATTGTTTACTTGCTTCGATTAAAGACTCCAGTTTATCGGGAAATGCTTCCTTGAACTGCCGAGAAAATAAATTAGGGATCGTATTCTTCAGAAAAGCATAAGCTCCATATTGTTCCATCAGGTCGATGCCTCTTTGCCTGTTCAGCTTTTTTTCTTCATTGTCCGCGAATGCGGTGGAGTGGATCAACCCAAAGCGGGATAATGATCCGGGAAATTTTTCTGCAAATGCCAGTGTGATATATCCACCCATACTATGGCCGAGCAAGATGCAGTTGCCGATCTGTTCTTTTTCCAATAAAGCTTTGATGCAATCTGCATAATCTTCTATCGAAACAGTGGAAGGTTTCAGGATACCGCTTACCGGCAAGGGGTAATCCGAAACCAGTAACTCTGATCTCCCTGTTCCCGGCAGATCAGGAACGATCAATAAACAATGATCTTTCAGAAAAGCTATTTGCTGATCGAAAATGTGACTGTCTTCCCCAAATCCGTGCAGTAATACAACAGGGGTTCCTTTTCCTTCTGTTCGGTAGCTGATGGAAACTTTGTTATAGATAAATGTTTTTTGCATCATAATAAGTTACTAGAAAGTGTATGGCTGTTTAAGGTACTCACTATACAGTGATGATCATAATACAAAAATCATGCTTCGAGTGTCTCTCCTAAGCCTTCTAATGGGCGGCATGATAGCAAATTGATTGTTAAATTTCGTCATTTTTTAGTTGACAGTTTGTTCTTTCCGATCAAGAACAAATTCCATGCTAATAATAAGGCAGCGATCAATGCTGCAGCTTTAAATAAATAATCACCAAAGCGAACATAAAAAGTTTCCCCTGTTAAAACAGGAATATTGTATTTGATAAAAGCTACTTTGTCCCATGGCTGTGTCGATAATATATTTCCTCGTTCATCGATCACTGCACTGATACCTGTATTTGCACTGCGAGCCACAAAACGTCTGGTTTCAATGGCTCTTAACCTCGCATATTGCAGGTGCTGTTTATGCCCGGGTGTATTGCCCCACCAGCCGTCATTGGTAACAATGGTTAAAATATTAGCACCCCTTTTTACATATTCAGTGACATATTCGCCATAAATACTCTCATAGCAAATGATGGGGGCTGCGATGTATGGATTGTTGCCGACATGAAATGCTTTTGCAGCAGTGTCTCTTCCATAACCTCCGGTGGTGCCACCGAAATGCTCAAACAGTGGCGACATGAAATTCAGAAAAGTGGGTAATGATTCAACCCCCGGAACCAGTTTGCTTTTATTATAGAACTGTATAGGTTGATTCGCTTTGATGACCACAGCAGAATTGAATGCATCATAATACAATCCTTCGGGTGTTTTTCTGGCGGTCAATGTTTCCTTGCTGGTTCCGTATGTTTTGAAATCTTCAATTCCTGTTAGCAATGTAATATTTGGATGACGATTCACGAATTCAAACACCGGCTGATATACAGCAGTGTTTTGCGTTTCGTTTTGAACAGCACCTGCTGCCAATGCAGTCTCCGGCCAGAGAACTAATTGTGTGAATGAATCAATTTCTTTTTCGGTTAAGACTATTAGTTTTTGTATTTGCTGCGGAATAGAAACAGACTCGAATTTTTGATAAGGATCTATATTAGGTTGAATGATGAGCACATTATTCTTTTCATTTTGTTGTGTTGCATTTGTATGAAAAATACTGATCATAACAGAAATGACATAAGGCAATGAGACAGCAACAATAAGGATTGCCTGATTGAATAATGATCTTTTTGATTTGTCGAATAATTCAAATACTAAAATATTAATGAGCAATACCCATAAGGTTCCGCCGCTCACACCGGTCCATTCATACCATTGTATCCAATCGGGATGTGAGGCAAAAACATTTCCAAGTGTTAACCATGGCCAGGTGAGTTGCCAGTTGAGATGAATGTATTCGAACAGCATCCAGAAACTGATGAGTGAAATATAACCGATCTTCTTTCCGAACTTATTCTTAAAAGTAAAATAGCCCCACCAGGGCAGGCACATCAGTAAACTGTTTGCGGTAATGGCGGCAATGCTGCCTACATCGGTACTGTTCCAGATCCACCAGGTAGTGCTGGCATTCCAGATAATCAATGTGATGAAAGAATAACCAAAGAATTTATTTCTCTTCTTTGTTGCATGAGCTACAAATAATAAAGGAACAAAGGCGACGAATATTAAAAAGGTCAAGGGCGATACAGGCCAAGCAGCAAATAATAAAATGCCCGATAGAATACTGAAGCCAATGAGTTGTAATTTTTTCAAAACAGTTTATTATTTAGAAGCGGAAGTTCGGAAGAATTATTGAACTGAAAGAATAATCAACATGTGAATTGATTGTTGTTGGCCGGCTTTGTCAGGTATTAGGACTTATGCTGATTCAGTGAAAAGTTTTTTCAGTATAAGACAGTATAAGACAAAGTATAAGACCTGCATACTTACCTTATACTAAAGCCTTAGATAAGCCTTATTAACTTCTTAGTTCATTGTACTATAGTCCAGGGATAGTCCACGAAATAGTGGACTATCCCTGGACTATCTAAGACTATATTATGATTGGAAAAGGGGAAAAGTGCAGATTAAAAATTAAAGCCTCGAACCTACAACAAGATACAATTTTTTTACATTATGTAGTTAAAATAGTATTCAATTTTTCTTGTTAAAAATGATCAAGAGTACAAGTCCGCGATTCTTTCACTGAAAGAATCAGGGGCAATAAAGATGCCATGAAATACAAAAGCTGATTACATAATAATCAGCTTTCAACTTTATCAACCCATCAACTGATTACTTTCTACTGTAATTAGGTGCTTCCTTCGTTACATCTACATCGTGTGCATGGCTTTCTTTCATGCCCGCATTGGTGATCTTCACAAAAGTGGATTCCTGCAATGCTTTGATATTCTTTGCACCGCAATAACCCATACCTGAACGAAGTCCTCCCACATATTGATACACGATCTCACTCAGGTTTCCTTTATAAGCCACACGACCTTCAATGCCTTCGGGAACATATTTTTTAATATCATCTTCCACATCCTGAAAATACCGGTCGCCGCTTCCTTGTTGCATAGCACCTAAACTTCCCATACCGCGATAGCTTTTGAATTTTCTTCCTTCATAGATAATGGTCTCACCCGGACTTTCTTCCACACCTGCAAATACAGATCCCATCATCACCACATTAGCACCTGCTGCCAAAGCTTTTACCATATCGCCTGTATAACGGATACCACCATCGGCAATCACAGGAATGCCCTTCGATTTAATGGCATTGCTTGCTTCCATGATGGCTGTTAATTGCGGAACACCTGCACCAGCAACGATACGGGTGGTACAAATAGAACCCGGACCGATACCCACTTTTACACAATCGGCACCTGCATCGGCCAATGCTTTTGCACCGGCAGCAGTGCCTACATTACCTGCAATGATCTGAAGATCTTTAAAACTCTTTCTTAAACTTTTCAATGCGGCGATCACACCTTTACTATGGCCATGAGCACTATCGAGTGTTACCACATCCACACCAACGGTTTGCAATGCATAAGCCCTGTCGAGCATATCTTTTGTAATACCCAGTGCAGCGCCTACGATCAATCTGCCCAGTTTATCTTTTCCGGCATTGGGATAATTTCTGATCTGTAAAATATCACGATAGGTAATTAATCCGATCAGTTTACCTGCCTTATTTACAACGGGTAATTTCTCGATCTTATAATTACGAAGAATGGTTTCTGCTTTTTTAAGATTGGTGCCTTCGGGTGCGGTGATAAGATTTTCTTTCGTCATCACTTCACTCACTTTTCTTTTTTTATCTGTTTCAAAACGAAGATCACGATTGGTCAAGATGCCCACTAATTTTTGGGCACCGTCAACAATAGGAATACCGCCGATCTTATTTTCTTTCATCAATCTTAGTGCATCGCCGATCGTAGCATCGATCAATAAAGTAATGGGGTCGATGATCATTCCGCTTTCACTTCTTTTTACTTTACGCACCTGCTCTGCCTGTTTTTCAACACTCATATTCTTATGCAGGATACCCATACCACCTTCACGTGCCAATGCGATCGCAAGGCTTGCTTCGGTCACCGTGTCCATTGCTGCAGAAAGCATGGGAACATTGAGAACGATATTTCTGGTAAGTTGAGAACGAATGTCTACTTCTCTTGGTAATACCTCGCTGAATGCAGGCATTAATAAAACATCATCGAAGGTGAGGCCTTCGCCGAATAAACGAGAATTTGCAGACTTGGTTTTTGGGGAGATAATTCTTGTTGCCATAGGCAAAGATAATGGAAAACAGGTTTCAAGAGACAAGGGGCAAGGGGCAAGAGACAAGGGGCAAGGGACAAGGAACAAGAAACAAGGGGCAAGAGACAAGGGGCAAGAGACAAGGAACAAGGGGCAAGGGGCAAGAGACAAGGGGCAAGAGACAAGGGACAAGGGGCAAGGAACAAGATACAAGGAGCAAGGGATATGCAGTTATAATAATTTATAGATCTTACCGGGCAGGCCGATAATTACATTATTTAATTCCAGATTCAATAGGGCTGCTGCTACCGAACTGCTACTGAGAGCTGATCGGATATATAGCTCATCAATATGCACAGATTCTTTTTCCTGTAATAGGGCCACTATTATTTTTTCGTCATCATTTAATTCAATAAATAATTCCCGCTGCTTTTTTGCAGTTATTTTTTTCTGCTGCCATCCCATGCTGTTCATGAATTCTTCGGCATTGGTAAATAGAACAGCTTTGTTTTGCTGAATTAATTTTAAACAACCTGCACTCTTACTGTCTGTTAATTTTCCGGGTACGGCAAATACATCCCGGTTATAATTATATGCCAACTCAGCAGTGATCATACTGCCGCCTTTTACTGCCGTTTCAATGACCAGTGTCGCATCACTCATGCCTGCAACGATCCTGTTGCGTTTGGGAAAATTATGTTTATCAGGACTTGTATTTTTTCTGAATTCTGTCAACAGGCCTCCGTTCAGTAATATCTCTTTGGCGAGTGTGGTATGTTGTGAAGGATAAATGTTGTCCAACCCATGCGCCAGTACAGCAATCGTTGCCACATTATTTTGCAATGCGGCTTTATGTGCAATGGCATCAATACCAAAGGCAAGCCCGCTCAGTATCACAAGGTTTTGTGCCTGTATATCTTCTATGAACTTTTCGGTGATCTGCTTTCCATAGTCCGTATTATTCCTGGTTCCTATGATGCTGATGATCTTTGAACTGTTCAGGTCTGCAGTGCCGCGATAATATAATAAAGTAGGACTGTCGTAACAATTCAATAAGCGTTGCGGATAATTTTTATCGCTAATGAATATGGTTTGAATATGATGCTTCTCACAAAATTCGATCTCTTCTTCGGCCTCTTTAAAATCGGCAAAGTCTTTTATTTGACGGGCCCTCATTTCACCGATGCCTTCCAATAAACTGAGTTCTTTTTTCTTTGCTTTGAAGATAAGTTCTGCAGTCCCGAAATGTTCAATTAGTTGTTTGGCTTGAACAACACCAACCCCATTAATTAAAGTGAGTGCTACCTGGTATAGTAGTTCATTATTCATAGGCTATTGGTCATCATTCAAAAAACTAATATAATCAATTTTTAATAACTATGACCCAGAACCATTAACTCTTTATCCCCCTATAATCCTGTCACTTCAAACTCCGTTCTTCTGTTCTTTGTTCTCCCTTCTTCCGAAACATTGTCTGCCACCGGTTTCGAAGAACCATAGCCTTTATAACTCAATCTCTTGCTGTCGATCCCTTTGCTGACCAGATAATCAACAACCGACTTGGCGCGGTTGGATGAAAGGATGAGGTTATCGGATTCTTTTCCGATATTATCGGTATGACCGTCGATCTGAATTTTCAATGCAGGATTATCATTCAATACCTGTAGCAGTTTATCCAGTTCAATTAAACTAACGGGAAGTAATTGGTAAGAGTTGGTCTGGAACTGTATATTCTTAAATGCCGTAATAACATTCAATTCAACAGGCTGTAAAGCAATATCTTTTTGATAAGTACTATCCGATTGTTTCTTGCTTAATTCATATAATTCGCTGTAAAATAAATAGCCTTTTCTGTTTACGGTAAATGTGTAATCTTTTCCGGAAGGAAGCGGAATATAATATTTTCCTAACTCATCTGTTTGAATGCGCATCAGTGCTTTGTTATTGCTGTTATCGATCAGTTCAACGGCACATGGAAGGCCTTTATTTGTTTTTGCATCGAACACTTTTCCTTTTACAAATAAAGTTTTAAACGGACGGATATCTTCTCTTAAAGTAAAAGTATACAGATCCAATCCACCACGGCTATCGGCTCTGTCGCTGGCATAATAAGCAGTGAGGCCATTGGATGAAACACAGATACTTCCTTCGTTTTCGATGGTATTGATAGGATAGCCCAGATTTTCGGGTTTACTAAAATTGCCATTCATATCTTTTCGGCAAATGAAAAGGTCTGTTCCACCATAACCCGGCAAACCATCGGATGTATAATAGAATGTTTGATTATCGGCATGCATATAAGGTGCAGTTTCATCACCGATACTATTGATAGACGGTCCCATGTTGATGGCCGGCCCCCATTTACCATTCGTTAAACGATTGCTCATATACAGGTCTTTACCACCCATGCCACCGGGCCGGTTACTGCTGAAATAAAGCACTCTGTTATCCGGACTTAAACTGGGAGAACTATCCCAGTAACCGCTGTTGATATTGGGCCCTAAATTTTCAGGCTCGCTCCATCCCTGCGGTGTAGCATAAGAAATATAGAGATCAAAATCGCCATAGCCTCTGTGAAAGTTTCCTGCAAAGATCAACCAGTCACCATCCGACGAAACAGTGATGGCACCTTTTGAAGGCTCATTATTAATATCACCATTGATTAATGTTGCTTTTGAAAAAACACCGTTGCGCAAAGTGCTTTGCATAAAATCTTCACGAAAGCCTTCTCCTCTTTTTGTGAACACCAATAAACTGTCATCAAATGTTACTGAGGGATAATATTCTGATTTTTCAGAGTTTACACTGTCGCCCATATTTACGGGAGCGAATGCATAATCTGAAACCGGATGTTTCGATCTGTAATCCACAGCAAATTCAAAACATCTTTTGCGATAGGATGCACTTTTTAAACCCCTTTCGCTGATATTGGGAATGGATAAAAAAATATTGATGGCATTCAGTGCTTCTTCAAATTTGCCAAGCCCTGCCAAATTAATAGAGTAGGGAAGATGATATACTTTAAAATAAACACTGTCTTTATTTTTTACTTTTTCATACCACTCAACAGACTTAGCATAATTTTTTAATTCGCCATATGCACCGGCCAGAGAAAGATAGGCATCCAGATAATTAGAATCGAGTGCAACAGCTCTTAATAATAAGGGCAAAGCATCTTTGATCATTCCGTCGCTTAATTGCT
>Ga0364914_10314_pt1 | contig 18369 bp, 19 predicted proteins | sample ExccelJu500001D3_3_FD_206954 | JGI IMG/M metagenome (GOLD analysis project Ga0364914, IMG submission 206954) | Enriched cells from Trout Bog Lake Hypolimnion, Wisconsin, USA - BchlTB.June25.5000.01.D3 | ecosystem: Environmental > Aquatic > Freshwater > Lake > Hypolimnion/Profundal zone | place... | reverse complement strand
ACACAAAATTTTTGAAGATTCCGCTTGTACTCATAATATTATCAAGGATTATTCGTATGTAGCGCGCACCACTGCGCTCTGCATCCGTGGCCTGTAACATCCAGAACGAGTTTGCGAGTATCACCTTGGGTGACCGGCGTCGGGACGAGCGACTTTTGAAGTTTGTCGCTCGACTGGCCCAGTCCCCGCGCAGCAGCGTGCGTGCCGCCTGCCAAGGCTGGGACGAAACCGTGGCGGGCTACCGATTGTTGCACAGCGAGCACCTCGACATGCAAAAGCTTCTTGGGGCGCATCGCCAGGCGCTCATGCAACGGGCCAGCCAGTGCGAGGGAGACCTCCTGCTGCTCCAGGACACGACCGAACTCGACTACTCCACCCACAAGGCGTTGCGTGGAAGCGGCCCCATTTCGGACCAATCCCGGCGCGGCTTCTTTTTGCATAACCGCCTGCTGGTGGCCGAAGAAGCGGGGCTTGTTCTGGGGGTTTGCTCGGCGCAAACGTGGGCGCGCCTTGACGCCGAGCACGGCAAGGGAGCGCGCCGCAAGTTGCTGCCCATCAAGGAGAAGGAAAGCATGCGCTGGCTGGAGGGCTACGAGGACGCATGCGCGCTGGCAGCGGAATTTCCCGAGCGCAAAATCATCATGGTGGCAGATCGCGAATGCGATATTTACGAGCTATATGTCCGCTGGCAGGAGCGCCCGCAGGCGGATTTCGTCGTGCGAGCTTGCCGCGACCGGTCGCTCCTGGATGAGGGGCATCTTTTTGAAAAGCTGCATGCCGCGCCGCTTCTGGGAGGCTTTGATCTGGAGGTCGCACGCAAGGAGCAGACGGTCAAAATCAAGGAAAGCAGCCACCGCCGGGTGCGTGAAAGCCGTCTGGCTAGGATGGAAGTGCGCGCCAGGCCAGTGCATCCACGCCCTCCCCAGCGCAAGGGGTTCAAGCTGCCGGAAGTGGAGCTTTGCGCGGTGTTGGTGGCGGAGAAGAATCCGCCCGAGGGACAGGAACCCATCGAATGGCTCCTTCTGACCACCCTGCGGGCGCAGGACTTCGAGCAGGCGATGCGGATCGTGCGCGCCTATACCCGGCGCTGGCTTGTGGAGGAATTCCATCGCGTGCTCAAGAGCGGTTGCCGCATCGAGGCTCTCACGTTGAGAGAAAGCGGCGCGCTGCTTGCCGCCGTGGTGCTGTATATGGTGGTCGCCTGGCGCATCCTCTATTTGCGGGATCTTTCGCGGGGTTGCGCAGAGTTGCCCGGTACGGGGTTCTTTACGCAAGCGGAGACGCGGGCCGCCTGCCTGATCCTTAGACGCGCAATGGTCAGCGATCCTCCCACCTTGGGCGAACTCACGGTCATGGTGGCAAAAATCGGCGGTTATGCAGCGCGAAAAAGCGATCCGCCACCCGGAGCCGAATGTCTGTGGCGCGGATTGGAAAAACTGCGCTGCTACGTGGAAATGGGTCAAGCGCTTGGCGCGCTCTGAACTTTTGCGGCTTCGCACGCGCCTTGGCGTGGCCACTTCCCGCCGAAGGAGCCCCCACGCCATCGTCGCGGCGCACGCCTGCGGCATCCCCGTCAGTTCTTTCGAAATCGCTCCGGCTCTTCGCGCGTCGCTTACGACGGCTTCGCGATGTGTATACATGTCAGGGTTTGACCGGTGGTATCTGACAAAGGATCTTTTTGGTGGTTTTGGTGGCACCAGGTGGCACTGATTTCCAGCACTGGTTCCGGTATCCGGTATTCTCTGTGAAGCCAGCACTTTGGTCGATTTGTCGGTTTCTGGGCAAATGGATGCAAAATCTTTTTCAAAACACCGGAAAAAGAGGCCGTTTGTTGAAAATATGGTGTTGCCGGATTGGCTGAATCCAGAACCCCGAATCTGGTGATATCCGAATCTGAAACGATCGGCCTCCCTCATCAGAAGGTTTGCTCCCTCAATCACTCGCCAGCGTCGTATTTCCGGCGACCCCAGCCATCGCTCGCATTGCTCTCTGTCTGCCTGAATGTCCGCCATCTTCACCTGGTCACTCTGGGCACCCCACTTTTGACGACCAACTGACCGCACAAACTGTCCCGGGGCGCTCAAAGAGTGTTTCTTGTAGTGTTTTGCTTTTTTGTTACTGTCTTTGCATGAAACCAGTGGCCTTCGACCAATTGGCGGGGATTCCGCTTCTCCAACATTACCGGGAAGCGTTTCGCAATGCCACTGGGGTATCGCTGAGACTTGTCTCGCTGGACCAACAAAAACAACGTGTCAACTTCTGGCAAGGTGAGAACCCCTTTTGCGCACTTGTAGGCAGCACCTCGGCGGGTGGCGACGCCTGCTTGGAAACCCAGGTGCGCATTCAACGACGCACCGTCAGAAAGCTTGTCACACAACAAATCTTTTGCTTCGCCGGCCTGGCCGAGTTCGGGGTGTCGATGGTGATCATCGGACTGCACGTGGCAACATGGATGAACGGACAAGTCTTTCGCCGAGAACCGACAGCGCGGGGTAGGCCGCGCCAAAAAATACATCCCGTCCTTACGCCGAGGAATCCATCACGCTTGAGCAGGTGCTGCAACACGTCCATGTGAACCGGTTCTATTTCTGCAAGATATTCAAGAAGACCTCAGGTATGACTCTCATCGAATATGTGACGTGGTTCCGCTTGGAAAAGGCCGAGACCCTGGTCGTCGCCCCCCCAGTTCGAATCTCCGAGGTTGTTTTTGCCGCAGGTTCCGGATCCATTCCCCAATTCAATAGCGCGTTCAGGTGCATGCATCGGAATGCCGCCGGCATGTCGGTTCTCACTGCGCAAACATGTGTCAATTGAGTCGTTGCTGGGGTAACATCCTGCCCGCCGTCCGTTTTTATTTCTTTTCGCCAATAGGCAATCAGAAAATGCCAACCAGCAAGTGCCGGCAGTGCCGTTGTTCGGCTATAAGTTATATTGGTCTCTCCAACTCATTAAAAAGCCATGAATAGTCTCGTTTCGTTAAAGCGGCGGCTGGCAGCCCTAATCGCCTTCGCTGTTGCTATGGTGACCATTTCCGGATTATTTCTCCCACTCGTTTATGCGGGAGGAAACGCCGAATCGGAAAAAGCGGCGAACAACACTACGGAAAATCCGAAACTGACGGGAGCGGATTTGTATGCCATCCACTGCAACCGTTGCCACGCGGAACGCTATCCTAAGGAGTTTCAGGCGAGCCAATGGAAAACGATCATAACGCACATGCGCGTGCGGGCTAACCTGCCAGCATCACAGGCGAAAGAAATTTTCAAGTATCTCCAGGAAGAGAGCGGCAACTAACCCTCCAAGTATTCACACACATGAGTATTCGCGATAAGATTTTTTCAGTGATAGCAGCTGGTTGTGTAATGGGGATCGTTCAGTCGCCGTGCGCGATGGCGGTGGTAAGCGATGAGGATTTCAAAAAGCTGGCGGACTTGGTTGGGCAGCTAAACGCAAAAGTGCAGGCGCTTGAACAGGCCCACGAACAAGACCAGCAGACAATTAAACAACTAGAGCGGCAGGAGGGAACAACCAAAGAGATGGCCAACATGACCCAGCAAAAGGCTGATGCGGCGTCTCAGCAAGCTCGGCAGCCGGTTAATCCGGCGCCCAATATTTTCAATGCGGCGACACACAATGTCATGCTTGTCGGAGATGCGGAGATTCAATACGGAAAGACCGCAGGACAGCACAGCAGTTTCGCGTTGGCCGACATCGCGCCGATCTTGCTGATTCGGGCTAACGATAGCATTCTCTTCGAAGCAGGTTTCGACATCAGGTTACAGAACGGTTCGTCGGCGACGCTGCAAAACGGCCAAACCGGCAATCTCGGTTCCCAAACTTCAGTGGATGTCAGTTTCGCCCAGTTGGACTATCTACTGAATGACTACGTAACGGTCGTGGCTGGCGACATGCTGCTGCCGTTGGGGACTTACTCGGAGCGTGCTGCCGGTTGGCTCAATAAAATGCCGGATGACCCGTTGGCCCGTTCGGTTTTGCCTGGCAGCGGTGTGGGTATCCAGTTGAGGGGAGCCATTCCCGTAGGGGATTCCGGGAAATTGGTTAACTATGCGGTCTACGGCGTAAATGGGCCGGGATCGGTGGACGGAACTGGAAACTCAACCTTCAAGGATAGCATGGGCAGCATTTTGCCAAATCTTGATCTCGGCGGCAACGTCGGCATTACCAACAGTGGTAATAATGCCAATCTGCATCAGAATCCAAGCGGCGGCGGTCGTCTTGGTTTTTTCGTCCCACTTCATCCTCATTACGATTTTGAACTTGGAGTTTCAGGGCAGACAGGTGCATGGGACAGCGCGGGGCGTCGGCTGTGGTCGGGAGCTATTCTTGATGCTGCCGTGCATATCAGCCCCTACTTTGAAGTCAAAGGTGAGTATATCAATTCCTGGGTGGAGACCGACGACATAGGCATCTATCAGCCACACGGTTGGTGGGTTCAGGCAGCTTACAAGTTGGCTGCCTTGAATCTGGACCTGCCGATCATCAGCAACGTCGAGTTGGTCTCCCGCTATGATACGGCTGCCGACGGTCTCGGGTTGAAAACAAATCGCGCTACGGCGGGTCTTGTTTACTACTTCACCAACACGCTACTGTTCGAAGGCGACTACGAATGGTTGCACAGTCGGGGACCCGATGCGCTGCCGGGCAACGCATTCCTCCTCCAGCTCTCTTGCGGATTTTAAACAAAAAAGAAGCATTATTCGATCTCAACCAAATTACACGAAAGGCAGAGAAACCGATGTTCATCAAATCAAAATTCCCTTTTATTCTGGGTTTGACCGCGCTTGCTCTAGGCGTAGCAAGCGTCGCGTGGGGCGCAGATCCGCTTGACGCAGAAACCAAGGCGCGCATCGAACGGTTTGAGAAAGGCGCGACGACAATCAATGTCTCTAATTACCCGCAAGGGATGAAAGACAACTACGAGCTATTTGCTCAGAAATGCACGCAGTGCCACAAGTTGAGCCGCCCGATCAACTCCGACTACGCGTTGCCTGACGAGTGGTCGCGTTACGTCAAACGGATGATGCACAAGCCTGGGTCGGACATTGGGCGGGATGAGGCTAAAACGATTTACGAGTTCCTCGTGTATGATTCCAGCATCCGAAAAAAGGCTATGGTTAATGCGAAACTTGCAAAGGCCACGGCCGCAGAAAAGGCCGAAGCAGAAGCCAAGATTAAGGAAGTCCATGAGAAATACGACAAATAGTCGTTCGTTGTGGTTCGAAGGTGTGGTGTAAAACAATTTTCAAAACCTGTAATGGAGCGAAGCCGCCGGGCTGAAAGTATGATTCTGTTCAGGTTGCGTTCAGTTTGATCGGGCACACTTGGGAATGCTTTACTTGTGTTCTGATTGTAGGCCATCCCCGCAGAGATTTTCCCAAAAACTATGACTGTCGCAGACGCCAATCTTGTTTTGTCGCCGAGGAAATGCGATTCGTCCGAAACTGAAGCCGAGGCGGCCGTCTTTCAGGAGTTGCAGAAAAGCACGGCCCGCTTCAGCTTGTTTTGGCTGGCCTCGGCAAATTTGGTCGGGTTGTTGCTCGCGCTTCTGCTGGTGTGCCCGCAAATCGGAGTGTGGCTTGGGGAATTTAGCTATGGGCGCTGGGTGGCGCTGCACTTGAACTGGCATTTATATGGCTGGTGTTCGCTTCCCGCTGTTGGGGCCTTGCTGAGACGCTATCTCCGCCCAACGCACCGGGGACTGGAGCAGGCCCGCAAGGTCTTTTGGGGATGGTCGATTGCCCTGGCCCTGGGTGGTTTGAGTTGGCTCGAAGGGCAGAGGTCCGGAAAACTGTTTCTCGACTGGATGGGGCTTGCTCGCATTTTTTTTGTATTCGCGATGACTTTTTTCTGGGCGGTGCTTGGTTGGAACTTTTGGCAGGGATGGCAGCGACGGCGACGAACGTCCGTTTCCCGGGGTTCGCCTCTCGAATGGATGCTTGATATCGTGATGCTCGTCACGCTATCGGCGGTGCCGTGGATTTTGTACTGGTCCAGTGGCAGAGAGATTTATCCGGCGATTGATCCGGGGACCGGCGGCCCAACGGGTGCGAGCTTGCTTGGTTCGACTCTGGGGATCGTCCTGATCTTCGCGTTGGTTCCGTGGCTGCTTGCTGTTCCGGGAAATCCGGGCATCAGGTGGAAACCGTTTTGGATTTGCTTTGCAGTCGACACCCTTCTATGGGCGGCGATATCCCACGGCAACAGTAGTCATTGGGACTGGCGACAATTTAGCGCGTTGGGCAGTTTAATCATCTGGGTGCCGCTACTGGCCCTGTATTGGGGCCGGTTCGCATGGAACCGGGAGTCGAGATGCTGGCTGAAAGCCAGTTTGGCTTGGTGGGCGCTTCTGTTGATCACGGGGATCGTCGCGTTTCTGCCGGGGGTGTTGGATCAGATCAAATTTACCCACGTTCTGGTGGCTCACTCGCATCTGGCGATGGCCGGCTTTCTCACGAATGCAAACATGCTCGTGCTGTCGCATCTCTCCAATCCGGCGAGCCCTACAGTGAAATTCCTTGCAAGGCCGGTTCCTTTTTTCGTCTGGCAACTGGGGCTCGCGCTGCATCTCGCTTGCTTGATCGCCATCGGCGTGACGGAATCCGTTAATCCAGAACGCTGGTTCATGGGTAGCTTGACGGCGCTCCTCTGGCTGCGTCTGGGGGCCGGAGTCCTGATGGCTGCGGTATCGTTGTATTGGGCAACAGCTGCGTATGGCATTTGTGAATGGAGCCGACCTGCCGAAAGGGTGGGGGAATGAAAAAACCGCGCGATTGTTCTTATCTGCGCAGTTGCTGGCGGCACGTTTATGACAACAATCTCCAGGCGGACTTTTTCGAACGACAATGACCAATTCGACTGAAACCCAGAGCGAAGGGGTTCGCAGATTTGCCTCTCCTCGCGTTTGGAACGCGGTTCAAAGTGCTTCCGCTGTGGTGGCGATCGCGTCCGCTTATATTTACTTTTTAATCTTCGCGCAATTCGCATACGTGAAGCTCCTACAGAATGATGGACTGAATCACGGGGGCTTACGTATTGTTATGGCTTGCATGGGGTTCGCGGGAATCGTTGCAAGCCTGCGCGCGGGTCGGGCATTTCGGGCGGAGGTCGGCGCCCAACGCTTGGGACTAGTGATCGGTTTCATCGGGTGCGGCATCGCTGCGTTGCTGGCTCTCTACGCACAGGGCTTGGTGCTGCATGGGCTTGTGGCCGCGATGATCGGGGGGGGGCTGGGCACGCTGACGGTAAACCTGGCAGCGGGCTTGCCGCTTTTTTTCGCACACGGCTTTGCGGCACGCAATCGCGGGTTGTGCGTGGGACTCGGAACGGGCTTAGCTTACGCTGTTTGCAATATCCCGGCGGTTTTCGCGGGGACGCCGCTTCGTCAAACCTTGCTGGCAGCGGCTGCGTGTGCTGTGGGGACAATCGCTGCAAATTTCCTCAAAACCGCCCCGGCGCCCGATAAAAGCCGGTCACTGGAAGTTAGTGGCCCACCTTCGCGCGCGGGGGCAGAGTTGGCTTTTGGAGCCCTTGTGGCTATTTTTCTGGCACTGGTTTGGCTTGATTCAGCGGCTTTTTATATTCTTCAGGCAACCCCGGAATTGAATCAGTATGGCTGGGGCAGCGCGGGGCTTCAATGGAAGAATGCTGGCGTACATTTATGTATGGCGATTTTAAGCGGCGTTTTTTTGGATCGCGGCTGCTTGTATCGTGTTTTGGCCGCCGCGTTCGCCACTCTAGCCTGCGCCGCACTTTGCATTTCCACACACACTCCGGCGGCGCTGATGACGCATTGGCTTTATGCCGCAGGGGTTTCGCTTTACTCGACCGCGCTCGTATTCGCACCGACTGCGGTAATATCCCAAGGTGAGAGGTGTTCCGCGAAGCGCCGAAGTGGCGCATCCCAAGCTGCAATGAGAGCGGGCATTCTCTACGCCATCGCCGGTTGGGCTGGGTCTGCGCTTGGAATAGGCATGGCCCAAGATTTGCACGAGATTCCGTTGTGGTTTGTGGGACTGGCAGGCGCTGTCGTTCTGTGCTGTTCCATATCTACAGCGCGCTTTTTCTGGCCTGATTTTCTTTGGCGAATGGCGTTCGTAGCGGGGATTGAAATTCTGGCCTTTCTGGTCGCAAATACCTCCAGCAGCCACCGTATTTCCATCGGACGCGGAGTAACAGATGTGGCTGTGGGGCGCGAGGTTTATATCTCGGAAGGGTGTCTAAATTGCCACACTCAATTCGTGCGGAAAGGCACGGCGGACGAATTATGGTGGGGGCCGGTAACAAATCCCCAGAACATTTTAAAACAGGCTCCGCCGTTGATTGGAAATCGCCGTCAAGGACCCGATTTACTGAATGTGGGAAACCGCCGCTCGACCGCGTGGAACCGTGTTCATTTGATTAAGCCGCGCGCGCTTTCGCCGGACTCGCGGATGCCCTCCTACGCCTATCTCTTCGCTTCCGGCGATAGTCGCGGCGACGCTTTGGTGGCCTACCTCGCGAGCCTCGGGGCGGAGACTTTCGAGTCGCGTACCGCGACGTGTCGGAACTGGCATCCCGCTCCAGGTACAAAACCAATGGGCCGGTCCGAACAGGCGAAGCTTTTTCGGCGCGCATGCGCGCAGTGTCACGGACTGGACGGCAGGGGAGAGGGCCCGCTTGCCTCGGAGGTTAGTCAGCCAGCGCCGCCGAGGGATTTGACACTCGGGCAGTGGCGCTTTTTCGCGCGCAATTCCTACCTACCCAGCATTGATCTCGCACGGACGATCAAATTTGGTGTGGCCGGAACCTCGATGCCAGGCCATGAAATGCTTAGCGATGCGGAAGTTCTTGGTTTGGCAAAATATGTACATTTCCTGACTCTTCCCGAAAAACAACTGATGCAACCCCATGAGGATTCAGGGATGCACGCTTTACTGAACGGTCGGAGCGGAACCGAAGAAGACGGATTTTAACTCCATACACTCTGAGTTCATGCAAACCCAAAAACGCACGGTTGCCTATATCTTTAGACTCGGTGAGTTCATCAAGTTTTCTCATACCGTGTTTGCCCTTCCGTTTGCGCTCATCGCGATGGCGATTGCGGCGGGGGGAATGCCACCGCTGCGGGTATCTGTGTGGGTTTTGTTCTGCATGGTGGCGGCGCGGACGGCGGCGATGAGCTTCAATAGGCTGGTGGACTGGGAGATCGACAAGGAGAATCCGCGGACGGCCCGGAGGCATATGCTCATTCAAAAATCGCACGGCTGGGTTTTATTATTCATTTCAGCGGGGTTTACCGTTTTTGGCACGTGGATGCTCAACTGGCTTTGTTTCGTGCTCAGCCCGGCGATGCTGACGCTGATTCTATTTTATTCCGTCACAAAACGGTTCACCTCGTTTTCACATTTTTTTCTTGGATTGGCTATGAGTGCCGCGCCGATGTGCGCATGGGCGGCGGTAACGAACGACCTCCGCACACCGGCGCCATATTTTCTCGCGGTGGCCGTGTTATGCTGGTCGTTCGGGTTTGACCTGATTTACGCGACGATGGATGTGGAGTTTGATCGCCGGAAAGGGTTGTTTAGTTTCCCTGCCCGCTCCGGCGTTCCAGCGGCGCTCCGGCTCGCACGAGGATTGCACGTGGGGGCTGCGGCGGGATTTGCGTTGTTCGGCTGGAGCGCGCACCTGGGTTCCTCTTACTGGGTTGCTTTGGCCGTGGTTGTGGGCGTGCTGGTTCTGGAGCAGAAAATGGCCCAACGCCCGGACACGACTTTTATCAATCAAGCGTTTTTTAACGCCAACGCGGTCGTCAGTGTGGCGTTGTTGCTGGGAGTCTGCCTGGATCTTTGGGCGCGCGGCCCAATGGGCCATGCAAAACCGATCTCCGCCTCGATGCCCATGGAGACGCGTACCCCCTGGTAAATTTTCGGTTCAAGTTGCAAGTATTCAGGATTCATTCAGGTTGCAGACGTAAAACATGCGGGTATGCACTCGATTCCATGCCGATATTCCAAAGTTATCTCCGGATTCACCTTCGGCGCGCTGCTGCTTTTGGTACAGGTCGCCAGCGCTGCTGATCCAAACACGTTGCCGCTCGATCTCAATGGAAGTTCGCTGAAGTTTTTCTGCGAATCCTTTATGCACAATTTCCATGGGGAGGCAAAGGAGTTCACTGGTAGCGCGGCAGTAGACACGGGGGCAACGCCGCCCATTCAGACAGCGACGTTGCGGTTCAAGACTGTCGCGTTGACGACCTTCCTCAAGGATCGCGATGAGAAGATGTATGGCTGGCTTAATGTGAAAGTGAACCCTGATGCCACCTTTAAGTTGCAATCCGTGAAACTGATTGGCGGAGACTACAAGGCAGCCGACGCCCAGCATCCCGCGCAGTTCAATGTCTCCGGGACGCTGACGCTCAATGGTGTCAATCACCCCGTTGGGGGAATGGCCAAGGGTTGGCGCGAAAAGGACCGAATCATCGTTACCGGGGAAACGGTCGTGGACACTCTCAATTATGGGCTCCCACAAATTCGCATGGCGATTCTGACGGTCGGCACGAATGTGAAGATAGCTTATACCTTTAACTTTGTGTTGCCGCCGGATTATGCAAAAAAGTGAAGGAGTACCGAGTGAGTTTGACGCCGCCTGAGGCCACTGATTTCCCCTGGAGGGTGCGAAAGGTCGGACAACGGTTTTGCAACCTCCATAATGATTATCGGCCGGGCTTGAGGGAGGTGGCCCGCTGGAAGCTGAAATGGGGGACCGCTGACGCAGCCTCCCATGGCACCTTGTGCGAAGCATTTGAGCCGAAGACGGTCTCTCCTGATTTCGCGACGATCCTTCAGCCCGATTCCGGACGTATCGTGGTCACCTGGGTGGGGCACTCCACCTTCCTTTTGCAGGTCGGCGGTCGTAATTTCCTGACCGATCCCCATTTCGGCTCTCACTGCGCGCCGGTGCCCCTGCGGGGATTCCGCCGGCAGACGCCGCCTGGGTTGAAAGTGGGGCAACTGCCGCGGATCGATGCCATTCTGCTGAGCCATAATCATTACGACCATTTGGACCTTGCGAGCCTCCGCGCGGTCGGGCATGGAATCGATATTTATTGCCCCACCGGGGTGGCACGGCTTCTTCGTGGCGTGGGGGCGCGCCGGTTGGTTGAGATGTCTTGGGGAGAGTCGTCGGTTTTCCAAGGCGTGCGTCTCGTCTGTTTGCCCGCGCAACATGGTTCCGCAAGGACGCCATTCGACCGCAACGGCAGTCTTTGGTGCGGCTGGATGTTTGAACATGGGGAGCGTAAGGCGGCTTTTCTCGGTGACACCGGTTATGACCCGTTTTTTATGGAATTTGGCGACCGTTTTGGGCCGATTGACCTGGCGATGATCCCGATCGGGGCGTATCTCCCCGCGTGGTTTATGGGGCCGCTGCACCTTAACCCGGAGGAAGCCGTTCGGGTGCATTTGGATTTGAAAGCGAAACACTCGGTAGCCATGCATTGGGGGACTTTTCTTTTGGCCGACGAACCACTGGGCGAACCCGCTCTGTTGCTGGAACAAGCTCGGCGGGCGGCGGGGGTGGCTCCGGAGGCGTTCCGTTTGCTAGGTCTTGGCGAGACCCTTGTTGCTTGAACCGCTCTAGAGTGGCAACTCCAGCGTGACTTTCAATCCTGTTGCGGAGACGCGATTTTCCGCATGGATTTTGCCGTGATGGAGATCGAGGATGCTTCGGCAGATAGCTAGGCCGAGTCCCGATCCCGCACCGTTTCGGCACTCCCCGTCCCGCTCCAATCGGTAAAATGGTTCGAATACCTCCTGGAGTTTGTCTTCGGGAAGCCCCGGCCCTGTGTCTTCCATGTCCAGAATCCAGCGGTTCGGCTCTCTGGATGAGGAGAGCGTGATGACGCCTCCGGAATTGAGCACGTTTAGCGCATTGTTGAGCAAGTTGAGAAGCGTCTGCCGGAGCAATGCGGTGTCGAAGGTGGCGGTGACTTCCTCATTCTCAATCACCTCGAAGCGCACACCGGCATCCTCGCACAAGACATGGGCGTCCTCGGCGAAGGCATTGATGAGTTCCTGCGTGTTCTGTTGGCGCAAGTTCAGGAGGATCGCACCAAACTCGGATTTTGAGATAAAAAGAAGCTTCTCAATCACGGAATGCAACCGATCGATGCTCTCCATCTGCTGTTGAACAGCTTCCTGCTGGTTCGTGGAGAGGTTGCTGTGCAGTAGCAGTTTTTCCGACTGCAAGCGGATAAGCGAGAGCGGTGTCTTGAGTTCATGCGAGGCGTCTGCGGAAAAACGCCAGAGTCGCCCGAATGAGTACTCGAGGCGGTCGAACATTTGGTTCAACAGCTGGGCCAAGTCCGCGACTTCATCCTTTCCTTCGCCCACGGGAATGCGCTCGTTCAGATTGTCCGCGGTGATCCGGCTGGCTGTCTGTTGAATGCGGCGAATCGGGTCGAGTGCCAGGCGGCTCAGCCAATAGCCAAAGAACAGGCTCAGCACGAGCGCCATCCCCAGCAAGATCAACGCCACCTGGCTGTAGGCGCGAAACAAGTGTTCGGGATTGCCAAGCGACGCGCCAATCTGAACATCGTATGGGCCTTCAGTAAACTGCGAAACCCGAACCATTCCCAGGTGCTGGATTGAAACCGTGCAGTGCCGTATGTGGGGGGGATTCGGGGCGAAGGACGCCTTTTTTAGATTGGGGGAGCGAAAGACTATTTCTCCTCCGGTTTTGCGAATTTGAAAAAAGTAAAGCGGCTCGTCGAGATCGGCGTGAGCCTCCACCGCTTTCAGGAACGCGCTTTGGGAACCCGTCACCGCCTCCACGCGGTTGTGGATTTCTTGGAATTCAGCGGCGTTTAGCAGATCGATGCCGCGAACAATGTCCCGGTCCAACAGCCAGCGCCCGACCAACAAGGCGATCAACACCGTGAGAGTCACCACTAGGACATACCCTCCAATGAGCCGTGCACGAATGGATTTCATAGTAATTGATAGCCGATGCCGCGCAATGTCTTGAATACTGGCGCTTCGGGCGAAGTTTCCAGCTTTATCCGCAAGCGTCGCATGTATACGTCGAGGAGGTTCGTATCGAGATCGTCATGCGACTCCCATATTTTTTCCGCGATCATCGAGCGCGTGAGCACGCGGCCCGGGTTTTGCATGAACAATTCCAGCAGGGCGAACTCCCGCGCGGTGAGTTCGACGGAATGGCCCGCAACGAAGACGCGCCTTTCCAGCAGATCCAGCTTGATTTTCCGGTGCTCGAAAATCGTTGTCTTTTTCTCGCTCTGGCGGCGCATGAGCGAACGTAGGCGCGCCACGAGTTCCTCAAAACTAAACGGCTTTGGCAAATAGTCGTCGGCCCCAAAGTTCAGACCTTTGATGCGGTCTGCCACGGCGTCCCGCGCGCTCAGGATCATAACGGGCTCGTTGAATCCGCACTTTCGCCACTCGTTTAAGAGATTCATTCCATCACCATCAGGCAGTCCGAGATCAAGGATAATAGCGTCATACGGGCTTTCGGCCAGGGCATCCCGCGCTTCGGCGCACGTGCGTACCCATGTTGAAGAATAGGCCAGCTTGTCCAGCCCGCGGCGCACAAACTGGCCGACCTTCGCTTCGTCTTCGACAATCAGGATTCTCATAAGTTCTTCTCGCGTTGACGCAGGGCTGCAATGCAGTTTACAGGGGTGAGAAGCCCGGCATCCGGCACCGTCTTTTTCGGAGCGACAGAGGTGGCCGGGGGTTTGGATTCATCGTTCATGGGTCCAGTTTGCAATAGAAATGGCTGCCAACGATAGCGCCGCCTGAAGACCAAAGAAACTAAAATGGAATCCGCTGACTGTTCTTGTCAAAATAGCCCAGCCGCAGCAGAGTCGCTTGAACGAGCACCCACGCCCAATCGGTGGCCGGAACGCTTACCCAAGCCCATGAGAAATTTTCCATGGCGATCTGTAGCGCCACAAAAGTTCCGGCGGCGACTCTGAACAGGATCGTCAACTCCCACACCGTGCGCAATCGTGTCGACGAACCCGTCCACAGCCATGTGAGTAGCCCCAGCAAATAGCTCGCCCCGACGCACGCCACGAACACGCCGACGAACTGGAGCAGGGCGGGCTCTTTAACCATCGGCGCACCCATCAACGCCAATGCCTTCGCTGGAGCCAGCGCGAGCAGCAGGCCGGTGGCTAAGTCCCCGCCACCGGCGATCAGGCTGATGACTGTAACCGCGCGCTGCCGTACTAGATCGGTTCCTAAATTAGATCGCATATTCTGACTTGGTAATTTAGAGCGGCTCGCCCGTTAGGCAAGATTCATTGATCACATCATCCGACTCCGCGACCACGGTGTTCGCGTCGTAGAGATCGAGCGCGCACTCCGATCCCCATCGCGGTGAAGACAAAGCGGGTGGCATTTCGCTCCCGGACTTTCGACTGTCAAAAAACATCCGACATTTTCTAGTTATTCAGATTCGATTCAGATAAGTGCTCCATGTTTTGCATCATGCAATGCTTAACCATGCCTCCTCCGCCACCCCTTGTGGTCATCAAAGAGATGGATGCTCCCAACTTTTCGGCACCCTGTAATCTAACGGATGACGCGGCGGTTCGGACGATGGTTCCTGAACACCAGGACATTTTGAATGCCTTGATGCGAAATGCTCCGATCCATGGCGCCATCCAGGACAAACTCGGAAAAGTGGTCGCGTCCGCCGTGTCCTTCCCAGGCGGGCTGTTCCGTTACGAATTGGCGCAGCGGACTGCGCAGGCTTTTGGCGCTTCGGAAGCCGAATCGGAATCCTTGGCGTGCGCTACGGAGTATTTCCACATTGCATCGCTGTTGCTGGACGACCTGCCACAAATGGATAACTCAATGGAGCGGCGTGGCCGGATTTGCCTGCATTTGCTCTACGGAGACGACACGGTAATTTTGGGTGCGCTGGCGTTGATCACGCGAGCTTACGCTCTGCTGGGAGCCGCAATTTCCAGCGCCCCTGCGGAGTGGCACCTTCCCGCGCATGCGCTAATCGATCAATGTCTGGGAACCCGTGGAATTCTCAACGGCCAGGCGCGTGACCTAAATTTCCGCGAGGGAAAGGGCGGGCGCAAGGAGGCGGCCTCCATTGCTCTGCAAAAAACGGTGCCGTTAATCAGCCTGGCATTCCGGGTTCCCGCGCTGCTTTTTGGTGCAGACACGCACACGCTGATTCTTCTCCGTCGCTTGAGCCTCTATTGGGGGCTGTTTTACCAAGGGGTTGACGATTTCAAGGATCTGCTGGAGCACTCCGCGGTCAGCGGCAAGACCTCCGGGCAGGACGAAAGGCTTGGCAGGCCAAACATTGCCTTGCTTGCCGGCTGGGAGAAGGCGGAGCGCTATCTGCATCGACTGGGCCAACTCGCACAGCGGTGTGTTGTGGATTTGACGGAAAGTCACTCGCAGCTCGAATTTTTGGTGGGTTTCCAGCAAAGGTTACAAATCATGGGTTTGGAGACGATCAGGTTCTAAGTATGGGCGCATTTGGCAGACTTACACTCGTCAATATTCGGCGGCACAAGATTCGAACTCTCCTCAGTGTGGCCGGGATCGGTTTCGGCGTGGCGGCGATGCTGACTATCGTCTCAATAGTGCTTGGGGCGATCGGTATGTTCCAGAATATCCTCGCCAGCGAGAGCCACTACGTGGTGTTCGAGAAAAATGTTTCCGACCTGTTCTTCAGCAGCGTTCAGATGGAGCAGATCGCTGCGTTGCGCGCGATGCCAGAAGTAGACCGCGTGGACCCCATGCTTGTGGGCATTGTCTCCTCGCCCGACCACCCGATCATCACCTGTTTCGGCGTGGAGGCTGGCGACCCCCACGTGAGCAAGGCCCATTGGCTGAGCGGAGATGGCTCGCGTTTCGGCGTGGAGCCCAATACTCTCTACCTCGGGAGGCGCGCGGCAGAGTTTCTCAAAGCCTCCCCAGGGCGGAAGCTCCGCATCGGCAAAGGGGAGTTCCAATTGGGTGGCGTTTTGCGCACGGACAACGGATTTGAAGACGGCGGTGTCTTCATGCCGATGAAACTGGCGCAGGAGTATTTTCATCGTGAGGGGATCGTCTCCGTCTGCACAGTAAAACTGAAAAACCCGCGCGAGGGCTCCCTTTTCAAAACGGAAGTGGAGCGGCGTTTTGGGGGGCTGGTAGCATTGGAGAACCGTGAATTCAACCAAAGCTATTCTCAGTTTCGGATTCTTAATTTCACAAGCTGGGCGGTCGGCATTTGCTCGTTTTTGCTTGGCGGCATGGGTGTGGCCAACACGATGCTGATGTCGGTGTTCACCCGCATCCGCGAAATCGCCATCCTTCGGGTGTGCGGCTTTTCCAAAGCACAGGTGGCGGCGTTGGTTTTCGGCGAAGCTGCCATGGTGGCCGGAATCGGCGTGGTGAGCGGGTTCGTCATCGGGATGCTCAGTTTGCGGGCAATGAATGCCGCGCCGCAGTTCCAAGGCTATGTGCAAGCAATCATCAGGGTGGACATCCTTGCAGCCATCACCGTGATCGCCTTCGCAACGGCTTTCGGCGGTGCGCTTTACCCCGCCTGGTACGCATCGAAAATCCAACCGGCGGACGCCTTGCGTTTCGAATAACCATGAACCCTCACGAAACTATCATTGACGCGCGGGATTTGTGGAAGAGCTTTGACGGAGGTCAAATTCCCGTCATCCAAGGCGTGGACCTACAAATAGCCCGCGGAGAAATTATTGCACTGTGGGGCACCTCCGGCTCGGGCAAAAGCACGCTGCTACATCTGTTAAGCGGACTGGATGTGCCGGATCGCGGTTCGGTTTCCGTACTCGGCATGGACGTCACCAGAGAGGCGGATTGCCTGCGGTTGCGACGGCATCATATCGGGTTCGTCTTTCAATTGCACAACCTCATTCCGGATCTAACTCTGGAGGAAAACCTGCTCATTCCCGCCATGGCCGCCCAAAAAGCGGAAGAGAAAGCGAAGGCGAGAATCGAAGAATTGACGGAAGCTGTGGGATTGACGCACCGGCTCCAACATCGCATCCAGGATTTGTCAGGTGGCGAGCGCCAGCGGACGGCGATCTGCCGCGCCTTGATGAACCGTCCCGAAGTCATCTTCGCGGATGAACCAACCGGCTCGCTCGACGAGCAGACCGGCGCGGTCGTGTTCGATCTTTTCAGTCGCCTCGTTGCGCTGGAAAAAGTCACCCTAGTATTGGCCACCCACGAGCGGCGTTTCGTGGAAGCCTGCCACCGGGCATTGCGGGTCAACCGCGGCAAGATCACCGAGCTATGACATCGGGAATGGCTCTCCAAACTCACAGCGGTATGATTAATCAGCTTCACAAAAGTTTTCTCATTGTTATCCCCGTTTACAACGAAGCAGATAACATCGATTCCCTTCTGAACGATCTTCTAGTCTGTCCGGAGCTAGATATCTTGGTCGTGGACGACGACTCTCCCGATAAAACCGGCGATCGTGTTAAGCAGCACCCACAATTCGACAAACGAATATTTCTGCTTTCGCGTCCCCGAAAGAGCGGATTTGCAGGCGCTTGCAAGGATGGTTATCGATGGGGCGTGGCCAACGGCTATAATGCCTGCGGAACGATGGATGCCGATCGTTCCCACGATCCCAAAGACGTCCTTCGACTAATCGAGGCAATCAAACAAGGGGCACAAATGGCTGTCGGTTCTCGATATTGCGGAGGAATTCGTATCATCAACTGGCCAATGAAACGCTTCCTCCTCAGTTGGTTTGCAGGGGTCTACACCCGCGCTTTGTGCCGAATCCCGATGACTGATCCCACGAGCGGATTCAAGATGATTTCCAGGGAAATTTTGGACGCCATTGATTGGCAGCTTTGTTCAGCCGACGGCTACGGCTTTCAGATCGAACTCCATTTTTTTGGATTGCGCAACGGCGCAAAACTTAGAGAGGTGCCAATTGTGTTCACCGAACGCCAACAAGGCACATCCAAGATGTCAAAGCGGATCGTGATTGAAGCGATGATAACCGTGATCGCACTAGCATTCTACAGGATATGCCACTGCTAAAAAACTTCGCACTGCTGAAATCTGCTGTAACGAAAAACTTGGGAAATATACGCCGACGTCTCTGCTATTTGCATTTTAGGAATACTACATGAACAGAAACAATTGTCTTATTTATCTGCGGGAGTGGAAAACATTGGTTTTTAACTTGGATCGATTTTTGGTGTTTGCCTTGCTTCTTGCGATGGTATTTAGCTTCAATGGCATTCGGTGGGGACGAGTAGAATGTTGGAACCGCGATCAGATGGCGCTACGAGCGTTGGGACACTGGGGAATGCCGGGAAACTATACAAAACCACCATTC
>Ga0364914_10172_pt2 | contig 18841 bp, 17 predicted proteins | sample ExccelJu500001D3_3_FD_206954 | JGI IMG/M metagenome (GOLD analysis project Ga0364914, IMG submission 206954) | Enriched cells from Trout Bog Lake Hypolimnion, Wisconsin, USA - BchlTB.June25.5000.01.D3 | ecosystem: Environmental > Aquatic > Freshwater > Lake > Hypolimnion/Profundal zone | place... | reverse complement strand
ATTGCAACTGCTGGATTTGGTGAAACTGGGGTGAGGGTATCGCTCTTTTTACACGAGGCAATCAGAACGACCAGTGAGAAAATAATGAGTAGTTTGCGCATATCAGCTATTGTTAACCTTTGATAAACAAAATTCTGAACATGAATGTTTCAACTGAAAACATCTTTGAATCCAAGTAATCAGAATCATGGAGTTGGCCTATTTCACTTTGATTTCTAAAAAGGTCGAATATAAGATTAAAGAACGGTAATTTTTAAGGTTGGTTAAACAAACAAGTTTAAAGTTCTGAGATCGTGAACGCTCACGAATGTTCTGAATCCCACTTTCCGAATTCAAATTTTAAATATCTTTGGCCTTCAAACGAACATAATCTCTAAGGGCGAGATCATGAATCTGTAATATTCCATTGAAATTATAAAATAATTAAAAATGAAATTAATAGTTAAGGCAATTCTCTTTATTTCCCTGTTTCAAATTTCTGTAATGACCTATGCCCAGACACTTCCTTTCCGGAGTGTCGCGATCACCGTTTCTCCCGAAATCAGAAACTCCTTTGTAACCGGAGGTCGTTTGCTGCTGTACGTGAGCCGGGAACGGGAGCGGGAACCCCGCGACCATGCAGATGTAAAATTCGGATTTACACTGAAAAACTGGGATGGAGCATCCCCTTTTGTATTAGAGGCAACGGATAAAGGAATTCTTCATACCGATCTGGCAGAGGGGTTTATACCTGTCCCTAAGAAATTTTATTACCAGGCCATCTACAAGCAGAATGTGGATGACGCACTGGCCGATATCCCGGGCAACCTGGTCACCCGTGTCGATTCCGTGGAGGTTAACGGGCCCGTAAACCTGACGCTGAAATTAAATACAGTAATCGCGCCCTTTAAGATCGTCGAAAACAAGTTTGTTAAGCCCATCGTCATTCAGAGCAAATTGCTTTCGGGTTTCTCGGGTCATCCCCGGTATTTGAAAGCCTCCGTCCTGCTCCCTGCTAGTTATTTCGACAACCCGGGGAAATCATACCCGATCTGCTACCATGTTCCGGGGCTGAACGGCCGATATGAGGGTGTTAACGGAATGATGGCCAATAAATCCTTTTCCGAATGGTGGTTTTCGAAGAAGGCACCCCAGATCATCTATGTATTTCTGGATTCCCAGGGACCTTATGGTGACTCTTATCAGGTTGATTCAGAGAATAACGGCCCTTGCGGGAAAGCGCTCACCGAGGAGTTGATCCCTGAGATTGAAAAACAGGTGCACTACCATAAGGATTCGGGCAAACGATACCTTGCCGGTGCCTCAACAGGCGGATGGGTAGTGCTGGGTTTGCAGATTTTCTATCCCGACTTCTTCGATGGTGCCTGGGCATACAGTCCCGACCCGGTTGATTTTGAACATTACGGATTGATCAATATTTATAAGGATGAGAGTGCATTTTATAACCGGTTTGATTATTTGCAACCCGAATCGAGGACGATCTACGGTGAACCAAAGGGGTCTATGAAGGATGCGATCCTGGATGAAGATGTGCTGAGCAGAACCAATGATTACCGCGTATCGGGAGAACAGTTCGGGGCCTATAATGCGGTTTTCGGACCCAGAGGGAAGGATGGTCTCCCCACTATGCTGATCGATCCGGTTACGGGCAAAATTGACCACTCCATAGCTGTCCAGTGGGAAAAATACGATTTAAAAAAGGTGCTTGAGAAAAACTGGTCCACGCTGGGGCCGAAACTCCAGGGAAAGATCTGGATCTGGACCGGAGACATGGATATGCTCTATTCGAATGTCGCGACACGGTTCCTGAAAATGTACCTCGATAAAACGGAGAATCCAAAGTCGGATGCCAAGATATCATTTACCCCGATGGCCGGTCACTGTGCCGAATGGAGCGATGTAGCGGTTTTGAATAGGGTGGCGGAAAAAGCGGCGAAAAAATAACTCCAATCAAAATGGTTTTGAGGTGACGCAATGTCAGTTTCACCTCAATCAAAATGGTTTTGAGGTGACTCATTGTCAGATTCATGCGAAGCAAAGAGGCTTTACCCCTAAGCAAAGTCTGATTCATGTCAATCAAAATGGTTTTCACCTGAAGCAAGGTCTGATTCACGTCAATCAAAATGGTTTTCACCTGAAGCAAGGTCTGATTCACGTCAATCATAATGATATTCAGTTCAATCAATAGGATTTACACCTGAAGCAAGGTCTGATTCACGTCAATCATAATGATATTCAGTTCAATCAATAAGATTTACACCTGAAGCAAGGGGAGTATCCAAATGATTGAATTATCCGTTAATAAATTCAGAGCAAATCTGAAAGACTTTGCAGATAAAGCCATTTTATAAATCTGATGAAAATTCGATTCGCATCTTTGCCATAGGGGGACATTACAAGGATATTCAGGAAATGATCATCTACTAATCTTCCATTGAATTATGCAAAAAAAGCATTTGTAGCCAATCATTTTATTCCTTACTATTGGGGACCGGAAGTAAAAGCCGAATTCAATTTCACTGGTTTGTCCAATTTGCTTCCGTAAAAAGTTTCAAACTAAAATCTTTCAGATAATGAAGAATAAAGCACTTATTTTACAGATAGTTATACTTTTGATTGCCCCTTTTGCCGTGTTTGCCCAATCGAACAAGACGCTTAGGCAACAGCAGGAATACCTTACCCCGTATGAGAAAAGCAACCTGACGGAGACTAATTTGCCTGTTTTAATGCCTTATAACCGTTGGATTGACGCCGCCGGAGAACAGCTCTATTTTGGGGAGAAGACCGATGAAAACCATGCCCTCGATTGTGCTCTTTCCCCCGACGGGAGGTGGATTGCCGTGGAAGGACGTTACTCGGTTGTGATCATCGATCCGGTGACTAAGAAAATCATCAGCCGTACAGCTTTGAGAGCTCCGTTTGTTAAGGAGAATTTAATGAATACGTTCTCCGGTATCTCATGGCGCAAAACCGGTGAAAAGTATGAACTTTACTGGAGTACAGTGGGCAAAGCGAACAAATCGTATGTCCTTCAGGCCTCCTGGGACGGGAAGCAGCTGTCCGTATTAAAAACGTTCCCGTTTGAAGCGGTTAAACCTGCCGAAACTGCCGTACCCAACGAATTGGTTGTTACCGAAGAGGCAGGCTCACCCGTGCTTTTTGTGGTTTTAAACGGGAATAATACCGTTGACAAACTGGATGTTCAAACCGGCAAAACGATCTGGTCGGTGCCCGTTGGGGTTGCCCCTTTCGGGATTACAAAATCGAAGGGGAAACTCTATGTGACCAACTGGGCCGGATCAAACCCTGATAAAGGGGATGTAAATGTGGCTGGGGTGCCATGGGGAAGTGCAAAAATCGATCCTCAGACCGGGGCAACGCGCGAAGGGACGGTCTCGGTACTGGATGCCAAAACAGGTAAGTTACTGAAAGATATCACAGTCGGGTTGCATCCGAATGATATCATCTCAAGCGGTGATCAGAAATTCGTCTACATAGCCAATGCCAACAGTGACCAGGTTTCAGTCATTAATACCGAAAAGGATGAGGTGACTGAGCAAATCTCAGTCAGGCTCTCGCCTGAGAAGAATAGTTATTTTGGCGATTCCCCCAATGGTCTGGGTATTTCGGGTGATGGTAAAACACTCTATGTGGTTAACGGAATGGATAATGCCCTCGCTGTTTTGTCGCTCGGAAACCTCTCGTCAAAGGGTTCTCCGGAAAACAGGAGCAAGGTTATCGGATTTATCCCCACAGGAGCTTATCCGGGAGGAGTTGCCGTTTATCGCGACAGCCTGTTGTTTGTGGCCAATATTGAAGCTGAAGGGTCGCGTATCCCCACTGTTCTGGAGAAAACGGGCCATACGGTCTATAATTCCCACCGGGAAATGGCTTCAGTATCGGTTATTCCGGTACCGCAAAAATCTCAGCTAAAGGATTATACCCAGAAAGTTGAAAAGATCAATCAGCTCTTCAGACTGGCTCTTACCGATAAGCTACCCCGAAAAAATACAGAACCGGTTCCGGTTCCTCTCCGGGTTGGTGAGCCTTCCGTCTTCAAACATGTAGTTTATATCATCAAGGAAAACAGGACCTACGACCAGGTACTCGGGGACGTAAAAGGGGGAGACGGCGATTCCAGCTTATGCATTTTCGGTCAGAAAGTTACCCCCAATGCCCATAAAATCGTGAAAGATTTTTTCCTGATGGATAATTACCACGCATCCGGGAAATGCTCGGCGGAGGGGCATCAGTGGACCGACATGGGGATTGTTACCGATTATATTGAGAAAGAGGTCAAGGCCTGGATCCGAAGCTATCCGCACGTTCAGTACGATGCGCTGGTTTATGCTCCAACAGGTTTTATCTGGGATAATGCCACCCGTCATGGGAAAAGTGTCCGGATCTATGGCGAAGCTTGCGATGTTCAGTATGATAAAAGCTTAACCTGGACTTCGATCTACGACGGGTTTATGAAGGGTGAAACCTTTAAATTCAAAAATATCACCACCGTAAAACCGGTTGAGAAACTGTTGAGCCAGAACTTCCCCAGTTCAGACAATCATGTTTTTCCCGATGTACTCAGGGCCAAGGCTTTTATCGACGAGATGAATGCCTGCGACAAAATGGACGGGGACCAATGGCCGGAGCTTATGGTGATTGCCCTTTCGAATGATCATACAGCGGGTACCCGTCCGGGAATCCCAACGCCACGGGCAATGGTTGCAGATAATGACCTGGCCCTCGGGCAGATCATTGAGGCGATATCGAAAAGCCGATTCTGGAAAAACACCGCGATATTCACGACCGAAGACGATTCACAGGATGGATGGGATCACGTTTCAGCCTACCGCACCGTAGGAACTATTGCAAGTCCCTATTCCCGGTTAAAGCATACGGTACATACCAATTACAATCAGGTTTCGCTGGTGCGGACCATCGAACAGATTTTAGGGATTCCACCGATGAATATCAGCGATGCCACCGCCATGCCGATGTTTGATTGTTTTAATTATACCCCCGATTTTACCCCTTTCCGGTCGGAGCCCAACCAGATTCCGCTGAACGAAATGAATAAGAATCTGAAGGAGCTGAAAGGGACTGCGCTTCACTATGCCCGCAAAAGCCTTGAGCCTCAGTTTGATTATATCGACCAGGGCGATGACGACCTGATGAACCTGATCCTTTGGTTTGCGATGAAAGGGAAGGAAAAATACCCTGCCAGATACAGCGGGAAAGAAGCGGGGGAGAAGGAATAAGGATATTTTAACAGTGAGAGTCTGACTTTGAGTCAGGCCCTCATTTTTTTAAAAAACTCCGCGGGAGTCCGCTGTTATTGACCCCCGGAGTTTCAGCCAGGGGCAAGGTAAACCCGTGTTACCCCAAACCGAAACGGGTTGAATTACTTAAACCCAATATTTTTCGTCAAAATCAACTCCATTATCTTTTAACAACCTGATAAACTCATTCCGAACACTTTCTTTTTTATGGTGTTGCTGTTGATTCATAACGTATTTTATAATTGTATCCTTTTCTCTTACCGACAGTGTAAAGGCACCATAACTTTCTGCCCAATTTGAAAAATCGGGATAGATATGCTTTTCTTTTATCCATTTGGAACTGGACACTTTTATGTCTCTAACCAGATCAGCCAAAGCGAGTGAAGGGTGAAGATCGCAAATGATATGAATATGGTCTTCAACACCATTAATTCTGAAGAGCCGGCAGTTTTTATTTTTTATTACGCCCCAGATGTATTTGAAAAGCACATCATTACCGGAGTTGAGTAATACTTTTTCGCTGTTTCGCGTATGAAAAGTGATGTGATAAAGAATTTGACGGTAACTGGCCATGATTAAGGTTTTAAAAGGTAAATTCGAAATCAAAGACTTTGTAAGTTACGAAAAATTCTTCAATAATTCTAAGGTTAGTTTCAAATATATAGCTTATATTCAACCCGTTTCGGGTTGCATTTTGTTGGTGGCTCACAAACCCCCAATAAATAATTGGGGGTCAATAATATAATCCACCTTCGGCGGATTATCCGCTATTCGCAACCCCCCAATAAATAATTGGGGGTCAATAATATAATCCACCTTTGGCGGATTATCCGCTATTCGCAACCCCCCAATAAATAATTGGGGGTCAATAATATAATCCACCTTCGGCGGATTATCCGCTATTCGCAAATCCATAATAAAAATTGGGGGTCAATAACTTGATCCACTTTCGGCGGAATAAGTACTTTCATAGGCAAACTCCGAAGGAGTTTACTGTTATTGACCCCCGGTGTTTCAGCCAGGGGCAAGGTAAACCCGTGTTACCCCAACCCGAAACGGGTTGAATTGATCAAGGGAAATCTATTCAGATTGAAACGTTGTTATGGTTTGGAACTTTATTTCATCAATTGTTGTTATATTCTTGTCGTCTGAAAAGTCGGATCGATTTATTTAATTATTCTAAAAGATGAAAGTATATGTTGTCAGCATGTTGAATGCTATTGTGTTGATTTTGTTGGGCCTATGGGGCTACCTTGGATCTCAGACTCCTTCGCCCACCGCCCTTATCCCGGTATTTGCAGGCATTATCCTGCTCTCGCTGATCAGGGGATTAAAAGCCGGAAACAGGGTGATTGCCCATATCTCGGTGTTGCTCACCTTTGTGCTTTTAATTGCATTTATAAAACCACTCACCGGTTCCATTGGAAGGGGAGATAGCGCGGCGATGGTCCGTATCGTTATCATGATGATTTCATGCGCAGTGAGCATGGTCTATTTTATCCGCAGCTTTATCAATGTCAGAAAGGCGCGGACACAAGCCGGAGAATAAGTTCATTCACTCAACCAGCTTCTTTAGCTTTCTTCCGGCTCCAACCACTTGGATTCAGAAACAGGGAATGATTGAATGTGGATATAGTTTCTTATTTTTGTAGAAAACAAGATTTTACAGTAATAATAAGACCGGAGTAATCATTCTCCTACTTTTACTATTCGCTGTTGAATTAAGCGCCAATGAAAACCTGAAAGGATGAAATTCAAAAGGCTGTTAGTTGATAATCAAATGAGTGACCTGGCACGGGTTGTTGCTTTCCTGGAGGAACTTGGGGAGGAATGGGAGCTTTCTGTTCAGCAGATATTATCCTTAAATCTGGTACTGGAAGAGGCGTTAACCAACATTTTCCTCTACGGATATGACGATAATGATCAACACAGCATTGAAATTAATTTTGGAATTGAGGGTGATCAATTAACGATTTCACTTATTGACGATGGACAACCTTACGATCCAACCTTAAAGGCCGATCCCGATATTACCCTGACAGGTGAAGAGAGACCGATTGGAGGCCTGGGCATATTTCTGATTAAAAAGATCATGGATAAAGTTGAATATGAACGCAAAACGAATAAAAATATCTTAATTCTCACGAAAAATCTGAAACCATGAATGTACAAGTTTCAATATCAGCAAATTATGCCATAGTTAGTGTGGATGGACGAGTCGACACTACCAATGCCAGTGAACTTGAGAAAACCATCCTTGGGGTTATTGAAGGTGGGGGTACCAAAATTATTCTCGACTGCTCGGGTTTGAATTACATCAGCAGTTCCGGATTACGGGTTTTCCTGGTTATTCAGAAGAAATTAATGGTATTAAAAGGGCAGTTCCGGCTTTGCAGCCTGCAACCGGGAATTAAGGAAATATTTGATATCTCGGGGTTTTCTACCATCTTCTCGCTATTCGCGGATAAGGAAGCTGCGATGATTGAGAAATAGTGAGATCATGCGAGGATGCCAAGATATCATTGATATTGAGGTGCCTGGCCATAAAGACTGGCCATGTTCAGTAGGAAAGGGTAAATTGATCGTCAAACATTTGAAGAGTTAATGGATTTACCCAAAAGGGTAAAATTAAATTGAAATCGAATAAAGTTCATCGGGTAAATTAGTTAGAGTTTTTTTCACTTTTTCTAACCTGAAAATTCTCAGGTACATAAATAAAACTTTGAAAGAAATGGCTACAACAGATCAAAACATACCTGGAACAGAAGAGCAACTTTTGCTCCTTTCCACTGAATTAGAAGAAATTAAGCAAAAAATCATTCAAAGCGACAAACTTGCATTTATTGGTAAGCTTACAACCGGTATTCTGCATGAGATAAAGAACCCCCTGAATTTTATTAATAATTTCACCAAACTGAGCCAGGAACTTTTAGAAGAATTAAATGTTATTGTGGATGGAGTCAGTAATAAGTTGGATGGGAATAGTTTGGCTAATCTGAATGAAATCCGTTCAATGCTAAAATCCAATTTAAATAAGGTACTCGAGAATGGGGAGCGCGCACAACGAATTATATTCTCGATGCTTGCTCAAATGCACGACCGACAGGAAATTGTTTTTGAGCTGACTGATATTAACAAACTGGTTGACGAATTTGCCAAACTTGCCTATCAGGGATTAAGAGGCAATGATCGTGAATTTAATCTGACTTTCAAAACAGATTACGACCTGTCTATCTGCCCCGTTAACCTGGATTTTCAGGAGATGAGCAGAGTCATTATCAATTTGGTAGATAATGCATGTTATGCCCTGAACGAAAAAAAGAAAAAGATGCAGCATCTTTTTTCTCCAGAGATACTGTTGTCTACCAAAAAGCTTGACAATTTTGTTGAAATAAAAATAAGAGATAATGGCATGGGCATACCGCAAACAGTTATGGATCATATTTTCGACCCCTTTTTCACAACAAAGCCAAAGGGTCAGGGAACAGGGATCGGACTTTCATTAAGTTATGATATTGTCACCAATGTGCATCAAGGGAAAATTGAAATTTTATCAAAAGAAAATGAGTATACTGAATTCCGGATTGTCATTCCCCTAAATTTGGCCTGATAAGGAAGGTGTTCCTTTTCAATATTTTATTAATTATTAATCAATTGATTGAGCCGATTTTTAGTTTCACTTCATCTCGATGATTTCAGAATACTTTAAATGTACGCCATATGAAAAATACAGTATCAATTTTATGTGTTGATGATGAGCAGGACATGGAAATGCTTATTTCGCAGAAATTCAGGAAAAGTATAAGAGATAAGGAGTATAGTTTCATTTTTGCCCAGAATGGAATACAAGCGCTTGAAAAATTGGATAATAATCCGAATATCAGCCTGGTCCTTTCTGATATTAATATGCCGGAAATGGATGGATTGACTTTTCTTCTAAAATTAAAGGAACGTAAAAATGCGGAAATAAAAACAGTCATGGTTTCTGCATACGGCGATATGGAAAACATCAGGACAGCGATGAACCGGGGGGCTTTTGATTTTATTACCAAGCCCATCAATTTCGAAGATATGGAGATTACTATTGCGAAAACAGTTGAAGAGATAAATCGATACAAGAAATTTCAGAAAGACCGGGATAATCTGATCTCCATTCAGAAAGACCTGAGCATTGCTTACGATATTCAGCAGTCCATGTTGCCTAAAAATTTCCCGGCATTTCCCGGCCGCACCGATTTTGATTTGCATGGAGTACTACAACCTGCTAAAACGGTTGGCGGAGATTTTTACGACTATTTCCTCGTTGATGAAGATCACCTGTTTTTTATGGTTGGGGATGTTTCGGATAAGGGGATTTCTGCGGCATTGTTTATGGCCATAACCAAATCACTGTTTAACAGCAACTTCTCAAACGGACATTACTCCAACATGGTGGAAGAGATTTCCAGAATCAATAAGGCGCTGTCGCAAAACAACGATTCCATGATGTTTGTCACCGTCTTTGTCTGCATTCTCAATCTTAAAACGGGTGAAGTCAGCTATGTTGACGGAGGGCATGAGTGCCCGCTGATACTCCGTGGAGGGAAAAAGGTTGAGGTATTTAAAAAGAAGAATGGATTTCCAATATGTATAGATCCCGATTTTAAGTACGAACAGTTTCGGTTTAATCTGCAACCCGGTGATTCCATCGTATTGTATACGGATGGTCTGGAAGATGCCCAGAATGTGGCGGGTGAACGAAGAACCATCCGGCCAAGCATTGATATTTTAGAATCCCTTGAGCCCAATATGGAACCGGTGCAAATTAACACTTTGCTTCTGAAGGAGGTAAATAACTATATTGGTACTGCCAATCAGTTTGATGACATCACTATTCTCACTGTAAATTACTATGGTTAAATGAATTAATTAAAGGTTATAAATTTTTACCGAATGATTAATTTTTTTATTGTAACTTTCTTATCTTGTACCCAAATATTCTAAATATAAACTGATCAAAGAATTATTATCATGAAAAGACATTTTTGTAAAACCGGAGTTATTCTTTTAATAGCAGTCCTGTTATGTGCAAGTTGTAATCAGAAACCCAAGGTTAAGGAAAATAAAGTGACCAACTCAAAGGGCCAGACCGGGACAGTAGAGGTTGAAATCTTTGATGCAGTTAAGCTTAAAGATCAATTGGTAGAGATCATTAAAACTGCTCCGAAACCAAATGAATTGGTCGATTTCATCAACAAGGGCGGTTATTCCTATATTGCAGATCTTACCCTCTCTACTGATAATGCGGAGAAATACCTGACTTTGGCACAACAGAGCCTTGCAACGGGAGTTTATAAGTTTGACCTCTACTATGCCAAAGTATATAATCGCTATGATATTGTAGATCAAATTTTTGATGTGCAACAAAAACTGGTCGGAAAGATTGGTTTGCAGGGGGATATTGCCGCAATGAAGAAGTACAATGACAGGGTAAAGCAAAATAAGGAGAATACAGACTCCTTGAATGTTATTGTTTCTGCAATGATGAATGAGCTGTCACAAAGTTATTTAACAGGGGAGCATTCGGGCGTTTATGCGTTGTCGTATGTGAGTGCCAACATCGAAGGGTTGTATATTCTTACTCAGATTGCTTTAATGGCCAAAGACAATTCAGATCTTCTTAAGTTGATCGGTCAACAGAAAGAACGTGTCAAATCAAATTATATGCTTTTGGAGATTATGGCTGCCGATCCTGCTGTCTCTCCCATTTTTGAAAAGATGAAGCCGATTATGGGTTCGTTTAGTAACAGCCTGGAATTTAGCGCCAAACAACTTGCCGATGTAGCCCCGCTGATTGAAAAGCTGCGCATGGAGATTGTCAAATAGACGGTTAACAACGATTTTCGGGTCAGTTTGTCCTGTGCTTCAATCATTAAGTACAGGACAAACCTTTTCATCGGGTTGCTCTGTATCATTATACCACCAGCCAAATGAACGAAGTTACACTCAATGCCCTGATCAATCTGTTTGCCATCTTTTCGGCGATCACCCGATCGGAACGTCAGCACGCCAGAAGCTCCTTCTCCTCTTACCTGGAATTACATCTGGGAATATCTTCCTCTGAAGAATATCGGAAACTATTTGATGAACTGATTGATTTCTATGAAATTGATGAGCAGGGTGAGCCTCTGTTCGACATGATTCAACAGGCTGAAACAATCTGTAACAACATCAGAGGGCGACTCCATCGGACCGAACAGATTATGCTATTCCTCCGTTTTCTGGAACTCGCCAGGAGGGAGGATGATCATAAAAAGGCGGGAGAGTTATTTTTGACTGTTGCCCGGGTTTTCTCGATAACTCCGCAAGAATATCGTAAATACTGCACCTTTATTTACGGATTCACTTCCAATGATCCTAACTATTCAGAGTTCCTGGTGATTAATCAAAATGCAGAAAATGATCTGCCGGCAATAAAACATTTGCAACGGAACAACCTGGATGGGGAACTGGTTTTTCTTTTTCTGAAAGATATTGGCCGGTATATTTTGATATTCAGGGGAAATGAGAGCTTGTATCTGGAGGGTAACCCTATTCTTCCCGGAAGGTTTTACGCTTTCAAAGAAGGGAGTATTGTTCGTGGAGCAAGAGTTTCACCGATCTATTTTACCGACGTAAACGCAGCTTTTTTTAATCAGGCCGAAACCCCCGCTTTTACCCTTGTTGGTCAAAATGCAGAATTCAAATTTAAAAACAGCAGCAATGGACTTTTTGAGTTCAACTTTATTGAGAATTCAGGACAATTAATTGCCATTATGGGGGGAAGCGGCGTTGGGAAATCAACCCTTCTCAATATCCTGAATGGGAATATTCCGCTGGGAAAAGGGAGTATCTCAATCAATGGCCTGGATATTAACGCTCATAAAAAGGATATCGAAGGAGTGATAGGGTTTGTACCCCAGGATGATCTGTTATTCGAAGAGCTTACAGTTTGGGATAATCTGTATTATAATGCCCGGCTTTGCCTGGATAATTTTAGTGAGGAGTATATCGTAAAGGTAGTTACCAGGGTACTTCAGGAACTTGAATTGTTTGAATTCCGCGAATTACTGGTGGGTAGTCCGCTAAAAAAATATATCAGCGGAGGACAACGTAAAAGATTGAATATAGCGCTTGAATTGGTACGCGAACCTTCAATTTTGTACGTGGATGAGCCCACCTCCGGACTCTCATCCATGGATTCGGAGAAAGTGATGCTTCTGCTTAAGCATCAGGCCAGGCAGGGGAAGTTGGTTGTTGTAAACATCCACCAGCCCTCCTCCGATATTTTCAAATTATTTGATAAACTTTGGATCATGGATAAGGGGGGGCGAATGATCTACACTGGCAATCCGCTCGATGCAATCATCTATTTTAAGGAGCTGACAAATCACGTAAATCCACTCGAATGTGAATGCCTTCATTGTGGCAATGTCAATCCTGAGCAGGTTCTGGAGATCGTTGAGACAAAGAAAATAGATGGGTCAGGTAATTTTACCCACGAACGTAGATTCTCTCCCGAAGAATGGTATCGTCTCTTTAAACAGAATATTGAGAAAAAGGTGGATGTTACAGGTCACGATTCATTTTCGGGTACTCCTAAAACCCATTTCAAAAAACCCGGCGTATGGAAACAGCTTCGGATCTTCTTTTCCCGTAATCTGAAGATTAAGGTTTCTGACAACCAATACCTGCTGATTAACCTCATTGAAGCACCCTTGCTGGCCCTGATTGTAGGCTATTTCACCAAATTTTCCGAAGGGAGTGAGTATATTTTTGCACGGAACAAGAACCTGATTTCCTATATTTTCATGGCTATTGTCGTTGTGCTCTTCATGGGTATGAGTGTGAGCGCAGAGGAGATAATCAAAGACCGCAAAATTCTGCAACGTGAATCTTTTCTGAACCTGAGCAGGCTCAGTTATGTTAACTCAAAAGTCTCTTTTTTGGTGTTGCTTTCGGCTTTTCAAACCTTGACCTTTGTTCTTGTTGGAAATATGGTGATCGGGATACATGGATTGACATTAAGTTACTGGCTGGTTCTTTTTTCAGTGGCTGTATTTTCGAACTTACTGGGTCTTAATATTTCATCGGCCTTTGATTCGGTGGTAACTATCTATATTCTGATCCCTTTACTCCTGATCCCCCAGATCCTGCTTTGCGGGGTTATTGTGAAATTTGATGATTTACAGGACAAAACTGCAGATAAGGACGCTGTCCCAATAGTCGGAGAACTTATGGTTGCACGTTGGGCATTTGAGGCCCTGGCAGTTGAGCAGTTCATGGGAAACCAATATATGGCTCAATTTTTTGATGAGGAAAAGAAGTTGGCACAGGCCAGATTCCAATCAGATTTACTCCTTACAGAACTTATCGGCAGGGTTGATTTTGTTGGCGGACAAATCAATAAGGGTAAATCATCGGGCGAGTTTGAATCAAAATTGACCATTATCAGAAATGAAATCACGAAGCTTGACCACCAGGGTGTTCTCCCTTCGTTTGCATTCACCGATTCAATCACGGCAGGAAAATTCAACGGCCCGATTGCTGAACTCGTAAAAAAACATCTGCACGATTTGCAGCATTATTACTCCGGTCAGAAAAATCTGATACGCAGTCAGGAGGATACGAAGGTATTAAGCCTGAACAGAGAATACGGGAGCAACTATCTTTTTGACCTGAAACAGAAACATAACAATCTTGCAATAGAAGAATTGGTTCTTAATGCCGGTTCAAAGGAGTATTTCAGGGAAACAACTGCCCGGTTAATGCAGAAAATTGCCCCTGTTTTTAAGGTGCCCGACTTTAACAACGGAAGGGCTCATTTCCTGTCTTCAGAGAAAAGGGTTTTCTCCTTATCATTCAGAACCTTGTTTTTTAATGTTTCGGTAATCTGGCTCATGACCATTTTCTTGTATCTAGCCTTGTATTTCAACTGGTTGAGGAAGATTCTGAATCGATAGGCAGGCCCATTTTATAGGCTGCCAGATAAATTCATCTGTCAGTTATCTTAGTGTCAACGCGATCTTAATCCCCAGAAATATCAGAAATCCCCCTAAGGTGCGATTGATCATTTTTTCATATTTAAGAAATCCCTTCTGAATCCTGGGGTGGGTGAAGAAGATCGAGACCACCATGAACCAGACAAGGGCAGTGAGGATAATAATCAGGGAGATCGTTAGGATGATAATTTTGGGCGTGGAAGTACTGATCACAAGGGTGAAAAGACTCAGAAAAAACAGGGTTACTTTGGGATTTAACACATTGGTGAGAAAACCCATTTTAAAGGCCTGGAAGCGGGTGAGATCCGGTCCCGCCGTTTCCTCATTCATCTCTAATCTTGAGCCTTTAGCCAGGATCGAACGAATACCCATATAAATAAGATATCCACCGCCAAGCAACTTGATAACGGAAAACAAGACGATTGAGGAGGAGATCAGGTAGCCGATTCCCGCAGCACAATAGGTAAGATGAACCCCAAGTCCCAGGCTGATTCCCAAACTGGTAAAGATTCCGGCCCGCCTGGAATAGCAGAGTGAATTCCGGACGGTCATTGCGAAATCGGGCCCGGGACTGATCACTGCCAACAGATTCAAAAATGCGACGGTACTGATAAGGGGAAGATATTCCATACGTTATAAAAGTTCGTTAAATCCCGGAATGTCGGTCAATCTCAATGGCCTGCCATTTCTGATGGCTACGCCGATCACTTTTGCATGCGCTACCAACTTATAATCAGGCAGTTTAAAAATATCCTGTTCAAAAACCAACCTCAATAGACCTTCACTCAGGGTATTTATCCGAACCACAAAAAGATCTCCGCTGGTCAGTGAATACTTATAATCAATTTCAATTCTGGAGACAACCAGGTCAATTCCTTCGGCATGAAGTCCGGCAAAATCGATTTTTTTGGTGATCATAAAGCTATGACGGGCATGTTCGAAGTAATTTAAATAAACCCCGTTATTTACAATCCCCTGTAAATCACATTCATAATCTCGGACAGCAAATTCGAGCTCGTACTGGTAATTGTTTTCTCCCTTGTTCATCATCATTGGTTATTTCAAAAGATCGGGTCTAAGATTCTGACCCATTAGATTATGCTGCAATATCCAAAGTATTTTTGATTCGGCCAAATCTTTCTACGACCGAAATTAGCTATGGAAATTCTTTTTCAGATTTTAAGTGAATCAAACAAATCTATCTTATCTTTGGCCAAAAGATGTAAAAAAAGGGGGGTCAACAGAAAATAATACTAATTTTTAAATATATGGTATGGGGAAAATGGCACTTAAGCGAACTTTAACTCCTTTATTACTTTGGGGGCTAGGAGTCGGATATGTAATTTCCGGGATGTATTTTGGATGGAATCTGGGGCTCGAAAAAGGGGGAACTTTAGGAATGGCTCTTGCAACAGCGTTGGTCATTGTACTCTATTCCTGCTTTAGTTTTTCATATGCAGAACTGGCCTGTGCCATTCCCAAGGCAGGGGGGGCCTACGATTATGCCGAGCGGGCTTTCAAACAGGATATCGGATTTATTACCGGTCTTGCACAGATCATTGAATTTGTGTTTGCTCCTCCTGCGATCGCCATTGCCATTGGGGCTTATTTTCACCTGGCCTTTCCGCAGGTCCCCGTATTGGTCTCAGCGATTAGTATTTACATCGTTTTTACCGCATTAAATATTTATGGAATAAAGGCGGCTGCTAATTTTGAACTGGCAGTAACCGTTTTGGCAGTTGGTGAACTGATCCTGTTCTCCACGCTCACACTTCCCCATTTTTCGGTCTCTCATTTTACACAGAATCCCTTTCCCCATGGCTGGAGCGGGGCATTTGCCGCTATCCCTTTCGCAATCTGGTTCTTTCTCGGAATCGAAGGGGTGGCTAACGTGGCCGAAGAGACGATTAATCCGCAAAAAGACATTTTGAAAGGTTTTGGATGGGCATTACTCACTCTGGTTGTTTTGTGCGTGCTTGTATTTGTGGCTTCCATTGGTATTGGAGGGTGGGAGACGATCGTTTATGCCGCTGATGGCAGCAGTTCCGATTCACCGTTGCCACTGGCACTGGGTCACGTCTTTGCCTCAGATCATCTCTTTTATCAGTTGCTGATTGGCATCGGATTATTTGGGTTGGTTGCCTCTTTCCACGGATTGATCCTGGCGAGTGGTCGTGCAACCTTTGAATTTGGAAAGATCGGGAATGCTCCGCGGTTTCTCGGACGCATCCATTCAGGCTTCCATACCCCGGCCAATGCCCTTATTTTTAATTCCATTATCGGAATTATTATCCTGTGTACGGGAAAAACTGATGAGATTATCATCATCTCGGTTTTTGGGGCACTTACCTTATATGCTTTTTCAATGCTATCTGTGATTAAACTGCGCCGTAGTGAACCTGAGTTAAAAAGACCATTCAGGGTCCCTTTTTATCCGTTTACCCCCGTTATTGCACTGGTATTGACCATCATTTGCATCATATCCCTGAGTGTATATAACTGGCATCTGGCCATTTATTATTTTGGTATCTTGCTTTTATTTTTTCTGCTGTTTAAAATTTTTAAAAAATGAGTCACGAAGAGATTTTCAGTGATGTGAGCAACCATCCTTCCGGCAGGGTAAAAGTTGCTGTGACCGATATTGACGGGGTATTGAGGGGTAAATATATCTCAAGCGAAAAATTTCTTTCCGTTGCTCAAAGTAATCTTGGGTTTTGCGATGTGATTTTTGGCTGGGACATGACTGATCATGCATATGATAATAATAGCTTCACCGGTTGGCATAGTGGTTATCCCGATGCAAAGGTGAGGCTTAGTCTGGAGAGTTTTCGCAAGATCCCCTGGGAAAACGGCCTCCCTTTTTTCCTTGGGGAGTTTATCAATTCTGCAGGTGAGCCACTGGCCATTTGTCCGCGTCAGTTGATGAAAAAAGTAATAGAGGATGTCGCAAAAGCCGGTTTTGAAGCTAAATGCTCCCAGGAATTTGAATGGTTCAATTTTTTGGAGACGCCCCAAAGTTTTGCCGAAAAGGAGGGGAGGCATCTGACCCCGTTAACCCCGGGCATGTATGGCTATTCCATCCTGAGAAGTAGCGGAAGGAATGATTTTTTCTCCTCGCTGTTTGATCAGCTTAAACAGTTCGACATTTCACTTGAGGGATTACATACCGAAACTGGTCCAGGAGTTTATGAGGCCGCAATAACTTATAGCGATGCCTTGTCCGCGGCTGACAATGCTGCATTATTTAAAACTGCAGTCAAGGAAATTGCCTACAAACATGGCATTCTTGCCAGTTTCATGGCCAAGATCAGCGAGAATCTGCCTGGCTGCAGCGGACATGTTCACCAATCTTTGTGGAAGGAGAATGTAAATGTTTTCCACGATGGCACCAAACTACATCAAATGAGCGAAACCATGCAGCACTACCTGGCTGGACAGCTTTATTGTCTTCCGCACATCCTGCCAATGGTAGCACCGACCATTAATTCTTACAAGCGACTGGTCGAAGGGGCATGGGCACCGACCACCGTAACGTGGGGTGTAGATAACCGGACTGTTGCCCTGCGTGCGATCACCGGTGGGAGTAAATCGTGCCGCCTCGAAACCAGGGTTGTGGGGAGTGATACGAATCCTTACCTTGCACTTAGTGCCTGTCTTGCATCAGGAATTTATGGAATAAAGAACCGTATTCCCTTGCAGGAGGCCACTGTCGGCAATGGCTACAGGGACGAAAGCAAGGGTCATTTTCCAAAAAGTCTGGATGAAGCCAACATGGCAATGAAAAATTCGGCCGTGGCCCGGGAATTATTCGGAGAAACGTTTGTAAACCACTTTGCTGAGACCCGTGACTGGGAAGTGAGGCAGTTTGCAAAAGCGGTAACCGATTGGGAAACAAAACGATATTTTGAGATTATCTAAAATCAGGAGAAAGAGCAATTTTCTTTTAGTCGAATTACTCCGGTTGAAATGCGGCCCCCGTAAAATAACATGCCCTAACATGAGAATAGGTTCATTATTCATATTGCTTTTTTCCGGACTTTTAGCCTTTGGACAGCATAAACAGGTTTGTTTCTCTTTTGATGATCTCCCAGTTGTAAGCTATGGCATAACAGACACAGTTTTTCAGGAAAAATTAGTTAATAATCTGGTCAAATCACTCAATAATAATAAAATACAGGCCATTGGATTTGTAAATGAGAGCAATTTGTATGACAATGAAGGGGTAAACCAGTTTCAGGTAAAACTTCTTAAAATCTGGGTAAACAGCGGTTTGGATTTGGGTAACCATACCTTTTCTCATCCGGATTACAACACCGTTTCTTTTAAGGATTATTCTGAGGATATTTTAAAGGGTGAAACCATATCCCGAAAAATACTCAATGACAGAGGGAAGTCCATTAAATACTTTCGGCATCCTTTTCTTCATGTAGGCAATTCAAAAGTAAAGGCCGATTCCTTGAGCGATTTTCTTTTAAAAAAGGGTTACCATGTTGCTCCGGTTTTACAAAAATGTCTTTTCATGATAATAATTCTTTGATCAGT
>Ga0364914_10293_pt1 | contig 19575 bp, 11 predicted proteins | sample ExccelJu500001D3_3_FD_206954 | JGI IMG/M metagenome (GOLD analysis project Ga0364914, IMG submission 206954) | Enriched cells from Trout Bog Lake Hypolimnion, Wisconsin, USA - BchlTB.June25.5000.01.D3 | ecosystem: Environmental > Aquatic > Freshwater > Lake > Hypolimnion/Profundal zone | place... | reverse complement strand
CTTCTAAGCCCAAGCCGGCATCGGCAAGCGACGTGTGTTTGCCATCAAGAACTTCGCCGCCACCGCCGAAGATGTAGGGAGCAACACCGCAGCACGTCAACTCAATGGGATAGCGAAGGATCAGGTTTCCGGTCAGTTGATGCAAAACTGCATCGCTGGGTCCGCCTCCGAACCAGTTCGCATCCACGCCGACGCCAAAGTAACGGGCGAAGAAGAAGTTTGCTCCCGCACCACCGCCGCTTTTGTCGTGGAAATAGCCATGATTCCCTCCTTTGATGGCGTCATTGTAGGAATAGGCGAGGTCGAGTGTGAACTCCTGATCCTGGAAGTACGAGCCCGTAGCCACCACGGGTTGTTTGAATTCTTTGGAGGACACCACCGTGGTGCCTGCGAAGGATGTGCTTGCGAGCGCAACTGCTGCAAGAAGTGTTATAGTCTGTTTTTTCATTTGGTTTTTATTTTGGTTGTTTAGTCACCGCGATTCGTCACGGCATGCTGCGAAAATTATCGTGTGATGCTACCAAGCGCTATGGGGTATAACCCTACCTTGATGAAGGAACCAAAAGTTCCTGCCGAACCCAAGCTTGTGCCTGTTCCTAACGGTAGGGTTACACCCCATATCGAAACATGCTTCCTAAATGCACGGTGTTGCTGCATGAAACAAAACAACCACAAGCACCACCATCACAACGCTCAGGGCATCGGTCCCCAACTAATGCCAATATGCTTTGCATTCACTCATCCTACGGCCACTACCGTTTTCATCGCGGGCACATTCAACAACTGGCACCCCGCTACCATTCCAATGCAGTGCTCGGTAGGTGGCCGTTGGTTGGAGGAAGCCGCGTTGGCACCCGGAACCTACGAATACTGCCTGGTGGTGGACGGAAACTGGATGCCCGATCCGTTGGCGAAAAACAGCGTGCCCAACCCGTTCGGCGGAAGAAATTCCATTTTAGAGGTAGCAGCCTGTCCCACGCCGCAAAAACCCGTCGATGAAAAGCGCGAAATAATCCAGAAAATACAGAAATTATGAAAAAACAGACACAAGCGATCAGTAATGACATGACCCAACTGGCCGAAGATGCAAGCGCGTTGATGGCAGCCACTGCCGACGTAGCAGGAGAACAAGTTGGAGAGGCCCGCAAGCGTCTCGCCGCCGCACTCGAACGCGGCAAGGAGATTTATGACCGCGTTCGCGAAAAGGAGGTCGCTGGGGTCGATGCAGCCGACGAAGTCAGGCATAAGCATCCCTATCACGCCATCGGCATCGGGTTCGGGGTCGGGGCACTTATCGGTCTTCTCGTCACCCACCGGTGCAATTGCAGCCGCAGTTGATTTTCCTCCACAAACGCGGGCTGTTTTCTTCGTTGCTGAAGTTGTCTATGGGGTGTTCACCCCATAGCGCTGGCACCGATGCCCGTCGTAACTTGTGCTATGCCGTCCAGAAAAAACGCGAAACAAAGGAAGCCCTCACTGGGACTACTGATCGACCCGCTACGCAGCGAAGTCAACGAGGTCACGGAGCCGAAAGCTCCATCGCTGAGCAAAACCCCTGTGGAAGTGCTTACTGACGTCCGACGGGAAGAGGCGCTGCTAAAGACCGGAGCCTTACAAAACGCGATTTTCAACAGCGCCAACTTCTCCAGCATTGCCACCGACGAGAAGGGCGTGATTCAAATTTTCAACGTCGGCGCCGAGCGCATGCTGGGCTACACGGCCACCGACGTCGTGAACAAAATCACCCCGGCTGACATTTCCGATCAGCAGGAATTGGTAGCGCGCGCCAAAACATTGAGTCTGGAGTTGGCAACTCCGATTACTCCCGGCTTCGATGCATTGGTTTTCAAAGCCGCGCGCGGCATTGAGGACATTTACGAGCTGACCTATATCCGTAAGGATGGCAGCCGCTTTCCGGCCATCGTGTCAGTCACGGCGCTGCGCGATGCTCAGGGTGGAATCATCGGCTATCTGCTCATCGGCACCGATAACACCGCGCGCAAACAGGCGGAAGAGGCTCTGTTAAAGACCGGAGCTTTACAGGAGGCAATTTTCAACAGCGCCAACTTCTCCAGTATAGCCACCGACGAGAAGGGCGTGATTCAAATCTTCAATGTCGGCGCCGAGCGCATGTTGGGCTATACGGCCGCCGACGTGCTGAATAAATCCACCCCTGCTGACATTTCCGATCCGCATGAATTGGTAGCGCGCGCTAAAACATTGAGCCTGGAGCTGGCAACTCCGATTACTCCAGGCTTCGAGGCGTTGGTTTTCAAAGCTGCGCGCGGTATTGAGGACATTTACGAACTAACCTATATCCGTAAGGATGGCAGCCGCTTCCCGGCCCTCGTGTCGGTTACAGCATTGCGCGAAGCCCAGGAAGCCATCATCGGCTATCTATTGATCGGCACCGACAACACTGAGCGCAAGCGGATTGAAGAGCAACTGCGGTGGACCGAAGAAAGTTTTCGCCTGATGGTGGAGAGCGTGACCGATTACGCCATTGTCATGCTGGATCCGGAAGGGCTCGTGGTGAGTTGGAACAGCGGAGCACAGCGGATTCAGGGCTATAGTGCGGAGGAAATTGTCGGCCAGCATTTTTCCCGGTTTTATACGACTGAAGAAATCGATCGTGGTGCGCCGCAGCGAGACCTGGACCTTGCAAGAGCCAGCGGGCGACTCGAAGACGAGGGGTGGCGGGCACGCAAAGATGGATCGACTTTCTGGGCGAATGTGGCCCTTACAGCAATCCGGGACCAAGACGGCAATCTTCGTGGCTTCGCCAAGGATGTACGGCTGGAGCGAAGCCGAGGCATTACAAAAAAACATCCGCGACATGATCTCGGAGAGGCAGCGGGCGGAAGCGTTGAAAATCGTGAAGCGCCTTTGCCGAAGCGAAGTTCTAGTGTCCTGAGTCATTGATTTATCGAAGAAAGAGCTTGGATGGCTGAAGAAGCAAAGCGGGCGATAGATCGTAAGATATCGTCGGCGGATTTGACCCATTGGAAGGGCTTCGGATTTTGGTTGTTTGCCTCGATGAAGCTCTTGATGGCGGTGACCAGCGCGCGCACGCTCTCATGGCTGCCGCGTTTGATCTGGCGCTGGGTGAGCAGGGCGAACCAGCGTTCCACTTGATTGAGCCAGGAGGCATGGGTGGGAGTGAAGTGGAGATGGTAGCGCGGTCGTTTAGCCAGCCAGCGAGTGATGAGCGCCGTCTTGTGGGTGGCATAGTTATCCATGATTAAATGGACTTCCAGTTCAGGGGGAACCTGTTGGTCAATATGATCGAGGAACTGGCGAAATTCGCTGGAACGATGCCGCCCAAAACATTTGCCCATCACTTGGCCGGTAGCGATGTCGAGGGCGGCGAAAAGGGTGATCATACCATGGCGCAAATAATCGGGAGTTCTACGTTCAGGCTGGCCGGGGCGCATCGGCAACAAGGGCTGGGAACGACTCAAGGCTTGGATCTGACTCTTTTCATCCACACAGAGCACCAAGGCGTTCAGCGGCGGATTCATGTAGATGCCGACAATGTCGCGCACCTTCTCGACCAGCAGCGGGTCTTTGGAGAGGACAAAGCTCTCCTGTCGATGCGGCTGCAACCCGAAGGCCCGCCAAATGCGGCTGACGGCAGTTTGGGTGAGGCCCAGATGCCGGGCCATGAGCCGGGTGCTCCAGTGGGTGGCGCCCTGGGGCGTGCTTTCCAGCGCGGCGACCACCACCTTTTCCACCTGTTGATCACTCATCTTGCGCGGCGCTCCTGGGCGCGGTTCATCAAGAAGTCCATCCACCCGTTTCTTTAGGAAGCGTTTTCGCCAATGGCCCACCGTCTGTTCATGGACATGAAGCTTATGGGATACCTCCAGATTACTTCGGCCTCGGGCGCACTCCAGAACGATGCGCGCCCGCAATGACAAGGCCCGCGCACTGCGTACACGCCGGGTCAGTAGTTCCAACGATGATTGCTCTTCTTCGGTAAGGATAATAGGTCGGGCGACGCGTGCCATGCCCTCCTTTTACCTCATCTCAATAACAATGCGAACTATTTATGACTCAGGACACTAGAGCCTTACCGAATGGAACGACTCACCAAAGACGGGCAAACCGTCGAGGTATGGGTGACCGCCACGGCATTGGTGAACGAATCTCTGGATGCGTATGCCATTGCGACCACGGAGAGACGAGTAAAGGAGCAAGGCCGTGGTAGAAAATAATACCCGAACAGGCGCAATGAAAAACTTGCGCAAACGGGCCGAGGAGAAGACCAGGACAGACCCGTCCAAGCAACAGGAAGCGCTGCTCCCCGAGCAGGCGCAGAAGGTTCTCCACGAGTTGCGGGTGCATCAGATCGAGTTGGAGATGCAAAATGAGGAGTTGCGCCAGGCTCAGGCGGAACTAGAAGCCTCGCGGGCGCGCTACTTCGATCTGTATGATCTGGCTCCCGTCGGCTATTTTACGCTGAGCAAACAGGGGCTGATTCTGGAAGCTAACCTCACCGCCGCCAAACTACTTGGTGTGAAAAGAGGCACCTTGGTTCGGCGACCATTGACGCACTTCATCCACTTGGCCGACGATGACATCTACAACGAGCACTGCAAACGACTCTTTAAAACCGGCAAGCCGCAGGTGTTTGAGCTGCGGCTCGTAAAGCACGACGGCTCACAATTCTGGGCGCGGCTTGAGACAAGCGCCGCAAAGAGAGCGGACAACGCCCCTGTGTGCCGGGCGGTAATCATCAACATCACAGACCGCAAACTGGCCGAAGAGGCACTCCAGCAGGCTTACAATGAAACGGAGCAGAAAGTGGAATGGCGCACCCGTGAGCTTCAACGAGCCAACCGCGCCTTGCTGATGCTGAAAGAATGCGACGAGGTACGATTACGGGCATGCAGTGAATCTGAACTGCTCGATAGCGTTTGCCGGATCACGGTGGAAATCGGCGAGGCACAATCGGCGTGGGTCGGATTCCCCGAGCAAGATGAGGAAAAGACAGTACGCCCGGTGGCTGGCGCAGGCGAAGCGGGCGACAATCTGAAAAAGATCCGGGTAACATGGGCCACTAATGAAAACGGACGTGGGCCGGTAGGTGCCGCGATCCGCAAAGGGCTAGTGAACGTCTGCCGGGATACCGCTAGCGACCCCTATCTTGCCCTGGGTTACGCCGCCTCCATTGCTCTCCCTTTGATTGGGGAAAGCCGTTGCTTTGGGGTTCTGGCAATCTATTCGGCGCAAGCCGAAGCCTTCAACGACGAGGAAGTAAAACTGCTCAAACAGTTGGCAGACGATCTTGCCTTTGGAGTCATAGCCCTTCGCTCCCGCGCCGAGCGGGAGCGACTGCAACAGGAGCTTTTGAAAATTAGCGAACGCGAGAAGCAACTCATCGCCCAGGAGTTGCCGGGCGTGAATAAACCATCCCCGCCGCAAGCGGACGGGGTATTTCAGAACACACCTCCCCTCAACCATACGCCGCAAGCGGCGGGGAATTGAACCCGAAGAGATTAAAATCGACGTGATGCGCCGTTGCGGCAGGAAGTTCGGGGGAATTCTCGACGTCCTATTTTTTCAGAAAGTCCTGAAATAATGAGCGCAGGCAGAGCAGATGGAATTTTGCCATTACGCTGTAAGATAACAACGGATTCTTGGCTCAGTGCTTGTTTCAGCTAATCCAGCAACACTATATTTTAACCGCCGGAATGTTTTTCCGGTGTCTTGTGGACGGTTCACTGTCCTTTTTTTAGCTATCAGTGGATACATCGAGAATCATAACTGCAAACGATCTATTTTAGATGCAGGTTAAGATTTTGTGAACGAGCTGTTTGTCTCGTGTAATCCTCCTGGCGTGTATTCCGCCGATAAGTCGATTGAGCGAGTGATTCTGCAACGACGAAACGAAATGTTACATAACCGTAACAATATTTCAATATATACCCTTACCATTTACGAATAAATCACTGTATTGTTGATATATTGAACCTAGTTCACCTGATTGTAGCAATCAATGACTTGAGGGCGTGGCGGTGCAAATGAGATAAGTCCGGGCGTTCATTCGCCTGCGATTCTCATGATTTTATTTCCGCCATTTTCCAAGATGCCACGACTTCGCTTTGCGATGGCGGCGATCTTGTTTGGATTTCTCATCGTAGCGTTTGATTCGCAGCGGATGTTTGCGGAAAATGCTGGGTCGCTCTATATTAAAGAATACCGGGTGGAAGGGGCGAAGCATCTGCCGAAGGAGGATGTCGAGAGAGCGGTGTATCCGTATCTTGGGCCGGGCCGTTCGGAACAGGATGCTGAGCAGGCGCGCGCCGCGCTGGAGAAGGCTTACAGGGATCATGGATTCCAAACGGTGACGGTGCTGCTCCCGCCTCAGGACGGAAGGGGCGGCGTGATCGTTTTGCAAGTGGCGGAAATGACTGTGGGACGGTTGCGGGTGAAGGGTGCCCGCTATTTTCTGCCGAGCGAAATAAAGAGAAATGCACCTTCGCTCAAAGAGGGCGGGGTGGTCGATTTTAACATAGTGACGCAAGACGTTCTTGCGCTAAACCGGCAGTCCGACTTGCGCGTGACGCCTTCGCTGCGGCCCGGAGTTGAACCCAATACGGTGGATATTGATCTGGACGTAAAGGATACCTGTCCGCTGCACGGGAATCTGGAGTTGAACAACCGTTATAGTGCCAACACGACGCCTACGCGTCTCAACGGAGCCATCCGTTACGATAATCTCTGGCAACTTGGTCATTCCGCGGGGTTCAGCTTTCAAGTGGCTCCAGAGGACGTGGGTGAGGTGAAGGTTTTCTCCGGCTATTACATCGCGCGGTTTACGCAGTTGCCTTCCCTAAGCTTCATGTTGCAAGGGACCAAGCAAGATAGCAATGTTTCGACGCTTGGCGGTTCGGCGACAGCCGGAAAGGGCGAATTCATTGGACCTCACTTGATTGTAACGCTGCCCAATGGAAAGGATTTCTATCACTCGATCAACTTCGGGATCGACTACAAGCATTACGATAACAGTGTGGTCGCCGGCGGGGTTGAGATGGTGACGCCGGTTAGTTATTACCCGATCTGCGCGTCTTATGGAGCGACTTGGATGAATCCGGGTGCGGTCACGGAATTCAATGGCGGGGTCAATTTCCATTTTCGCGGGATGGGGAGTGGCCCGGATCAGTTCGATTCGAGCCGTTATGAAGCGCAAGGAGACTATATTTATTTCAAGGGGGATCTTGCGCACACCCATGATTTTCCGTGTGGGTTCCAGGCTTTTGCCAAGGTGCAGGGACAAATATCCGACCAGCCGCTCCTCAATAGCGAACAGTTTTGTGCGGGCGGGCTTTCGACGGTTCGCGGGTATCTTGAATCGGCAGCGCTTGGGGACAACGCGATTGCGGCGACGTTGGAGATGCGGACGCCCTCGCTGGGATCGTTGGCGTGGCTGCATTGCAACGAGTGGCGTTTCTATGCCTTCGCCGATGGAAGCGTGCTAAACATCAGAAATGCGCTCCCGGATCAGGATGCGAACTTCAAGCTGGCAAGCTGGGGCGTCGGGAGCCGGATACGCTTCCGCGAACATTTCAACGGATCCTTCGATTTGGGGGTTCCTCTCATCGGTCAAGGGGCGACCGATGTGCATGACATCCTCTATACCTTCCGTCTCTTTGCGGATTTTTAATCACTAGTTATATTTATGAAGCGAGCAAAAAATGTATTTTTCAAGAACCTGATCGCCGGTGTTCTCGCCTTGGCATTCCTTGCCGGCACGGCCAATGCCTGGTGGAATGACGAGTGGACCCTGCGCAAGAAGATCACGCTCGATACAACCGAAAAGGGTCTTGCGATTGCCGACTCGGCGGGAACGGTTCCGTTGTTGATCCGACTGCATGAGGGGAATTTCAAATTCGACATGGCCAAGGAAGACGGGAGCGATCTGCGTTTCATCGCCGCTGACGATAAGACGTTACTTACCTATCACATCGAGAAGTGGGATTCCCTCATGGGCGAAGCGTTTGTGTGGGTAAAAATCCCCGACGTGAAGCCGGGAGCGCAAATCACTTTTTGGCTCTACTACGGCAATGGCGGCCCCAAAGCGGTGAAAACGGACGATGCCAAGGGAACCTATGACAAGGATACGGCGCTCGTTTTCCATTTCGCGGAGCATGGAACGCCCGCGACGGATGCTTCGGGCTCGGCGATCACGGCTCAAAATGTGGGCGTGTCGGTGGACGGCTCGATGATTGGTTCGGGTTTGAAGCTGGACGGCAAAGCAGCCATTGTCATCCCGTCCGCACCGGCGCTTTTCTGGACCGAGGGAGGAGACATGACATGGTCCGCGTGGGTCAAACCCATGGCAGCGCAATCCAATGCGGTGATTTATATTCGCCGCGAGGGAAAAAAAGCTGTGATTATCGGAGAGGACAAAGGAGTTTTCTATGTAGAGGTGACGTCGGCTGACGGGGCGACACGCCGCAGCGCGGCGGGAGCGGCGGTGGCTGTCAACTCCTGGCATCACCTCGCTGTGACGGCTGCGAAGGGGCGCATGGCCCTTTATCTCGACGGCGCGCCGTATGCCACGGTGGACGCCGCGCTGCCTGGAATGAACAGCTCGTCCATGATTGGCGGAGATGTGGAAGCGGGCTCCTCGGATGCGGCGGCGGCGGATGCGGGATTCCAAGGAGAAATCGACGAATTGGAGATTTCAAAAACGGCGCGCCAGCCCGCTTATATCAAGTTCGCGGCGGCAAGCCAAGGTGGGGACAATGCGGCGGGCGGTCTCGTGTTTAGCGAAGAGGAACAGACAACAACTTGGTTCAGCGGCGGCTACTTCGGAGTCATCATCAAGAACCTCTCCGTGGACGGCTGGGTCGTCATTGGCATCCTCGCGATGATGGCTTGCATCAGTTGGTATGTGATGGTGACGAAGGTTGGATACCTCAACGAGGTTAGCAAGGGGAACGCGTTCTTCCTGAAAGAATGGAAGCATATTGCGACCGACCTGACTGTGCTGGACGACCCCGATGCCGACGCGTCCAAGAACATGGGAGCGAGCGCGGGAAAGTCCGATCAGAGAACCATGCGGCGCGCGCCCCTTTATCACATCTACCACAGCGGCGTTGAGGAAATCCGCCACCGCGTCGCCGCCGAAAAATGCGGCGAAGGCCGCAAAGGCCTATCGGGCCGTTCGATCCAGGCGATTCGCGCCACGCTTGATGGCAGGCTCGTGCGCGAGACCCAGCGCATTAACAGCAAGATCGTATTGCTGACCATCTGCATTTCGGGTGGGCCGTTCCTCGGGCTGCTTGGCACCGTGGTGGGCGTCATGATTACCTTCGCCGCCGTGGCCGCCGCGGGGGAGGTTAACGTCAACGCCATCGCGCCCGGTATTGCCGCAGCGCTGCTCGCCACGGTGGCCGGCCTGGCCGTCGCGATCCCCTCTCTCTTCGGCTATAACTATATTCTCACACGCGTCAAGGAAACCACGAGCGACATGCATGTTTTCATCGATGAGTTCGTGACCCGGATGGCCGAGTTCTACCGCGAATAGCGCACTAAGCAGTCATTCAAAAAGCCATGCAAATCAACGACGACAAGCCCTACGACGACATCAACATTACGCCGATGCTTGATCTGGCCTATGTATTGCTTGTCATATTCATTTTGATGTGTACGGCTTCGGTGCAGGGAGTCAAAGTCAACCTGCCAAAGGCCAGCCAGGCTCCGGCGATGAACAAGCCGAAGACCCAGGCGGTGACCATCAACAACCAGGGAAAGATCACGTTGGGAACCGTCCCGGTGACTTTGCAGGAACTGGAGCAGAAGCTCGGTGCAGCCAAGGCGGCCACGCCGGATCTTCCCGTGGTCGTCAAGGGCGACAGTCTGACGCAGTATCAAGGCGTCATGGACGTGCTCGACGTGCTCGGGCGCGTCGGGATCACCCAAGTCGGCCTGGCAACCAAACCCCAAGGCAAATAGCCAGCGCAGCCATGAACCCAAGCGACGACTACGACGAAAAAGGCGACATGACGTTTATGGAACGTCATAAGGTCGTATTGAGCATCGCCGCCGTCACAATTATCGCAGCGGGAGTTTTCGCGCTTCAGAATAAATTTTCCAGCAAGGGAGGCGCGGCGCATAAATCGGAAATGGTTTCGATACGGCTTCCCGCGCCGGTCTCAACGCCGCCTCCGCCTCCCCCGACGCCACCGCCCGTTCAGGAGATGAAGCAGGAGAAGATGGTTATGCAGGATCATGTAGACGACAATGTGGAGAAGCAAAAAGATGAACCGCCGCCGTCCGCGCCGATTTCCACCGGAATCAAGGGGAACGGGCCTGACGATGGATTTGGTGTGGGAAGCGGCAAGGGCAATGGCTTCATTGGGGGCAATTCGCGAAAGCAAGGCAAATGGGACTGGTATGCTGGCATGGTGCAGACAAGCGTGGCCGATATGTTGCGCCGGAGCCCGCAAATCCGGACCTCTTCACTCAATCTCACCGTTCGCATCTGGTCTGATCCAAGCGGCCGCATCACGCGCGCCAAACTTGCGGAAACCACTAGTGATCCGAAAATCGACCAGGCGATTCAGGATGCCTTGACGGGCATCCAGTTGAAAGAGCCGCCACCGGCAGGGATGCCGTTGCCCATCGTGATGAAAATCACCGCCACACGTCCGAACTAATTTCTGCAAACCTACTTATGCTTACGCAACAACATCCTCTTTTCCGACGGCTTGTGCTGGCCGTTGCCTGTTCCTGGGGCGTTACCGCCGCGCTTCCTGCGTTTGCGGCTGATCCCTCCTCGTCGGCCCCGCTGCCTGCCTCCGAACCGCTTGCCGTGGCTGCCCCGCCGGTTTCCGAACCCGAACTGGCTCCTTTCGTCGCGCCTTCCCAGAACGTGACAATCAATCTCATCAACCGGCTCGTCCAACGCGGTGTCCTGGCCAAGGAAGACGCAGCCGACTTGATCAAGCAAGCCGAGGCGGACGCTGTTGCGGCTAAGGCGCAGGCGCAGGCCGCGACGGTTCCTGATGATGCCGTGCGCGTTACCTATATCCCGGCAGTGGTGAAGGACGAGATCCGTGACGATCTGCGCGCCGAGGTGATGAAGCAGGCTTATGAGGAGAAGTGGGCCGCGCCGCGAGCCTTCCCGAGTTGGGTGTCGAATCTGCGCCTTTTTGGCGACGTGCGTGTTCGCTACCAGGGGGATTTTTTCCCTGCCGGAAACGACAATACGGGGGGGCTGCCCAATTTCAATGCGATCAACACTGGCTCTCCCTTCGATCTCACCGGCAACAACTACCCGCCGGAGTTGAATGCGGACAAGGACCGCAACCGCTTCCGGCTGCGGGCGCGCGCGGGCGCGGAAGTGGATTTGGACGAAGGCTTCACCATGGGGTTGCGCGTGGGAACCGGCGACAGCAATTCCCCTGTTACAGCCAATCAAACGCTGGGGGGCGCAAACTCGTTCACGGTCAGCCAGGGCGGGGACTTCAGCAAATACTCCATTTGGTTGGATCGCGCCTTTATCAAATACGAAACGAAATGCCTGGAGGACGTCCCGCTCTCCGCCACCATCGGCCGTTTTGATAATCCGTTCTTCAGCAGCAGTATTATTTGGGCCGACGATCTCGGATTTGACGGAGCCGCTGTGCAGGCCAAGTACAAAGGGTTCGAATGTGTGAGGCCATTCCTCACGGCGGGCGCGTTTCCTGTCTTCAATAGCGACTTCCACTTCGCCTCCAACCAGCCTGCCAAGTTTAGCAGCCAGGATAAATGGCTGGAGGGCATCCAGCTTGGAGCCGACGTGAAGATCACCCACGACTGGAATGCCAAGGGAGCCGTCGCCCTTTACGCTTTCCAGAACGTCGAAGGTCAGCTCTCCAGCCCCTTCACTCCGCTGAGCACGTCGGATGTCGGAGACACCGACGCCCTGCGGCCCGCATTTGCGCAGAAAGGCAACACCTACATGGCGCTACGGGATATTGTGGCGAATGCGTCGAATAGTTATGGGACGATCGACCAGTTTCAGTATTACGGATTGGCCACGCCATTCCGCGATCTGGCGCTGACGGGCCAGATTGGCTACGGCGGATTTGATCCCTGCCACATCGCGCTGACGGGCGAGTTCATTAAGAACGTCGCATTCAATGCGGGCGACATCAACGCCATCGCCGTCAACAACCGCGGCGCGGATCATTCCAATGGAAATCTAGGGAATTTTGCCGGGGGCGATACGGCCTGGATTGTGAACCTCAACTTTGGCAGCCCCGTTCTCCAGAAGCGCTGGGATTGGAACGTGAACGTCGGCTATCGCTATGTCGAAAGCGATGCCGTCATCGACGGCTTCTGCGATTCGGACTTCGGCGGCGGCGGAACGAACTTGAAAGGCTACACGCTCGGCGGCGGCCTCGGGCTTTCCTCCCGCGTCTGGCTCGCCGTGCGCTGGATGAGCGCGGACAGCATCGCCGGACCCGCTTTTAAAGACGACATTATTCAATTCGACATCAACGCGAAATTCTAACCATGAAACGATCCCTTCTTCTTGCCAGTCTGGTCGCCGTGCTCTTGGGCGCGAATCTCCATGCTGCTGACCAGCCAAGCGCCGCCGAAATGCGGCTACGTGAAGCGCTCCGCAACACGATGCTTCAACTGCGGACGGCGCAAAACGACGGAGCCGTCCTCCAGGCGGCCAAGGCGGAGCTTGAAAAAAAGAGCCAGGATTTGGAAGCGCAAGTCAAGCTGCTCACCCAGCACGGCGAGCAGGATCGGGCGACTTCCGCAAAGAAAATCGAAACCCTGGACGCCCAGATTTCCGAGCAATCCAAGGCGCTGGACGAGCTTAAAAAAGAATTTGCGAAATGCCGCGCGGACTACCAAGCAGCGACCGTTCTGGCCCAAAACACGGAGGCTGCCCGCAAGCGCCTGGAGGAGGAAAACATCGTCCTCGTTCGCAAAACAGAGGATCAAAAGACAAAGAATGCCGAGATATACAAACTCGGGCGGGAAATCCTTCTGCGTTACGAGAAATTTGGCTTGGGCGAAGCAATCGGAGCCAAGGAGCCATTTGTAGGCACTACGCGCGTCAAGCTGGAAACCTACGTGCAGGATTTCCAGGACAAGCTGACCGACCAAAAGATCAAGCCTTAACTCATTGGCTTTTTCCGTGCGTAAAGCAAAACCGTCCATGCCCATTTCCGCCCCATACCGCCCGCCTGGAGCGAACGGCCCTGCCTCTCGACGTGCCATCCTCACGGCGGCTGTAAGCGTATTGTTTACGCTTACGGCGAGCCGCCACACGGACGCGCGCGACATTCTGAGAGGAGGCACCGGCCTTTCGACCGCAAACGGGGCGTCCAACACGAGCAATGCTGCGAACGCAGCAGCGGCCCAAGCGGCGGCGATCGCTCAACGGGCGAATGACACTCTCACACGCACCGCCGAGGCGCTCCAGAAAATGCAGGCCGCGCAGGCCCAGGCGCGGGCAATCGCCGTAGCGGGGGCAAACAACCTTGGCACGAACCCAAACAATACCAGCCAGCAACTGCCGGATGTTCCCAATGGCTTGATCGATGACCGCTCCAAAGGCGGTGCGGGCGGATTGATCCCCGATTCAGGTATCGCCAGCGCTGGCATCGCCAATCCTGTAACAACATGGTCAGGGGCGGGAACACCGATCCAAACGACCGACGCTAATGGCAAAACCAACGTCACCATTAACCAAAGCCAGCAGCAGGCATTCCTGAACTGGCAGACCTTCAATATCGGCAAAAACACGATATTGACCATAGACCAGAGCACTGGCGGCACCGATGTCGGCACATGGATTGCATTCAATAAAATCAATGATCCGAGCGGAGTCCCCTCGCAAATTCTTGGTTCCATAAAGGCCGATGGGCAAGTCTATATCATCAACCAGAATGGCATCATCTTTGGAGGATCGAGCCAGGTCAATACCCATGCTCTGGTCGCCTCCTCGTTGCCGATTAACGATACCTTGGTCAACCAGGGTTTGGTTAACAACCCGGATATGCAGTTTTTGTTTTCATCCTTGCCGATTGCAAAACTCTCCGGCGGCACAATGGATGCGTTTACTCCAACCATCACCGCACCCAACGGTGTCTGCGGTGATGTCACGGTCCAAGCAGGAGCCGACCTCGAGAGTCCGACGACCGCCGACCACGTTGGCGGGAAAATCGCGCTCATCGGCTCCAACGTCACGAATGCGGGCACCATTTACACTCCAGATGGTCAAACCATCCTGGCTGCAGGCCAGCAGGTCGCTTTGACCTCGCACGCCAGCAGCGATCCCACTCTACGGGGATTGGATGTTTACGTCGGCCAAGGGGGAGGGATCGCCGAAAACGCCGCCACGGGCATCATTGACGTGCCGCGCGGCAACATTAGCGTGGTCGGACGGAACGTGAATCAGTTCGGTTACGCCGTGAGCACGACTTCGGTTTCCCTTAATGGCAGGATCGATCTGCTGGCGAACTACAATACCGCGCAAATCTCCCTGCAAAACAAAATCTACCTGATTCCAAATGCATCCGGGCTCGTTTCGATGGGTGCCGGGAGTGTGACGCAGATTTTACCGGAGATGACCAGCAGCGAAACCGTTGTCGGCACACAGTTGGCCCTCGTTTCGAAAATATTCCTGCAAGGGAATATCATCTATTTTGGGGCTAATTCCATCCTTTCGGCTCCGAGTGGCGATGTTGCCATCAACGCTGGGACGTGGAAGCCAACAGCGGCCGACCCTTTTATCAACAACAGCGGCCAGGTCTATCTCGATACCGGGGCGGTGATTGACGTCGCAGGTTCCGAGAATGTCACTGCGTCTGTCACGGATAACATTGTATCGGCACAGTTGCGCGGCACCGAATTGGCAAATTCACCCTTGCAACGCAACGGGGTTTTGCGTGGACAAACGGTCTTGGTCGATGCCCGCCAAAGCGGCACGACGAACGGACAATCCTGGGTTGGCACACCGCTTGCCGATGTGTCGGGCTGGATCGCTTTGATCCAAAACACAGTAGGAGAACTCACCGTCTCGGGCGGATCGGTCGCGATCAATGCTGGAGATTCATTTGTGATGCGGGATGCTTCCCGGATTGATGTTTCCGGTGGTTGGATCAACTACACAGGCGGAAATATTAAAACCACGAGGGTTGTTTCGGGTTCGCACATTTTCGACATTTCCCAGGCATCCGCTGATCTGGTCTACGATAGCGTCTATGCGGGATACACCGAAACGCACTCGCGTTGGAATGTATCGCAAACATTTACCAGTCCGCTTCTGAGCGGTGCGCATTTCGAGCAGGGTTATATTCAGGGTGGGGCGGCCGGCTCTCTCGCCATTACGGCTCCCTCAATGGCGCTTGACGGCGAACTCTACGGAAACCAAGTGGCGGGCCCGCATCAGCAAGCCAATGCGCCAGCCAGCGGGGTCTTGTCCCTGGTTTTTGAAAATCAAGACTCGACAACCCTGTTAGCCGCTTCGCCAACGCCGCCAAGTGTCCTCTTCCAGTCGGGAATTCAGCAGGCTGCGGTGGATGACTTTTCGATCGATGCTTCGGGCAATGCGGTTTCTTTGCGGTCTGACCGCAAAGCGCAGGTGGTTCTTTCCCCGGATATTTTTAATGAAAACGGATTCGGGACATTTACGCTCATCAATAGCGATGGAACTGTCACGCTTGCTGCCGGTGAAAAGATCGAAGCGCCCAGCGGCGGCGTGCTGACGATAACGGGAGCTAACATTGACATTGAAGGCACAATCAAAATTCCGGCGGGAACTCTGAGCCTGACGACCTACGATACATCTCCCTTCAACCTGCCGAACATTGTTAATGCATATAGCATTGACGCCCAGCATACAACACTTCCTACCATTGATCTCAGCAGGGGGCGGATTACTTTGGGATCCAAGGCGGCGCTGAATGCCAGCGGCCTGATCATTGACGATCACACGGGTTCCCCCTCGGCGGGGATGACGCCTACGGCAATCGATGCCTTTGTCACGACCAATGCCCAAGATGGGACCAGCCCCACCACCACGCTCGTCAAGGAGAAAGGGGAGGTGGTTACAGTGATTACCACCACCGGCGGCAAGTCGAAAATTGTCAATTACTTGACGACAAAAATAGTGACGAGCACCTTGAGTAATGGCAAGGCTTCAACAACGGTCACGGTGGATAACGGGACGACAGACGGCCAGGACTACGTTTTCAGTTCCCTCACAACCAGTGCGAAAGATGGAGGGAGCATTTCCATCGCAGGCCTCAGCGTGAATCTTTCGCAGGGTAGTTCGATTGATGTTTCGGGAGGGTTGGCGATTGCGAGCAATGGAAAAAGAACCTATGGCAAGGGTGGCAGCATAGCCATAAGCGCCGGGGAGGATACGGTAGACACTTCGATTCTTGGCGGCTCGCTTGTATTCAATAGCTTGCTCACAGGGTACGGAGGCTATGGCGTTTCGGGCGGATCTCTTAGCGTCACGGCGCCTCTCATTCAAATTGGAGGGGTGGAGGCGAACGCTGATACCTTGTGCCTTGCAACAGACTTTTTCAACCAAGGGGGGTTCAGCAGCTTTAGCCTTTCTGGAATCGGTGAAAAGATTGGTCAAGGCGACAATTACCTGACTGCGCTCACCATTGTCCCTGGAACCATCATTGAACCAGAGGCTCAGAGTCGTCTGGCAATCCAAGGACTGGACCAATTGGAATGGAAGTCTGTGCTTCTTGCTGAGGGGGTTCGCCCTTCTGTGAGCCTGACTTTTTCGGCGCCGGGCGTAAAAGATTACTTTTCAAAATCCCTGACGATTCGTGGGGAAATCTTGATGGGAGAGGGATCGGTGATTCGTACGGATGCCTTGGCCAATGTTTCCTTGAGCGGCAATACGGTCGCTTTGCTTGGCTCCATTTATGCGCCCGGCGGGTCTATTTCGGTTTCGGGCGCGACCAATTCGAAACCCATCTTCGCTTCCAACCTGATGGTGCCAACGGTCGATATCGGACCAGAGAGCGTGCTTTCCGTGAAAGGCTGTACGCTGCTTACCCCCAATGCGCGTGGCTACCGAACGGGTTCGATGCTTCCGGGAGGAACTATTTCCCTCACAGGCAACATCGTTGCGGAAGCGGGCGCCGTGCTCGATGTTTCTGGCGCCAGTGGCGAACTGGATAAGCTCATTACCTATGTTGATGGAGACGCGCAGACCATTGGCTCCCTCACGGGGCAGCAATACGAGCGCACAACAGTGGAGAGCAATGGCGGAACGCTTTCCCTTTCCTACGGGCAAATATTGGTTTCAAACGCAACATTGCTTGGAAACTCCGGGGGAACAGCTGCGCAAGGCGGCTCTTTGACTATTGTTCCGAAACTTACCATGGATACGCCGCTGGTGGCCAATCTGATGGTATCCCAAAGCTCGCCCGTCCTTTCCACTTCGTTTCACCCTGGGGACAGCAATGCGATCGGGCATTCTGTGCTAGACATAAATGGCAACGCACTCGCTGGAGTGGGATATTTCGGAGCTGACAGTTTTAATTCACATGGCTTCGATTCTCTTACCCTGGCGGGCACGGTCCAGTTCTCCGGCCCCGTCACGCTTGATGCGCCGACTTCTTTGAATATCGCAGCCGGCGGGGTAATGTATGCTGATTCGGCAGTGAATCTCATTGCCCCCTACGTTATGTTGGGAACGGCTTTCCAGGCTCCGCAAGACGCCTCCAGTCTCCAAAGCCCTATCCAGTTAAAGAGCGTGCCGTTTCCCGTGGCGGCAAGCTATGGGAGCGGCAGCCTCAATGTTTCCGCCAGCCTTATCGACATTGGCTGGCTGTCCCTGCAAGACATTGGCTCGGTTCATCTTGATGCGGCCAATGGGGACATCCGCGGCGACGGGGTTTTGGATGTCGCTGGGGATATCACTCTTACTGCTGGGCAGATTTATCCGGCAACAGGGGTTCAATTCACCATCGGCGCCTATGATCACAACGGAATTGCCGGTTCAGTGACACTGAACGCATCGGGCGAACGCAGCCTGCCGCTTTCCGCAGGCGGCACGCTGAACATCTACGGTTCCAAAATCATCCAGGGCGGCGTGCTGCGGGCGCCCCTGGGGACGATCAACATAGGCTGGGATGGAACGGGAACGGCACCGACGGATCTGCTTGCAGGCGGTAATTATGGCAAAACCCAAAGCCTTACTCTAAAGGCAGACAGCATTATTTCTGTATCGGCCATTGATCCGATCACTAACCAGGCGATAACGATCCCCTATGGTCTTAATCTGAACGGCGACTCTTGGATTTCGCCTACCGGCTCCACCCTCAGCGCAAGCGACCTGCCGACCAAGGCCGTGAATCTTTCCGCTCAAAGCATTGATGCCCAAGCTGGCTCGACGATTGATATCCGTGGCGGCGGTGATCTTTTGGCATACCAATTTGTCAAGGGAGCCGGTGGAACTACCGATATTCTCGGGAGTTCAACAAGCTTCGCTGTAATCCCTGGTTATCAGGCAGATTACGCCCCTTACGGTGCATATAACAATAATTCGAGCACTGTTGCCAATTTCGGCACCGACACGGGCTACCTCAACAGCGCATTGAAAGTGGGGGATCGCGTTTATTTGAATGCCAGCCCGGGATTGGCCGCAGGCTATTACACGCTGCTTCCGGCCCGGTATGCACTGCTCGCGGGTGCCTTTCTTGTAACGCCCACGAGCGGAGTTCCCACGGGCGCAGCCACAACGTCTGACGGAGCCCACCTTATATCCGGCTATCGTTACAACGATCTCAACTCCTCGCAGAATGGCCAGCGGTTATTCGGCCAGTTTGAAGTTGTCTCCTCCGCAGTGCTGGCCAACCGGGCGCTTTACACAACCTACAGCGCCAATACATATTTTGATTCGACGGCATCGGCAGGCTATTTGCCGAAGAGTTCAGGGAAATTGCTATTGCAGGCCAGTCAGGCAATGAGCCTTGCGGGCTCTGTTCTGTCAAAAGCGCCAGATGGCGGCATGGGCGGCTTGATCGACATCGCCAGCCCTGTGGATATCTTGATCGGCAATGCGGGTGCAACAGTTGCTCAAGGAACGTTATTATTGGATGCTTCCCAACTCAGTTCGTTTGGCGCGGAAAGCCTGTTAGTCGGAGGCAAGCGAGAAGCAGACGGATCCACCATTGATGTCATCACAAACTCGCTAACAGTTGATAATAGTGGATCGCCGCTGACTGGAACGGACATCATCCTCGTCGCAAACAACACCCTCACACTCCGAAGCGGGGCTGACATCGAATCTTCGGGGTCATTACCCGAGGGAGCTGCCGACTTGTTGTTGGGAAATTCGAACGTGGCGGGTAGCGGCAATGGCCTGCTCCTGCGAGTATCCGCAGACTCCGCAGCGCAGGTTACTCGTTCTGGCGTAGATGCCAGTGTGAGCCACCCGGTCATGACTATTGGCGCAGATGCCCTGATCAAGGGCCAGGAGATCGTTCTCGATTCAACTTACGGAACTTTCTTGGATCCCAGTGCCTCATTGGCCGGAAACGCCGCGTATCTAAACAGTTATCAAATCAGCATCCTGCTCGG
>Ga0364914_10289_pt1 | contig 19741 bp, 24 predicted proteins | sample ExccelJu500001D3_3_FD_206954 | JGI IMG/M metagenome (GOLD analysis project Ga0364914, IMG submission 206954) | Enriched cells from Trout Bog Lake Hypolimnion, Wisconsin, USA - BchlTB.June25.5000.01.D3 | ecosystem: Environmental > Aquatic > Freshwater > Lake > Hypolimnion/Profundal zone | place... | reverse complement strand
AGAAAAATGCTTTCTGATCGTGATAATTAGAGAAACAAGCAAAATATTTATAGAAGCACCAACAATTCTATTTTTTGGGTTGTAAACCCCACGTTGTCTAGATTGAAAGGAGGTCAATTATGGCAATAATAAAGGGAGAAGACAGCTTGGTTCCAATGGACTATTGGAGCCCCGGTAGCATGATCCAGGAAATGGAGAAGATGTTCGATGACTTCAAATTGGGATTTGGAGAGATGCCGTCGAAATCCATAGCACGCCTACCATCGATTGATGTCAAGGATGAAGAGAACCAATATGTGATGGAAGCGGAACTACCGGGCATCAAGAAGAATGAGGTCACAATAGAGATCGATGATGATGCCGTGATCATTAAGGCCGAGAAGGAGAACAGCTCCGAGGAACAGAGGAAAGGATTTGTGCGCCGGGAGAGGGGGTACGTTTCATTTTACCGACAGATTCCATTACCGGCCGATGTCGATTCTTCCCAGGCTACGGCCAAGATGGAGGACGGTCTGTTGATCGTGACCTTGCCCAAGAAGGTCGAAATGATCGGGAGCAAGAAGAAGTTAGAAATCCAATAGGCCCGATCTTTCTTTTTTTACTTCTTTTGAATTCTGTGTGGATAGGTTGAGCCTTCCTGCGATCAGATAGATCATCGTGTCGCGATATTCCTTGGCCTTGAAACCGAGGGCACGGCGGAACGCCGTGCGTATCTTATTATTGAGGCCCTCGGCGTAGCCAGAGGTGACCCTCTGGCGTACGCTCTCGACGATTCCTTCTATATGATTTCGAATCCTTTTTGCCAGTTTCGCCATCTCCGGAAGATTGCATCCTTCGGCCCAGCGATCCATTTCTTGAGATATTCCTTGGCCTGGAGGGACGGCAGGTCCCAGACCCGCTGGATGGCCAGTTTTGAACTGGTACGCCTTGGCAGTCTTGATGTCGAGCTCTTGACGTGCAGGAGCATCCGCTCCTGCTTCTCCGACAAGTTCTCTGGATTGATCAGCCAGAGGAACTTGGTCCTCTTCAGGTCGCCGTTCTCCCTGGCCTCTTCCAGCCTGATCCGTTTGATGGTATCGTTAAGAAGTTTGATGACGTGAAAATGGTCGAAGACCATTATCGCTGCCGGGAAGGTATCCCGGAAGCCGCCGATGAAGGACGGGGACAGGTCCATGCAGACCAGCTTATCAACCTCGAATCCAGGCGGCCTTCCACTGCCTGGACGAAGCTTGTGAGCGATTCCTTTCCCTTGCCCTCGGCGATGTGGATCACTCTTTTCCCTTGAGATCGTAGAAGTAGGTCACGTAGCTGTGGCCCTGGCCACAGCGAACTCGTCGATCGCGATCTGGTCTACCTGGCTCAGGTCGACGTTCTTCCTCGCTTCGTTGACATAATACTGAGGTATTCTCCAGATCGAGTCCTCACCGACGTTAAGGTGGCCGGCGATGCCGGCCACGGATATCTCATCGCTCAATGCCAGCACCATCGTTTCGGTGTGTAAAGTGAACTCAGAGTTAGGTCGAGCCCAGGGGAGCTCGACCTGCTTCACTCCGTGCCCCGGACATTTGGTTTGGGGAACTCGGGCGTGGAGAAATGTCTCATATTCGAAGAAGTTGAGATGCCTCCAGGTACGCTGGCTGGTGTCGTGGACCTCGCACAGTGTCCTACAATCGAGGCAAGGGAACCTTGCCCCTCGTTCGAAGTCGATGAAGATGTCCAGCCGTTTTTCGACCTTGTCCAGCTTGACTTCGCTCACGAACCATGGGGCTTTCAGCCCCAAGGTTGCCTGGAAAAGCTGCTTGTCGTCCACGAAATAGGTAACACTATCCCAAAAGAAATCCCTTTATCCACACAAAGTTGAAGAGAACCATAATTTCTTTTTTTCTATATCCTTAAGAAGCGGTCGAATCGTTTCCACGCTATCACCTTAATAATGGTGGCCCTCAGCCGAACCAGTAACCTGATTATTCATTGACATATCGACCATAAATGAATTTAGAATAAGATCTGATATTTTAAGGAGTCTTATCCGATTCCAGCCATCAACATACCTTCCCCTGCACCACGATTCACATACCGGCTTGGAGAAAGATTAGATTGTTTTATCTTCGCGGTATTCGAAGAGTTTCGAGAAGCACTTGCTGACAGGTTTAGAACTGTATGTGGGGAATCGGCAAATAGATCAGTTCAAGAAGAAATGCCGATTATGATGCATTTTCTTTCCAGGATAGAACTAAGTATCACCAAATCGCAGTAATCGCCATAATGCCGGTAAATCAATGATGATTCCCATTCCAAAAACCAGACCTTTTGAAGTTGACTCCTCGGAGTATCCATTTGAAGATCATTGGCTTCCGTATCACGAGGGTTCCATCCATTATGTTGATGAAGGAACAGGGGCTGCTGTTCTTCTGCTCCACGGAAACCCGACATGGTCCTATATCTACCGGGACGTGGTTAAAGAGCTACATGGAGAATGCCGCCTGGTCGCTCCGGATTACCCCGGCTTTGGCATGTCAAAAGCGCCCGCCAAATACGGTTTTACTCCGCAAGAGCAATCGGCCGCGGTCGCATATCTTATCGACCAATTGGAACTAAAGAACTTTGTGCTGGTAGTCCAGGATTGGGGCGGACCCATCGGCATGAACTACGCAGTCCGGAATAGGGCCAACCTGCGGGGCCTTGTTGTGATGAACACTTGGGCTTGGCCGGCATCCATTCTTCAGACAATATTCTCGTTGGCAATGGGAGGTTGGCCTGTCGGATATTGGCTTCAAACACGAAGGAACTATTTCGCAAAATCCATGTTGCCAGACGGCATTTACCATTCGGAACGAGTAACGGAAAGCTTCAGAAAGGCATACACCGATCCTTTTCCGACTCCGAGATCAAGAATACCGACCTGGGTTTTCCCGAGGCAGATCCGTAAGTCTCGCTCCTGGCTCGCCGACATCGAATCCAACCTGACGAACCTCTCCGACCTGCCTGCACAGATCCTTTGGGGAACGCATGATGACCCCGGTTTTCCACTCACAGAAATGGCGAGATGGCAGGGATATCTCAAAATGAATGAAACCGAGACCCTGGATGATGCCTCACATTCTGTGCAAGAGGATCGGCCAGATCGGGTCGTGGCGGCGATCCGAAGTGTCCTAAAAAGAACTTCGAGTTAGGCTCATTCTTCCACGAATCTTTCAGGTTCGCTTTCTCAGCCGGATTCATCTCTGTGTTTCTTCTATTATGGCAATATACGCTATCTGGTGCCAATCCAATATCACCCGCACACACCTGCGTATCTTCATTGCCATGGGTTTAGGCATCTTGGTCCCAATGATCGGATTAATCCTATGCTTCTCTCAGGATATTGGTTATTAAATGTATAGAATAAGGCCAGTGACCAATTTGTGATCGGATGATCCATCGCAAATGAATTGATATAATTCCTTAGAATCGAACAAAGTGGATCGGACTCAATAATTTCGCTCTTAACGATTATTAATTGTATTGGCCAGATAAAATATATTGATTATCAACGCTCGGGCTTCGAGCTTGGCATTCGATCCCAGGAAGTATTAGGATTCATAAGAATGGCGTAAATGGTAAATATCCACAGACCGTCGCATTACAAGTCTTTGAAAGCGTCTAATCATTGAAGGGAGAGTATGACCACCTCAATCGTGGAATGCCCACACTGCCACTATCGATTTAACTATGAATTCATCCCAGGGGCATCTTTTGGATCGATCAGACTTGGAACACAAAGGATATTCAAGTGCCCGAGTTGCAAGGATCTCCACAAGTTCAACGTCGTTCATTTCGGTGAAGACCCTTCGCTTCCCACTCACGGGGATGATGCGGAGACCTCGATGGGAAGCAGGGTACTGGTATTGCTAATTGCTCCTCTGCTTGTTCTTACCTTCATAGGCGTTGCATTGCTAAATATGGGGGTATCCCAAGGGCTACTAATTCTGATCATACTACAAGTGGTGGGGGTTCTATGGATGATTGTGTACCTAGTATACATTTACCGAAAGGCTAGCCGAACGACAAGGACGGAGTGACTGGAGTCGAAAAAGAATGTCTGTTGAGCAATTTACAGTGCAGCCTACTTCCTTTCTTGGGTTGATCGCCTTAGTATTATTAGTCGTCACTGGGGTAGCTCTTCTGTTGCTCGCTCTCTTGACTGGCAGGAGGGCCAAAACGATCAGGCGGACTTTCGTCGCCTTAATAATCTTGGGCTTGGCCATCATCGGGTTGGGGGTTTGGATGTATCATGAAACGAACGTGCCCTCAACCATAACCCTTGGTCCTGGTTACGTTAGCATACAATCACCAGGCCTCTTCGGAGCGGGGGATAGGAACGTCACTACCGACCAGATAGCCTCGGCATACATCGGGCAGTTAGGTTCTGGGAACTTGACTCTGTCGAAACAGCATGGGACCAATTATGATGATTTTAACATAGGCATATTCACGCTCGGTAACGGACAGACCGCATATGTTGTGTCCAGCAATTCCACGGACCTAATAATTCAGACGAATAGTGGAGAATACGTCATACTTGGGACGTCAAACACAGATGTTCTTGCGACGTACTTCTCACAGTCCGTTCATGCGCTAACGAATTCGTAATTGGATCGGGATGCGGTATGGATTTGTTATGGATACCTTCACGTGCACCACCAGAAATGACCGCCATTCTGTGATAGGGAATAGAGAAGAAACCCGTTGCCGAGTTGGGATTGGTATTACCATCTGGATATCGTCCGGGAGGGAGATATCCATCTTTGAAACGATCCCGTCCATGTTCATCTTCTAGAATTCATGAGTGTAATTCCATTGGTTTGAGGTTGCATTATGTTCCTCCGGATTGAAGAAATAAACCGCCGTTCCATCAGACGAAGGAAGTGATCCGCTGGATTGTAAAGAAGAAAGATCTATTGGGATCGTCAGATTCTTATTAGCCATACTGAAGATGATCGTTGAGTTTCAATCAACCCATGATCCATAATTTGCCTCGGGGCCACCAGTTGGATCGCCGTTTCTTTGAAGCAACACTAAATTGTTGCCGACGAAAAGTCCATGCATGCCCGACGCCCCTGAGATCGTGCACACGACCTTTGTTTGGCCAATGGTAACGTTGACCGCTATGATCGAGTCATTCGTTGGCCCGGGAAGATATGGTGGATTGGGATCTGAGCTAAGGCCGCCAATGATGCATAGGTTATTCCCATCGGACACTTCGACACCCCGAGCGAATGGAGGAGGCAGGTCAAGCGTAAGTTGATCGCTTTCCTTTGTTGTCCAATCTTGTGTATCAATCTTAAACAAATAGCTCGTGTATGAACTTGGCCCCGCACTGGCTCTCGGTACTGCATAGAAAAGATACAAAGAGCCATTCACGACCTGGAGGGATATTCTCCTGTCTTCGTACGGAAAAATGGTAAAGTTCAGCAGATGACCTGTCCACGAAGAGTCCAGGAAAGGATGAACCTGAAACGATGCTTCCCCATGCTTGTAAGTGAGAAAAGTGAATTGTGAACCTCATTGGCTTCATAGCAGCAAAGGACAACAGAATCGCTGTATGATGTTACAGAAGATGTGTCATATCCTGCGGGAAGGGTTAGATCGAGTTTACTGACCCCTATCGATTGTTTTGAATCCGAACCAAGAGGATATAAGAGGCAAAAGCTGCCGAAAGGACGATAATTATCACGACAACGATCGAAACCGCTCTGAGTTCCTTCTGTCGAACTTCTTCAAAGATCTTCCCCAATGCCAAACAAATTTATTGCCATAAATAGATTATCGAACATCTTTTTAGGAAAATTACTCCGAGATATTATTCTTAGGTATTGAACAGGATAAGTCCCATCATTTTCCCCGTTCTTATCCAATTCATATGGACAGAGGATAAGACCCATCCTGGGTGGAGTCTAAGAATCTTAGGAGAATCGAGGACATTGAAGATATCTCACAGAAATTGTTCAAGACACCGTTTGCCAGCCTCACGGTTTTGAATAACAGCGCTAGGGGATGGGTGGATTGTGTGCAGCGGTTCTGATGAAAAGAAATGAATTTACCTACCATCAACCCAGTGGAAACGATCCCGACGTGGGAAGCTGATCTTTTATATGTTTGAGATAACATTATAAATGGAGCGGTAAATTCCGCCGACGATGGAGAAAAAGCGATACGAGAGTCGATTCTTCTTTGTGATGATGTACTCCATCATGATCATCGCGGTCGTGGCATCTAATTATGACCCGACTGGCATCACCGCAGGCAAGAATAGTGGATCTCTTTCGGACGTCAACCTTGTTCTGATGGGAATAGGCGTGGGAATGATCTTCTCCGGTCTGATCATCAGGATCGTGGCCATTGGCACGTTGAAGAAGAATTTCTCAAACCGCCTCCGGATAAGGGAGGGCCATACCCTGGTCACGAACGGCATTTACCATTGGATCCGACACCCCGCCTATCTCGGTCTGATCCTAATCGTTCTTGGGATCCCTGTACTTCTGTCAAGCGTTCTGGGCTTCCTGGTCATGTTTCTCGTGGTGCCATTGCTCATCCACCGGATCAAACTGGAGGAGGCCATGCTCATAGGACAGTTCGGGGCCAAGTATGAGGAGTACATGAGGCAAACAAAAAGGCTAATCCCTTTCCTTTACTGAGTTGTTGAGCGATCCTGTTCTGGCCGAGAAGCCCGATGCCGGAAGTAGCCGGATTGATACCTCTCCTGAAGCGCCTCTTGCCACGACCGTATGACCAATGGATGTGATTTATTTTAGTCCATCCAACATCTTGGGACGTTCTAACCTGGTGACGAACCACTCTGGTTCGGACGATCGCAGTCTGGATTCCGTCATCGAGAGGTTTTGAATCATCCTTTGTTTCCCTTAAATCTTGGTGCCCCAGTGAAACAGCTTGAATAGGAAGCTGGCTTTAAACATGCCATAATACGTGCTCTCTCCATCCTTCCTCGAACCTTTTCCTTTCAGATTCTTCATCCGGGGCTTTGATTCGATTTGTGGATCGAATGCCGGGACCAGGCGATCCTCGACAAAGAAGTAATATGGAATCCCAATCGCGATGGCGATCGCAAATGAGACCGCCGTTCCATATATTATTCCCATGCTTGGATATAAATAATGTACGGCGACGCTGTATGGGATCGATATCAGCACGATCGATACCATCATCGACATCGTCATCCCCCTGGCCTGAACGGTCCCTCCCGATTCCGCATCCATCTGAACTGCTATCAAGGATGAGATCGTGAGGACGGGAAAGGCCGCCAGCATGCCGCTCAATATAGGTATGCCTAACTGACCCATGAGAACCGCCAGCGCGACGACGCTACCGGTGAAGACAAATCGGAGAAGAAAGAGGCTCTTGGTATGCTTAGGCTTCGTCTTTCCTGCCGACCTTGGCTTTAGCCACCACCTGAACGCATAATAAACCGTCAACGAAAAAGCCAGGCTGAGCGCTATTGACAGCACGAAATCATTGAGTTTGCTATAGACAACAAGGAACGACATGAAGAACCAGACCGAGATGGACAATATCAGGCCAAAAGCGAACCCTCTGCGGGCCGCAAAACCGAAGCACAGGAGCATGATCCCGGCCAAGCTCATAAAGATCGGAAAGACGTTCGTCGCATCTGCAGCGGCAGAAGGAGAAACGTACAATCCAGTAAAGAAGAATGATAGCGCGGAAGTCGACGGGATGCCCACAAGGAAACCTCCGAGCTTTCCTCCTTGCTTCTCTGTCGCGATCACGATGATGCTGACCCAAACCCCCATCGCGAGGAATGTCAGCACTAGACGCAATACGAGGTCTTCAAAGGGGGACATGTTCTTAGCCTTCGGATGTCTATACCAAGAAACACCATCTCGTGTTTTCTTGGAGCGAGAATCTTTTTCTGACCATGCCTTCTAAGACCACGATATCTTGGTGGAGATGGTGGGATTCCCAACCGGCGAAGTCGGTTGGGAGATCGAGAGAGTTCCTCACGCTTGATCGGACATCCTTCTGATCGCGAATCTCCATATCCGCCTTATAAACGTCAGCAATCGGTTATCATTTTTGATTCTGACAATTACTCTGTACTGGCTGGTTCGTTTCACGGACACTATTATCGTTGTGTTTGAACAAATATTCGCCCTAGTGGCTTAGGCAGATCTACCTCCTTGATCTCCAAGATCGATTGTCCATACAGTGGCAATGATAGGGCAGAGACGCGATATTCTCGGATTTGGTTCATTGCTGAACCTAGACGAGGTGATATGATTACTCGGACGCCATCCTTATCGGAGCCTTAGCCATCCGGTGGGGTCCTATTCCTCGGTAGCTTGTTGCTTGGATCCATCATAAGCGGCAGTCTGTGAGATTCACTGCTCAGTTCGCTCTGAAAAGAACTCGATCAATAATGGCGCAATGACCTCGGGCTTTACACCGTGCGTCTGGCCATCCAGAGTGTGACGTTGGGCGTTGGGGATCGCTTTGCATATCGACTCTGATACATCATGCATGGATGCGGGACTTGCCCCACCGTCCATGACGAGGGCAGGTCTGGTGATGCCGGCAAGACGAGCGACAGGTATGGAATGATCTCTGCCCAGGACCTCGCTGTCATACCTCAGGGTGGGGGCCACTGTTTCCAATCCTCGCCACATGGGCGTCAGTTTCATGGCCTGAATCTGCCTATCGGACACCCCCACCAATCCCATGAACAAAGCAACGGCATCGCCACTATGTCCTTCAGCGATCAGTTTCTTGAGATGAACGTCATATTCGATGGCGTCCTTGCTTGCATCGCCATCAATAGCATATGGCGCTTCGTATATCGCCAGTTTCTTGACCTGACCGCCCAATTCGATGGCGGCTTCAAGTGTGATCGCAGCACCGGAAGAATGACCATAAAGATACACAGGTTCGCCGATCTCATTGATTATGGCCGCTATGTCCTCAATTTCGCGTTTAGGTTCAAAGGGCGCGGTATCGGTGCTGTCACCCCGCCCACGCCGGTCATAGTTTATAACGGTGAAGTGAGACGCAAGTAATTTGGCCAACTTTGCTCCGGACCTCCTTGAATTGAGTGCCCCGAGAACCAATATTATGACTGGGCCATGACCCACCATGTCATACGCTATCTTTGTTCCATCTTTGGAGGTTGCTAATGAAAATTTTCCCATGGCTGTCCATTAAACAATTACCACGGAGACGTTAAATAACTTGCTTGGGGTAGCCCAGTTCTGATCTAGCCAGACATAGATCGCATGGAAGAATGCTATTCCCATCCTGAGATTTTCAGTGGTCTCGCTTCTGATTCGTTCAAAGTGCACTTTCATCGATGCTCATTGAAGGTTGGAAGGGAGGGAACGTTGATCCGCACGGTTGAGCGAATCTTGCCCCACGAAGATAATGAAGGCGTGAGCAGTTTTCATTGATCGAAGATCATGGACATCCTGATTGATGACCAGGGCAATCCATCCGCACGTCAACAGCGACGCGAAAGAGCGCTTTGGAGAGAGGTGTGCCGAGTTTCGACAATGATATCCAATAGCCTCAACAATGAAAATTGTCGCCTGGAGATGCCTATGTGCGGCGATCAACAGGATCTGGTGCGGTCCTTCCTTTGACGTGCTGCAAATTCCTTCTGAATTCTAAAATAACAAAGACTGTGGTAGCATTCGAAGTTAGAGTAAATGCCATCCAGAGCAGATCCCACCCTTTCATCATGCTCCAACCCGACCCGCACGAGCAATTTCAAACAGAGCGAGTTCTGCATGATACCTAAATGCCGGTAACAGATCAACTTGGGATCCAAAGCCATTTCGTATTTCTCGGCGGAATTGAATTCGAGATCACGATTCTCGGTTGAAAATATGAAGTGGCCTTGCAACCCGTACGGTTTTCCCGAACCTTGCTGCCCTTCCATATCAACGTTAAAATGATCGAATAGGAAGGCGATTCCGTTACTGATGGAATCGTCTTCGATCAATACCCCTAGGCTAAACAGTTTTTCAATATGATGGACCGTTGCGACGATGGTATCCTCCCACGAACCGTTCTCTCTTTGGTCACCCTTCATTTCTTTTATCATTTTGTTTATTTCCAGGATATCTCTCTGGTCTATCCGATGATATATTTCAGACTTGATCAACAAAGAATGATAGTCGTATTTTCCGATTAGATGGTCATGCAAATTTTCCTGCATATTTCTTGTTCCGATCAGGTCTTCGATCGCACCGATATGCTTCAAAGCCGACAGGACATCGTAGGTAACTTTGGTTGAACCGCCCCATAAACCATTACTCTTCTGCTTTGACAAGATCCCTGCCAATTCTGGCAATAATATTCGTGCTGCGATATCCACTGGTAAATCCCGGATCAGGAAAAAATCCTTGTGGCTCAATATTTTGTCAAAATCACTTTTTGAGAACGGTAGAACCCTTCTGAGAAGGATGAATACTTCTCTGACATCATCAACGGAATCAAACCGGCAAGTGTACAACGCAACAATTCATCCACCTTCTTCTTTATCTGGGATCATGGACCATTGTGCCGTCATCTGAAGAAGTTCTAATTGACTTTTGCTAATAACACTTCGATCCCAAGATATCGAACCATTAGGCAATCCATTCATACTCATTTCTTGATGTTGCGTAGTTAAGACCATGATCTCGAAGAGAGTGATCAGTTCATTACCGAAACAAGGAGATATTCAAGGTTCTTATCGATAGAGGCCGGACGAGATTTAGTCACCCTGACCGAATCGAATTGGAAAAAGAGAGGAAAAAAATCATTCAAGATTATATTTAAGAGCACCCAAAAAGGTTCATTTGGCGCTCTTCTTTGTTAATCTCCAAGCAGCGATGACGAGCACTATTATTCCCAGGATAACTAAGGCGGTGCCAAGACCCGACCCTCGCAGAGAGCTGTGAACGGTGGCCACCGCCACTCCAGCTATCAGGAAGATTATTCCCAACACTCCCAGTACCATCCCATGCATTTTGTTTCCGCTTGCAAACATTCCTCCGTTAGCCAATATGAATCCCCCTAGACGTTGACATGATTCTTGTACGTATATAATTAATTCTTATAGTTAAATATTGAAGTGAATTGTTCGGAAAATTATCGGCTTCTCAATTGCTTCGCTTTGGAATAATTTCGATGTGATCCGTTCCATATGTCGAATATTGTCGGCAATTCTCTGATCTGGTGATTCATCCGGCCGCAGCCGGGTGGGACATACAGGGCGGCCTGGCCCTTTAACCCTGGCAGCACCATTCAAGTTAGCACTGGAAACGAGCTATCTCTCGAATGTCGGGCCTATCAGGTTCGCTATTTGATCAGGTCGATCAGATGGAAGGGTTCGGTCTTTTTCGGTTTTCTTTTCTGCGTCTTCTTTTTGGCAGCCGCCACTCTGGGTATCTTCGTTTTGGATTTCTTCACTTTAGGCGTCTTCTTTTCGAGGACCTTCCTTGCAGGAGCCTTGCCTTCAAGTTTTGCCAGCCTCTTTTCCAATTCGTTTATCCTTTCGATGATCCCGTTCATCTTTTCCGCCGTCATAAGGTCCCCGACCTTGACTTTTGCCACAGGTTTTACCATGCCTCAACATCCCAAGAGTGGTCAGTACCTTCGCAGAATTTAAGAATTTCAATCGGTGACCGACTACGAAGGAACTGAAAACTTCCTGGTCAGCTCCACAAGTGCCTCCAGAAGTTCCTTTATCTTCTCTTTGGTGTGCTCGTCGGTCAGACGTCCGTTTTGATCGATCTTCTGAGCGGCCAACGTGACGATCACTTCTGGCCGATTGACCGCATGCATATCGAGGTAGACGAAGCACTGCCTTAGGTGGAGCTGGGCCCTTTCCCCACCGATCAGTCCTGTCGAAGCGCTCATGATCGCCACCGGTTTTCCCTGCCATGAATTTTCCCCGTTCGCCCGGGAGACCCAGTCGATCAGGTTCTTCAAAACCCCAGGCACTGAGAAATTGTATTCGGGAGTAGCAAATAATATTGCGTCCGCTGATCTGACCTTTGCTTTCAGATCAGTGATACATTCTGGAGGACTGTCAACCATATCCTGGTTGAATGAGGGGATCCCTTCAATATCGAATATCTCCAGTTCGACATTCTCAGGAAGAAGCGCAAGAGCTTCCCGAAGTATCGACTTGTTGAACGATCCTTTTCTTAGACTTCCCGCGATCCCAAGAATCTTGACCACTTTCATGACAGCATCCGATCATGGAAGAGAACGAGGGGAAGGAATAAGAACCTTGTGAAAACCTCGAACTGCAAGGGGCCTGGGATTGGGTCGTTTTTCATCTCCCACCATATGACCCAAGGTTTAACCCCTTTACCAAACATGGACGAATACTATTAATGAATGAAAGTTTCATTCATTGTTATCGGTACGACTAAATCGAAAGATAAGAACCAGCAGATCCGGGAGGATCAGCGGTCCAACATTCTTGCCGCTGCTTCTAGAGCATTTGCTCGAAAAGGGCCGGGAACCACAATAGTAGACATCGCCAATGAGGCGGGCATTAGTCAAGGACTGGCCTATCGCTATTTTCCCAGTAAAGAGGCGATATTTACAACCTTGATCGATCAGATGTTGCGGTCAATCAATCCTTTAGCCGTCCAGTTCGAGATATTCTAGGTACTCCATTGCAACGAATCGATAACTTGATTTCCAAAGTAATGGAACGGAGGCGAGATAGTCCGGAGTTCTATCAATTCTTGTGTCAGGCGCTGAATGACGAAAAGCTACCTATTGACCTTCGAGTCATGATGGAAAAGAATGGCAGAGCTTTTCAGGATACCTTGTTGCAACTCATCATAGAGGGCCAAGCTAGCGGAGAAATTGCACTGGACGATCCGGTCCAATTGTTGGAGGGAGTAATGGCTTGCATCGAAGGAATATGGCGGAGAATGGCTCTTCCTGCTTATTAACAATCCAAAGAATACTTTCCCGATTCCAGAATCGTTTAAGATTACCAAAACCCGATAGGAGGTGAAATAAAATGAAAAGAAAAGGAGTTTGTTATGACGTGGGGAGAGTCTTGGAGGGTTCACCATCACGCCCTCTTTTCGATTCCCGAGTTATTCGCAGAGAGCTGGATATCATCAAGAACGATCTACACTGCAATGCAGTCAGAATTCAGGGCCTCGATATTGAGCGATTGATGGTAGCCACTGAGGATGCCCTAAAACTGGGTCTGGAGGTATGGTTCTCCCCGGAGATGTTCGAAAGAAGTCAACAGGAAACTCTGGAATATCTGGTGAAGGCCGCTTCCACCGCTGAAACGTTACGTGAGCGATGGCCCGACCTCGTGTTCTCTGTAGGTTCCGAATCAACCTTATTTGTGCAGGGATTCGCAGAAGGCAACAACCTAATGGAGCGAATGAGCGATCCTTCATTTTGGAAGGATATTAAAGCAGGTAGTTACAATGGTCCACTCAATGCGTTCTTGGCAAAGGCTAACGTAGCCGTCCGGTAAGAATTTCATGGCAAAGTGACGTATTTTTCGGTTCCTATAGAAAAGGTGGATTGGAGCATCTTTGATTTCGTGGGTCTTGATCTATATCGAGATGGAAGGATTAGAGAAATATACGGCAAGCTGGTGAAACCATATTTGATGAACGATAAGCCAGTTCTCATTGGAGAGTTCGGTTGTTGTGCGTACCAAGGGGCAGAAAAGCTCGGTGGTATGAGCTGGGCAATAATATTTGGAATGATTGCCGATGGGACCGGCCTCAGACCTGATCTCCCCGGATCGATTTCTGATATGCCCGATGTTCCAACCAGGATCGATGGCCATTACATACGAGATGAAGGGTTGCAGGCTCTTGAGCTCACCGACCAGCTAAGGATTCTAGATGACGCAGGAGTCGAAGGAGCTTTCGTGTTCAACTTCATTTCCCCGAAATTGCCGTTCAATGAAGACCCAAGATACGAATTGGATATGGCCAGTTACGGTCTAGTTAAAAGCTATGCCGAAAAGGAAAGTGTAATGGGAATGATAAACGAAGCAGCGGAACAGGCCAAGGAACTCCTAGGGGTCGAAGTGGATCCAAAGGTGCTATCAAATTTATGGGAGAGGTCGGCAAGCATGGAACAACCTACCCCGATATGACCTGGGGGCCCAAGGAATCTTTTAAGGCGGTGGCAAACTACTACGCTAGGAATTAGGATATGTCCCAAGATTTCTGGTTCATTGTATTCGTTCATGCCTAGAATGTGGTCTTCGTTCGCAACGATAACTGGGGTGCCATTTGAATGGGCTACCTATGCTTAGGCCCAGCCTTGGGATCTTGCTTATTGGTGGAGAAAAGACGAATACTGCGACCGGATGAATTAAAGTGGTCTTCCAACAATATCATCTGCTCAGACTTTTAAGCGTGGCTACACCGACCACGACGAATCCCGCTCAGGCAAGAATTAGGTATCAAAAGATAGAGGCAAGGATGGGATCGAAGTGGTGACTATAGATTAGCCCAATTATTCTATGAGCGATTGAATCTGATCGGAAATAAAAATGGTTTGACATCTTTCGTACTGGATCGGAAGACCGCTGGGATATCGATGTAATCTATTTTTCAGGCCCAGCAAAATTATATCCCCAATACACCTTCAATAACTGGGAAAATGATTATCGCGGTAAATGCTTCCACGCACAAGGATGGTTCTGGCGAGACCATCATGAATGCGGTGGCCGAAGGCGCCAGAGAAAACGGGAAAGAGGTTGAGGCATACAATCTTAACGAGCTAGGCCCGCTAATGGAATGTCAGAACTGCGGCTATTGCCGAAAGACAGGGTTGTGCAGACTCAACGACCCCGTCGCTGAAATCATGCACGCGATCAGCAACTGCGAGGGACTGATCCAATCGACACCGATCAGCTTCAATGTCGAGAACGGTCTTTACAGGATCTTCCTGAACCGATTTTTCTGTTTCATGGACATGAACTTTTCCTCCACCATCCCCAAGGGGAAGAAACTGGTGACCATCGTGACTTGCGGACTTGACAAGGACGCGGCCGAGAATGTCTCCAAGCGACTTGAAAAGACCATCGAGCAGCACTTTTTCTTTGAGCCCGTGGGAAGGATCGTCTGCTGCACGTTGTTGGATCATGACAAGGCGAAGAATGATGATGCCTTGCTGGAGAATGCACGGACGATTGGCCACAAATTCTGAGTCCATTCGATAAAGAACGGGTTCGACCGTCCGATCCGTGAATATCGATTAACGTCGTTCCTGCACACCAACAAGGGAATGCCGAGAATTCCTGCCGTCTCTGAACATCATCGTTCAGTCACAGATATTCTGTAACAGGCTTTATTAACTCCTGTTAAGATTAACTGACGGTGATATTTTGGATTTCCCCAGATGCGATAGATGCGGCGATGCCGGATGCAAGATCGGCGAACCGGGCAAGTTCAAGGAATGCCCGACAAATATCTCTGAGATCACTCGGGAAGAGATCATAGAACACTACCAGGACCCGGAGACGCACAAGATGATGCAAACCGCCGCCAAGGTCGAGCGGGGCACCCTCCAGCCAGTGAACGGGGTCCTGACACCCATCAGGCCGCGCATATCGGAGATTATGGTGTTCGCCGACCAGATGGGGTGGAAGAAGATCGGGGTGGCGTTCTGTCTGGCCGCCAGGGATGAGGGCATCAAGCTCACCAAGGTCCTGGAGGCGCGGGGTTTCGAGGTATGTTCGGTGATATGCCGTAACTTCTCTATGAAGAAGGTCGAGATCGATATCCCCAAGGAGGACTGCATCAAGAGCGAGACCGAATCGGTTTGCAACCCGATCTATCAGGCTAAGCTCCTCAACGATGCTGGAACCCAAATGAATATTGTCCTGGGCCTATGCGTCGGTCATGATATGCTGTTCACCAAGAACTCCAACGCGTACGTGACCACCCTGTCCGTCAAGGACCGCATGACCGGAAACAATCCGATCGCGCCGTTGTACTCGGGGTTCTTTTCCGAGATTCTGAAGAAATACTAGTTCAGGGCTATTGCCCTAGATTCTTTCTTTTAACATCACTCTCGACCGCGGGGTCGTATCGGCCAGACAATGGAAAGTGAACATCGGTACGAATATTGGATCGGAGACCGGGAAAACGATCATGAAGTTTCAGGTTTGCCAAAATTCCCACCTGAACTTCCCACCGCTGGTTTGATATCGCATTTCACTTTTTTCAATTTGTTACGATCATACGAGCCTATGAGTTACGAATGTATCAGTTGATACCGTCAAGCTCACCGCACATTTTCTAGGTTGTACGTCAATTTTCCGCTGTCAGGATAGGTCAAGTTTAAAATCAAGCTGCGGTAGATCGAAATGGCAAGTAGGGGTTATCGAGCAAATGATATTGGAATTGGCCATTCTCTTCATCATACTGGCGGTGGTAGCTGCAATTCTGGGTGCAGGCAAGATAGCCGGATTCTCCCTGTCCATCGCGAAGTGGTTGATCATAATATTCATCGTAATAGCGGTCCTGGCATTCATCTTCTAGCGGTGGGAGATGAACATTTCCTCTCTTTCCCGCCAATTGGAAATTGAACGAGGAACGAACACCGAAGGAGGAAGTCAGAGGCAGCTCATTGGATCGAAAATCCTTTTCTCAACCAAATTCTGCCCTCGAGATAGAGAATAGTTAAAAAGGAGTTCACCTCTTTTATATTGCTATTATTGAACAATTTCGACCCGCTCAGGCAGCAGATGCCCGGGCCGAGCAAGATATATTCGATACATGTCAATGGCGTATGACCGACCATGTTTCTTGCTCCGAACGCGGGTTCTTATCTAGATGGGATGGTGAGGAAAGATGAGCAGAAAAAATGATAAAATCGCAGTACGCGGATTGAAGGATGTCGCCGCCGCCGAGACCAGGCTTAGTTTCGTCAATCCAATGGGCTCTCTCTATTACTTGGGATATAACATCGACGATCTGGTGGGGCGGGTCACCTACGAAGAGGTGGCCTACCTCCTGGTCTATAAAAGGCTGCCCAACAAAAAAGAGCTGGAGGTGTTCAGCACCGCTCTAGTTTCCGAAATGAGACTACCTGACCCTATCGTCGATAGCATCAGATGCACCCCGAAACGCTGTCATCCGATGGATGTTTTGCGAACCGAGGTGTCCCACCTGGGGGAATACGATCTCGAAGCTCAGGACATTTCAGATGCCAGTAACTTGAAAAGGGCCACCCGGCTGATGGCCCAGGTGCCCGCCATAGTGGCCGCACTACACAGAACCCGCAATGACCAGACAGTTCTGTCCCCCAGGATGGACTTCAGCTTCACCAAGAACTTCCTCTACATGTTCAGAGGGACCCCACCGGGCGACGAGGAGACGGACGTCCTCCATCGTCTCATGGTTCTCCACGCCGATCATGGGTTCAATGCTTCCACATTTGCCGCAAGGGTCACTGCCAGCACCAATTCGGACATGTATTCGGCGGTAACATCTGCCATAGGCACCCTCAGAGGCCCCCTCCATGGGGGAGCCAGCGAAAAGGTGATGGAGATGCTGGAAGACATAGGCATGGAAGAACACGTGGAAGACTATATCCAAGGGCTGCTGGAGAATGACAGGAAGATCATGGGATTCGGCCATCGGGTCTACAAGGTGGAAGATCCGAGGACAAAGCATCTACGGGGCATCGTAGAGAATCTATGTCACCGCGAAAGAACGATGAGCCTTTACAACCGGTGCATGAGGATCGAGGAGATCGTCCAAGGAAAGAAGAAGATATACCCCAACCTGGACTTCTATGCCGCCGTGGCCATGGACGCACTGGAGATTCCCAAGGAGTTCTTCACCCCGTTCTTCTCCTCGAGCAGAATATCTGGCTGGGTAGCTCATGTGATAGAGCAGTACGAGGACGCGGTCCTGCTAAGACCGTCATCAGAGTATGTTGGAGAGTACGGAAAGGCCTTCATCCCCATCGAGAAACGATGAACTTTCGTCAAACATGCCTAGCAGTTACGCACCTAATCATAACATGAACCATCTAAAATACCAGGTGGATCTAAAAAGGTTGCCCGAACGCAAGGAAATCTTATTAGCAATGCTAGACTAACCAATCTCTCTTCCAATTTGATCAGAAGTACTGAAGGTTGTTTTCGTGAACATCACAATATTTGGAGCGAGTGGGAAGATCGGGACGCTCTTGACGAACCTGGCATTGGACAGAGGGGATACGGTTACCGCTTATGTTCGAAATCCGGAAAAGATCAAGCGAATCCACGATCACCTGCACATCGTCGCTGGTGACCTGAAGAATCGATCTCAAATCGAAAAGGCGATTGAATCCGCCGACGTCGTGATGAGCACTCTGGGACCCAGTCTGAAAAGGTCAGTGAATAGGAAAGGAACATCCATCGCGGACGGTCACGAGCTCATCATCAGAGCGATGGATATGCTGAACAAGAAAAGGTTCATAGCACTGGCCACTCCATCGATCCATGCAAAAGAAGACCGGATACACATCGCAACGGTTTTTCCGGGACCCATCGCCAGGTTGTTCCTCACCGGTGCATACAAGGATATCGTGAAGATTGGATCTTTGATCGAGAAATCGGATCTCGATTGGACCATAGTGCGCATGATCGTTCCAAACGACAAGCACAATGGAAAGAAGTATGGTGTTTCCATCGGGGATGTGCCGGCCAAGATATCGGTTTCAAGAGAGAACGTCGCCGCGTTCATGTACGATGTGGCGATCAATCATTCGTATGTTGGAAAAATGCCCATCGTATTCAATCGATGAAACCATTCGACGTGCCATTGGAAAGCGATTCAAATTTTCTTGACCCAATGGTCCGAGGCCCCCATTTCCACCATATCCATTACACACTAGCCAACGAAGAATGGGAGTATCTTAATTCTAGCGAGTTATGATCAGTTTTCCATATCTGGAAACCGTCCGATTGAGATGACATGACGATCATGGAAGGAAAAGGAAATGTTTTCGGCTATCATAAAAACTATTCCCAAGTAAAGACCAGCGACAAAAGAGGCCAGAGGAAGGGTCGCCATTCCTGATTGGCAATATGAATGGTTTGCGCCAATGGAGGAATGCGAACATTTTGCAGCTTGAGTATGACAAAGTCGGTTCTTGTGATTGGATGGATACGATGAAGCGACCTTATCTTCAGTCCTTCGGTGCTCGTAATGAAGCTACGTTCATCAGCTCTGGCCAGTCAGCTAATGTTTCAACGCAACCGTCCGTAAGATTGACCACTCCCATTGCGATGAGTCCCAATTTATCTGCGAACTCCAGCCCTTCCTTTGTTTCCCGTAGACAACCGACGCCGATAATGGCCCTGGGCCAATATTTCTCAACCATGCGTCCGATGAAGGTGGAACCTGGAACAATGAAGACTTTGTAGCCCATGTTCTCAAGTTCGTCTATAGAACGGTCGAGATCGCACCTCCCGCAGTGTTTGCATGACAATCCCTCCGGGGACAGGTCGGCCGGGCACTTCGACGACCTGAGGCAATGGGGCAGGAATATAGCGCGATCCTCGATCGCTATCTTGGAGAAATCGTTCTCGCTCATCTTGTTGTGCAGCCGTATGAAAAATATCGTGAGGTCTCGGTCGCGCAATCCCATCATCTTGCAGACGCTTCTCACAACGTCTTCCATGAAAGCAAATCCGGCTCGGACCAATCTCGGAAAATAAAATCGGCCATGTTTGATC
>Ga0364914_10275_pt1 | contig 19929 bp, 16 predicted proteins | sample ExccelJu500001D3_3_FD_206954 | JGI IMG/M metagenome (GOLD analysis project Ga0364914, IMG submission 206954) | Enriched cells from Trout Bog Lake Hypolimnion, Wisconsin, USA - BchlTB.June25.5000.01.D3 | ecosystem: Environmental > Aquatic > Freshwater > Lake > Hypolimnion/Profundal zone | place... | reverse complement strand
CAAGATGGCTTTGCGCAACGATGCAGGGTCTCTGAGTTGTTCCCGCAACGCTGCTTGCGTGCCGGTCGTCTGCTGCTTTTGGAGCGAAGGACGCGCCGATGATTTTGCCGCGGCGGAGACTTCAGCGGCCGATGATTGCACCGCCTGCTCGGGCGCCGCAAAGGTCATTTGCGGGATGGAGGTCACTTCCATGGACGGGGCTGTCTCACCCACCGAAGCTGTCTTGGGAAGGGTGGGAAGTGGCCCACCGGTTTCCAGCGGCGGAGCAATCTTCGGGCGGCGAGCGGGCGCGGACGGGGAGATGGGGTATCCGACGTTTCGGCTACTGGGCCTCGGCGTTGGCAGCGGTTTGGAGACAGGTTCGGCTGGCCTTGGCAGCGGCCTGACAACCGGCTTGCGCACGGGAGGCGGCACACTGCTTTGGGGCAATCCGAGCGCCTCCATGAAGCGCCGCATTCTTTCCTCCTCGCTTTCCGAGCGAGGCGCGGCTTCGGAATCTGGGCGCAGGGGACGCGGCGGTTGCGCCGGGTTCGGGGGATTGTCGTCCGATTCGCCGCCCTGGAATTTCCCGGCGTTTTCGAAGAGCCATTTGGCGAGTGCCAGTGCTCCGACGACCACTAGGACGATCAGTTGATCCATGGGAAGTCTCCGGACCGGGTGGAATGATTACTGCGCAACCGGGCGGCCTTCGTCGCCGGAACGATCACCTCCAGCGATCGACGTGCGCATGTGGGTGTCGCTTTCGACGTTTTTCATTCGGATGTAATCCATCACGCCGAAATTCCCGGCGCGGAACGCCTCTGCCATTGCCTGAGGCACCTGCGCTTCGGCTTCCACAACCTTGGCGCGCATTTCCTGAGTGCGCGCGCGCATCTCCTGTTCGGAGGCCACGGCGGCGGCGCGGCGAACTTCGGCGCGTGCCTGGGCCACGCGCTTGTCGGCTTCGGCCTGTTCGGCCTGGAGTTTCGCGCCGATGTTGTCGCCCACGTCTACATCGGCGATGTCGATGGAAAGAATTTCGAAGGCTGTGTTGCTGTCGAGGCCTTTGGCCAATACCGCTTTGGAAATGCGATCCGGGTTTTCGAGCACTTCCTTATAGGAATCTGCCGAGCCAATGGCGCTGACGATCCCCTCGCCCACGCGGGCGATGATCGTTTCTTCGGTCGCGCCGCCCACAAACCGGTCGAGGTGGGAGCGAACCGTCACGCGCGCTTTGGCTTTTACGCCGATGCCGTCTTTGGCCACGCCATCGATGCTGGTGCGGCCCATCGCGGCGTTGGGGCAGTCGATAACCTTGGGGTTGACGCTGGTCTGCACGGCTTCGAGCACCGTTTTTCCGGTGCCTTTGGTCGCGAGGTCGATGGCGCATGTCCGGTTGTAATCCAGCACGATTCCGGCCCGGTCGGCCATGATGAGCGCGAGAATGACTTGCGGCACATTGCCGCCGGATTGGTAATGGAGTTGCAGCGACTTGAGATCGATGTCCATACCGGCTTTGAGGGCCATGATCCGCGCATCGACGATGAGCGAAACCGGGATGCCCTGGAGGCGCATTCCCACCATATCAAGAAGTCCCACGTCGGCACCGTTGGACCAGGCGCGAATCCAAATTCCAAAGAAGTTAAAGAGGACCACGGCCAGAACGAGGCCGCCAATCCCGAGCACGCCCACCAAGACCAATACGATGAGAGGATTCATGCACCCGAGATTAGAACGGCCAGTTCAATCTGCAAGCCTTCATATCGACGCTTCCCAAAAATGAGACGATACGCTTGCCGCGAATCGGGGTTTCCCTGGGGGGGGAAGTTTCTTCTGTAATTGGGTTCTTCGCGAACCGAATGCCCCTTCCGGGGGCGGCGTAGCGAGCCAAGCGCAGACGCCCCCGGAAGGGGCTTGCGCAAAGTTCGTCGGGGGCTGGCCAGTGTGGTTTCCTGTTGGAGTGCAGTCAACACAACCAACAAACACACACATGCCCTACAACGTGCGCATCATCCTGCTGCCGCCCTACAGCCCGGAACTCAACCCGGTGGAGAAACTCTGGGATCAGATTAAGGATGCCATCTGCAACCAGGTATTTGCCACAATCCAAGCACTTCAAGCCACGATCACCGGTTGGCTGTGGGATTTCTGGGCCGATCTGCGCCGTGCCTTCAGCTTGATTGGAGACACATGGCTGCTGGATCAAGTAAACGCTTCCGCCGCGAGGTGATTACCGGAAATAACAAGTAGATGGTATTATTCCTGAAATTCTGACCCAAAAGCCACCTTTGGTATTACGTACGCTGCCTCCATGCAGCGTAATCCTGAAAATCCTGTCAATCCTGTCTAAAAATTATGAAGCGCCGCTGCTCGCAAAACCACAAACCGCGCGACGGCCCGTGCTGCCGCACTCTTTTCAGAAAGAGATTTTGGCGGTTGCTTTAACCCGAAACCAAGCGCCGGTAGAGGGCTTCGGCGAATAGCAACCCTTGCGGGGTGTTGCCTTCCATTACCAGAGCCACCTGGGTCCGGGCGGTGCGCAGTTTGCGCAGAACCCGCAGGGCCGACTCCGAGGACGGGACAGGGGCGATTTTGCGGATGTGCGAACTGATTTTCGCCCCTGGATCGCGTGCCAGGATGGCTTCAAACAGGGCGATGATGCCGAGGATTTCGCCAGTCTCCGAAACCACGAGAAAACGCTCCAGGCTGCCGCCGCGACTCGCCGCGATGAGTTCCTCGACCTCGGCTCCCTCTTGGATGGTGGGGAAATCCGCAAGCGGTTGCATCAAGTCCCGCGCCGCGACGGACCGAAAATCGACAATCCCGTGAATCAAGCGGCGTTCCGTCGGAGAGATCGCGCCGGCGCGTTCGCTTTCCAGCGTGACATATTTGAAATCTTCGCGGGCGGCGAACAGCTTGCGGGAGTCGTTTTCGAGCGGCGGGAAAAGCCGCTGGCCCAGGCGGGCACCGAGCCGAAACATGGGACCAAGAGCGAGATAAGCCAGGCGTAGCGGCGCGGAGAGCAGCGCCAGGGCGTGCATGGGGAAGCGGCGAAAGAGCGCCTTGGGAAAGAGTTCCAGGCCGAAGAGATACAGCGGCAGGAAAACGAGGAGCGCAATGCCGTAGCCCGCGTGTCCCCAGTGGCGGACAAACACGGAGGTGGCAAACGTGATGGCGAAGAGGTTCGCAAGGTTGGTGACGAGGACCACCGTCAAGAGCAGCCGCTCCGGCTGTTTGAGGAGTTTTTGGAGCCGCATCGCCGCGCGATCACGATGCTTCACCCGGTTGCGAAGCCGTACCCGGTTCAAGCTCAGGATTCCCGCCTCGATCCCCGAGAAAACAAACGAGACGAGCAGCAAACCCGCGATGACGAGCCAGAGGATCATAAGGAGCCTTCCTCCTCGGCAATTTCCGGGGCAGGCGGGATTTCCACTAGCATCTCGTGAATACGTTTACGGGTCACGCGCCGGATGGTGAACCGCAATCCCTTGACTTCGACGACTTCGCCCGGACGCGGCAGCGAACCGAGTTGGTTGAAGAGGAGGCCGCCGATGGTGTCGATCCCTTCGATTTCCAGATCGATCCCCACGCGTTCGCTCAAATCGTCCAGCCGGACGTTGCCCGCAATAATTAACCGGCCTTCGCCGACGCTCTCGATATAAAGGTCCTCGTCGGCGGAGGGAATCGCATCGGAGATGATTTGCTCCACCACGTCGGGCAGAGCAACGATCCCCTCCGTCCCGCCAAATTCATCCACCACGACGGCCAGCCGTTGCGGGTGCGTGAGGAAACTGTGCAGCAGGTCGAGCGCCTTCATCGTTTCCGAAACGTAGCTGGGAGGCGTGAGCTGCTCGGTGAAGTGCAGTTCGGGCGCGAGCAGGAACCGTTTCACATCCAGGAGGCCCAGGATGTTATCCGGGGTGTCCGCGTAGACGGGAACCCGGCGAAACCGTTTCGCGCGGAGTTGCTCCAGCGCCTCTTCGTTGGTGAGATCGTCGGCGATGGCGAACATGTCGATACGCGGCGTCATGCAATCCCGCGCGGTCTTGTCTCCCAGCTTGAGGATTTCCTGGATGATCTCGCTTTCGGTCAGTTGAAGGGCTCCTTCCTCGGCGCTGAGTTCGATGAGCGTTTCGAGTTCTTCCGCGTCCAGCGGCTGGTGCGCATCCAACGCTTTGGGTGTGAGCGCATCGGCGACCCGTTCGCTGGCCGTTTGCAACCGCCTGCAAACGGGATCGAGCAGCGGCAGGAGCAAATCCAGCGTCCGCGCCCCGAACGCCGCCACCCGCAACGGAGCCCGCAGGGCGACCGCCTTGGGCAGCAGATCGCAGAGCAGCACGACGATGGCGAAAATCACCAAAGCGCAGGCCCAGAACGGCGGGCCGTAGCGCGTCACTTCGCGCATCAGGAAGAGGCAGAGAAAGATCAGCGGGAGGTTGGCGCAGGCGTCCGCCAGCAGGAGTGCGCTCAGGAGGCGGCGCGGATTGCCCAGAAGCCGCTCCACGGTTTCCGCCAGCGGTTTATTTTGCAGACGGTGAATCTGCACCGGGTGCAACGAAAAGAAGGCCGTCTCCATGGCCGAGAAGAAGGCGGAGATAAGGATGAGCGCGCCAATTAGCGCCGCGAGGATGTAGAACTCCATGTCCGGGTAGAGGGGAGGATAGCGGGGAGGGTATTCCCGATACCATGAAAAAACGCTCTCGTCCCTCGGATTCATAGAATATCCCCGGTAAAGGATCGTGCATTCCTCTCAATGGGCTAGGCAGTTTGCTGTTTGAGGGGTCAGCATGCAAAGCCTGCTCGCTTCTGGCGTCAAAAAATCGCATGGTTCCGGGTGGTTATGAAAACACCACTGCTCGCTTCTTGCGCAGCTCTTGCGCTGGTTTTACTGGCCTCTTGCGCCAGCCCCGGGATTCGCGTGACACACACGGATGTGGCCACTGGCGCTGTGAATCCGAGAGCCATCTACATCCGGCCTTTTCGCATTGCGTGCGCGGAGTTTGACCGATGCGCGCCCATCGGCAATACGCCGATCCGCAAATCGCTGGCCCCCATCGAACTCGCCAACGATCTCCAGGAGGAACTTGCGAAAATCGCGCCCGCTACCGTGTTGAAGCCGTGTGAAACCGCACCGCTTGGCTGGCTGGTGGACGGGGAGTTTCAAGTCGTTGAAAGCGGGTATTCGCCCGAGCGTTGGAGCCCATTGCGGAACAGGGGGAACACCGTCTCGCGCGACTCCTGCCTCAACCTTCACGTGCGCGTGAGGGATGTCTGCCGGGGAAATGTCCTCTATGAGTTCGATGTGGCCGGGGGCACCAAAGCATCTCCCTTCGGGTCGCTCTATAAGCCCGGCATGGGCTATGCGCTGCCGTTCGATTTCCGCAACACCGCCGAGCGGATCGCGCTCACGATGACGCCCGACCCGTTCAGATACGGCTACCGCGACTCGCCGGTGATGCGGTATTAACGCTTATGGTGTCGGAGCTTGCCGCTCCAGTTGCATCGCACAGCGTGCTGCCAATTCGCGCACCTTGGGGTCGTTTGGCTCGATCCGAAGCGCAGCAAGGAGAAGGGCTTGGGCCTCGGCCCAGTGGCCATCCGCCATTTCCACTAGGGCCAAGTTATTCAAGGCACTCAAGGTTTGCGGATCGATTTGCAGCGCCCTCCGGTAATACTCCCTTGCCTTGGAAAAATCGTTTTCTTGCAGCCAGCAACTCCCCAGAGCAGTGAGAATGTCGGCGTTGCGCGGAGCGAGGGCGCAGGCGCGTTCCAGTTTCGCGCGGGCGGAGGGGAGGTTGCCGGTTTGCAGCGCGTTGCGCCCGCTGTTGTAAGCGTCAAGCCACTCCAGTTCCGGCTCGTTTTGGGGAAGATGGACGAGGAAAAAGGCGGCGGTGCTCGCGCCCAGCCACACCCCGGCCCGGCCCCAGCGACGCGATACGAGTGCTTCCCCTAGTTCGGCGATGCCGCATGCCCCCAGCAGCAGCAGACCCGGCGCGGCGATCAGTCGGTACCGCTCAGTTACAAACACCGGCAGAAGCGCCACCATGGAAAGCGCCACGCCCGCCACGATCCAGCGCGAACGCGGAGCGCGCCTCCAGGCAAGCGCAATGCCGGGAAGGGCAAGCACGGCCACCCACCCGAAGCGCAGGCCGAAAGTGAGGACGCCTTCTTCCCTCAGCGGGTTGATGACGCTCAAATCGTCGTATTGCGTGGCGCTCCAGAAGTTCCGCAGTTTGACCGACATCAAAGCCAACCACTGGCTCGGGTGCTCGCGGATGTAGGCGTTGGCCTTGGCCGACCAAAACCGCGAAACCTCCGCCCGGCTGAGCGGGCGGCCCGCCGACGCTTGCGCGATGCGGATCGAATCCTCCATCAAGCCCTCCTGGCTCGCCCGCAGGCCCGGCGGCATTTTGGGATAGCCGTTGGCGTCGGGGTTGTTGCCAATCCAGAAGTTCACGCCGCCATGAGCCGAGAGGAAAACCGGCTCCCGCGCGAGGAAATAGTTATGGTACCAACAGGGGGAGGTTCCCGCCGCCACGCCCGCGAGCAGGCACGCCACGGCGACAAAGACCGCGCCCGGCCTGCGCAGGTTGCGCACCGCCGCCGCGACGGGGATCGGCAGCACGAGAAGGACGCTGGCGACGAACGTCGCCGCCACGCCGACCAGCACCCCTAGGGCGATCCAAAGCCGCCAGAGCGAACGGCTCCCGGTGCGGACGCTCCAGGCAAAGACGCCCCAAAACGCCAGCACGGCCCAAGTCGTCGGCATCATGAGGAGGGAAAACGCCTGCGCGGGCTGGAAGAAAATCCAGCCAAGGGCGGCCAGCGTGCCGATGACGCGGGCACGAGGACCGGGAAAAGCCCACGCCGCGATCTGGTAGAGCAGGGCCGCGATCCCGGCTTCCGAAAGCGTTTGCAAGGCGGCGATGGTGTAGGGGGAAAAACCGCAGAAGGCGAAAATTCCGCCCAGCAGAAACGGGTAGCCGGGAAGTCCGTAGAAGGCGTGCAAATCCGTCCATTGCCCGGCGGCGATTCGTTGGCCCCAGTCGGCATAGAATTTCATGTCCCCCGAGGTTGGAGAAAAATAGGCGGAGTGCCCGAACCGGCTAAGCACCACCAGGCGCACGAGGAGCGCGAGCGCGAAAATCCAGCCGGCATTGGGGAAGGAACGCTTCATCCTAAAACCGGGAATAGTATGGGCTGCAAAAAGGCGCAAAATAGAAGACATGCGTCTATTCTATACCACGTTGCAGGCTCATCCGTTAGGTGAACCGCTGATTAAAGCGTTTACCCAGAACAAATAACTTCCTCCTGGTGTCCTGGAATGGAAGTTCGCTTCATAATTCCGGCCCCTTTCCCTATTTTCAGCGTTGCTTCTTCGGGCAATATCTTCAGATATTGCCTCTCAGTCGCGCCTTGAAAAATCAAAAAACAGCCACAGAATTACTTGCCGCTTTTATCACTCACCACACTAGGAGGCACGCATGCGGCGGTAGGCCGCAAGGCCAAGTGCACTGAGTCCGAGGAGAGCAAAGGTCGAGGGTTCTGGGACGACGGAAACGACTCCAAACTTCATTATGCTTCCATCAACTGAACCATCGGCGAAATTGGCGCTCGACACTGGTGAGAAGCCGTCGAATTGCACCGTCGCGCCACCTGTATTCGTATAGACAAAGTTGGCACCGTTCACCATCGAGTCCAGCACTGCTGTGTCCGTAAAGAAGCCGCCATAGACGAAGTCCCCGATATGCAGAGTCTGTCCGGTGAAATCCACCGTGATTGTATTGGAGGCCGTTAGCGATGCCAGGAACGGTGTTGCATTGGTCAAATGGAGCACATCGTTGCCGCTGCTGGCGCTGTTGCTGTATGTGGGAGTGGCGAGCGTGAACTGGAAGTTGAAGCTTAATCCGCCAGTAGGGTCCACCTGGGTGGCGGTGAGGATGCCAGGGCTGTTGCCGGGCGAGACAAGGCCGGAGCCGCTGATGGCGCTTACGCTGCCATGCCCGCTCAAGGTCGCACCTCCCGCAATCGAGACGCCGGAGGAGGTGGCAATGTTGCCGTTGACGACCAGTTCACCACTGCTGACGGCGGTGGAGCCGGTGTAGGTGTTGTTGCCGCTGAGGGTCAGGGTGCCTGTGCCGGTCTTAATGAGGCTGCCGCCGCTGCCACCATTCAAACCTCCATCCTGAATGACGCCGGAAATGTTGGTGCTGCGGTTGTTGCCGCCTGTGGTGAGGGTGTTGGCTCCGAGGTAAACATTCCCGGTTCCCTCAACCGAGCCGACCGCCACGCCGGGACCGGTGTGGTTGCTGATGTCCAAAGCGCCATTGCCGAAGACTTCTACCCGCGAGGTGCCGCCAGTGGAGTCCATCTGAAAGGCAATCAGACCGCCCGATCCTCCGTTGGTACCGCCGTTGGCGATCAACGTGGCATTGCCCGCAGTCGCGGTGTCTACGAAATAGGTGTAAGCGCCGACGGCTCCGATTGCCGTGCCGCCGTTACTGGTGATGGTGGCATTGGCCGCTGTCGAGGTTGCATTGAATTGCAAACCGCTACCGTAGGCTCCGATTGCCGTGCCGCCGTTGTTGGTGATAGTGGCGTTGGCTGCCGTCGAGGCATCCAGGAACGAGATGGTGCCGCCGTTTGCGCCGTTGACCGTGCCGCCATTGTTAGTGAAAGTGCTATTAGCCGCTGTCGAGGTTGTTGTGAAAACCACGGCACCGCCGCTTGCACCGCTGACTGCGCCTCCACTGTTGGTGAAGGTGGCATTGGCCGCTGTCGAGGAGGCGTCGAACTCCACCATGCCGCTGTTTGCACCGCTGACCGTGGCGCCAGTGGTGGTGAAAGTGGCATTGGCCGCTGTCGAGCTGTCGCCGAACCTCACGCTGCCATTGTTTGCACCGCTGCTGGTGGCTCCGTTGGTGATGAAAGTCGCGTTGGCCGCTGTCGAGGAGTTGTTAAAATACGTGGCACCGGCACCGGTGCCGTAGTCCGTTCCGCCATTGGTGGTGAAGGTTCCATGTCCCGCAGAGGAGGTGTTGAAGAATCCAATTTGGCCGCCGTATGTGTAGGCGTTGGCGTCACTGGCTCCGTTGGCGGTGAAGGCGGTATTGGTCCCCGCAGTTGCGCTATTGTAGAAGTAGATTCCTCCATAGTTGCCTAGGATATCCGCATCTGCCACGAAGTTCTGGGTCGACGCTGAATTGTTGGTGATGCCAGCTCCACGGATGACCAACCAGCTCGACGGGCTGGTGGTGATGGTGTAAGCGCTTGCGTCCGCGTTAAACAGAATGCTGTTCACATCCGCACCGGATGTATTGAAAATGGCTGGTGTTGAAGTGCTGCCGAAAGTCGCGATGTCGCTAGGAGGGCCGCCTGCCGTCCAGTTGCCCGCTGTACTCCAGTTGCCGGAAGCTGGGCTGGCCTGCCAGGTTTGTGCCGATGCGGGCCGGGCTGCGCCGGGCTGCAGCAGACCAAGAGCGAGAGCGAGAACGGCACTGTGCAGGATGGATGGCTTTTTCATAGTTTGTTTGAACTTTCAGCAATTTAAAGAGTGCAGTGTTTTTTCACCAATATTACTATTTGATACATTAACAGAACTTATGCGTTTGCTGTCAATGCATAATATTTCTAATTTTTCGGCTCGTCGAAAAAGTTAGTGCTGAGCTACACGCCGGAGGGAGGATTCGTGGAAACTGTATAGTTTGAGGGTGAAGAACTCGTGGTCGCGGTAGCCGTAGGCGGCACGTTTGAGGCAGGCGATCTTGTTGTTGATCCCTTCGAGTTAGCCGGTGAAAATGGGGTGATGGAGTAGTTCAAGATGCCGGTGGCGTGGGCGCGCAGGGTTTTGGCCAGGCTCATCATCTGGGCGATGCCGCTTTCCATCGCCTGAGCGCACCAGTTGTGCAGGAAGCGGGTCATCCGTTCGAAGCTTGGCTGGCTCCAGAGCAGGCGCAATTCCTCCTTGAGGTAGTAGGCGACCGAGAGCGGTTGGTTGAAGCGCATAGCTTCCCATTCCTTATTCTCCCCGCCTCCGTTCAGGCGGCAAACTATTAATCCAGTTGAGATTATTGCAATGCTTCTTGTGCCATGACAAGTTTTATATTGATCCGCGAACGAATTGACTCAAATGAAATGACACCGGGGAAGTGATTAGAAAAGGGGCGAGATTGATACGTTGCCTCATAACTGATGACACCGGGGGAGATGTCATCGAAAATGAGCCAAACCAGCAAGCAAGAGATACTGTGGAGAATGCGGGAGCGCTACCGAGGCCGCGCCCCCCGGTGTCATTAGTTATTATGAGGCAACGTATCGTGTTCTTTTTTGCTCCCCGGTGTCATTTTGACTTGAGGCAACACGTCTCCCGCCGAATGGTTTGCAGATCTCCGGCCAGCTGAACATCGATAGGAGAGCAAAAATAATCACCAGAAAAAGAATCTGTGAGATCATTCCCTCCAGGCAATTCGTAATCATCAGAGTGATCAGCCCTCCCGACAATGTCAGAGCCAGCGTTATGGTTAACAGAACAGCCATTAGCGGAATGTAAATAGGCACCGCTATGGAAAAAACGTGTATCGTTTGAGGCAGCCCCAGAAAGTAGGTCAAAAAGCGCGCTCCCACCGCCGGGATAATTCCGAAATTCGCCATGCCCGCCGCGAAAGCCAAAAACCCTGTAAAGATGCGAAAACGTTTGCTGTAACGCATTTCGAAAAACTGGGCCAATGTCAACGCCCGCGTTTCGCGGAATCGATAGATCACCCACCCGCTAATAGCCACGATCAGCCCCACGGGAATGCCAAACCAGCCCCACCACATCGTGATAAATCCGGACTTGGAGATAATTTCAAACATCGCCACGAACACCACCGCTCCGGTCCCCTGCTCGCCCTTGGCAACCGCCAAAAGATAACGGCCCGCCAGTCGCCCTCTCGAAAGAAAGTCCGCCACGCTTTTCATGTATTGCCGCGTATACCACCCAACCCAAATCAGCAACGCCAGCGGAAAACCAATGATTATCCAGTCAATCCAGTGCATGTTTTTTAGAGTTTTTGCATTCCAATGTGGCCTCCGTTCTTCGGCCAGAAAAAGCCACCACCAAGCGATATATGTTGGCTTGGTGGTGGCTTATTTCTATCAGTCGGCAGTATATTTATTTGAGTTCGACGAATATCGGCTTAAACGGTTCGAGCTTCAGCGTGGTAAGGCATACATCTTTATCCGCAAGAAGATCATGATACTGCTCCACGCGTTTTCCATCGATCTCTAGTGTAACTTCCGTTGTCCGTTTAAGATAATTCGCCGCAACCATCAGTGTGCGTCCCGAATATTGCACGAATCGATAATCGATACCTGTCGCAGGCTCCTTCGTCGCGACATCGATCAGTTTTTTTGAAAAAAGCCCGAGTGTGTCGAATTGCTCACCGAGTTTTTTCTGGAATTCCTTTGGCAATGGCATGTTTCCGGGGGCTCCCGACGCTGGTATGCTCATCATTATTGTTGATGCAGCATACACGGTGGGGTAATCGCTTCCCGCAGGACGGTTATACTCATCTTTAGAAAGAGACTTGTCTCCCAGGAACAGAACCTTTCCTCCGTTGGAAAGGTATTGCTTGATTCCGGCGAGCACTTTGCCGGGCACGTTCCGCGAATCGGGCACGATCAGCGCCTTGTATTGGGCTAGTTTCCCCTGTGCGATCTGTTCCTCAGATATAAACGCAGTTTTCTGGCCGCTGTATATGGCGCCTTCATACGCTAGGAATGTTGCTTGGTCGCGCGACCATTTTTCTTTTACGTAGGGCCCATAGACGTGTGATGCGACCGAATATAGAATGGCAACGTTTGCCGGAGCCTTCTGAAAAGCGGTTACTTCATAGGCTAGGCGATTGAGGTCAAGACAGGTTTTTCCCGCAGCGGCGACCACATCCGGGCGACTGAGAATGCTGTCTACCGCATCATGTTTTTTGTCGTATGTGCGCATCCAAACCCAACCGGAAGAGGCGCTGCACCCGTGGAATGCCCCCATGAAAAGATCGGTGCGCACATGCAGCGCATATTCGGGGCCGTAATGGGCGTCGCGATCTTGGATGTAATGATCCTCGGAATTAAATACTGGCGCTGTTTTCATTGAAGCCAGCAGATCGTAGAACATGAATTTAGAGATGTCTGGCTGGTCGTCAGTCACCCAGGCGCAGGCATCGCAGCCGTTGATATCGGACAATTTGCACATGCGTTCCGGATCGATGCCCTCGCCGACATCCTCGACGCGCTGAAATATATAATCCCCCACGATTTTAGTGTGCAGCGGAATGTTTGGGGCCATTGATCGAATGATGTCAGCCATCCAACTATGCCAGTTGGCAAACCGTCCCATGTTGAAAACCGTCCAGTCATAAAAAAGGGGTGTCGCCTCATGCTTCTCCCCACTGGGAACGGGAACCTCATCGAAGGATGCGTACGTTTTGCCGTGCGTCTCAGACAGGTTCTCAATGGAGCCGTAGGTATTTTTAAGATAGGCGATCCAGAGCGGTTTGGTGTATGCATCCGCGCTCGAATCGAAATACCTCGGTTCGTTGCTTAGGATGATGCTGTGCAGCGAACGGTAATTTTTTACCTTGGGAACCACGGCACGGAGAAACGCTTCCTCAATAACACGCGCCTTGGGGGCATCAATGGAGAAATTCATAAAATAGTATTTCTCGTTGCCGAGGTAATTTATCAAATCCGGCCATTTTTCGAGCGCCCATTTTGGGAAATAGTGCGGCGAGAGCAGCAAATCCACGGAGATGTTATTCTCCTCGGCCTTGGCGAGCGCTGGGAGGATATTATTTTCTAGGTTTTTCAGATCGATACTATAGAGCTCATTACTGTCTTTCGGCGGGAATACCACGCTGCTCGGGCCGATTTCGATTGCAGCTTCATTGACACCAAAATCGTTGAATACCGGAATGTCGCAACGCACCTGGTCCCAACCACAGTACCCGAGCAGGAAGACCGGTCGGCGCTTCAGTTTGCCTGTCGGTTCCAGAACGCGGGCTATGAGCGATCGGTTGCGCACCTGCATCGGGCCGGTGCGATACAGGTATGCGGGCAAAGGCTTCTCCTTTTTTTCGAGGAAGGCGGTGAGATTGTCCGCCGATTCCAAATAGAGCCGTTGCAACTCCTGCACCATATACGCGGCTCGCGGCAAATAGCCATTTTTCACATCATCTTGGCCGTAACCGATGAAGCGCTTGATTACGGTGTAATTTACAAGGTCGTAATCGGTGCGGATATTCGCCGCTTTACAGTCGGCGAAAAGTTTTTCCAGCATTGGTAATTTAGCTTCGATCGAATGAAGGTCGGCAATGATTTCCGTATCATTATAAGTTTTCGGAGCAGCATTGACGGTTGGTTCATTTGTTGCGCCGAACGCGAGCATAGGAACAAGCAACGCGGTGAAGAAAATGGATGGAAGTCGTGACATGGAGTTTTTTATTACGTGTTAAGGTTATTTGATTGAGGAGTTGACGGTTATTTTAGAATGCAGCTTCTAGTAAATGCGCGACGGAACGCCGCTTCAGGCTATGGAGTCCGTTAAAGTCAGCGAGTCGGTGCGCTGTAAGGGAACCACATTACTGTGGCATGGCATGCCTTAGTGGTGGCATGGCATGCCTTAGTGGTTCCATGGCTTGTTTCTGGTAATCTTTTAGTGCTTCAGCAAAGTGTGGGGGGAGTTCGGCTTGTTGGGAGGTCGCACTCTCGAATGAATAAACACGGAGCATCCCGCCTTCGTCGAAGGCTACCGGCAGGAGGGTTTTGGCATCCACCCATGCTTGTTGCGAAGGTTTTCCGTCCGCAATTGGAGTGTTGCGAATGGGGGCCGCAGATGTGGAATCCGTAGAGCTTTTGGCGTCGGTCTGAAACCAATAACATGTCTTCCCCTGGAAGTTTTTCACGCCCGCGTAAGTATTGGCGGAAAGCCAGTTCAACTCTGGAAAGTCTGAGGAAGATCGATAGCAAAGATCCCGGTTCGACGGGAGAAGGATTTCCTCTGAGGAGATAACATAAATTCCAGGAGAGTAGGGTTCTTTTATGAGGATTACTCCCTGCACCTGCCATTGCTCCGAGGTGCTGCCATCGCTCCAATATTTGATTTCCTGGAAGTCTTTATTCATCTTATTGACGCGCACCGCTTTTAGTGTGCGCGGGGCGGGATTTGTCTGTTTAGTAGAAAACGCAATATTCCAGGCGGCATAAGCCGGAGCATTGTTTACATAGGGCGGTTGAGGGGGTGGAGGGGTAGGTTCTTGCTGGGCCACAGCATGGGTGCAGCAGGCCAGCCAGCTTGAAAACGCGGCCAGACCTAGCAAATAGAATTTATTCATAAACAGGTTCCAGGAATTTTGAGACGACTTTGCCTGTATAACGATCAATGGCCACATGGAGCCAGTAGCGGCGTTCTCCTTCGACGGTAAATTGGTTGAGTGTGGAGGCGCTGGGCGCGTAGCGTCCGCTTTGGGCAATAACGTCGATGAGGAGGTTCCATGTACGGGTATTGCCAATATCCGCCAAGGCGCGAATAGCAGCTTCACGCCGCCGTTTGATGTTTGTATCGGTTCCGCTTGTGTAGGCGATGTTTGATTGCGAGATCCATCTCGTGACCAATTCGCTTCGGTTCAGGAGCGGTGAGGCGGATGTCAGTGTCACGAGGTTGGTCGCGAGGGTGTTGGCTTCCGTGGAGGAAATGGGGGTGGTGGCGTCCTCCGCCTTGATCGCCCCGGCCAGAACAGCTTGTAGCACCGGTTGCTGGCGGGTGTTGAGGTTTAACCGGCCTGCTTGCGCCACCGGCTCGGTCGACTGGGCGGGCATGGGCGGTGGAGGCGATTCATTGAGGCAGAAGAGATCCAGCAAGGCGGCATCGGCACTCTGTTGGGTGAAGAAATCAAGATGCTTCCAGGGGGTGCCGCGAAAAGCATAGCCCATTTCGGCCACGGATCGAAAGGCACGGTTTAAGATAACCGGACGACTAAAGGGCTTGTTTACCGCATCAGTGGCCTGCGGGTAGCCGCCGGTGGAAACAATCCCTGTTGTATAAGCGCCATCGGCAGGACGCAGGACTCCATCGCAATCGACATAGCGGGACGCGGAGGTTGAGAGATTGTCGCTCAAGCATCCTGGGTATATAGAAAGGCAATTCGAGCCGGGGCCACCCGAAATGGAACCAGGAGCAGGATTGGTCCACCCCAGCCATTCGCCAGCAGTGATCGAACCCTGCCAACCCATGGCCCAATAACCGTTGCCCCCATCAGTGCGAGCAGTATTCTGGAAATTGGACACGTTCCACGAATTCAAAGCGCCAAAACGATCGGAGCGGGGGTCGGCTATTGTAGCACAATAGCCCCAATTCCCCTGGTAATAGTTTTGAAACTTATTCGAACCGTCTGATTCGTCACCCCCCGTCCTAATATACCTAAACTGGCTGTAGGTGACCCACTGGCCTGCATCCGAATACTGGAGAGCAAAAGTTAATACACCGGATGGGTGGGCTCCCCCCCGATCATAAGCTACTGGGAATTGCACAGAATCGATCTGATAGTTGGTTTCGGGTGCATTGGCCTTTCCGAGGCAAATTCCGATAAAGTTATTTGCGCCATCAACAACGTGGTCGTTGGGGCCGCTCGCGTCAGCTCCCGCCGTGCCCAAATATTGAAGAAGAACTGGGGTGCTGAAATCGCTGGATGTAAAAGTGATGCCTGGAGAAGTGGTAAACAAGGGCGGAAGCGGACTCCGTGCAGCAGTGGGGGCAGGAACGCCGGTGCCGTAAAATTGAGCGTAAGCGTTTGTGCCTCCTATTATTGTAAATCGGAATTGCGAAGGAGCGCTGGGCGACGATGAAGCCCCGGCATGAGGATTCCAGACTTCGGGTTGGTACCAGATGCCGATCGTGGGCGATCCATGAAACCGATAAGGGTATTCAAAAACGCGATAAAGATAAGGCAGGTTTTCAATTCCGTCGAACTCAGTGCTGTCAAATGAAACGCGGGTTGGGTAGGAATCTGTAGTATACTGGCTGATCAGGTTGGCCCCGATTTGCATGATCTGATAATAGGTGTTATTGTCGCCGGCCAGGACAGTCGCAATAAAATTTCCCGATCCTTTGCCCAGCGAGCCGACTTGGATTGCTGCCTGAAGTAGTTCGAAAAAGTCAGGCTCCCGCCCGGCGGCCGCCACGGCGGAAAGGGTCAAGATCGCGTTGGTGCCACTGCGATAAATCCATGGATCGGATGCCGAACTGCGGGTCAGTCCGAAGTAATTGTAAATATCACTTGTGGTATCGCCCGTCGCGGTGTGCGTGACCAAGGCCAACCGGCTAAGGGGGAACCGGTATTTGATGAGGGGTTCACCAACGGTTGCGGTCGTTCCGTCGCTCTTGCGGGTAAAAGAGGTTGTCACACGCGAATTGATCAGGCTTGGATTGAACAGGTTATCATACCCAACGACCGATGCGGCTGCTCCGTATGTGGTTCCGCTGACGCCGGGGCGATTGGCGCTGCCGAGTGTTGGCGGTGTGTAAGATGGGGCGTTGATCTCTCGTGAAAAAGTTCCCAGGTACTGCAGCGCGGAAGTTGAGAGGCCCGAGTTGGCGGCGTAATGAATCAAATCCTGACGACTGACCAGCACTTGGTCGCCTGGGGCGAAAGTGGTGGTAAAGCCATTCGTGGCACTGAGCACATCCGTGCCGTAAGAAGAGGCACTGGCCTGATTTCTCCACTGAAGGAACTTTGTGGCGCTGGTGCCGTCAAGGCTGGGAATAATTCCTGTGGTGATGTCCACCTGGGGCAATACGCCCCGCTTGGTGGTGAAATCTGCGGGAACGGTTGCTCCAGGGGGAGCGCCTGCCACATTCACGTCGAGCAGACCTCCTTCGTCGTAAATGACATAGGCATACCGGCCGACGGCGTAGTTCGGGTTGGCTGTGCTCTTGTTGGCCAGACCGTTGCTTCCTCCCACCAGCGGCATCTTGCTGGCATCGGTGATTGCGCCTTGCCGCGTGATGACGACCCAATCGGGAGAGGTAAAACCGGCGGGAAGGGTGGGACCCAGCAAATAGGGAGCATTCCACCGTACCGAATCAATATAACGCCCATTCAAGGAAGCCGCGGCAGTGCTGTTGTTGGAGCCGGAGCGAGCAGGGTTTGGAGTGGTGGAATTGTAGCATGCGCCGTTCCAAAAATTGGATCCGGAAGCGCTCATTTTGACCACATTGGGAAAACTCTGGTCGGCGATCCGGCACGGCACGACGGCGGCATTGGTTGTCGGCACATAGATGGTGTAGCTGTTGGCCGAGGAGCCGGTTGACCCCGCGACCATTTCACTTCGCAAGTCTCCCACGATCGTATCCATGGCGGTGTCAGCGACAAGATCGACTCGGTATTGGCCCGCGCTGGAGAAAGAAATCTGACGGTTGAGATGGCTTCGGGTAAAAAACGCCAGAACAATGATGCTGATGAGCACCAAGGACATGAGGGTGATCGTAAGCGCGCTTCCCCGCTGATCCTGAATGGTTGGTAAACGTCTAAGGAACATAGAAGGTGCGCTGGTAGATGCGGACGCACTGAGTCGCTTGTTTCGGAATATCGCTAATGCTAAATCCTCCGGTTTGGTTGAGCTTCGCATTCCAAGCCGAAGCCGGTGTGACCGTCTCATCACCATCGGGGAAAGCTTTGGCTAGCTCTTGGAGCTGGGTTCCTGGGTTGGACAGCAAAAGCCGACTCTTGTCATCCAGGACTGCCAGAGCGACAACCACCGCGCTTGCCTGGTTCAGGTCGTTGTTCGGGAGCGTATTGCTCAAGCTGCCACTCGTGAGCAGAAAGCGATAGGCCAGGCGGAAAACACCGGGCGCCAGGACGTCGTAGTTGGCCTTGACTGGCAGGGTGGGCGGTTGGGCAGGTGTTTGGAAAGGGCCTGTCCCGGCGGTGTAATCCGGTGCGCTCGCTCCTCGCTCCAGTTGGTAGACCCTTTCAGCGGAGTTTTGGATTCGGTAGCTAACCACAGAAAAGTCACGCGTTCCGTTGCTGCCGGAGCCGACAAGGTTGTAGCCCGTGACTGTGCTGTAAAAGGCGATGCTGTCGCTGTCATTGTTCCCCCCTTTTGTGAAGGCCACTCCAAGATCGGTGCGCCGGGGGCGTGCCGAAAGATCCATCCCAAGGCGATCAAAGACCAGCCGGGCCTGTGCGGCGGCATCCAACTGCTTGGTGTTTGTCGTAACAGCCTGGCTGATCGACCCCACCAGCCGATTAATCATAGTGACTATAAGAGCAATCACGGCGATAGACACCAGTAACTCGACCATCGTAAATCCTCCGGAGAGCCGCTTTCGAACTTGAGCTGGGCAACAATTAGTCATGGTTGAGGAAAAGCAGCCACGATTTCCACAAAACTCGCGGGATTGGAGGCCGCGGCGGGCCAACTCGCCCGGAAATAGCCGAGATAGGGATTAAGGGTTCCCGCGGCAGGAGGGTAAAACGCGTAATCGATCCGGTAGCGGGCCTTGCTGAGGTTGGTGTCGGTAGATTGTTGAGCCTCGTTAACCCCAAAAAATTTGGTCGTAGTGCCGCTGCTTAGACCAGGTAGACTAAAACCGCTCGAAACCTGGCCCAAAGGCGTCGCCTGCCGATCCGCCACCACCGCGCTCAAAACATTAACAGCCTGGCTTTCCTCTAGAGAATCCGACGCGGCGTGGATTCCCACTGGCACCAAGGCAACGATTGCCATCAAGCCAAACGCAATCACCCCGAGGGCAATCACAACCTCCACCAGCGAAAAAGCGCCAAAATCCCTTGAGCGGCGAAACCGGCTTTGAATCCGCCACGCTGAAAGAAGAACATTCATAATGGCCTGAAGACCTGAACTTGCCCCGTTAGAGTAGCTATTTGGAGAATGGCGATGTCGCCGCCGCCTCCATGGTTGGGTTGCAGGCCAATCTGGATTCCGTGGCTGGCACCGCCGCTGGAAGCCAGACAAGCTTGCCCGCGTGGATTATACTGAATAACACTGCTCAGGGTTATCGTAGTCCCGTCAGTCCTTTGCTGGAAGTTGGCTAACGTAGAAGTCGAAATATCGCTTCCCTGATCTCCGCTCTGCGTCAGGGAAGCCACGCTTAAACCGCTCTTAAGGCTTATCAGATTGTAGGTTTTAGGCGCGAAAAGGGGAATGTATTTAGCATTTGTCAAGTCACTTTGCTGGCCTGTGGTTCCAGCCACCACTCCAATGGTCAAATTAGAGGTAATCGCATTTTGCGCAAAGCCTACCCACACGTAGGTGTTATTGGCCATGGCATGGGCGCGGGCCTGTTCGAGCAGCAGCGAAATGCTACTCGCCGTTTGATTCATGTTACCGGCCTTGCTCATAGACGAAATAGCGACAGTGGAAGCAGCAGTCAACACACCCATGACGGCCATAACGGCAAGCAGTTCCACCAGGGAAAAAGCATGAGGAACCCGCTGAATAAATTGTATGCCGCTATGGAATTTATTCAGCGATTCCCAAGTTCGCTTGGCGCTTTTGGTGGAAAGCATTTTCATCTGAGGGTGAGGGAATGAGCGTCGCAAGAGCCCGCAGGCAGATAGGGGATTAGGATTTACTTCACAGGGGGGATCGTCAGCAGTTGAGGATTGACTGCCAATATAGTCGCATGCCCAGTGAACCTAGCAAATGCTCAGTTTGGTTTACAGTGCATCGCCTAGGTGTTTAGTTTGTTGCCGAGAAGTGCGGTAGCACCTCATGCCCCCTCCGAACAGCGGCGCGGGGTTTGGGGGCGCGCCATGCAACGCGACAAGCATGGGCGCACCGTCGCCGACTTGGAGAAAAAGAACGGCCCCGCTGCCCCGAGGGCGGACGCCCCCTTTTGCCAAACGAATGATCACCGGGTAGCAACCAAGGCCGGACGAGCGCGCTACAAACTTCGCC
>Ga0364914_10237_pt1 | contig 19961 bp, 16 predicted proteins | sample ExccelJu500001D3_3_FD_206954 | JGI IMG/M metagenome (GOLD analysis project Ga0364914, IMG submission 206954) | Enriched cells from Trout Bog Lake Hypolimnion, Wisconsin, USA - BchlTB.June25.5000.01.D3 | ecosystem: Environmental > Aquatic > Freshwater > Lake > Hypolimnion/Profundal zone | place... | reverse complement strand
TGTCGCAGCACGGGTTCCCCGATTTTCACAATCGGCAAAGACCGGGCAACGGGCTCCAGCTGCTCGCGAAACACAATTCTCGCCTCTGCAATCGCCTCGAACGGGATCAGGCCGTCATAGAGATGGTAATACTTCGCTGTTCCACCTGGGTTTGTCTCAAGGACAAGCCGCCCCTCCATTTTTTGGGGGGCGATTTTCAAGATTACATAACAGGATTGATCCGACCAAGATTTTGCGAGAATTCGGTCGAGCTGCTCCTCCATGGAAAAGTGGATAAAGGCATCGTCTTCAGCGGGGCATCGGACCGCGCGCTGATTTTGCGTCGCTTGCCAATTGACAAAGGAGAGAATTTTGTAGAGGTAAGGAGGTGGAGCTGTGTTTTCCATAGCGACGGGCTCGTTAGAATAGGCAAATATAGAAAGAAGAAAAAAAAGAATCAAAAGTTTTTTCACGGCGGATCTCCCTCAGCTCCGTTATCGAGCCACATTTTCAGATTCTGGATCGAAATTTCACATTGTTTTTTGATTTGTTCTTGGGCCTCTTTTTTCGACATCCCTTCAAATTCAAAGGGAGAAATCGGCGAGCCGAACACACACGCGATCTTGCCGCATAACCGGGGAAATTTTTTCCCCCGCGGCCAGGCTTGAAAAGTCCCTTGTATATAAGCGGGAAAAATCGGGCAATGGGCGCTTTGAGATAAAAAGGCGACCCCTCTTTCGTGAGGCTGCAGCTGGCCGTCTGGCGAGCGGCTCCCTTCGGGAAAGACGATGAGTTTATGTCCCTGATTTAAGATCTGCACCATCCGCTTTAGCGTCGTCAGATCCGCAGCGGCGCCCGCCACCGGATGCGTATTCAACTTGCGAATGAGCCACCCCAAAAATGGTTTGCGAAATAAAGACTCCTTCCCTAAAAAATGAACCTCCTCAGGGCATGAAATCGATAAAACAGGAGGATCTAGATTCGATACATGATTGGCTGCGATGATACCGGGGCCTTTCTTGAAGTGGTTCAAACCGTAAACCCGAAGCCCAAAGAACACTTTAAAAAAGAGGCGGGCGAGGGAATAAATAGAGTGGTAAAACAGCTTCATTTTGGGAAACGCCCCGCCTCTTGGGGGGGCCATCTGGACAATCTTTTCGATGACCTCATCAGCGCTCATATTCGACGTATCGATGCAGATGGCATCTCGAGCTTGCTTGAGAGGAGACAGGGCCCGGGTCGAATCATTTTTATCCCGCTGGATCGTCTCTTCGAGAATCTGCTCGTAGTGAATCGAGTCGACCATAGTGGGAAATTTTGCAAGGAGCTCTTTATAGCGCCTGATGGCGCGGACATCAGGGCGCGCTGTTAAAAAGATCTTCAGATCGGCGTGGGGAAAGACGACAGTTCCCATATCGCGCCCTTCGAACACCGCGTCGCAGCTCATGCCGAACTTTCTCTGAATTTGAACAAGGGCTTTTCTGACTTCGGGATAGACGGCGATTTGAGAAGAGACGGCCGAAATTTCCTGTGTGCGAATCAGATCGGTCACATCGCAGCCGTTCACCCAGTATCTCCGCTCTTCACCTCCCCGGATTTCATACGAAAAGTGGCGCATGAAATCACCGACCTTTTTCTCATCGGCGGGATCCACTTTTTCACCGAGGACTTTCCAGGCTAGACACCGATACATGGAACCCGTATCGAAAAAAGTGAACTTAAGTCTCTTAGCGACGCCTCTCGCAACCGTCGATTTCCCCGTCCCCGATGGACCGTCTATAGCGATGATCATAGCTTTACATAGTTGAGGTAGAGATAGATGATAGGGGCATTGAAGAGCAAAGAATCCAATGCGTCGAGAACGCCTCCGAGACCCGGGAGAGCGTTGCTATCTTTTTTATTCGCGTCCCGTTTGAGCAGAGATTCCGACAAATCGCCGAACTGGCTCGTCAATCCGAGGACAAGCCCAAGGCTGAGCCATTCTACCGTGCCGAGGTGGAAGCGGAGAGCTCCCCAATACTCGCTCATCAGATGGAAGGCAAAACTAGCGCCCACGGCGCAGAGAAGACCGAACACGGCTCCCTCTATTGTTTTGCCGGGGCTGATATGGGGCGCCAGTTTGCGCTTTCCCCAGAGACTGCCGGCAAAGTAGGCGCCGATATCGGTGATCTTCGTCACGACGAGGAGGTAGGCGAGCCACCATCGCCCATCTTCGCCCGCGGCGGAGTAGAGAATACTGACAACCATCCCCATCGGCACCGCTAAATACAAAAGGCCAAAAGAGGAGACGGCCAGATCGACGATCGCCCCGTCTTTTTGTTTAAAGTGAAGGGCGAACAGAATCAAAAAAGCGATAAAAAAAACGATCGGGGGCAAAGAGCGCAGTTGCATGTGCTGCGCGGCGGCAAAAAAAGAGCCCACTTCGAGAAGGGTCGCCCCTATGAGAACAGGGAGAATCATCTGTCCCCCCTTGGCTTTGGCAAACTGCTCATATTCCCACATCGCCACAGCGGTAAGAGAGGCGATAATGAAAGCGACGCCGTACTGAATCCAAGGATGATAGGCGAATAGAATGAGGAATGTTACGCATGCTATCGAAATAGCAGAGACGACAAATCTACGACTAAAATCTTTCATTTTTATCCTCCATATCGCCGTCGCCGTGTTTGGTACGACAAAATTGCGTCAAAGAGCTCGTTAGGAGAAAAATCGGGCCAGAGGACATCCGTTACATAAATCTCCGAGTAGCAAATTTGCCAGAGTAAGAAATTGCTCACTCTCATCTCGCCGCTCGTCCGGATCATCAATTCTGGATCGCCCCAAGCGTTGGTGTCGAGATGGCGGGCGATATATTCTTCGGTGATTTCGCACGGCTCTTTTTTCATTCGATCATTTTCATCTAAGATTTTGAGCACGGCTCGCCGAATCTCGTCGCGCGCGCCGTAATTGAGCGCCAGCACCAAATTGATCCGCCTCGAATTTTCTGTGGCTTTTTTCGTCTCTTCAAACGTCGTCAACACCCGAGGCGGTAAGCGGGAAAGATCTCCAATTGCGTCGAGTTTAATCCCTTCGCGCACCATTAGCTCTCGCTTGCGTTTCAAGTAAACCTCAAATATGTTCATGAGAGTTTCCACCTCCGCTTCAGTACGGCCCCAGTTCTCCGTCGAGAAAGTATAAACAGTTAGGGTCTCAACTCCCAATTCTGCAGCGACGCGGACAACGTCGGTTAAAATTTCAGCCCCTCTCCAGTGGCCCATCATAGGAGAAAGTCCATTTTGCACAGCCCAGCGCCGATTGCCATCCATGATGATCGCAATATGGCGCGGAATCCGCTCGCGGTCGAGGAGAAGGAACTTCTCCGAATCGTAAATACCCTTACTCGGCTCTATGTCGACAAGGGCATCGAAAGTCATAGTCATAATTACTCGTTAGAAAAATATTGATCGAGCCAAATGGTTTTTTCTCGTTCAGGTCCCACAGAGACCAGCCCAATGGGAATATCGCACAATTCCTCAATGCGGCGCAAATAGGCCTTTGCCTGGGGAGGTAGATCGTCATAGACTCGAATGTCGCACGTCGAGCGCTTCCATCCCGGATGGCTCTCATAAATGGGAATCGCATGAGCTAAGTCATCGGAATCGGCGGGGAAAAACTTCATCTTTTTGTACCCCGTGCAAATCTTGATCTGATCGAGATCATCGAGGATGTCGAGCTTCATGATGGCCAAAGAGTCAACTGCATTGAGACATTGCGTATGGCGCACTAAAAAGGCATCAAACCACCCCAATCTCCTGTTTCTCCCCGTCGTCGTCCCTTTTTCACGAGATGCATTGTGATCGGGAAAACGACCCATTTCATCCGCAGTCAATTCTGTCGGAAAAGGGCCATTCCCCACTCGCGTCGTATACGCTTTCACAACGCCGATTGCCCTCTCCATTCGAGTAGGGCCAAACCCCAGCCCCGCTCCAAATCCCCCCGAAAGAGTGCAAGAGGAGGTGACAAAAGGATAGGTGCCAAACGTGATATCGAGAAGAGCGCCTTGAGCCCCCTCAAATAAAATTTTCTCATTTCGCCCCGAAGCCTGAAAAAGGAGTTCTTCCACGGGGGCGGCGAAGGGCTTTAACCGCTCGGCATAAACAGAATATTCATCATAAATCGCTTTCCCATCGAGGGGAGCGCACCCGTAGAGGCGATCTAATTCCCAATTTTTCAGTTCGAGGGTCGCTCGCAATTTTTCTTGGAAATGAGGAGAGAGTAAATCGGCTAAGCGCAGGCCGCACCGATTGATTTTATCGGCATAACAGGGACCGATTCCCCGGCCCGTAGTGCCCACAGCCGCGCTCCCCCTTTTTTTTTCGGAGAGCTGATCGAGAAGGCGATGATAGGGAAATACAATCTGGGTATAGAAAGAGAGAAGCAGTCGGCCTTTCCAATTGACGCCCCGCTTTTCGAGCTGCTCGACTTCGCTCAGGAGAGAAGGGGGATCGAGGACAGTGCCTCCGCCCACATAACACTTTGTATGGGGATAGAGGATCCCCGAGGGGATCAAGTGAAATTTGTACTCCTGCCCTTTTGCTACAATGGTATGACCGGCATTATTGCCGCCCTGGGCTCTCGCTATGTGGGAAGCTTCTTCGGAAAGGAGGTCGACGACCTTGCCCTTTCCTTCATCGCCCCATTGCATCCCAACAACTGCGATGCTCTTTGACATTTGGTGTTCCTAGAACTTTCTTCTGGTCGATCATAGCGAATCATTTGATATCCACGAACAACTTTTTAAACCGGGATAGGGAAATTTTGACAATGGACAAGATTCGAAAATTCGTTTAGTCTTCATTGATTTTAGACATCGAGGCTGGACGGACATGGGTAAAAATCGAAAGTGGCACTTTATTCTCATCCTCTCTGTAGTCGCCCTCACCATTTACAACATCTTGCCCACCTTATTTTACTACGCGACTCCTCTGAGAGCTCCGATTTCCGAATCGCAGGCGATCGACATCGCCGCCGCCATTCAGAAAAGGGTCGACAACCTCGAGTTTGAATCGAAAGAATGGATCCAGAGTTACTGCCAAACCCTCCATGTGAAACCGCAATCCATCGAGGTCGACGCCCACAATCCCGCCCTCATTTCCCTGACCTTTGCAAAGGCGGAAGAGGCCGCCCGCTTGCGCTCCTATTTCCCCCGCGCTGGCGCCCTCATCTCCTTTGCCCCCGCTCAAATGAGACTCTTCACCGGCAACACCCCTCAAAACGAAGTGGTGATCCAGCGACAAGTCCCAGTCAGGATGCGAGAACTCCAAGATCCGTTTTTATTCGCCGGGCGGGGCAGCGAAACCTACAAAAAAATCGCCCTGGATCGGGCGTCGGAGATCGCTCTTTCTCTGGGCGGAATCTCCGATTCAGCCATTGCGTTGACTCATTTAGACAAAGGGCATGCCGCGTATTTAGACCCGCTTATTTCCCATCTGAATTCGACCTCCGAACTTCTCGGAAATAACAAGAGCGCGGGCCTACGAGCGATCCATGCGACATTCCAAGGTCCCTTTAAACAAAAAGCGGGCTCCCTGCAAAACCTGATTCAACGCCTCGATCAAATGCGAGATGAATTAAGGAGAGCAAAAGAGCAAAACAAGCAGGAAGAGGCGCTGAAGCTCATCGGAGCGAAAGAAGCTCAGGCTCTTCGTGCTGAAACGCTTTTAAAAAAATGGGAAGCCGAATGGGCTGCGGGATCTGAGCCAGCGAACCTCGATGAAATCGAACAAGCCCTGAAACAAACCTCTCGCTACGTCCTCGGCGATCGAAATCCCCTCTTTTCTGAAGTAGCAGTCGACCTGTCAAAAGACCAAATCCTTCTGAAACTCCACACCGATGTGGGGGACTCTTCTTTCGAAGAGCGGCTCATCATTGACGAAGTTGCCAAAATAACCCGCACGACCCAGGAAACAATCAAGCGAGAGGGGCGCAATTTTATCGTCCCGCTTGCAAAACTCCCCCAATCCAGTGGATTTCTCGCCCTCGACTTAACACAGGTGGGAAAAGCGCTGACCCAACAGATCATCTTCTCCATTGAGAAACATTGGCAGCCGCAACATCCCGATTTACAAAATCTCCCCCTGGTCACTTTAGAGCAATACGAGGCGTTAGCGCCTGAACAAAAAGGGCTCTGCCTCGTTATCTGCAATCCCCATGTAACCCGTGTTCCCGGACTCCATAACCGCTCTCTGTATATCGCGATAAAGGGGATCGAGAGGTTGATGCGCAACTACGAACAGTTCCCCGATTCTGAGGCCGCAGTGCAATTCGCTTCCGATTTTCAGTCCCTCGTAGCTCTTTTGCAGCAAAGCGGATTTATCGGATATCCAGCCCCTTCTCTGCCCGCCCTGCTGCCTCTCTCTGCCGACTTTCTCTTTGAAAGACAAGGGTTTTTCACTCCCCTTCTCGCCGCGACGCGCGAAGAATTTACTGCTCTGGGCACGCAAAAGTACGCCCTGCTCGAATTTTCCGATCGGGAACAAAGGCGCCTTACAGAAAATAAAATTGATACAAAGATTCACGAGGATCTCTTGCGCTGGAGCGATGAATATCGAGCCGCCCAGGTTAGCTTAAACCCCATCGTCCGCTTTGAGGTCCCGAAACCCAACCGCAGCATCTTCGCGAGCAATTTTCTGCTCTCCATCAAAAAATATTTCCGCGGCGACAATCGAAAAATTATTCGATGGGGTCTCGACCTATCCGGTGGAAAAACTGTCCAAATCGAGCTTCGCAGCAACAATAATCGCCTCGTTACAGAGGATGAAGAGATTCTCCAAGGAATCAATGAGCTCCACGGCCGCGTGAACAAAATGGGAGTCTCTGAGGTCGCAATTAGAAAACTGGGAACCCAAATCGTCCTCGATTTCCCCGGTTCACAGGCTCTCTCCGCCTCCGAACTCATCCGCGCTTCGACGATGTATTTTCACGTCGTCAACGAGAAATTTTCCACCTCTAACCCCTCTCTATCTGAACCCGTAAATCGCTTCTTGCAAGAGGTCTGGAACGAGGCAGAGGTCACGGCGAAAAAAGACCCTGCGAGCCTGAATAGGATCGCGTGGGATCACCTCTACGGAGGAGATTCTCGCTCTCCTCAGCCCCGCTCCGAAGCGGCGAGAATGCTCCTCGAACAGGGATTGAGCTTGCAGCATCCCGATGCCTCTACAGCGAGCAATACCTTGGATGAGCGGCTTTGCAAAATCGCCCTCTTCCGCGGAGAAGAGAGGGGCGAATGGCAAGGGCAAATCCATCCCCTCCTCATCGTCTTTCACAATTTCGCTCTAGAGGGGTCGCAGCTCGAAAATATTCACCCGGGTTATGATCCATCGAAGGGAAATTACTTAAGCTTCGATGTCCGAGGAGCTTCGTCAGACAAAGAGGGGCAAAAATGGGGCCCTCGCGCCGCACTCTACGCATGGACGAACAGATTCTCCAAAGAGAGCATAGCGGGCACGCCGAGCGAGTCCTATTCGCGCGGTCGCGGCTGGAGAATGGCCGTCTTGCTCAACGACTCGGTCATTAGCTCGCCAACTCTCGACTCCCCCCTTCAAGGGAGCGCCATGATCAGCGGGAACTTCTCACAAAGAGAAGTGCACCGCTTATCGACCGATCTAAAAGCGGGATCGCTGACGTTCACGCCCCACATCCTCTCAGAAAAAAACGTGAGCCCCGAGCTGGGCAAGAGCGATCGGAATAAAGGGATAACAGCCACGATCGTCGCTTTGCTCCTCGTCATCGCCTCCATGACAGCTTATTACCGCTTTGCCGGCTGGGTCGCCTCCGTGGCCGTCCTCTTTAATTTGCTGATCCTATGGGCCACTTTGCAAAACTTGGGAGCTACCCTAACCCTTGCGGGGATCGCGGGGATCATCCTGACAGTGGGAATGGCCGTCGACGCGAATGTGCTCGTTTTTGAGCGGATTAAAGAGGAATTTGCCATCTCCGGCCGCATCTCCTCCGCTATCCAAGCGGGGTACCAAAAGGCCTTCAGCGCGATTCTCGACTCGAACGTGACGACGATCATCGCCGCGGCGATCCTCCTCAATTTCGATGCAGGACCCATCAAGAGCTTCGCCGTCAACTTGATTATCGGGATAGCCTCATCGATGTTCACAGCTCTTTTCATGACCCGTTTTTACTTCAACGGATGGATCCAAAACCCGAAAAATAAAGCCCTCAAGATGGCCAATTGGATCCGCGCTTCCCATTTTGATTTCCTCCAAAAGGCAAAGCCGGCCTTTGCGATCGCGATCGCGATCATCCTGATCGGCGGATATTTTGTTTATTCCAAGCGATCTACCATCTTCGGAATGGACTTCACCGGCGGCTTCTCTCTCAATTTAGAATTGGAGCAGAAGAATCGGGAAGAAGGGGGATATGCGGCCGCGATCGAGCAAGCTCTCATCAAGCACGGCCTCACAGGAAGGGACTTTCAAATCCGGGAGTTGAGCCCCGCCCATCATGTGCGCATTCTCTTCAGCACTAACCTCGAGCGAGAAGGAAAGCCATTCCATGGAATGGAGCTGGTCCAAAAGATCGATCCGACACAGGAGCCTTACGAGGGCAATCCGCGACTTAAATGGACGATTGGAGTTCTTCAACAAGAGGGGATCTCCCTTTCCCCTGATAGCCTTGCCAGACTCGATGCAAATTGGACTTCTATGAGCGGTCAGATGTCCGGCTCTATGCGCAATCAAGCCCTGATTGGACTCTCCCTCTCCTTTGTCTGTATCTTCATTTATCTCGCGCTGCGATTTGAGTACCAATTTGCAGCTGCCGCGCTCATTTGCCTCATTCACGACGTATTCATCACGATTGGCCTTTTAGGTCTTCTCCATGCAATGGGCGTACCTGTCCAGATCGATCTCAACACAGTCGCCGCCATCATGACGATTATCGGATATTCGCTGAATGACACGATCATTATCTTTGACCGAATCCGAGAAGAAATGCGCCTGGCCAAAGGGACCCCTTTGCCTCAGATCGTAAATTTTGCTTTGAATGCCACCTTAAGTCGAACGACCATCACATCGGGAACGACCCTGCTCGTTCTGATCGCCTTGGTCGGATTAGGGGGATCTTCGATTTTTAGCTTTGCCCTCGTCATGGCGATTGGGGTCTTTTTTGGGACTCTCTCTTCCTGGTTTATCGCCTCTCCCTTGATGCTCTTTTTCCACAACCGGGAAGAGGCAAAAGAGAGGCGAACCATCCAACCGTAAAAACTTGGGGGAGAAAAACATTTAGAGATTAACGCGCAATCGCTATGATTGCCCAGAGCCTCTCTAATATAGAGGTTATCAGCGGAGCCGATGTGAAATCACTAGAACCAGTGTGGATTTACCCCGAGCAAAACGGGCCGCTGCTCCAATCTATTATTCATGAATTTGGAATTCACCCCGTCATCGCCCAAATCTTGATTTCACGAGGCTATAAATCCCTCGAAGAAATCCATGAATTTCTCTATGCCAAACTGCCCAATCTCTTTGAGCCCGATCTATTCCCCGATATGGATAAAGCCGTCGAGCGAATCGCAGCGGCTATTTTGGGAAAACAACCGATTTTAATCTATGGAGATAACGATGTCGACGGCATGTCGGCCGCTGCGCTCCTAACCGATTTTCTTCGCACCATCGGGGGAAAAGTCTATTTCGACATCCCCAATCGCTCTTCTCTGAAAAAAAGCCTAATGGGAAATGCCCTTGAAACAGCTCTTCGACACAAGTGCGCGCTTTTGATTACAGTCGATTGTGGAATCACCGCCGCAAAAGAAATCGAAGAGGTCGTCCGACAGGGCATCGATGTCATTGTGACGGATCATCACGAACCCACTTCTAAAATCCCCCTTTGCATCGCCACCTTAAACCCTAAACTCATCAATAGCACCTACCCCAATCGCGACTTAACTGGAGTCGGCGTCGCTTTTAAGCTCGCCCATGCCATAGCCAACCACCTCATTGAAAATGACCTCATCTCTTCTTCTAAAATCGATCTGAAAAGCTATCTCGATCTAGTCGCTCTAGGAACGATCGCCGATATGGGAGCTTTGAAAGGGGAGAACCGGATCTTGGTCCGCTACGGATTGAAACAGATGCGCAAAATGAAGCGAGTGGGGCTCGCCAAACTCTTCCAACTCAGCGAACTGGAAAGGGGAGAGCTCACCCCCGCCGACATTGCGTCCAAAATTGCCCCGAGACTCAATAGCTTAGGGAGAATCGCCGACCCCATCAAAGGAGTTGAGCTTCTCCTGATTCGCGATAACGATGAAGCCGAAAGCTTGGCAAAGGAACTCGATCTCAATAATCTAGAAAGACAAAAAATTGAACGGGAAGCCTCCGACGATATCGAAGAGCAAATTTTCCGAAAGCCGGAGCTCCTCCAAGAAAAGGTGATCATTCTCCAATCCGATAAATGGCACCCCGGCATCATCGCCATTCTGTCGGCCCGTATCGCGAAACAATACAATCGCCCTACCTTAATCATCGCATTAGAGCAGGGGATCGGGAAAGGCTCTTTACGGACAATCCCCGAGTTTCCCTTGCTCTCCATCCTCAAAGAAAACGAAGATCTCCTCATCAATTTCGGAGGCCACGATTACGCCGCAGGCTTAACGATCAAAGAGAGCGATCTCCCCCGCTTCAAAGAGAGATTTAGAAAAGCGGCAGATAAAATTTTGAAACAAGCCGATGTCGCGACAAAGCTCTATCTCGACGCGAAAATTTCCTTTCGCGATTTGACCTTTGACTTCATGGAATCGCTCAGCCTCTTAGAGCCATTTGGAAATGAGAACCCGCCTCCCATCCTCTACTCCGACGCCATGCAAATCTGGCTTCCTAAAGTTGTCGGCAAATACCATCTCAAATTGTTTCTCGAGCAAGAGGAGAGAATGTTGGAGGGAATTGCCTTTGGGCTCGCAGAGAAGAAAGATCTCATCCGGCGGAAAAATATGGCGCTGAGAATAGCGTTTACGCCCCAGATCAATATGTTTTTAAATAAAGCGAGTATTCAGTTGCAGATAAAAGACTTCGAAGAACTGAACCCATCCTGAAAAAAAAGAACACCCTCACCAAAGATGAGGGCGCGCAATCAAAAACGGGAAAACTTTTAGAATTAGCCGACTTTCGGTCTGCGATTCAGATAGTTCTCTTGGTATCCTTTGATGTCGTCGATGTGAATGACCCATGCAGCGCCTTTTCTATGCGCTTTGAGAAGACCTACGCGCGTTGCGTAATAGATCTTTTGTGCGGGCACATTCAACATTTTTGCAGCCTGGTTAACCGAGAAGAATCCTTTGCGCGTGTCAAAAAGGAGTTCTCCATTGAACAAAGACTTCGTTCGGGAATATTTATTTTTTCTATATTCCTCGAGATCGTCTAAATGAATTGTCCAACGGGTAGAATCCTTTGTAGCCTTAAGCTTTTTTTGCTTAATCGCAACATAGATTGCTTGACGAGTGACGTTATTGATGCGAGCTGCTTCTGTGATCGAAACCACCTTGGCTCCCACTTCCCGTCCCTGTCCTTGTCCCTGGTTCTGGCCCCATGCTAAATCATCCATGGTAGCTTCCTCCTAAAATCCTACAAAGTTTAAAATCAGCTTTTCAGTAACTCTTAACGATTCTCATCAAAAACAATTATTTAATTGTCCCGATACCGTTATGTTACTTTTATTTTTCTTTCTTTAAGTAACGATTATTTCATATTAACGACTTGAAATCAATCGATTTCCTAAATTTCCCTAAATCAATTTAATTTTTTTAGGCTCCACAGATTTATTTACTCTTAAATATCATATTTTAAAGTACTTACAAGCATCATCGCGCAAATCTTGATAAAATTCCATTTGTTAAAATATTTTTTACTTTAATATTTAACTACATCTTGTTCATTATTAATAGATTAAACAATATTTAATCGTTGAACCTATCCCACTAATATTTTTCGCCGAGTTTTTGGATTATACAGAGCAAATCGATACCCGCTGGTAAGAAACCCTCTTCTTTGGATATAGTCGGAAGCTCTGTTATCTCTAAAAAAATGCGAAGTCACTGTCAATCGGGATGGCCATGTTGAGAAAACCTCTTTATCTCCTTTTCTTGCTCCTCGCGCTATTTGGCGAAGCGAAGCTTCCCCTTCTCGCCCCGCGCGATGTCCAGATCAAAATCGACGAAATCCTCAAAGCCCACGTCTGCCACAAATCTCTCTCGCAAGAACTTTTAGCGAGAGTTTTTATCAATTTCCTCGAAGAACTCGATCCGACCAAAACCTATTTTACCGCGGAAGAAATCGCGATCTGGCTTAAGCCCGAGGAGGAAATTTTGCGAAAGGGGTTGGAAGAGATGAAAAGGGGAAATTTCTCCCTCTTCTATGAAATCCATGCTCTATACATTTCCGCTATCGAGCGGCGAAATGCCCTTCAACCTAAATTGGCGCAGATGGACCTCCCCCAAGGCGTAAAAAACGAAGAATTCAAAGATCTATCTTGGGCGCAAAACGAAGAGGTCCTCTTGGACCGGCTGCTCCGCATTCGCGCTCTTCAACTCGAGGCGGGAGATAAGCTCGGAAGTGAGACAAAAGACAAGTTTTTCCAGCGGCTAGAAAAGAGGCGGCTGAATCGGGAGTCGGAATTCAGCGGCGCCAATCTCGAAGAGAGGCAGAAGGTCACCCTCTCATGCCTTTTAAAGGCGACCACTGCGGCGCTCGATTCACATACGAATTACTTCACGCCAAGCGAGGCGAATCAATTCATGATCCAAGTCCAACAGCGGCTCTTTGGGATCGGAGCTCAGCTGCGCGACGATTTGGATGGCCTATCCGTCGTGCGCATCCTGGAAAATAGCCCGGCCAGTCTCAGCAATAAACTGAAAATCAACGACAAAATCATCGCCGTCGACCGAGAGCCCGTGGTCGGACTCGATTTAACGGAGGCGGTCGAGCTAATCCGAGGCGAGAAAGGGACACCAGTCGCCTTGACAGTTTTACGCGAAACAGAAGAAGAAGGGCAGCGCAAAATCGAAAAATTCGAGATCGAATTGATCCGCAGCGAGGTCGTGCTCGAAGAGAGCCGCCTCGAATCGACCTTAGAGCCCTACGGCGATGGCATGATCGCCCATTTGCGCCTTTTTTCCTTCTATCAAGACACGAAATTCTCCTCAGCTCTCGACATACGAAAAGTATTGGAACAGGTAAAAAAAGAGCATAGGTTAAAAGGAGTTATGCTCGATCTGCGGAGCAATGCGGGTGGACTGCTCAATCAAGCTGTCGCCGTTACGGGTCTTTTTATCAGTAAGGGGATTGTCGTTTCCATTAAAGACAACACGGGGAAGATCCAACACTTGCGAGAGGTCGAAGGAAAACCCGTTTGGGATGGCCCCCTTTTCGTTCTCGTCAACCGAGCGAGCGCTTCCGCCGCGGAGATCGTGGCGCAAACGCTTCAAGACTACGGGCGCGCCCTCGTGGTAGGCGACGATCACACCTTTGGCAAGGGATCCTTCCAAACCTTTACCCTCGATCCGGTCAATAACCAAAAAATCAATCCGCAGGGGGAATACAAAGTCACCCGAGGCCGTTATTACACTGTTTCGGGCAAAAGCCCCCAACTCAGGGGCGTTCAGGCAGATATTGCGATTCCCGGCATCTTGTCCAAACTCGATATCGGGGAGCAATACGCCAAATTCCCCCTAGATAATGATGAAATCGAATCCCATTTTGACGATGATCTCTCCGATATTTCCCCCTTCCACCGGCTGCAGCTCGGACCTATGTACCGCTACAATCTGCAGCAAAAGCTCACGACCTATGTCCCCTATCTCGATCTGCTTAAGAAAAATTCCCAGCTCCGCATCGAGATCAACAAAAACTATCAAAATTTTCTGAAAGAGATTGAGAAGAAAAATTTTGACGCCGAGCCGATCGACTTTTTCGGACAGAGCGATCTCCAGTTTGTCGAAGCGCTCAATGTTCTCAAAGATCTGATTTTTTTGCTGAATATCGATGAGAAAGGATTGAGGTAAACTCCTCTCCTTGAGAAAATAGACTTCTTCTCAAGGAGTTTATTCCCATGACTGTCCGCGTTCGCATCGCCCCCTCCCCCACAGGAGATCCGCATGTGGGGACCGCCTACATCGCCCTTTTCAATCTGATTTTTGCGCGCCATTTTAAAGGAAAATTTATCTTGCGCATCGAAGACACCGATCAGACGAGGAGCCGGCCCGAATACGAGCGCAACATCATGGAAGCGCTTCGCTGGTGCAACATCGTCTGGGATGAAGGTCCCGACATCGGAGGCCCCTTCGGCCCCTATCGCCAATCGGAGCGGACAGAAATTTACCAAAAATACGCTTACCATCTTCTCGAAAAAGGGCAGGCCTATAAGTGCTTTGCCACGCCTGAGGAGTTAACTGAGATGCGCGAACTCGCCGCAGCCCAGGGAAGGCGAGTCGGTTACGACCGGAGATACCGAACCCTCTCTCCTGAAGAAGTGAAAGAGAGAGAAGATGCGGGCCAGCCATTCGTCATCCGCCTGAAGATCCCTCTCACAGGCGATTGCATCTATGAAGACGCGATCAAAGGGAGAGTCACTTGCCCCTGGGCCGATATCGACGATCAAGTTCTTTTGAAGTCCGATGGCTTTCCCACCTATCACCTCGCCAACGTGGTCGATGACCACCTCATGCAGATCACCCATGTGATTCGCGGCGACGAATGGATGAGCTCAACTCCAAAGCATATTTTTCTCTATCAAGCCTTTGGATGGACGCCGCCGACTTTTATGCACATGCCGCTCCTCCTCGGCAAAGACGGCAAAAAACTCTCGAAGAGAAAGAACCCCACCTCGATCTTTTATTTCCGCGACAGCGGCTACCTCGCGGAAGCCCTCGTCAATTTCTTGACTTTGATGGGCTATAGTATGCCGGGCGATAAAGAGCTCTACGAGCTCGATGAGATCATCCGCGAATTCGACCCCAAGCGGATCGGGATTTCAGGGGCCTTTTTCGACATTCAAAAACTGGGCTGGATCAATCAAAAGAAAATCATTGAAACCATCCCTGAAAGCCAGCTCTGGGCGAGGCTCTGTGAGTGGTCGTTCAATGAAGCCTTCATGCAAAAACTCATGCCTCTCGCCCATACGCGGATCAAGACGTTTGGCGATTTTATCCAGCTGTGTGATTTCTTCTTCATCAACGATCTGAAAATCACCCCCGATCTCCTCTGCCCAAAAAATACCCCTCCCGAACTCGTGAGCTGCCTGCTTCAGGCGATGATCTGGCACATGGATGCGCAGGAAAATTGGACCGGTTCAGGATTTGAAAAGGCTTCGCATGAAGTGGCCGATATTTTCGGCATTCACCATAAGAAAGTAGTGATGCAGGCCCTATTTCCCACAATCATGGGTAAGCACCAAGGCCCCCCTCTCTTCGATTCGGTGACGCTACTCGGCAAAGACCGCACCCGCGTCCGCCTGATGAGCGCCATAGAAGCTCTTGGGGGCATTTCAAATAAGAAGATGGACCTACTCAAGAAAGGATGGGACAAAAAAAATTGCAAGGATTTGGCAGGAGTTCCCGCTGTTCAAGGTTGACTTACCTCAGTGACTTCCGCGGCCTCCGATTCGACCTGCGAGTGGGTGATCACATACCCGCGCTGTTGAGCCGACTCATGCGTAGTACAAGAGCACAAGAAGATTAGACAGATTAATATCAGATATTGCATGTATATACCTATCCATAAGCTCACATTATTCATTGCACGTCGCTCTGTCTAGATAAATATGACGCATATGTATAGCCGCGCATCGCCCTTTTCCTCTCGCATCAAAAGTCGCCACCCCCTCACAAAACCGGGCTCGACCAAAAAGGCCTTTCACATCGTCGTCGACATTTATGGCGCCCATCTCCCTTTCAAAGTGGGCGACAGCATTGGCATCGCTCCCTCGAACGATCCTGAAGAAGTAGAAAAAATCCTCTCTCTTCTCAAAGTTCAAGAGGAGACCGTTTTTGACAGCCGCGGTCAAATCGAAATCCCCTTTCGCGACTTCCTTCTCTACAAAGCCAATCTCGCAAGAGCGAATTCCTCTTTTTTCAAGCTCCTTCTCGAGAACGAGGCTCCTCGCCATTCTTTTGCCCACTTTCTCGAACCGGAAAATAAAAAACAGCTCCATGAATTCCTGCAATCCCATTCTGTCCTCGAACTTCTCGCAATCGCCCCTCTTCCGCCCGCAGAGATTGCCCGAACCGCGATGCCCCTCCTCCCCCGTTTCTATTCTATCGCGAACTCGCCGAAGATGTTTCCCGGGGAAATCCACCTAACCGTGGGCTATGTCGAATACCAACAAAACGGCAAAGTCCGCCGCGGAATCGGCAGCCATTTTCTCTGCGATCTCGCCATCCCCGGCATCACACCTGTTCCCCTCTACGTCCAACCCTCCCACCACTTTACCCTCCCCGAAGACAAAGACGCCCCCCTGATCTTCGTCGGCCCTGGAACAGGCATAGCTCCCTTTCGAGCGTTTCTCCAGGAGCGGCTCACAACCCAAGCCCGGGGGCGCAATTGGCTCTTTTTTGGCGAGCGGAACCGAGCAACCGATTTCTATTACGAAGATTTTTGGACCGAACTCGCAGCGCAAGGGCGCCTGCGCTTCACAACTGCTTTTTCCCGCGACAGCGCTGAAAAAACCTACGTGCAGCACAAGATGTACGAGGAGCGAAAAAGTCTCTGGGAATGGCTGCAAGAAGGAGCCTATTTCTACGTCTGCGGCGACGCAGAGGAAATGGCTAAGGACGTCGAGGGCATGCTTCAGAAAATCGCCCGCGAGGAAGGCCGGCTCTCAGACGAAGATGCCCGCCTCTACATCAAAAAGCTCAAAACCGACAAGCGCTACCTCGTCGATGTTTATTAAGCGTAAAAAAGCAAGCAAGTCGCCGTTCTAAACTCGAACCCGGTTCCTACCAGTTGTTCCTAAGGAGGAGTCCTTTCTTAAACCGGTCGAGATTCTCCTTGAACTTCTCTTCAGCCGATTGGTGGCTGAGGAATCGGATTTTACCCCACTGAACTTTCCCATCCTGGGAGGGCTGCTCGGTCTCTTCCTTCTCATAAGAGGGCTCAGATTCTCTCTTCTCTAAGGACATCGCCTTGAAGTCTTTGTATAGGGCAATTGCATCCCCCAAGGTATGGATATTCAAGGAAATTTCATATTCTTCCGCAAACGCAATAAAATGTCGATCGGCTAAATGCTGGATTTCTTCTTCCTTTTTACCTAATGGTGCTGTAACGAAGTGAGGTCCAGCTGTGCACAACAGAACTCCGCCCAACAAAAATCCGGCTGCAACAGCGAATACGATAAATGCGGGAGAAACCAATACCGATAAGAAGATCGCCGATACGAGAACAGCAGTCAGAAGGAAAGAACCGATTTCGAGTCCAATCCGCTGCCAACTCTCTTCGCGACGCTTGCTTTCTAAAGTATATTTGATAAGCGATCGAATATTTTCGGTAGAATTGACTACACATCGTCCTTCGAGCGAGCCGGTAAAAGATTGGACTTGTTTCTCAACAAAAAAATTGCTTTGAATTGATGTTGTGTTATTCATAATACCCCTTATATTTTTCGCTGCTAATAATAATAATTAACCAATTATTAATAAACTTAATTAATTTTATATAGAAAAATATTAACATAACACTAAGGGTGCATCGCGCCTACTCTTCGACAGTAGTTGCAATGCAAAAACATTGGAGTCCATCGCCGCAGCCGAAGTCGGTCAGCCCATCTCCCGATGTGGCGGTAATGCCGACCTGAGAGACCTTGATGCCGAGAACATGCGCTGTCTTCTTGCGCATCGCCTCAATTTTTTCTTTGAAATAGGGCTGTTTCCCCTCAAGCGTTATCGCTACGTGGACAATCTTCTGACGGCCCAGCGTCTCTAGGGCGCGCTCGAGGTAGACTTGGGAGTCGGTGATCCCGTCCTTGCGGCACAAATCGCGGGCGATTCCACCTAAAATGGGAACCCCAGTCAACGAAGTGATCGCGTTGCAGAGGGCGTGGAAAATCACATCTCCATCGGAATTGGAATCGAGTCCAGGCACTCCTTCAAAAATCACTCCGCCGATGATACAGGGCTTGGAAGAATCGGCCGGCAGAAAGCGGCGGCTCTTCTGCCCGATGCCTGTTCGAAACATACTATTTTTTTGTTGCATAATGATAAGGCGATCATGCCACAAAACGGCTTATATGTCCTGTCTCCATATTTGCAATTCTTTTTTTGAATCTGAACGTGAAACATCTCCCCCCCCCCTCTTTTTTAATGAGAGGGTCGATGTTTTTTCGCCCTGAAGAGTCCCGCACATTCCCTCAAAAGCCAACGGATTTTGGCGGTTAATCGATTCTTCCCGCTTGCAGAGAGACGGGGGAGATATAAGCCGTTTTCTCCAAATAATCGATACAAACCACGTTCTGTCTAAAGAAATCCACGCCTAGAATTCCATCAATTCCAGAAAAAAGTGGTGAGATATTCCGAGAGACAAAACAACAGCTTCCTAATTTGAAATTTTCTAAAACCAAATCAGATTTCGATTCTTCTTCGGTATGCGAGCTTTTTTGATTGATCAGTGAACGTGTTGACCCAGTATCAAGAAGAAATGCTTTACGACCCCATTTTGTTTCTATGTTTACTATGGGCCCGAATTGGGCTACCTCAATCGATGTGCTGATAAATTGATCCAGAGAATATTTTCCCTCTTTTACGAGGCATTTTAGATCTCTCGCTATGCAAAAGGTTTCATTTGGAAAATCAAAATAACAGACAAAATTTCTTAAAATCCCGTTCCCAATTTTGCCGTGACTCGTCCAGGATTCAATCTGATCCCAAACCCAGGAGGAAAGATTAGATGTTTCATTTAGTTTATTTCCTATTTTCGTTGCTTCCTCATTATCTATTCTTATTTCTAGATTGTACAAGGTGAGGGTTTTATCGATGTTCAACTTTTCTAAGCGGTATACGTCTGTAGGATATCGATTCCCTTTGAAATTGTAATATTTTGATTCTGTTATGAACCTTTTCCCATGAATCTTTTTAAGAGCCTTGCTTTGGAATGAAAGTTCTGTGTCTGATCCACTATCAATTAATAAAGAAAATCTGTTTTTTTCAATTTCGATGTCAATATGAGGTAGTTTTAATAATGATAGATAGAAAATCGGAGTTTTTATGAAGTTCTCTTTTGCCTCAGGAATGCGAGGTTTAAAACAGAAGTGGTATATCGGGAGGCATAAGCTCCCGATAACCAGAAATCCCAAGCAAAGTGTTCTTATCACTGTGGTTTATCCTTTGAGTCGGCGTCATGGCAAGATGTATCCGTATCTCCCTTGTTTTGGGAAGCGGTGTCCTTTGATTCATCTTTCGATTCCCAAACCCACGTTATTTTCCCTTCTATCCGAGCACCGCGTTCTTCATCCCAAGATCCATTTATTTCCCCTGTGGTTTTGTCGGGTTTTGACATCAGTGGTTTTATAGAGAGGTGGTCGGGGGTGCTATGCGTTATGTTTTTGAATTCTCTACCCGTCGCATCATATCCCATTGGCTCTTTTCTGTTATTTTCGTAAGTAGAAAAACTTTCGGAACCGTCTAGAGCGTAAACATCCATGTTAAACTCCCATTGAGTTTGCTAATCAAGTTAATAATCGACCCCAAGCTTGTCTCATCTGCAGAAATTGGACACTTTCAAAAAATGGCGGGGGACATTTATCCCACCACGCAAAACTTGACGATTCGCCAGGCAAAAGAGCTGTTAAAGAAACTCTTACTAAAAGACTTACAACTTGCTAATAGTATCATGGTGAGACATCTTGGGCAGGACGAAAGTTACGACTGGTCCGCCTACATATTTGAACGATGTTCTCCTGATGCCCCGCCTTTGGTTCGTGGTCTTCAGAAGATTGTAGATGTAGCCAAAGACAGA
>Ga0364914_10272_pt1 | contig 20717 bp, 16 predicted proteins | sample ExccelJu500001D3_3_FD_206954 | JGI IMG/M metagenome (GOLD analysis project Ga0364914, IMG submission 206954) | Enriched cells from Trout Bog Lake Hypolimnion, Wisconsin, USA - BchlTB.June25.5000.01.D3 | ecosystem: Environmental > Aquatic > Freshwater > Lake > Hypolimnion/Profundal zone | place... | reverse complement strand
GCAAAAAGTCTAAAATTGATAACAAGAATCAAAACTACCATGAAAAACAAATTAGTGCCTTTAATCGACAAAATACTTCTGAGAAAAAGATCCATCATAGAGACAATTAATGATCAACTGAAAAATATTTATCAAATTGAACATACCAGACACAGAAGCCATATTAAATTTTTAGTTAATCTTTTCTCCCTCCGTATTATCCTGAATACAATCCAGTCGAACAAGTATGGCAATAGCCCAAAGAAACTATCTGTTTGAGAAAAACTCCGTTTGATTGTATTCGCAGTCTCAAAAGGCAAATCAAGAAGCTCTTTTACCGCAGAAAATATGGAAAACCTGGCACTGACCTTAATGGCTACTTCTAAAAATATCTTTTTGAGAGTTTATGTTCAAAAATGATGTTTTTAGAAGTAGCCTTATATTATGAAAATGGATACAGACATCCAGTGCCCGCTGTGCAACAATAAGGGGCAGATTTTTTACAAAGATAAAAATCGTTTGTTTTACAAGTGTGATAATTGCTACGCCATCTTTCTTGATCGAGCATTTCTCCCAGATAGAGAAACTGAGACGTTACGCTATCATAAACATAATAATGATGCTAACAATCCTGGCTATCAAAAATTTGTGTACCCTATCGTTGCTGCCATTGCAGGAGATTTTTCTCTACGGCATAAAGGCCTTGATTTTGGATCGGGCTCAGGTTCAGCAGTTTCAAAACTGTTAAGAGCCAGGAAATTTCAAATAGAACAGTATGATCCTCTCTTCCATATTTTACCTGAATTGTTAGAGAGAAAGTATGACTATATTGCCTGCTGCGAAGTTGTAGAACATTTTCATAATCCCAATAAAGAATTCGCTCTGCTGAAAAAACTACTTTTACCGGGAGGAAAATTCTACTGCATGACAACCGTTTACAATGAAGAAATAGATTTTAATAAATGGTATTACAAAAATGATTTAACTCATGTCTTCTTCTGTCATACAAAAACATTCGAATGGATAAAAAAAGAATTCGGATTATTTCACCTAAACATAGATAACAATCTTATCATATTGACAGTACCACCTACTTAGTCCACATTGAAAAACCCAGTTTTACGGATTCGGTTTAAAGTTAGGTTCATGACTAGTGTCATGTCAAACCTCTAAAGTCAGATAAAGCTTTTTAAGCTTTAGTCGAGCATCAACTGGAGTAAACTGCCAGTTGATTTTTGTGTTCAAATTACTTCTGAGCTTCTGCGATGCGTATATTTCCTCTTTGATTTCGTCTATATTGTCAATTCTCCTGTTCAAACATTGACGAATTAAAACATTGAGTTCAATTTCCGCCATATTCAGCCAACTTCCGTGTACAGGAGTTAATACGAATCAAACCTATCCCAAAGGGCTTTTGCCTTTTCCGGCGAAAAAGCTTCATACAACGATTCAGATTTGAGAGTGTTCAGATTGTCCATGATCAGGATTATCTTTTTAGCATCCTTATAGTTTTATGCTATATCTTCTATAAAATACGCCCGGTCTGGAATTTTCCGGTGTTCAGTTATTTTCACCATTCGCTTCCCAATCAGTGGCTCACTTGCCATAAAAATATTACATGTTCCCTTGCGTTCATATTCATAATCAATCTTTTCCAATCTGCCAAGTACTGTGAGGAATTGGAACTTTCACTTCTCCAATCAGCTTCCGTGGCGATTCATCCATACAAACCACAGGAAAAGCACAATTATAGGGACGGCTTATAAATATCTAGAACATTTTCCATGATGAGCCACAAAAGCAGCGTTATGTTCTGGCGGTATCACCCAGCCTTTCTTTTTCCAAGGCTTAATTTCGTTTTTTTTAAAGCTTGTCTTACCGTTTCATGTGAAACCGTATCAATATATTCAAGCTCGACCGCCTTGTCAGCAAGCAGGCGCAACGACCACCAGCACAATGTCCTTTGGGAGGTTCTCCGCAGCTCATAACTATCAGATGAGCCTCAAATGCTCCATCTGCTTTCTTTTCATAAATGCGTTTGCTTTTATGCCCGTCAACCGCAACATCAAAGACTTCTTCAACAAACCGTTTCTTGACTCGTTCTATCTTCTTTGTGCTTATATTCAATACACACTTGCTATATCTTCGCATTTCGAATACTTAATCTGATGCTCCGGCATCGCAGGATAATAGAATCAAAGCATTGATTACTCGTTGCGAACGATGATATCCCTTGCTGGATATAGCTTCTAATCCTTTCCTTCTCGTCATGTGTTAGTGTAACTTTGTATCTCTTATTAATCACCTGCCTAGCACTCCGTGTTATAATTTGTGATTAATTGAAATTATAACACTATTACTAGTATATTGTTTCCTATTTAATATATCAATGATTAAAGCTTAATTTGATCCATTTTTCATTTCCATGTAAATATAACCGGTGATTGATTGAGCTCTTCGATATATTTTAGTATTCTGCTTTTAAGTTCGTTTTTTGAAAAAACTCTTACTCCACGCAGAAACGACCTTGCCATTTTGCTAAAAAACATCTCAATTATATTTAGCCAGGACGCATGTACCGGGGTAAAAACAAATTTAAATCTATTTGGGACAGAATTAAGGTATTTCATTGTTTCTTTTGAGATGTGCGCCGAATGATTGTCCAGAATAATTTTTATAATACTATCTTTGGTATACGCTTCGTTAAGGTCTTTGAGAAAATCAATAAATTCCACGCTCCTGTGCTTATCAAAAACCTTAGCGTAAATTTTGCCATTCATTAAATCAATGGAAGCAAGAAGTGAAATAGTACCATATCGTTTATATTCATAGTCCTTTGCCCATGTGGAGTATTTAGAAGGAGGTAAATCAGGAGATGCATTACCAATTGCCTGAATCCCAGGCTTCTCATCATATGATAGAATTGCAATACATTCTTTTTCGTCACTCTTCTTATATATTTCGACCTCTTTATAAACATGTAAGACTTGTTCCATTTTTGTGTCAAAATCAGGATCTTTTTTTTCAAGATAATACGATGTCTTATGAGGTCTAATATTGCTATTATTCATAATCTTAGAGACAGTCCCCTTGGAAAGTTTTTTCAAGCAAGGGTATCCAGCAGTTTCGCAATTATCTCTTGTATATTTAGCTAACGCGCATGTGGTCCAATGTTCTGAAGCAAAACCCAATTCTTTTGGCTTTCTACATGCAAGAGACAAAAACCAAGCCCGTGCATTCATATCTATCCTTTGTGGCTTCCCTTTCCTAGGCAAATCTTCTAATGCTATTTCTATCCCAAATCGCAACGCTTTATTTATACATCTATCTATTTTTGCTCTGTTTGTGTCCATCTCTCTTGCTATTACAGAAATGTTTTTACCAGAATTATAGGCGAGGATTATTTTAGCTCGTTCGATTCTTGATTTTTTCTCTTTTCTTGCCTTAGTAATTTTAACTAATTTTCCCGATTCTCCTGATGATAATTTTAAGCCGCTTTTCTTGCTTCCAAAGGGCATAATACCTCCAAATTTTAGGTTTGAAGATTAATATGCGCCTAATCTAAAATATTGCTATATTAATTTGGAATCATTATAATAGACATGAACCATTAATACCTATATTTGAATATTTGTTATTAAAATTTAACTTTTATCATTTATTTAATTACTGCAATACTTAGCTACACTGATAGCGCCATAATTGCCGATGGCTTCTCCAAGTTTTGAAGGAACTATTTTGCATTTTTCCAAAGAATGGTGTAATGCCTCTTTCTTCAACACTTCCATAATAGTAGATTCCATCATGTCTTTACATCTTGTATAAATACTTCCGAGAACAATTATTTCGGGATTTAAAATATCGATAAGAAAGGCAAGTCCCATGCCAAGATAATATGCAGACTCTTGAAGTATCTTAATAGCAAGGACATCTCCAGCTTTTGCTGCACACGCAACATCTTTGGCGGTGATATGTTCTATCTTTCCGGAATTAAAAGACCATTTCCATTTTTCTCTTTTGCATATTTTTGAGCAATTTTGGCTATCCCACCACCGCTCGTCCAACCTTCAAAAGACCCAGCCTTGTGATATCCGACAGGGCCATCAAGACTCATTCTAATGTGTCCTATTTCTCCAGCGTCCCCAGAAGAGCCTTCATATAGTTGACCATTAAGTATTAAACCTGCACCATTCCAAGTTCCATGTGTTAAAAAAACAACATTATTATATCCCTTTGCTGAGCCAAAATACCATTCAGCTAAAACGCATGCATTAGCATCATTCATCAAATATGCTTTACTATTGAATTTTGTCTCAAACATTTTGACAATAGGTATATCATCCCACCCTGGCAAGTTAGGAGGAGAAAGTATAATCCCTTTCTCAGAATCAAGAGGCCCTCCACAAGATATGCCAAAAATAGTTTGCTTGTTTTCACTTTTTAATAAATTGGTGATTTCAAAAAATAGCTGATTTAAGGTATCATTTACTGTTGTGGTTGGGAATTTATCATGGAATGAAATCAGGCCATTATTATCAGATTTTACAACCGCAGTTTTTGTCCCTCCAATATTAACTCCTATTATATTCATAATCCCTTATTATTCCTTATTATTTTTAAGAATTTTTAAATAATGTCACAGTATGTATCTACCTGCTATGGATATCCTGCTTTTGGATAAAATGTTCCGCGTACCATTTCTATTCGTCCTGATTTTGAAAGTTCTTTGTTCGGATTAGGATTTGTCATTCCCCTTGTGCAAAGATAGAGGCTATTGTCATCTCCCATCATGCAGGCCGGACATCGGTCTCCAATAGTACTAACCTTATGCGTAATTTCGCCACCTTCGTTTATTCTAAGACAGCAATTAGCCTTTGCAATACCTGCCCATATCCCCCCTTGTTTGTCGAAAAATATCCCATCAGGCTGAAATCCATTATCAAACTCTGCAAAAGTTTTTCTATTGGATAATGTCCCGTCACTTTGAATATCAAAGGCTGTCAATCTTGAAGCATAGGTTTCGGCAACGACAAGCCTGTTGTTATCTGCAGAGATTGCTATTCCATTGGGAAAAGAAAGGTTTTCGGCAACGACTTTATTTTTTTTGTCATGAGTGATAAGCACTAATGGAGCAGTAACTGTTTTATCTATCTGCCTGAGGTCGTCCATCTTATTTCCTGTATTACCAATATATATACTCCCTTTTGAATCCACAGTTAAGTCATTAAATTGAAATTGAATCATTTCGCTAAGGTCGCAATATACTTCAGTTTTACCCTCTGTATATCTCATTACACGCCTTTTGGTGGAACTGCGTTCAATATAAACTAAAGAACCATCGGGCAGCCAGTCGAATCCTACAGATGGGACATTGTATATTGTGTCATATTTACCATTTGGGAAAATAGAAATTAATTGATCTGCAAAAATATTGGAAAACCATAGCTTGCCATTTCTCCAGCGAGGACATTCCGGAAAGATTAAATCTTCGACTAGTGCCTGTGAGTAAAAAAGCTCCATTAATTACCTCTTTAAATCAATAAGAATTTTGATTTAAGATTAGTTTATTTGCTATGTTAAAATAAATAACAAGACAGATGGTAACCATAGACATTATGAAAATAAATAAAGATATTCCTAAAAAATTATCTTTAAATAATATCCCAAAAAGATAAGTAGCCAATCCTGCTAGAATGAAAAAAGTAAACCCTAAATTACTCCCAACTGTTCCTCCTTCATCTTTATATAATGTCAGCCCATGCCCTAATATATGCGGAAACATTATCCCCCACACCATAACGTTAAGAATCATAGGGATATACAGAGTAAATATATTTAATATTCCTAGTATTGCAAATGTCAACTGAATAGCTGTCAGGATAACAAATAGTGCTGTCATAGCATTAATTATCTTTTTTGATCGCTTTTTATTTAAGAAGCCTATATTGAAGAATATTGCCACTGTATATGATAACCCCAAGATAGCTGCCATTAACCCTATAGTCATCGTGGACTTCTGTAAAACAGTAATTAATATTTGGGGGACTGTTGTATTAAAAGCTGCAAAAAAGGCGTTTGGAATTGCAATTAAAAGAGGGATAGCGATATACTGTGAATTTTTATACATTGATAAAAAAAGCTTTATCGTGTTTTTAATATTGCTCCGTCGCCTTAACTCATGCTGTCTTGTTTCATGCACAAAAATCAGGCAAAATAAACCAACAGTAAAAACAAAACCAGACAGTAAAGATCCCACGCTGCAAGCAACGGGGCATTTTTATCACAGCTTCATTCGAAGCTGTGTAGGTTCCTGCTCTAACTCTTTATGATGTTTTATATACTTTTTTATAACTTCACTCGTCATTCTACTCCCAACCGTTGGAGCGAAATATCCATCTTCCCATAATTGTCCAGACCATAATCTTTGTTTAAGTTCAGGAAACTCACGAAAGAGCTCTCTTGCAGAAATACTTTTTATTACTCTTATTGCATATCCTATCGCTCGACTTGGTGGAATTGACAACATAATATGCACATGATCCATTGAAACTTACAACTCCTCTACCTCAAAACCATACTCCTCACAAATTGCTCTTATCAGCTCTTTCGCACGTTTCCTTATCTCTGAGGGTTTAAATATATCTCGCCGATACTTCGGACACCAGACCATATGATAGCTCGTTTCATATACTGAATTACTCGTTCCCCTCATATTCATGCCCCTAATGTATCTCAGGGATCCGCAGGAACTAGTCGATAAGGGGATTATTCCATATTCCCCTTAAATCCCATTTCGGTACGGCCAGCTTTCATCCCTCGTGGCATGCCACGGGGAATTCAGCTAAGAATTTCGTTAAATAAAAATTTATTTTCCAGTTATGCAACAGAGCTATTACTCCACCCATAAATGGTAAAATTATCCATGCTATACCAAAACCGAAATCTGAAACAGCTATTGATCCTATCATATACTCTTTTGTTTCGCTTTGATCTGCTATAATAGCTTGAGAAATTGAATACATTGATCCCGTTGAAAATCCTTGTGTAAATCTTAAAAGGTTAATAAGATATGGATTCATGGTTACTGTTATTAAAAAACTTGTAGTAGCAAAAATGAAAACACCTATACTCATTAACTTTTTACGTCCTACTATATCTGACCATGATCCCCAAAAAAATTGGCCGACCCCCATTCCTATCATATATAGTCCCATAACAGCGAACATTGAAACTGATAATTCTCTAGCCATCTCCGGCAAACTTGGAGTAATAATAGCTAATCCCATTTGCTGAGAAAATGCTATTAAAATGATCATCACCATGTTGATGCTTTTTTTTCCCGTTCATAGCAATGTATTAATCCCTCAACTCCATTCTACTCTTTCTTTAACAATGATTTTTTAATTTTACACAATTAGAGGCGTTGCTCGAAAATATCTTTTCGCACAGGCTCTAACTGGCATTTTTTTTCAAGGCCAGCACAGCCTTTTCTATACCGTCACAATATTTAAAAACAGAAGTTCCGGCTACAAGTACATTAGCTCCGCCTTTCACCACGGTACTTACAGTCTTATGGTCTATTCCTCCATCCACTTCTATATGAACATTACTTCCAGATTTAGAAATTTCTTCTCTTAACAATCTTACTTTTGGCATCATGTTTGCCATAAACGATTGCCCGCCAAAACCTGGTTCGACAGTCATAATAAGTATCATATCTATTTGGCCAAGATACGGAAGGAGAGCTTCCAGATCAGTACCAGGTTTCAAGGACATTCCAACTGTTATAGAATACTTTCTTATTTCATTTATTACCTGTTCCGCATTATCCTCAGATTCTATATGAAAAGTGATGTGATCCGCTCCGGCTCTAACGAAGGAGGATATATACTTTAGCGGATGCGATATCATAAGATGAACATCAAAGATCTGATCCGTTATAGGTCTGATACACTGCAACACTGGTACTCCCATAGAAATATTCGGAACAAAATGGCCGTCCATAACATCTATATGTAACACTTCTACTCCTGCTCTTTTGGTCTGTTCTATTTCTGATTTTAGGCTCGTAAAATCAGCGGCAAGCAAAGACGGAGCAATAACCACATCTTTATTTGAGATATCGGTTAGTTTTTTCCGTAACATTTTCCACCTCTTTTTAATTTAATTTCTACATTTTTATGGGCCTGTCAAATTGCTAAGAATGTCTTTTGCCGTATCAAAAATCATATTACCCAATTGCTGGGTCGGATCTCCATTACCCTGCTGTGGACCGGAAGCATTGTTTAGGATACCTTGTGTTACATCGAGAATATTTATAGTATTTTTCGTAATAAACCCGGCTATAAAAGCAGGAATATCAAATTTAGGGTTTTCTACAGTACCATTAAAATTAAGCGGGATATCGAACTTTCCAAAATTGGTATTAGTCTTCAAATTAATTTTATTGTCAGGGCCTATTGTTCCTCCGAATTTCATAGTCTTAACTATATCGCCATCCCCCCCGGCAAAATAAAACTTTTCAACCTTTATCACTCCACCATTCATTTTGAGGGCAATATCTCCAGTCTGAAAATTTATATTCTTATGTTGATCCATAATATTAACTGCAAGGTTCATGGCTTGGTTTAAATCCGAAGGCAATGGAGTATTAGGTAACTTTTGGCTGATATTGGAAATTATCTGTATTGGCATAAGGAAAAGTGCAAGAAATTTATTCTTTGATATATCCAGGGGCAAGGAAATGTTATTGCAGGTAGCGGAAATATTACCGTTCAAATTATTTAAAAGGTTCGGACTCCTCACACCTTTACCTGTCGCATTAAATTGCAATAAAGATATTGTTCCCTTCGTTTCACCATAATCACCCTCGATAAAAGTTTTAAGTAATGGATTAATATCAATGTTTTGCATTTGGCTTTTTATCTCATACGTATACCCGTCGGCAAATGAAGGATTGATATAGATATTAGCTTTCAGTTCACCATGATTCATTTTGATTAAAGGTAAGAGCATAATAATATTGTTTTTTATTGTCAAGCTTGAAGCGATTGCCGCATGAATAAAAGGGCCATATTGAATATCATTAAAATTAACATTGCCTTTAAGATTTATTCCGCGTAAATCTATAGGGGCAGGCTCTTTTGCCTGCGCCTGAATAGTAGTTTTATTCTTAGTTTCGCCTGGTTCTTGGGTAGCTGGGAACAACAGGCCATAGACATGAAACATTTTTTCGAGATCAATTTTTTCTGAAGATATATCAAGGTTTGATTGCACATCATCCGAAAATACAATTTTCCCGCTGCCTCCCAGATCGCAAATATTTGAGTTATTACTGTAAAAGTTTAATTTAGCAGAATTTATATTCAAGTACTGTGAATTTTTATATATGGAAAGATCTAAAGACCCATTTATTTGCTCTGTTTGGGCTAACTGATGGTTATTAGCTATGGTCAATTTGGGGATATTGATATTCCCATCAATTGAAAAAGCATCCTTTTCAGTTTTTAACTTAAAACTGCCATCAAGTAAAAATGCTCCGACTTTTTCATAATCCGACCCTGTTTTATTCAGCGCTTTTAATAAATACTCGTTCACTCTAAACTTAGTATCAAAATTCGTCGTTACTGCACTACTTAGAATACCATTCACTGAAATGTTTGCGGCATCTTTACTTCCATAAAAGACTTTAACAACAGTATCTGTTAATGTAAAAGCTCCCGCCTTATTGTATGCAATATTAAAGTTGGTATTAATTCCTGTCTTGCTTAGTATATTCCCATTTACATTTCCATTGATATCAGCTGCTATGACAACTCCGGAAGCCGATATTTTACTAAAATCTTTTTCGACCATAGCATCCGCCTTAAGATTAAGGGTTCCTTTTTGAAACTTTGTGCCTGAAGCAAGAAAACTATTCAGACTCCTCAAGTCAAGATTTTCGACACTGGTGTTGAATGATATTTCACCCACTAAACTGTGGCTATTGTTTAAATCTATTGCAGCAGACTTCGTTAATCCAGCAGACAATTGCTCCCCTGTCATAGTCTGGATGAAAACATTAAAAGTATTTATTTTTAAAAGCTTTTTCTCTATGGAAGTATCGAATTGAGCACTAATATTAGCGGCAGGAATAGCATTACCATCAAATTTGATACCAGCATCTGCTATATTCAAAGCACCTGACGCTGATATTTTCTCGAACATATTCCCAGCATTTAAAATGGCATCCATATCAACCTTACCATTCTCTATTTTTGTATTTGCCGGCAAGAAACCATTCAGTTTTTTTAACTCAAAATTTGATGCTTTTACTTTTAATGACAAGCCTTCCGGTATTAATTGTTCGCCATTTAGGTCGAACTTCAGAGATTTACCTAGAGTAAAGGATATTGTTTCCTTTCTTTCTGTTTGTAAGTCGATTAAAAAATCTTTAACTGTTACAGTTTTCCTTTTTACGTTAAAAACCTGCATGTTATTGATTGTAAAATTAAATGGTGACATCTTGCTTATAATCTGACTTTTCTCTTGTTTTGATAACATACTGTCAGGCAAGATATTAATAATGTCAAGACTATAATAAGGAATTGATATTTTCAGTTCTCCATCTCCGGAATCCATGTCATATTTTCCATTAAATGATGACTTAAGAAGTTTTTGACCGTTCTGGGTTAAGTTAGTACAACACTTCTTGAGAGTGAGATATCTCATATTGCTTAAAGCAAGGTTGACAGCCTGACTCAAACTTACTCCCTTTATATTGCAGTCGGAAGAGATATACGAAACATCTGATAGATTAATATTTCCAAATATAGAAATATCAGCACCATTTGCGCTTATCTTTAGATTCAAATTGGAGTTAAGTACTCCGGAAGAAAATTCAGCACCGGATGGCAAAAATTCATTTACAACACCCAGTTTGAGATTGGATATTTTTGCAACAATTTCAGGATTTTCTCCTGTCACTTTAATCTGATCATTACCCCATAGAATAGACGCTGGTTTTTTTAGTGATATACTAATTATTGGAATGTTTTCTCTATCTACTGCAATTTGAAGTTGTTTTACATCCGTTTTCTTGGCAGAAAAATCAGTATCAATATTGTATTTAAATGCCGCTGAAATCAATTCTTTTCTTGTAGAAGAAACAGGGGACTGTAAGAGCAAATCAGCCAATTTTAGGTCGCCTTTACCTGTCAGCAAATTATTTGCAAGAGACACATCACCTTTGAATACAAGACTGGCACTATTTCCCATGTCTGTATGCAAGAATGAATTGGTTACTAAATTAATAGTATCGCTTCCAACAGGATCAGCATTAATATTTAAATCAAACGCGAAGGGAGTCAAAGTAACTTTTCCTCTGATAACCAATGAAGAATAAAGAGTATCTCCTGTATACCATTTTGTGCTGATATTGGAAACATTTACTACATTTTTACCTTCGGGATTCAACAGCGCATTTATTTTAAATGATCTATTAGAAATAGCTTTGCCTTTAATAATTCCTGTAGAATCGGAAATGACAGAATCCAACTGTAGAAAAGTCGGAAAATATTCTTCATTCATGTTGGTTTTAAAAATCGTATCTACTTTCCCGTTATTTATCGTTACATTATTGCCTGCAAATTGCTCTATATAGCCTTTTATTTTAACGCTTGATTCTTGCTTGTTTTTAAAAGAATCAGAATATATGTCAAAATTTTTCAGAATAAATTTAATATCATCTTTAGTATTTAAAGTAAAATTGACATTCCGTATACTTGCTCCAGCTATATCCAACTGCATTGCAGAAGATGAAGTAGTTTTTGTATTTTCGCTGTTACTCCTCTTTAATGTATCTGCCGAAGACGCTTCGTTCATCCAACAAACATTCCATTTCCCATGTTTGTCTGACACCATGTTAACATCTAGGCCATCAATAGAAACATTTATCAGTTTTAAATCCCCCTTTAGGAGAGACAACAAATCAAAGCGGGTAGATATTTTTTTACCTGTAATAAATGGTTTCGCTGAATAACCAAAAATCAAACCGCTGACATCTAGGTGTGGATTAATCAGAAAGCTTACACTTATTTTTTCAACTTTTATAGGCATTCCTATAAGCGTTCCGGTCAGAGGCAAACCGACAAATTTGAGGAAAAACCCACTCGTTATAATAAAATAAAGAAGCCCTATAACAAAGATTAAAAGCAATGGAAAATAAATAAATAACTTTTTAAATAGCTTTTTCATATTTCTTTTTACTCCCTAAAATTATCTAAATTTGTTTTATAACGACTTTATTCTACCATTTCCATCTACGCTTACAAATACAATTTTTGAAAGATAATATCCGATAGGTTAAAATTAAATTTTTTAAACACTGTTGAAAAATATAAAGTTTAGGGGTAAAGAACCCACGCTGCAAAAGCAGCGGGGCATTTTTAGGATAAGGGAATTAATTCCATATTCCCCTTATAACCCCTTTCGGTATGGCTAGATTTTTGCTAAAACAAAATTGTGTGGAGTTTTATCTATCAACTTTGCAGACGACACTTATCTTTATAAGAAAATAGGACAAGCATAAAAACAAAAAGCCAAGGTTTGCCTGGCTTTTTGTTTTCATTTCATTAACTAGTAAAATTCAGTTTTATTTTTTATCCTTTTCGTAATCAGCTTACGCTGTTACACTAAAATAATCCTGCCTGCAACCTATCTGTTTCGATCAGTTCCTTATTAATTTTAGCATCTCTCTAAGCTGCTATCCGGATCGCGTTCATTTATTCATAGCATCTCCTTTATTTTATTCTACTATGACCATTTACACAAAATTCCGTAAATCCTCGAGACCTAAAAAAGGAGTTCATCCTAATGCTCCTACAAAAGAAGAAAAGATAAAGAAAAGTAAATGAAAGAATCACTGATATACAAAGAAAGGCATCTCAGGAAGATGTGGAAGTTTACTTTATTGACGAATCGCACTTTTCCAGAGAAGCTTAACTTGTTAGAGGATGGTTTAAGAAAGGCGAACATTTTTTCCCTGAGTCCTGACGCAAAAAGAGAAGCTGTAGGGTGTTTGGAGCATTAAATCTGAAAACACAATTTTCTATCGGAAAAGCGCGCGTGAAAGTAATGCAGAATCATTCATAAGTTTCTTGCGCCAACTGATCAATAATTCAAAAGGCAGAAAAACTATTTTATCATAAATCAGGAAAAACTATAATCTTCTTGGCTAAAAACAACTTAGATATTATATATTTACCGCCTTATTCTCCAGAATTTAACCCGATCGAGCATGTGTGGAAATGGATTAAGCCTCTTGTTAATGGAATTTCTACAATAAAAAACCACGCCCAGAGGACGTAGTATTGCCTTGGGCCATCCATAGGACGGCTGCCCTTAAAAAAGGCAGGCGTGAACTGTCCACGCCATCAAATTTAATTTTAAATCTAAACTTCAATTCCTCAACTTTACTGCCATTCATAGAACAAAAAACATGAATGCATTTTTTAACTTCTTTTTTTACTTCTCCTTTCAATATCCTGTACCTATACTTCGGCACCCGCACGATATGATATTGACAATGCCATATAACGTGCGATAGATTACTAAATCTACTCATGATTTTACCTTTCTCCTTTACTGCGAGAACAGTTCGTGTTGGTTTATATCATGAGTAAACCTTCAGGCAAACCCTAAAGGTTTTTTACCACGCCTATAAAACGTGGATTTCTATAGCGAATTAAAGAAAGCATTACTGAGTCGTTAAGCCGATTTAGAAAGCTACCCTGGCATTGGAGAAACAACACAATCCATTCCCCTTTAAAAGTTGATTGGGGCATTTTGAATACTTGTTATACTTATTTATGATGTGTTGCTTAACACAGATTTTATCTATTAGCCAGGATTAATTTTGCTATTTTATATGGATTCTGTGCACTCAGCACCAGTAAAGTCAGAAGAAGTATCGCCTTCATTATTTAGAAACACGTAAAGACTGTTAGCTGCTGGATCTACTGTGCGTGTTACCGTTAGCCATTGCCAAGTAGAATTCCCTGTGTGATAAGAGGAACTACTTCGACCCCTAGGATCATATATCTGCAGTCTTGTTGTACCAGCTTTCGTAGCATAAACCCAACATCCAAAAGTTAAAGCTTTACTTCTCCAATAAGCTATATTTTTTAGACTATTATCTATTCTACATTGCAGCCTACAACCTGTTGTTCCTGTTAATTTAGCTGCATATGTTCCTATTTTAACTTGTTCTACTGTACCACCAACCATTGCCCACCTATCAGGAGCAGCGCTTGGTCCTGCTGACCACCCCTCAAAGCCTCTGTTAGGAAATAAATTGATGGATGGACTGCTAGATTCTGCACACATAGGACCACTAAAGTTGGAAGAAGTATCGCCTTCAATATTTAGAAACAAATATAGACTGGTAGCTGCTGGATCTACTGTGCGTGTTACCGTTAGCCATTGCCAAGTAGAATTCCCTGTGTGATAAGAGGAACTACTTCGACCCCTAGGATCATATATCTGCAGTCTTGTTGTACCAGCTTTCGTAGCATAAACCCAACATCCAAAAGTTAAAGTTTTACTTCTCCAATAAGCTATATTTTTTAGACTATTATCTATTCTATATTGCAGCCTACAATCTGTTGTTCCCGTTAATTTAGCTGCATATGTTCCTATTTCAGTTCTTTCTACTATACCATCAACCGTTGCCCAATTATCAGGAGCAGAGTTTGGTCCTGCTGACCAGCTCTCAAAGCCTCCGTTAGAGAATAGGTTGCCGAGAGTATTGATCGTTGCAGAAAGGGAAGTTGAACTACTGGTAAATTGACTGAATTTAAGTGTAAAGCTAAAATTTTTAAAATAGTTATCATCCTCATCCTTTTCAGGGGTCCTAACTAATTCCACTCTATTAGGATGTATACCCATAAAACTCTGGTCATAAATATCTCCTTCTAATTGTATAGCAGGAGTCACGTTGGTCATTGATTGACCAGTATCATGCAACCAAAGATATAATTTTATAGTACCTGGATTTTTCAAGCAAGACATCGATACTTCCCACCAAGCCCCAGGACTGCTTATATGCAACTCGTTAATGCTCCCTAAAACAAAGCTTCTATACGGCACATTTATCACAGTTCTAACGTTATCCACACTGCTCCCAAGAAGCTCTTTAGAACCAGCCTTTTTAATATCCATAGTAACATCACCTAGTACGGCCAATACTTCAGGATCAATATAAATATCACATAAAACTGGAACTTCGTACACACGACTCGAAAATACGTATTTAGATCCTTCGTACTTAAAGTGGCCAGCGTGCATAATTGTGCAAACTGTGCTAAATAAAACTAACGTTATTACGTTTTTAAATACTTTCATTAAAATCAATCTCCATTTTTAATTCACTATAACTTACCACATTATCTATAACGGTATAAACGAAAAAATCCTCTGGCATCGAGCTACTCTCCCATGCTCTTTTGCATAGTACCATTGCCGCAGAAGTGCTTAACTGCCGTGTTCGGGATGGAAACGGGTGTGGCCACTTCGCTATAGACACCAGAGGAAAAAATATAAGAAAAGGAAGGCAATTAGTCAAATTATATATTCTGATAAGAGCTTTAACATTATCTTATTTTTCATAATTCGTCAACTATCAACGATTAACTGTCAACTATCAACTAAAGTATGAAAAATAAGGTGGTCAAGCCTCACGGCTGATTAGTAATGGTAAGCTGAATACATTGCTGTACTTACACACCCATCCTATCAAGGTTGTAGTCTTCAACCTGCCTTGAGATTATCTTACGATAATGGGATATCTTATCTTCGGGGGGGCTTGGCGCTTAGATGCTTTCAGCGCTTATCCTTTCGCGACATAGCTACCCAACAAATGCTTCTGACGAAACAATTGGAACACCAGAGGTCACTCATTCCCGGTCCTCTCGTACTAAGGAATGATCCCGTCAAATATCCTCCGCCTACAGTGGATAAGGACCGAACTGTCTCACGACGTTCTGAACCCAGCTCGCGTACCGCTTTAACCGGCGAACAGCCGGACCCTTGGGACCTTCTCCAGCCCCAGGATGCGATGAGCCGACATCGAGGTGCCAAACCGCACCGTCGCTATGGACGCTTGGGTGCGATCAGCCTGTTATCCCCAGAGTACCTTTTGTCCGATGAGCAACGGCGATTCCACATTCTACCGCTGGATCACTAGGTCCTGCTTTCGCAACTGTTCGACATGTCTGTCTCACAGTAAAGCACACTTCTACCCTTACGCTCTACGCATGATTGCCAACCATGCTGAGTGTACCTTCGAGCTCCTCCGTTACACTTTGGGAGGAAACCGCCCCAGTCAAACTGACCCTCTGACACTGTTCCATTCCCGGATTCACGGGACCTGGTTAGATATTCAACTGCACAAGGGTGGTATTTCACTTTTTGACTCCATTACGCCTAGCGGCATAACTTCAACGCCTCCCACCTATGCTACACATGAACAACCAAATACCAATATCAGATTACAGTAAAGGTTCATGGGGTCTTTCCGTCCTACTGCAGGTATCCCGCATTTTCACGGGAATTACAACTTCGCCGAGATCCACGTTGAGACAGTGCCCTGATCGTTACACGATTCGTGCGGGTCGGAACTTACCCGACAAGGAATTTCGCTACCTTAGGACCGTTATAGTTACGGCCGACATTCACTGGGGCTTCTCTTCAGAGCTTCGCCTTACGGCTGACCCCTCAGTTTAACCTTTCAGCATTGGTCACGTGTCACACCCTATACTTCCTCTTAACGAGTTGGCAGAGTGCTGTGTTTTTGCTAAACAGTCGCCAGGGCCTCTTTGTTGCAACCGTTTTTGACTCTGGGAGCAAGTCCCTTCATCTAAACGGCACCCCTTCTTCCAAAGTTACGGGGCTAATTTGCCGAGTTCCTTAACGTGGTTTCTCTCGCGCACCTTAGGCTTCTCGCCTCGCCTACCTGTGTCGGTTTTAGTACGGTCACCCTATCTTCATAGTTTAGAAGCTTTTCTCGTCAGCGTAGTATCAGTCAATCCTCTTTGTCCGTAGACTCCAAGTCCCATCAGTTCTCGAACTTAATGCTGAACGGATTTGCCTGTCCAGCGTTCTACAACCTTAGACCGTCATGTTCAACAGACGGCTGACCTAACTTCCTGCGTCCCTCCATCACTCCAATAAGGTGGTAAAGGAATATTAACCTTTTATCCATCGACTACGCCTTTCGGCCTCGCCTTAGGGGCCGACTAACCCTGGGCGGACGAACCTTCCCCAGGAATCCTTAGGCTTTCGGTGACCAGGATTTTCACCTGGTTTTTCGCTACTCATGTCTGCATGGTCACCTGTATGCGCTCCACCCTCGCTCTCGCTCAGACTTCACTGCACATACAGCGCTCTTCTACCGCATCGCTTGCGCGATGCCCGCGGCTTCGGTTATGAACTTAGTCCCGATCATATTCGGCGCGGAATCACTAGACCAGTGAGCTATTACGCACTCTTTAAATGATGGCTGCCTCTAAGCCAACATCCTGGTTGTTTACGCAACTCCACCTCCTTCATTCCACTTAGTCCATATTTGGGACCTTAGCCGGCGATCTGGGCTGTTACCCTCTTGACTACGAAGCTTAGCCCCCGCAGTCTGACTCCTATGATACGATTATTCGGTATTCGGAGTTTGATAGTTTTTGGTACCCCGGTAAGGGCCCGCTAACATTCAGTGCTCTACCCCCGATAATTATTACATAAGGCTAGCCCTAAAGCTATTTCGAAGAGAACCAGCTATCACCCGGTTTGATTGGCCTTTCACCCCTATCCACAGTTCATCCAAGAATTTTTCAACATTCACTAGTTCGGCCCTCCACTTCGTGTTACCGAAGATTCAGCCTGACCATGGATAGATCACCAGGTTTCGGGTCTACCCCATATGACTTGACGCGCTATTCGCACTCGCTTTCGCTACGGCTTCGTTATAAACTTAACCTTGCCATACAGGAGTAAGTCGCAGACTCATTATGCAAAAGGCATGCGGTCACAGCCTTACGGCCGCTCCCACACTTTGTAGGCACATAATTTCAGGTACTTTTCACTCCCCTCCCGGGGTGCTTTTTCACCTTTCCCTCACGGTACTATGCGCTGTCGGTCTCTGATTAGTATTTAGTCTTGGAGAGTGGTCTCCCCTGATTCGATCGGGGTTTCACGTGTCCCGACCTACTTGGGATACTCGTAGACCAGCTAATGTTTTCACGTACAGGGCTTTCACCTTCTATGGCCACTCATTCCAAAGTGTTCTGTTAACTTTCGCTGTATCATGTCCGAGTCCCGCAACCCCATAATGTAAACACTATGGTTTAGACTGTTCCGTCTTCGCTCGCCACTACTGACGGAATCTCTGTTAGATTTCTGTTCCTCCAGGTACTGAGATGTTTCACTTCCCTGGGTATCGCCTCATTAACCTATTTATTCAGTTAATGATAATACCACATTACTGGTATTGGATTTCTCCATTCGGAAACCCCCGGATCAAAGCGTGTGTGCCGCTCCCCGAGGCTTATCGTTGCTTGCCACGTCCTTCTTCGCCTATCAGAGCCAAGGCATCCTTTATGTGCCCTTAGTAGCTTGACCACCAAAGAAAACTTATTTAGATCTCTTTAGCATTAATTATATATATTTGCAAAGTTGTCTCTTATTACCTACAATTAGAATTTTAAGACTCTAATTATTGAGAATAATTTGACATTATTACCTTCCAATTTTCAATGAACTCTGATTCTTTAATATGGTGGGCGTACCTGGATTTGAACCAGGGACCTCGTCCTTATCAGGGACGCGCTCTAACCAACTGAGCTATACGCCCGGTATAGTTAACTACCCCCTGTTTAAGGCCGCGCTAACTCATATTATGAATCTTTCAATCAACACAGTCTGCTTTTGCAGACGTTTTAAGTTTTAAGTATTTAGGTATTCTCCTTAAAACCTAAAACTTAACTCCTAAAACCGTTTCGCCTAAGCGAAACTGGTGGAGGCAAAGGGATTCGAACCCTTGACATTCAGCTTGCAAAGCTGACGCTCTAGCCAGCTGAGCTATGCCCCCAAATTAGTTCATAGCTGATGATTCACAGTTCATAGAAATAAATACTCTTTGAACTTTTTAACCTTCAACTTTCAACCTTATATCGATCCGAAAACTGAACTGTGCAGATAACCGCCGCTTTTAGAAATATCACTATTTCCTAACATCTGTTGCCAGATGTTCAACCATATCCCTGGGTTAGTATTTCTCTTTGGTTTATTCAAAATACTCAGGGATTGCTCCTTAGAAAGGAGGTGATCCAGCCGCAGGTTCCCCTACGGCTACCTTGTTACGACTTCATCCCAGTCACTAACCACACCTTAGACACCTATCTCCTTTAACAGTTGATTCAGTGGCTTCGGGTGCAATCAGCTCCCATGATGTGACGGGCGGTGTGTACAAGGCCCGGGAACGTATTCAAGGCGCCGTTGCTGATACGCCTTTACTAGCGATTCCGGCTTCATGAAGTCGAGTTGCAGACTTCAATCCGAACTGGGGCCGGTTTTGGGGATTTGCTCCACCTCGCGGTATTGCTTCCCACTGTACCGACCATTGTAGTACGTGTGCAGCCCTGGATATAAAGGCCATACGGACTTGACGTCATCCACACCTTCCTCCTGCTTAACACAGGCAGTCTCACTAGAGTGCCCAGCATTACCTGGTAGCAACTAATAATATGGGTTGCGCTCGTTGCCGGACTTAACCGAACATCTCACGACACGAGCTGACGACAGCCATGCAGCACCTGTATATATGCCCCGAAGGGAGTCCTACTTTCATAGGATTGTCATATATATGTCAAATCCAGGTAAGGTTCTTCGCGTTGCCTCGAATTAAGCCACATACTCCACCGCTTGTGCGGGCCCCCGTCAATTCCTTTGAGTTTTAGTCTTGCGACCGTAGTCCCCAGGCGGTGTGCTTAACATGTTAACTCCGATCCGAACAGGGTTGAATCCGCTCAGACCAAGCACACAACGTTTACGGCATGGACTACCAGGGTATCTAATCCTGTTTGCTCCCCATGCTTTCGTTCCTCAGAGTCAGTTATCGCCCAGAAAGCTGCCTTCGCTGTCGGTGTTCTTCCAGATATCTACGCATTCCACCGCTACACCTGGAATTCCGCTTTCCTCTACGATACTCTAGTTCATCAGTAATCAATGCAGTTCCAAGGTTGAGCCTTGGGATTTCACACCAATCTTAATAAACATCCTACGAACCCTTTACGCCCAATAAATCCGAACAACGCTCGTCACCTACGTATTACCGCGGCTGCTGGCACGTAGTTAGCCGTGACTTCCTCCCCGGGTACTGTCATTATTCATCCCCGGTGACAGCAGTTTACGACCCGAAGGCCTTCATCCTGCACGCGGCATTGCTCCGTCAGGCTTTCGCCCATTGCGGAAGATTCTCGACTGCAGCCTCCCGTAGGAGTCTGGGCAGTTCTCAGTCCCAGTGTGGGTGACCATCCTCTCAGACCACCTACCCGTCATTGCCTTGGTGAGCCATTACCTCACCAACTAGCTAATGGGACGCGAGCACATCCTTTAGCAATAAATCTTTAGCATATAAATCATGCAATCTATATGCCACATTCGGTATTAGCTCCACTTTCGTAGAGTTATTCCCAACTAAAGGGCAGTTT
>Ga0364914_10246_pt2 | contig 20893 bp, 39 predicted proteins | sample ExccelJu500001D3_3_FD_206954 | JGI IMG/M metagenome (GOLD analysis project Ga0364914, IMG submission 206954) | Enriched cells from Trout Bog Lake Hypolimnion, Wisconsin, USA - BchlTB.June25.5000.01.D3 | ecosystem: Environmental > Aquatic > Freshwater > Lake > Hypolimnion/Profundal zone | place... | reverse complement strand
TTCAGAATATAACTTTTGCTTATCTTGTTGTGTGACTTTCTTCCTGGTAACCTCCAATAGGTCGCCCTCTTGGACATCAATACCCGCATCTTTCTTCTTCGGAACAAATCCGCAACATGGACACGAATACTCGTGCTTTTTCCTGACAAAAGCGCATGACGGGCAGATGCGCCCTTTCTCCTCCTGAACTTTCGCAGTTCTCTCCACCTTCCTTTTAGTGCCATCATCTAATTCCTGTGGTAATTCATCGGTTACAAATCCATGCGCCTGTGTGTTTCCGGCATGGTCTAAAATAATAGCGTCTTCTTTGGTAGAATGCGTTCTAAGCACCCGACCAGCTTGTTGAATATACAACATGAGTGACTTGGTTGGTCGTGCCATAATGAGACAAGATGCTTCGGGGTAGTCAAACCCTTTATCAAGAATACCAACATTAAAGAGCACCTTTATGTATCCGTCTTTGAAGTCTTTTACCAGTTGTTCACGCTCTTTCTTTGGCATATATGAATCAATGTGTGCAGCACGAATTCCTCTGTCCTTAAACTGTTCGCATAAGGCTTGACTATGGAGAACGTTGACAGCGAAGCCAATTGTTGGGCGGTTCTCTCCACGCTTTATCCAAGTATCCACAATGTCTGCGACGAGCTTTGGCTTGTTGACTCTGGCGAAAAGCTCTTTTTCGTCGTAATCGCCCCCTATAGTCCTGATTTTGGTAAGGTCTGGCTTACTTGGAGCAAAGACTTTGACGGGAACGAGGTAACCTTCGTCTGTCAGTTTGGATGTAGTGGCACCTACCACTAGGTTGGAATACATCTTTCCAAGACCTTTGGTGAATGGGGTAGCAGACAGACCAATAAATATCGTGCCAGGCATTGCTTCCATCATCTTTTTGTGAATGCCATACGCCACGTGGCACTCGTCAATAATGACTAAGTCTGCTGGCGGAGTAGGTCTTCTAGCCAAAGTTTGAGGAGAACATACTTGATTAAGAGCATGAGGCTTATAACGTGGATTGTCCGCCATAATAATGCCGTGGTCGATGCCCTCATAATCTAGCCTTTTTGATGTTTGTTCTACCAATTCGATACGGTCAGCAAGAAATAAACACTTCTTTCCTTTTAAGTTGGCCTTACGAATCATCTCACTAGCAATGGTTGTTTTCCCACCACCGGTTGCGAGCTGCAACACAATTCTCTTGTGGCCTTTGAGAATAGCTTTTCTAAGGTCGTTGATGGAATCGACCTGATACTGCCGTAAATTGTTCTTCATAAATCCTATTATCTCACTACTGTGTGACACTACTAGCTAGGGGATACCCTAAGTTTGATTTTCCGTTTTTCCATGCGACTAGCCGTATGAGAGAGAGACCATCTTTCATCATACTTGACACTTACGGGTTGATTCTATTTCCAGGAGACCATTAAAAATGCTGGCCCAAACACACTATCGTCCTCATACATATTGTCCTGTTCCTAGTAGTACCTCAACCTAGTCTACTGCGCTGGCTAGTCATTAAAGCGCACCCTGTCTTAAAGCTCGGGCATTAGCTTGTATCATGTAAAGTAGCTGATACCAACTGGCTGTAACGTCGCTCTGCGGTCACAGAAAACAGAAAACCCTTAGAGGATGTTCTGAGTTCGCACGGTTTAACAAAATTGGCTTGCATTGCAACTTTATTAAACCCTCAAAACACCCACTAAGGGCATCTGATACAGGTGCGAATCTGCAACACCTGTATATTAGTACAGTTATTTTGCTCCGTCAAGCTGCTCAAAGAAGGATTTATACGGAACCCCATACTTTTCGTGTAATGTGACCTTCCAGGCATCAGGAATGCTTTTTTGCTTATTCCAATGACTAATCCGTTGATGGCTAATATCTAGGGCTTTACAGGCACCGTTCAAGCTGCCATAGCGTTTAACCAAGTAAATTAGTGGGTTATAGAATCTATCGTTGTTCATATTTTTCCTAAAAGGGTGCATCTTCAAATTTGTAGACTTTCTTGGGTACGGTGACGATTTCTAGCCACCAGCCTTCTTGTAAGAACTGGTTAGCCTCCTCCAAAGTATCGAATACCCTAATTGGGCCGAACTCGTCATGTACGATGTATTTAGTCATTGGTAAAAATGATACACTAAAAAAATATTTGTAACAAGTATTGTTTGTATGTTATATTTTAATTTCACACACAAAAAGGGAGGATGTGAAATGGGATACGACAGTTGGTTAATGAGTGGTGCCTACGCTAATGAGAGCGAGGAAATATACATTGAGAACAGAGTGCCTGAGCTTATGGAGACAGAAGAGTTTGACCCGTCTGATGCAAGCCACATGGCAGAAGCTATCTCTGAAGCTAGTAAAGAAGACCAGGCAACAATCCGTGACTACATTGAGCAACGGGAATGGGCGAAGCTAGGACAGAAGCTGTATGTAATGTCCTTTGACTACATGGAAAAGTTTGCCGAACATCGAGCACAACATGAAGTGGAACAAGGTCTATGAACAAACAGGAACTTCGAGATGCTTACTTCGAGAGAATAGTAAAAGAAGACCTGACCAAGAACAACATTAGGGAGTCCTTGGTACAACGGATTTCAAGGGAGGTCTGCCCTTGTGATAGTTGTGAGCACGTTGAGAAATGTGCTTATGAAGATATGGCTTGTACTGCATTCGTATCTTTTGTATTACGGGGTAAGTTCAGCCCTGACACGCCTAAAGCTCCTAGCTACAAGGTATTTGATAGGGTCTTTAGTAAAGTAGATTTTAATGAACGAGATGCTAGACAATTGGAGGGAGCATGAAGAAATTGTATATCTGCGTATTTGCACTAGGTTTGACTATGTGTCACTACGCACCAGCCCAGACTACCCAAATCATTACACCGGATGGGAAAATGGTTACTTGTATTCAAAACGGGCAGTTAATCACTTGTTTTTAAGGAGAAAACATGACAACTTTTACCACCGAAGACCGAATCTTGGCACAAGCCGACAGTGCTGTATCCACTCAGATACAAATTTTAGAAAGGATTAGTAATGACCACTACAAAGAAATGGCTGCAGTCTTTAATCGCAAAGCTCTTACCGATGAAGAAATTGACACCATCGCATTTAACTTACACATTCCGTACAGCATTACGCACATTGTTAGGGCCATCGAGCGTGCCCACGGCATTGTCAAAACGAAGGAGTGCTCCAAGAATGGCGACTAAAAAAGTATCTGTCCCTGCAGTCAAGAAGACCTCTGGAAAAGTAGTCAAGGCAAAGTCTAAGCAAGAGTCCCATGACGACCTGAAAACAGAAGGTCAACGAGGATTTGTTCTGTCAGACGGAACATTTGCCAATCGTGGAGAAGCTGCCAAGGTAGCCAAGAAAGCTAAACAAGTACCTAAGACTGTTAAGAAATTACACTCTGAAGACCTAAGGAAGAAAAAGAAATGATGAACTCTAAAGACCTAGCGGACTACTTAGAGTCCCATGTAACCCCTACTATTGCCATTGCAGGGGACATTACGATGGATAGCATTATCAAGGTACTTCGTAAGCAACAAGAAGACCTGGAGTATATGCAAGACCAGTTTGACCGTGCTATTGACTTCCTAGCTAAATGTAATGGTTGGAGCAAGAACAAATGAACAATGAACCAGTAGCGTATGTAACAGGGCTAAATAAATTTGCCCCAAAAATGGTTGATACTGTTTTAAAAGTTGGTACACCACTTTACACCCATCCAGCAAAGACGCTAACAGATGAGGAAATGTATCAGTTAGCAAGTAAATGTGGTTTTAATGTGGATGGCAAAGCTATCAACGATGGCATTGAAACTGCCGCAGACTTTCACAATGAGTTATTTGATTTTGCTAGAGCAATACTAAGAAAGGCACAAGAGAAATGATAATTCCATACAAACAAGCAATACAAGAAATAACTGATGCAATCAATAAATCTTTATCTGAAATGCCTGATGATAAAACAAAAATAGCGGTGCTTAATGCTTTCAGTCAGCATATGTTCTATAACGGATTTAAAAACGATGACAATGGCGGTGTTGATTTACTAAGAAAGGCACAAGAGAAATGAAATTCAATGTCACCGAGTCCTTGCTTATTGTAATCCTTTGCATTACATCTTGTGTTGATACGGTGGTCAACATATTGACATATATCAGGGGCTGACATGGGTGAAGTCATAGGCTTTCCAAGCGGTACTAAGGGCGAGGTTCCGGTACAAGAAGTCCTTGACGGTGCCAAGATATTGCAGATGGTTTGTATCATGGGTTACGACCAAGACGGCAACGAATACTATGCTAGTAGTTGTGGCGATATTCAAGAAGTTAATTGGTTACTAGATAGGTTTAAACAGTTTTTAATGGGAATTGCAGATGAAGAATGAATTTAGTCCAGTAATGGCATTTAAGGATTGGTGGTTAGCTAATGGTCATCCTATTAGGCCTCCGTTTAAATCACCCATTCACTGTACAGATATTGCCTATGCACTCTGTTTGTATAGGGTAGGACGCTTTCAAGTTGAGTTGTACATTGTTAAACCTAATACAGGTTCTCCACTACATAGTCATCCAAACATTGAGTCGGTATCTATGTACTTGACTGGCAATATATCGTTCTCAGATGCTGAGGGTAATTACCGAGACTTAACGGAGTTTCAGGTCGAAGGAGACCAAGGCACCCATAAGCTGCTTGGTGCTGTTGCCGAAGAAAATGACGGTAAGATGCACGCACTCAAGGTAGGCCCTGAAGGTGGTGCTTTTTTAATCTTTGAATATTGGAAAGACCGAGACCCTGTATCTGTAACAGTGCATTGGGAAGGTGAATTGGTTGGAGAACAACACGCACAAACGAAAGGCGAATATGTGGTCAACAGTTGAAGAGTTTAGAGATTGGTATATGGCAAATGGTATGCCATTAAGACCACCATTTAAAAATCCAGTATTTGCCACAGATAATGCAATGTCATTGTGTTTGTATCGTGAAGGACGGTTTCAGGTAGAAATGTATGTATCTGAACCATATAGCACCTCTCCTCCACATACTCATCCAGGTGTGGAGTCTGCCTTTGTCTACTTAGCAGGTAACATTCAATTTAATCTTGAGGGTAGGGATAACCCTGACGTACAACAATGGCAAGTGGAAGCACCGGACGGAACTCATAGTCTATTAGGTAAAACAGTAAGCTCTCCAGACGGCATTCCGCATTGGCTAGGTATTGGGCCTGAAGGCGGAGCATTCCTATCATTTGAGTATTGGAAAGATAAAGACCCAGTATCAGTTACAGTAAATTGGAATGGGGATTCGGTAGGTGCCGAACATGATAAGATTTTAAACAAGGGGAATAAAGTGAATAAGATTCAAGAAGCATACGAAGATTGGGCTGAAGAATGGAAACCACCTGCAAAAGGACAGAATCATCCTACTAGTTGGGAAGGGTTTGAGGCGGGATGGATGGCTGCAATCGAAGTCATGTTAGAAAGATTGGAACTGTCAAAAGTATGATTCCTGCCATGCGTAACGCAAACGCCCCACATATTGACTTTGGTTTTTTACGAGGGTTTATACCTAGTAATCCCCACTTTATGCCTTCTAACATTGATATGGTGCTAGAGCGTAGAGGAGTATTCTTGTTCGGAGAATGGAAACGAGAAGACGAGGAGATGAAACAGGGACAGAAGATACTATTGACTGCTCTTGCCTGGCATCATACAGTTATAATTATTACGGGGTATGTAGACGACAAACCACATATTGGACTGATTCAGAAGGTAACTCCTGCGGGTAATCTAACCGTTATAGGAGAAGGTGAGGACGACTTAATTATTTTTCTAACTGGGTGGTATGTCGAAGTTGAAAAAGGTATTTTGTAAAGGAAAGAAATGATTGACTATTCAGAGATGATTTTAATTATCAAGGGATTGACACGAGATGTACACGACGATTTAAACGAAAGAAGTTTAGAGGAAGCAAGAGCAAAAGCAGAGAAGTTAGAAATGGCAGCAATGATGTTAAAGAATTACATTGACTGGCGGTTAAATAGCAAGTAAAATTTGTATAGGGAGGATGATATGTCACAACAGGAATATTACGAAACAGTAATGCGTGAGCAAGAACAGCTTGAAGCTCGCCTAGAGGACTACCGTTTTCAAAAGGAACGTCTTGAATGGCAGTTGATGGCAGTAACAACCGATATAGATAAGATTCAAGGTTTGATAGTTAAATTAGAAAAGGAATTAGAAAATGTCTCTAACAGTTAATGCCGGTAATGGCGGTAGTACAGAATTTGAAAATTGTCCAGCAGGTAGTTTTGCTGCACGTTGTTATCAAATTATTGATTTAGGTCATCAGACCTTTGAGTGGAAGGGCGAAGCTAAAGTAGCCCCTAAAGTTCGTATTACTTGGGAATTAAACGAAATGATGAGCGATGGCCGTCCATTCTCCATCTCACGTGAATACACAGCTTCAATTGGTGACAAGGCTAATCTTCGTAAAGATTTGGAAGCCTGGCGTGGTCGTCCGTTTACTGCGGAAGAATTGCGTAACTTTAGTCTTGAGAATGTATTAGGTGCTCCATGCCTATTGGGTGTGGTACACAAGCCTTCTAAAGATGGCTCTAAAACTTACGCTAATGTAGGTTCAATAATGGCTTTACCTAAAGGTATGGCTTGTCCTGAGTTGGTTAATCCTGCAGTCAAGTTTGATATTGGAAACTTTGACCAAAAGGTATTTGAGTCATTGTCTAACTATGTTCAAAAGAAGATTCTGATGAGCAAAGAGTTAGAGGAAACTGGTCTACCTATCGTGGCAACAGGTCGTGAGCCTGAGCCTGAAATTGAAGACGAGTCAGTTCCATTTTGATTTACGGGCGAAAGCAGACATTTTTAATGCTTCACATACATTTGGGGTCTGTAAGTAGCCCACCTAAGGAAAACTATGCGTCTTACCAATAAATTTGGGTTACCAGACCCAATAGTCAATGCAGTCCAAAACACAGGGTATACCCGAGGTAGTAGCGATATTACCGTTACTCAGCTTATTCAGCCACCTTTAATCAGGAAGCTAGGTAAAGAGCATTATGAGGAGATGGAGGAGGACGCTTCAGACCGTGTTTGGGCGTTATTTGGAAGCTCTGTCCACCACCTGCTAGAAATGGCTTATAAAGGGCGTACAGCACGAGTTGAGGAGCGAGTATATGCCGAGGTATTAGGATGGAAATTAGGCGGTGCATTTGACGTTTTAGAGGGTTCTACGCTATCTGATTACAAGGTGACTTCCGTCTACGGTGCTGCAGGTAAAATTGAGTGGGAAAGACAGCTTAATGTCCTCAGATGGCTGTTGCATAAAAACGACACCGAAGTTGACAAGTTACAGATTATTACCATCTTCCGTGATTGGCGGCCAAGAGAGAAACAGAAGAACCCTGATTACCCTGCTCGCCCCATAATGACCTTACCTGTCAGGATGTGGACACTAGACGAAGCAGAGGCTTATGTCAAAGAGCGTATTGCACTGCACCAATTAGCCGAACCACCCATGTGTACAGATGAAGAAAGATGGGCTACTCCTGAACAATGGGCCTTGATGAAGAAGGGTGGAAAGCGGGCAATCAAGCTATATCCGTCACAAGAAAATGTTACACTCGGCACTGACCAGTTTTGGGAGCACCGTCCAGCCACCTATCGTAGGTGTGAGGAATATTGTTCAGTTTCAAAGTGGTGTCCCCTATGGTCTAACGTAACCTTTTAAAGTACACTAATCAATGAGAGCACAGGCACACATCCCCCTCATCCCCCTCGACGGCTCAGAACCGTCAACCCTGTGCTCTCCCCTACCTTTATGACTACTATTGTTGGCGACGCAAAAAGAATGATTCTTGTCTCTGATAGTCAGACATCAGACGACGATTCCGATACCAAAGCATTTAACCTATCCAAGGTATTTAAAGTACCTCAAGGATGGTTAGCGGGTGCTGGAGATTTAATGAGTGTTCAAAAGGTGGTTGAATACTTTAAAGATGGCAAGAAGGGTAAACCACCAATTATTAAGATTGAGAATGATGCAGACTTTATGTTGCTTTGTTCAGATGGATTATTTATTTCAGGTAAAGATTTAGAGTTTTGGAAGCACGAAGACGTAGATGCAATTGGTAGCGGAACTGCTGCGGCATTAGCAGTCATGGCATTGGGACATAAAGCCGAAGAAGCAGTATGGGCTGCCTGTCAGAGTGATTTGTATTCTGGAGAACCTGTTAAGGTTTATAGCTTAGATAACGACAAACCTATTATTTGGACGAAAAATGGTACAAGCGACGGTAAGTGAAGAGCAGTTTATAGAACTATGGAATAAGCATCAATCAGCAACAAAATTAGCAGAAGAGTTGGGTATTAATGTTCGTAATGTTTTAGCAAGACGTGCAAGGATTGAAGGCAAACGAGGGATTACCCTACTAGCCACTTCTGCACAACGTGGTGTGAGAAAACACCAATATGTTTTACCTGAAGATAGAATCCGCACCAATCTGTTTATGGAAGATGGATTGATTGTTGTTGGTTCTGACTGTCACTATTGGCCTGGTTATATATCTACCGCCCATAGAGCATTTGTCAAGATTGTTAAAGACCTTAAACCACAAGCAGTAGTATTGAATGGCGACATTATGGATAACGCAACCATTAGTGCTCACCATAGAATTGGATATGCAGATAGCCCTACAGTCAAGGAGGAGTTAGATGAAGTTCAAGCACGTTTGGCAGAGATTGAATCTGTTTCAGGTAACGCTATTTTGCACCGCACTATTGGCAATCACGACCTGCGTTTTGACGGTAAGTTGTCTAATGTACTCCCTCAGTATGAGGGTGTTAAGGGCTTTGCTCTAGCAGACCACCTACCTAATTGGAAATATTCTTGGTCAATTATGGTCAATAACAACACAATGATTAAGCACCGTTGGCACAATGGTATCCATGCACAATATAACAACGTCCTGAAGGGCGGAGTGTCAATGGTTACTGGTCACCTGCATTCACTCAAAGTAACTCCTTGGACAGACTATACAGGCGACAAATATGGTGTAGACACAGGAACGATGGCTGCACTTGGAGGAGACAAGTGGGAGTACCTAGAAGACACAGCCGTCAACTGGCGTTCAGGATTTGCAGTATTGACTTTCCGTAATGGGCAACTAATGCCCCCTGAACTTGTACAAGTCATTGATGAAGACGAGGGGTTAGCATTCTTTCGTGGAGAGGTATTCAAAGTATGAAAATAGAACTGACAGAGATTTGTGAAAACCCTGATGGGTCAGCAGATTGCGAACTGAATATTGATGCCGATGGTATGAAACTCTTAATCCAAGAAGGGTTGATGGCAATACTATGGCAAGCTATCAATCAAGCCAAGGAGAAAGCCAATGAACAGAAATTGGGATAAATCATTTGACCTTGTCATCGTAAACGAGGGAGGATTCGTTAATAATCCAAAAGACCCAGGCGGGCCTACTAATTGGGGATGCACTCAAAAGGTATGGGAATCTTTCGTTGGACATCCTGTCACAGTAGATGATATGAAAGCCCTGACTAAAGAAGATGTAAAACCACTTTATAAAAGGAACTATTGGGATGCCGTACACGGAGATGCTCTTCCTTCGGGACTTGACTATTGCATTTTTGATTGTGCTATTAATAGTGGGGTGGGTCGTTCTGCTCGTTTCATACAGGAAATCGTGGGTGTTTTTGCTGATGGTGCAATCGGCAATAATACTGTTGCTGCTATAAATCAAATGAACGCAGTAACGATGATTAATGAGTTTTGTGACAAACGCCAAGCATTCCTAGAGTCATTGCCTACTTTTGCGACATTTGGGAAGGGTTGGACAAAAAGAGTTCAAGAAGTGCGTATTCGTTCTTTAGATATGGCTGCAGGGTGAGGGGACAGCCTCTCGACTCCCGATTCGTTGATGGCCTAGTTGGAAAGCCACAAAACAACTAGGTTAAGCATACCCTCTAGGTGGCTTGACTATCCGAGCCTATTTTAATCCCTGTAATCAAGCCAATAAAACCACCAACGATGGTTTGAAATGCAGGGCCTACTATTTCAAATAGTTTATTGTTATCTACCTGTGGGTCAAAGAATCCGAACATGAATACGGTGACCATAGCTAATACAGTTACACATAAAGTGAATGTGGCAATCAGAGTTACCCAAGATGCTAATTGTTCGTTATTCATTTGTTTAAGCTAATTTGTTGATTAACCCAATCCTGAAGTGTCATTAATTGTGTTGTTGTGATGGAGCATTCTTCGGCAACAGATAGAATGTTATGGGTTTCTCCATTAACTGTGATGGTGGCGTTGGGAACGCTGGACACTGCACCGCTACGGGAGTCGAGCATCCCAGTATAGAAAGTATGGATGCTAGTAAGACGAGCTTCATAAGTTTGTTTAATGTTTTCATTGATTAATTCCTGTTCTTTGATTTTGGCTTGGGTCTCTGCCTGTTGCTTTTCTCCTGCAATTTGGACTTCCTGTCTGAACTCCACAAAACGTAGATGCTCCACATAAAAGCCAGCACCAAACCCGCCAAGTACAAGAGCAATATAAATATAAGTTTGTCCACCGATACCACCTATTAATTTAAGTAAAAAGTTCATTGTGGCTCTGCGTCCTTTTTCATCATAACGCTTGCTCCACCTGCACCAGATACAATACCCAATGCCTCAGCAAGCTCTCTCAAGCTAACCTGTGCATTCATAACTTCATAACCAGCAATAGCAATCACGGCAATAAAACCTAATAACCAAGTTACCCTACCAATGTCTAGGGTCTCGTTATCTTTGCCGGTAAGAAGTTGTTTCAGTATTTCTTTCATTTGATATTGAGTTGTCCAGAACCTGCAAGATAAATTAATAGGGCAACTACACCCATACCAATAATTTTAATGGCTTTGGTAACAACACCTTCGCCTACGGTTTGGTAGAAATTGTTAATAACTTTTTCGGTTACTTTTTCAACGAGTTCTTCGAGTTCGTCATCGGTTAGATTGATAGCCATAATTAGGTCGCTTGGGTTTGTGCAGTTAGAATTCCATTGGTAAAGGTCATGCTTCCATTAGTGCCGGTTACGGTTAATTTTGCAGTAGTAATTGTGACAGATAATCCTGTAGGTTTGCCTGTTAAATCTGAATAAGCTCCTGTATGAGCAACTGTTGCTAATCCAGTAATTCCTGTATATGGAATATTTGTTAGACCTGCACCAGAGCCATTAAATTGACTTGTAGCAGATATAGTTGTGCCTGAAATAGTAGAGGGTGTGGTGTTACCAATCGGGGTATTGTTGATGGTAGAACCTGTAATTCCTACACCACCAATCGAACCCCCTGTAATTGCTACAGAGTTGGCATTCTCATAAGCCATTGTTCCCAAGGTACCAGTTTGCTGGTTAATAAATTGGAAAACGCTATAGAACCAATCACGGAACTGTCTAGACGATACGTCTTGGTTAGTAGGAGGTGGAGGTGCTAACTTTGCCATTATTCGTCATCTGACTCTTCATAACACCAGTTTTCGGCATATCCATACTTCTGTAGGGCAGGAATAGCCTCTTCCATGCCTTCACCAATATCATCTCGTACGTTAATACAGTCAGGAATCTCAATTTTCTTGACATTTTTGTAGGCACGCTCACAGGCTTGTTTAACGGTCTTTCCTACGCCGTTTGCCACGAGTACATAGTCACCTGCCGTCACTAGGCTTGGACGCTCTACAATGCCGTTCTCGTCGTTCTGAGGGGCATTCCCAACCATTACCTCACATAGGGCAAAATCTTTTGAAAGGTGGTCGGGTAAACCATAGATAGGAAATCCAGTATGGTCACGCCCAGTAGTTTTAGACCTAGGGTAATCCCCAATAGGGATAACGATACCAGTAGCAACATCGTAGCTAACTTTGAGAGAATCTTTGCCATTGATTAAGTCCACCATCCAATCGACAACAGAGCCTTTATGGACGGCTTGTTGAATGTTAAAGAAAGGCCACCCTTTACGCATAGTCCACTCTAGGGGGCGTGGCTCACCCTTTTCATCAATAATGAAGGCTAGGTCTACAAATCCTGTATGACCGATATAGCAAAGGTAGTCTTCAAAGCGTTTTAGGGTGTCATTAAACAGGTTAGATTCTGTGCAGTATTTCAAAACGGTACCCTGCTCCCCTGTATTACAGCCATAGTTGCCGGACATGAGCTTCTTGTGCTCAAAGCCTTCTGCAACGTTTTTGTTAAATCCGTTAGGCCCAATCCAAGCACCTACACCAAATTCAATGCCTGGCACAAACTCTTGGAGAATAAAGTCCCGTTGTTTACCGCTAGTCTTCCAACGCTGCAACATAAATACCATATCAGCAGGAGATTTGGAAACATAGGATAAAGCTTTGTCAGCGTCACCAGATGGTTTAGATACATACCGCTTAGGGTTAGCCTTAACAAAGTCTATGGCAGAGTTGTAGTCATGGAACTCAAAAGAAGGAACTACTGCTAGTCCACCCTTACGCATAATCTCTTGACCATAATCACGGTCTAGTTCCATCTTGGCACCCAATTGGTTTGTCCCGATGATTGGATAACCCTCTTCGTGGTATTTCTCCAATTTACGCATCTCAAATGCGTTGTCTGACAAAACAATTAAGTCCGCTTGTTTAATGTACAGTTCCCAATTTAAGACTTGGTCAATAATGCCCTTACCAATCTTAGAACGCTCTTGACCATGTGGGCGAATATATTGCTTAACGGTGTGTCCTTCTGCAATACAACGAACACCAAAGTCAACTAAAGCACCAGCAGGGTCAATTAAAAGAATAAACATTAGCTCATCTTCTTTTTAGGCAATTGTTTTTTAGATTTACCAGCCTTAGAAAGAGCAATAGCCACAGATTGTTTTTGTGGGTATCCCTCGCTCTTGAGCTTCTTAATATTAGAACCAACGGTCTTTTGTGAACTACCTTTTTTGAGTGGCATTATTTTTTCTTTCTTTGTGCTTCATAAGCACCATAAGTTGATTTAATAATTAAAGTTTTAGCACGGGATAAATCTTTTTGAGTCTGTGCATTATTTATAATGTCACTAATTTTTTGAAATTCTACTGGGTCTTTAATAAGTGCTGCACGAACACTATCGGCAATATCACCCCATAGTTTTTTAGCTTCAGACACTTTTCTACCAGATAAGTAACTTGCAAACTCCTGCTTAAACATTTTTGCACCGTCAGCATCTTTTGCATAGTTAAATATTTGTTTATTAATTTCAGTAGCATTGCCCTTTTCAAAATAAAATGGCAATTCATCCTTTGCTTGAGCAACACGTTCCTTTTCAAATACTTTGCGAGCATTTTCTTCTGCTCTAGTACCAGTAGTTTTTTCAAGATAATCATTGAATGTATTACGTACAGCATCCTTTTCTTTTTTGCTAAGAGCATTAAATTGAGGACTTTTTAATTTATTAATAATGACATCACCAGTTTCTGGCATACCCTGTTCATTTGTAAAAAATGATTTAAGCCTAGCCTCTTGTGCGGCTTTAGTGCCTTCAGGTAATTTGTTGATTAAGTTTTTGTACTGTTCCGATTCTAAAAACTTAGCACCGGTCGAATCATAGGCTTCTTTTGCTTTTTCATACATTCCTTTGCCAGTAGTGCCAGGTCCATGTTCTGCTTCAATTTCGGCTTTGGCAGCTTGACGAAAATCATTACCACCAACTCCAATAGTTTTAGCTTCTACTCCAAGTGCATTTTGTGCTTCACGCCCTGAAATGGTTGGTTCGCTCTTGGGAAAAACAGATGCTATTTTACGAACAGTGCCATATTTTGGAATTAAACTTAATGCAATATCTTCGGCTTTGTTAAATACTGAACTTGCCAATTTAGATTTAACTAAAAAATCTACAGTATTTTTAACTGGTGCTGGCATACCAGTAGCCAATCCAGCAAGAGTTTGTGTCCCAGTACCATACCCAAGGTCTTTAGCAACAGATTCAGCCAAACCAGATGCAGCACCCATTATTGCCCCACCTGTGGCGGTAGCTAAAGCACCTGGGCCAGTAAAACCACCAATAACACCGCCTATTGCTCCACCAGTAGCCGCACCTCTAGAAATGTTAGAACCATACTCTTTTAAATGAACTGAACCCATTTTAGACTTATCCCAACCAAATGGTTGCTGAGCCAAAGGTACATCTTTACGTTTAGAAGTGGGTGCCATTAATGCTGCACCACCTTCTGTTTCAACTGGTTTGGTCAAACCAATAACATCGGCATATTTTTGGGTGGGCTCTTGACCGCCAACCAAATCACTTGGAGGAGATACTAAATCTTTGGGAGGACTTCCAGCACTAATTAAATCAGAAGGTGGAGAAAACAAATCGGATGGGGGGTTTGCCATTTATTGTGATTTCCATTGTCCGTTTTCTTGCCACCACCACTTTTTTTGTGATGGGCTGTATTGAGCACTTGAAGGAACTCCCTGTGGTAATGATGGCACACCTTCATTAGTCTTTTCAGCTTTTGATTCGGTAGATGCAGTAGGTTTTCCGCTATATCTTGATTTTAAGAAATCTTCTATAGTCAAATCAGGATTAGAGTCCATTTGCTTTTTAAATTCAACCACATCTTTAACAGAATAAGGAATCATTTGGCGAGACTTTAACACATTAGCCTTGAATTCTTTGGCTTGCTCTGCATTCATAATTCCAGCATCTAAATAAGATTTTCCAGCATTTTCGTAGTCTTGACGCAATTTAGCCAATTTTTGAATTTGAACAATATGTGGCTCTCCAGACCTACCTTTGTAGATTGCCTCTGTCTTTTGAAATGCAGCATCAGTTGGTCGATAATCTGGCATTAAGAACTGCACCATTTCACGAGTAGCTGGCCCAAGAATTGAATCATACATTTGTGCATCGGTATCAGACATATTATTTGACAATGCTTTGGCAGGAGCGGCCAATAATCCTTTGTCTGGAAGATTTGAAAATGTTGTTCCTGTAACACTCTTTGAGCCGTTTTCATTAAGTGTAGACACATCATCCAAACTAGAAAGAATTAATTGTGAATCAGTGTTAACCCTACGTGCCACCTTTTTGTCATCCGTTGAAACTTTTCCTGTTGCTACACCATATTTTGGATTAGCAAGTGCATCATCAAACGTCGTTGGCACAACTTTTCCATCTACAACTTTTGTAACGGGTTGTTTTGGTAAGTTGTTTTGGTCTGCTGCGGTATTTTTGCGTTCTTTGTCAGCTAATGCTTGTGCTGCACGCTTAGATGCTGCTTCTGCACGGTCTTCTGCTTCTGTTTTTTGTCTCATTACAGGAGACATTTTGCTTAAGAATTTGTCTTTTAATTCAGGAGTCCAAACATCTGGTAACTGCTCAGGTTTTGGCACACCAGTACGCTCTATAGCATCTTTTAATCTTTGGTCATAATCTTGTTGACTTTTAGCACGATACAAAGCACTCATGAAATCATCTCTAGCATCAGTTTTTAATTTCTGAGCATTTTGTAAAGTTTCTTGAGATTTAGTTTGAAGCCTACGTGCCTCCTCTTTAGACTTTTCAGCTAATTCAGGTTTTCCAATAGCATTGTAATAATTAGCTTCTGTAAGTGCTTTTTGAGCTTGCATAGCTTCTGTTTGAGAAGTAATCAATGTTTGGTTAACCAATCCCGAAGCTGTTAAATCACCATCAGCAGTTGTCAACTTATATTGTGGGCCTACCATATTGCCAGCCATGGCACCTAACGGTTGTGCTTTACCGCCTACAGTGCCAGCACCCGTCATACCCGATAAAGGTTGAGGAGCCATATCTTGCTTGGCTTGCTGTAATGCTTGTTGTTGTAATTGGTATTGTTGGTATGCAGTATCTTCCTGCCTAAATGCTTGAGCAGGACTTGTTTGCAATACACTAGCTAATTCTGAAAGACTTGCCATATTACGACACCGAAGGAGAAGGGTTATTGTATTGTGCGTATAGGGTTGCTAATGGATTAATTACGTTTGCTGCACCACTAGCCAATCCTTGCAATCCTAATGCTTGTGCTCCTGCTTGTCCGAAATTGAGTCCTTGTTGAACTTGTGCCGCACCCGCAGGGGCTTGAGTAGCACCAGATAACTGAGAAAGTAATGCTTGTTGTTGCTGTAAACTAGAAGTAGCATACTGTTGACCAAACTGTTGAGCTTGCAACAATCCACCGCCTGATACTAAACTACCCTGTGCAGCTTGTTGAGCTTGTTGAGCTTGGAGACCTTGTTGAAGGTTAAATTGATAACCTGGAGTTGTAGTAATGGTACTAGGATTTGTTAGCAAGTTTTGTAGTTGTGCTGCGGCTTGTGGACGATATGCTGCGTATGGGTCTGCTACACCAGGTTTAGTTGCTCCAGCACCAGTAAGTAATGCACCTGCTTGACCTAACTGTCCGATACCACCAATAAGTTGAGCACCAGTCTTAGCATATCCAGCTAAATCGCCTAAAGTTGTACCTACGCCACCTTTAGCAACTACATTACCTGCTGCATCAAGGATATTACCACCTTGAATAGAACCCATAGTCCCGTCAGCCAGTTGGAATGGTACAGACTCAGCACCTGCTGCTGCGGTTTCTAATGCGGGGGTTGCTGCGGCTAATTGCTCTGCCGTTACTCCTGCTGCCGTCAAATCACCTGCAGATACACCTGCTGACAATAAATCAGCAACGGGGACTCCTGCGGAAACCAAATCTGCAGTGGTAGCACCTGCGGCTAAGGCATCACCAACACTAGCGGAACCTGCTGCAACGTCTGCTGCGGTAGCGACTCCTGCATCAACTGCTGCGGTTGCTGTGACATCTGCTGCGGCTACACCAGCATCTACTGCTGCTGCACCTCCGAATGCTTCTCCAACTGCGGCGACTGCTCCACCCATAATCTATCCTATCATCTTAGTAAACATACGCTCAGTCTCTTTATATCCTAAACGTTCAAATATTGGCCCTACGTCCTGATGTACTTTTACATTCATGGACAGCTTTTTAACTCCGTACTGCTTCATTATCTCTTCGGTCTTAATGAACAATTTTACACCTGTCAAGCCCTTACGATAATCTTTGGCAATGAAAAAAATGTCATCCATAGCCATAAATTGGTCTTTATAATGGATATGATGGTATAGCAATAATATGCAATATCCTACCAATTTCCCATCATCTCTAGCGGTTACTATCCTCATTTGACCTGATTTGAACATCTTTTCATATCTGTCGTAATCAGGGTTTAATTTAATAGTATCCTTATGTAGGGCTATTTCTTCCCAATGGTCTTCAAGTAATGGTTTAATTTCGTCAATAACTTGGTCGTAAGTTTCTTCTTTGTACTCAATCATGTATCCCCCGATTCGACATCCACTTCAAAGTATTCAAGCCTCAAGGGTACATTATCTTGATGTAAAAGGTCAAAAGAGCGTCTACGACCCTGCCCTAGTCTATGGACTTCGGATTTAGAGGTATTAAGGTTAACGTTCTGCCACGCAGAATATGTCTGATAGTCGTCTGAGGTATACCGGACTAAAGCATAGGAATCGACCTTATCTCCGACGATTTGGACGCTTCTCCAAAACTTACGTAAATTGGTGCCACCATCGACCAAAGGAGTCCTTGTAAACACGTTTATAGGGTTTCCATAGTCTTGGTAGGTGTTAGGGTCAAACTGATAAATAACGCCTGAATTGACGTGTTGTAGAAGGTCTAAAGTACCAAATTTGGCATAGAACTGTCCAAGGAAGTAAGTCTCTTGGTTATTCTCCATAGAAGACCAATATGTCCAACCATTTTGAGCAAAGTCATATACTAGGGTATACCCTAAGTCTCTCAAGGTTAGTACGTAAAGTGAATGGCCTGAAATCTTAATACTGGAGGCATAAGCATAGTCTGGATTACAACGATTCAGAATGCGTTCAATGTATTGGTTTGAAATGACTTGTGGAGTCTGACCAGCCATAGCCATTACTTGATAACCCTTTTGTCTAGCAGTAGACATCCAAATTAAAGTATTGTCCATCTGCACCAAAGAATCTTCGGCTGCAATACCAAACTGAATTACAGCGTTTTGGTAGGGTAAGAATGGGCTACCTGGCGAAGTTCCTGCATCATAGAAAAACTCCATGTGGTGGGAACCAAAAGTAACAATGTAGTTAATTGTTCGACCAATAGCTACAAGTGGGTCTGCATCGGATACGACTCCAATGTAGTTAATTGCTTGCCATGTAGTTGGGTCTTCTACGTTAGAGTTGTATAACAACCCTGCAGGAGTTCCAACAACATAGTACCCATCTACGAAAACAGCACCTGAAACAGTAGTCCCAGGATAAGAGGTAGTAAAGGTAAGAGTAGTACTTCCACTAGCTGTAGCATTTTGACTTAAAGTAAGAGCAGTTCCAAATACGGTTAAAACATAAGTGCCAAGAGGTATTCCTGTTCCTGTCACAATCTGACCAACTTGAATTGCACTGTTGGATGCAGATAATGTTACTACAGGGGTACCTGATACCGTAGTACCACTTTGCGTCGTAATTGTGCCTTGAAGGTCTAAAATGGTGCCTGAAGCTAAGAAATAGACATATCCGTGGTTCTCATTCTTAAAAAAGACTTGAGTGCCGTCTACAGAATAAATCCAATCGTATTCATCACTAGCATCTACCGTGCCCTTAGCAACGTTATTGTCATAAAAGGTTCCGTTAACAATGCTGAGTAAGTGTGTGCCTGCAGCAAAGACTCCTAGACCAGCACCTGTAGTAGGGGGAGTCTGATAAGTTAGTAGACCTGGGCGTTTAACAATTGCAGTTGATTCTTTTTTCTCAACTTCGATAATAGCGTTACCGACCTTGCTATCTTTGTTTAAGGTGCCGTCACGACTTCCAATGTTGTGACCACAGGGGACACGGCTGATTGCCATAATTAGCTGTAATATCTATTAGAAGGTTGGAATGCTGTACTAGCTTCCTCTTGACTCCAATCAGTCATTACTTCTTCTAGTTTAGCGGCACGTTGTGCTAGTTCAGCACGCACTTGTGCGGGAACTCCATATTCAAGACTGAGTTGGTCTGCCAATCCAAACTTAAGACAGTTAAACCACTCAGAAGGAAAGTCAGGAATATCGTTAGGATTAAGTACATCATCAACAGGCATTTGAACCTGAAGATGAATGGTGTAACCCGTAGCTGATGGGGTGTCGTAAACATATAACACGCCATTAGTTAACTGTGGGTCATAGTAGACTTGGTTAGGAATGCCTTGTGATGGCTTGTAACCCTGTTGCATATACTCTTGACGAGAGATGCACATTAAGGTGGTATCTTGGTTCTGTGGGTTACGAATAAACGCCATAACTACACGCAAAGGACGAGTACAGACTACATCACCGGTTGGGCCTAAAGTATAAGTATTCTGTCCAATTACCATCGGAACTTGTAGGTCTTCTACTTTCCATAATGGCATTCCCTTGGTTTGTAACTGTTTGATATACAGATTTAGGGCTTGAGAACAGTTGTTGTAGTCGTCGTCTGTAGGAGTATCGCCAGCACCAATAACGCCCAATACACGCAAGGCACCATTGATTACGGCATTACGAGATTGTGTGTATGAGGCAGTCATATTATCCTAAAAGTGCAGTTACTTCAGCTTGTGTTAGTCCTAATGCTGTTAGTTTAGCTAGTGCAGAAGCCTTTGCGTCTTTAGCATCTTGTTCGGCTTTTGCTTCGGCAGCTTGGAGTTCTACCATTTTAGCTTCTGCGGCAGATTTATCATAAATTACTTCTTGTTCATTAGCGTCATAAGCTACATCGCCGTGTAAAGTAACAATTAAAGGATTTAAAGCACGAATAGCATCAAATAAATAAATCATTGTGCAATCTCCAAAAGAACGATTGAAGCCAATGCTCCGTTTTGTTGAGAAGTAAATGTACCGCCACCTGATACTCGTTGAATTTGAGTTTTATAAGTTGTTGCAGATGTTGTAGCAGGAGAATCAACATAAGACAATGCAGAACCTACAGCGATTGCCGTGCTTCCAGAAATTAAATTAACATTAAATACTGCAATGTTAGAACCAGCCCTATTTAAAGCCACATTTCCATAACCGCTAGATGCAGAAATACTAATTTGATGATTTACCAAAACAAGAATTTTGCTTGTAGAAAATAAAGGAGTAATTGTAGCTGTTAAGCCTGTATCAACATAAGAACCACTAGTTGTATCTACTTGAGTTGAATATGTGGCCGAAACCACTTGCAACACTTTACTAGGTGCAGCTTGAGGATTAGTGCCGTTAGGAAATGTAGCCCCTGCTGTTCCATCAATTATAAATGTCATGATGCAGCCTCTGGAGTATTACCAGCTTCAAGCCATTTTAGGTATTCTTGATAATCTGTATTTGCAGGGTCGAATGGAATATAAGTATTGTCTAAAATACGCAAAACATAATTTTTAACAACGCTTCCATCTGTATATAAATATTGTTTGTACATTTTATAGTTCCGCAGAATAAGTTACTGTTACATTGCAATTGGCTGGAACAGTCCAATTATTTGCACTATTGTAAATTTGAATTCCTCTTGGCGTTCCGTTTGCTTCTGCATAAGTGCCAGCATTACCGCCTGACATAGAAAAAGAACCGCTACTTCCTGCTGGAGTTGCCCTCATTGTTACTGGAAAATAAAAAGCACCACCTAATCCTGATGTTGTTACTGTGATTCCAACAAAATCAGAAGTAAGTTTGTAAGCATATCGCTGACACAAAGCCAACTCTTGACCATACTGACGATACTCAAATCCAGTAGCACTACTTCCTACTTCTAGTTGAACACCAGTAATGTAGAAGGT
>Ga0364914_10270_pt1 | contig 20917 bp, 17 predicted proteins | sample ExccelJu500001D3_3_FD_206954 | JGI IMG/M metagenome (GOLD analysis project Ga0364914, IMG submission 206954) | Enriched cells from Trout Bog Lake Hypolimnion, Wisconsin, USA - BchlTB.June25.5000.01.D3 | ecosystem: Environmental > Aquatic > Freshwater > Lake > Hypolimnion/Profundal zone | place... | reverse complement strand
AAAATTTGTCTGCATTGATTATATCACTCAGCCGGGAGTTCCCATACCTTCCAATCTTCAGGGAATGGCTTTTGAAGAGAAAAAAGGTTCTTTTCTCGCTGGCGCTCTTGCCGGACTGGTTACCAGAACAAAAACAGTTGGCTTCATAGGGGGTATGGAGTCAGGCATCATCAAGAAATTTGAGACAGGATTTATTGATGGTGTGCACTTTGTTAATCCTGATGTCAAGGTTATTTCAGGTTATATCGGTATGACAGGCAGTGCGTTTGCCAATCCCGCCAAAGGCAAGGAGCTTGCTCTTGGACAGTATGGCAGGGGAGTGGATATTATCTATCAGGCAGCAGGAGCCAGTGGTCTTGGTGTTATCGAGGCAGCCAGGGAGAGCAGAAAGCTTGTTATCTGCACTGACCGTGATCAGGAATCTGCAGCTCCTGGATTTGTGTTGAGCAGTATGACCAAGGCTGTGGACAGGGCGGTACTTAAAACGGTTGAAACTGTTCTGGATGGAAGTTTCAAGGGTGGTTCTGTTTCCGTATATGGTCTTGGCGATCGCTATACCGACTATGTCTATAACAATAACAACGCTTCGTTGATTGGCTCAAAAAATCATGAACAGGTGGAGGCAATTCGCAAGAAAATAGTTACAGGGGAAATTGTTGTCAATGAGACCGCCGTTGGGCAATAAGAGTTGTTTAACCGATAAGGAACAACTGGTTACACCTCTTTCGGTGAGCGGAAAAATGAAGGGATTGTTAATTGATTGAGGTACAATACTGGTGAATAAAAAAATTTTGGTAACCGGAGCAACCGGGTTTATTGGTTCAAGTCTTGTAAGAAAACTTGCTGCAACTCCTGATGAAGTTTCAATTCTTGTCCGGAAAAGTTCTGATTTAACCTCTCTCTCAGATGTCCTTGACAAAGTCCGGCTTGTCTACGGGGATATTACCGACAGAGCCTCTCTTGATTCCGCACTGAAGGACATTGATCTTGTCTATCACTCTGCAGGTCTTACCTATATGGGTGATAAGAAAAATGAACTTCTCTATAAAATTAATGTTGAAGGTACCCGTAATATTCTTGACGCTTCTCTTGCTGCCGGGGTAAAAAGAGTCGTGCATGTCAGCTCTATTACAGCAGTAGGAATAGCCTTCGATAAAAAACCGCTCAGTGAGTCTTCCGAATGGAATTTTCATGCAATCAGCCTTGAATATGCAAGAACAAAGCATCTTTCCGAAATTGCGGTCGCCGAAGCAGTAAAAAAAGGACTCGATTGTGTGATTGTCAATCCAGCATTTGTCTTTGGGGCCGGAGACATTAACTTCAATGCAGGACGGATTATCAAGGATATCTACAACCGGCGCCTTCCGTTTTATCCGCTTGGAGGTGTCTGTGTGGTCGATGTTGAAATTGTTGCCGATACCATCATGACGGCCATGAAGATAGGCAAAACAGGGGAGCGCTACATTATCGGTGGTGAAAATGTATCCTACAAGCAGCTTGCCGATACCATTTCACGGATTACCGGGTCACCGAAAGTACATTTTCCCCTGCCCTTCTGGATGGCCAGGATATTGAGGTCAATGCTTGATCTTTACAAGAAAAAGAACCGCATATCGAAGCTCTTTAACCTCTCAATGTTCAGAGTTGCCTCTGAATTCCTCTATTACGATTCAGCTAAGGCATCCCGTGAATTGAACATGCGATTCGAATCCCATGAACACAGCATTCGAAATGCCTACGAGTGGTATCGTGTTCGTAATCTGCTGTAACCCCAGAGAGAGCTCACACGAGAGAGGTTATTTGGCCTATGGTTTTTGGCAGAAAATCATCATTCTTGGAGAATCATTTTCCATAAACGGGTCGCCCTGATAGTTGCCGACAATGCCAGTTACAGAAAATCCCTCATTCTGAAGTAGAGCAACAATTTCCTCCCTGCTGTAAAGCCGCACCGACTCACTGAAGGTGAGCTTTGGCCCGTCGGGAGGAGTAACTGTAATGGTTTTGGTAATTTTATCCTCACAAAAAGCACGTTCTTCAATCAGCGTGAGGTTTCCTGCATTTCGTCGGGTCTCCGCAACAAGATTTCCGGCAAGATGGACAGGATTGATAAGGTCAAGCACGTACCATCCCCCGCTTTTCAGTGCATCAAAAACTTTCCTGAGCACCACCCGGTCATCCTCTTTCATGTCGAAATAACCGAAACTTGTAAACAGCTGCACTACAAGATCAAAATGAGTGCTGGCAGGGATATCTCTCATGTCGCTGCAGGTAAGCTCCAGCTGCAGATTGCAGTTTAAAGCCTCTTTCCGTGCCTCTTCAAGCAGAAAGGGCGAAAGGTCGTTTCCTGTCACGCAGTAACCGAGCCGGGCAAACTCAAGGGCGTGGCGTCCAGCTCCGCAGGCAATATCAAGTACTTTGAGTGATGCAGGTTTTTTCAGTTCAAGGCCCGATACAGAGAGAACGGTGCGAATGCATTGCGAAGCCTCTTCCTGATCCCTGTGGCTGTAAACTTGGAGGTAGAGCGGATGGTTAAACCACGTTTCAAACCAGTGACCTGAATTGTCCGTTCCGGAACTATCGGTACTTTCTGCCATAATTCATAGGAGAGAAGTGGTGATAAAGAAAGGGGGAGATTCAGGGCATTGTGCAATGCCCTGAGGAAGTACCCTGCTTGATTACTTTGCGTAATCGCTGATTGCTTTGGAAAGAATCACCTGGTCATTCTCACCATTAGGGATCCTGACGTTTTTCTCAATGAATTTCCATGCATTGGTTTTCTCTGATTTAACAGAAAAAATAACCTTGGCGCACTTGAAATCACTGGTGCCTGATTTTTTGCCTTTATCGACGAATGATTGTTTCTTTGCCATGACTCGTGAAGTAGTTCTTTTGGTTAAGCCGCTCTTGTACTGTTGTTTTAAGTAAAATGAACTTGAAAGTAATAAAAATAAAACCGATAACCAAGCCTGAGAGAATGGTTAGTGTGATTGGCTTTTCTCCGGTTTCATGGAGGGTATGTACAGTATGTGGCCGCCGAAGTATTTTTGTGAGCCATGATTAGTGTATGGCTTGTAGCAATTGTATGTATGTGTATTGGCTTTTTCAGGGTAAAATATATGCGTTTACCTATGTAAGTGTATTTGTTTTCAGCGAGATAAGGAAGATTTCTTGCTGGATATAAATATTTTATTCGTAATTTTTTCATATGTTTCCTCTTAAAAGTTACAATCAGTCAATGCTCTTCAAGTTGCTTTTTTTTCTGTCTGTATACATCAGCACAAACATGCTCAACGATGCCTGCGCAGAGGATTATGGTCGTGTCGATAGAAAGAAGAACGAATCGGGCTCCCTTGAGGCAATCGCACTCAGGGACAGTTGGAAACTCGAACAGATTGATTCGGCAAGGGATGTCGGCTACCTGACCGATATAGAAAAGGATATCATACTGGCTCTTAACATGGTCAGGACAGAGCCCGGACGATATGCGGAGTTGTATATCAAGCCGATCATCAACTCTTTTAATGGTAAAAGTCGCAGGATCAATGGCAGAAACCTTATAACTGAAGAAGGCTCTCTCCCTGCAGAGGAATTATATGAATATCTGATTCATCATTCACCGGTATTAGCGTTTGTTGTTGCTCAAGAACTTTGTAACTCAGCCGATGAGCTTGCCCATGATCAATCAATGACGGGAGAAACCGGCCACATCAGTTCTCATGGAAAGGGCTTTTCTCTGCGGATAAAAAGTTATGGCCGATGGAAAAATGGTGTCTCCGAAATGATTGGCTATGGCGGGAAGACAGCCTTTGATATTGTCAACAATATGCTGATTGACGATGGCGTCAGCGATCGAGGCCATCGTTTTATCATTATGGATCCATTGTTTCATGTCGTTGGCGCCAGTGTAAGACCCCATAAGGTTTATGGTCTCACAACAGTTATTGATTATGCTGGTTCCTTCGCAAAAAACTTTGGAGCTCGAAATTGATATTTCCTTTATGGAAAATTCCTGTTGCTTTTCCTTTCAATGAGCGGTTAAGAAAGGGAGTGTTTGAGGATTTTGACTTCAGTGAGTCAGCAGTGACAGTCCACTCAGCTTCAGGATCAATGATCGAGAAATTAGCCTGTTCTCCAACACTGAAAAGAATCGGCTTCAGGTTCAGTATTTTTCTTGGATTGACCGAAAGCAGTTCAATGGCTCGGGAGATGGTGATCACCTTTTTTTCGACCAGTTCGGTTATGCAGAGGCCGAGGGAGGTTTCAAGTCCGATAATGCCGAATGCTGCCTGGTCGGAAGGGCACTCTTTTTCATGAGAGGCATGGGGAGCGTGGTCGGTAGCTATGGCATCAATAGTGCCGTCAGCAAGAGCTTCAAGCAGGGCTGCACGATTTTTAACGGAGGAGAGTGGCGGCTTCATGATATAGTTGCCTTTCTGGTCGGCATGAAAGAGATCTTCATCGCTGAGGGTAAAATGGTGCGGTGTTACTTCGCAGGTCACCTGAAGCCCGTCGCATTTTGCCTGACGGACAAGATCGAGTGCTGCTTTTGTACTGATGTGGGCAACATGGTAGCGCGGTCTTTTGAGGGGATCGTGAAGTTTGTGCTTTTCAAGATAGTGCATCAGAAGCAGATCCCTGCTGAGTGTTATTGCTTCGGATACCTCGGGGATCCCTTTCAGACCGAGTTTGGTTGAGTATAACCCTTCATTCATCACCCCACCCTCTGTCAGCGATTTTTCTTCACAGTGCTGAATAATGAGCAGATCAAAGTTTGAGGCATACTCAAAGGCTAAGCGCATGATCTGGCTGTTCTGAATGGCTGAACCGTCATCTGAAACAGCAGTGACTCCATAGGAGCGGAACTTTCCGTATGGAGCAAGATGTTCGCCTTTGCTTCCAACCGTCATGGCCCCTATCACTTCAAGATCTATGGGAAGCGTTGCCGCGTGATGGCGGATATAGGCCACTCCGAGGGGACTGTCAATAACAGGCTTTGTATTTGGCATCAGGGCAACACCGGTAAAGCCGCCGGCTGCTGCTGCGTTTGAACCGCTTTCAAGGGTCTCCTTGTACTCCTGTCCTGGCTCCCTGAAATGGCAGTGCATATCGAAGAGTCCCGGAGCAATTATTTGGCCTTGCAGATCAATAACCCAGTCATCGGGCGATGCTGCCACAGGTTCATTACCGAAAACAATAGCTTCTATAATCCCGTTACTGGCAACTTTTATTGATCCAATGCAGTCAAGTTGTTGAAGCGGATTGAGGATACGGGCATTTTGAAAAATATAGCTCATGGCTCTGGAATAATTTGAGAGTTAGATAACTCGTGCTTGCAGGTTGACAAGCCCGGAATACCCTTGTGTACTGTTTTCCGGTATGGAAAGCAACGCGTTCAGGGTGTCTCCGGAGTTAACTTTGCCGACACCTGACGGTGTTCCCGTAAAAACAAGATCACCGCGGCGCAATCCGTAAAGATACGATAAATAGTGAATAAGCATGGCCGGACTATGCAGCATTTCCGAAACCCTTCCCTCCTGTATCTGCTTGCCATTCAACTCAAGAGAGATGGTAAGATCCTGCAAAAAGAGAGAATGAGTGAAGGGAATAAAATCGGAAATCAGTGCGCTCTTTCTGAACCCCTTGCTTTTAAGCCATGGGTTTCCAGCTTTTTTTGCAGCCAACTGAACATCACGCAGCGTCATGTCGAGACCTGCTCCGAAGCCGGCAATGTAGTTCGGTGCCTCCTCAATGGAGCATCCATCGCACGATTTCCCTATAAGCAGAACTATTTCAGCCTCATAGTGCATGTTTGCCGAAAGGGGAGTACCTTGAAATTCCGGCATAGCAATCACCCCTTCAGTTTCAAGAGCAGTGGGGGGTTTCATGAAAATGATTGGTTCACCGTCATCTTCTACGGGTGTACCTGCTATGGCACCTTCAAGCTTCTCCATCTCCCGCGCATGTTCCCTGTAGTTTTTTCCGACACAATAAATGGCTCCGGGAGCAATAGTTCTGCGATCAAGAAGGGTTTCCATGTTGTTAACAATGTTTACCGTTTTTTTGGCAGTTAGAGTGACTGGCCTGGTTGGCATAATAAAAACAATACGCTCTTCATGCAAGGTAGAGTTCACAATGCATGTCCGAAAAATGATAGTGCCTGGAGAGATAATAAGCGCTTCACAGAAAACGATTTCGTAAGATAATATACAAGACACATTTGTACGGGCGACCCTTGTGGTCGCCCTCAGTGGTCAAGCAAATACTGAATTATGTTAGAAAAGCTTACAGAGTAACTTATTTCAGAGCGCTTATCAGCTATAACAACGCAATGGATTTGTATATTTAAAAACATGTGATCTCAGTAGTTAACTGAATACTCTCAAGCTCGGGATTTTGAAATACAGAAGCTGGTAATGAATAAGGATAGATACAGCATGGCGTTTACAACGGGCGGTCTTTTTCACCGAGATTCGGTGAAGCTTGCAGAATTGTATCTGGATCTTAAGGAGTGGGACAGTGTTCGAGATAAGGTTTTTTTCAAAAACCTTTTACAGTCAAGAACCCTCAATTCGTTAACACGTGTATCCCGTGAAATTATCTCAAGATTGAAAACACTCGAAGCCGATGAGTTGGATCTACTGATTTCCGGATCTACGCAGGAGCAGAAATATCTGCTCTGGCTCGCCGTTTGCCGTCGTTACCGCTTTATTGCTGATTTTGCGAAAGAGGTTATTCGTGAACGGTATATCAGCTTGAAGTCTGATCTTCATTACGAAGAGTTTGATTACTTTTTTAACAAAAAATTAGAGTGGCATCCCGAGCTTGAAGAAATAAAGCCAACCACCAGAAATAAGCTGCGTCAGGTTTTGTTCAGAATATTGAGGGAAGCCGAGCTTTTAGCAACAGATCATACCATCAATGGCTCCATGTTGAGTAAGCGGTTTCTTGATGCCATACCTCAAAAGCGACGTCAAGATGTCTTGGTTTTTCCTGCTTTTGAATCTGGTATAACCAGGGTCGCAACATGAGCAGAGAGATCAAAAAAAAGCCTGAAGAGCGTTTGCAGCATTTATTCAGCGTGATTTCAGGGAGGCGTTTTTTAGAAAAAACAGCATTGAATGGCGAGATCCCATTTTATGTCTGCGCTTACCCTCCCGAGGAGTCAGTTGAAATGGAGCGGGTTCAACGTCAGCTTATCAATCGCCTTGAGCATAGTGGCGTGAGAGTTCTGGACATTAACCTCTACGACCTTTCAATTGAAATCCTCAAAAAGCGTGGTATCTGGGAGCAAATCCTTGAAATGGAAACCTCTGTATCCAAGGAGCAGCTCAAAGAGTTACTTCAAGGAGTCTTGGATCCTGAAGCACATCTTGTCCCAGCCATTGCAAACAAGTTTTCTGACAGCGAGTTTGATGTGCTTTTTCTTTCAGGGGTTGGAGCGGTCTTTCCTTACATCCGTTCCCATAATGTTTTGAACAACCTGCAAAGCACGGCAAAAGAAAAACCAACAGTCATGTTTTTTCCTGGCACATACGAGCATTGCCAGGAATCGGGTGCTTCACTTGATTTATTCGGAAGGTTGCATGACGACAAGTACTACAGGGCATTCGACATTTTTCACTGCGAAGCATAAACGAAAATAACGGCATGATACTCAAGACTATTTTCAAAAAGCCGGTTGACCGCCCTATTGAAGGGGTTATCAAAGCTGATGATGAAGCAAGTCTTCGGCTGGAAGTTGAAGAGTATGTTCTGACAAATGAGGTCGAAAAACGATTGGAAGCATTTCTTGATGCCTACAACAACTATGAAGGAGCTAATGGAGTCTGGATCTCCGGTTTCTTTGGTTCAGGAAAATCACACCTGCTGAAGATACTCGCAATACTTCTTGAAGACCGGGAAATTGATGGTGTTCGTTCACTTGATCTCTTTCTGCCTAAATGTATCGATAACGAGATTCTTCGAGCAGATCTCAAGCGCGCTGTAAGCATACCCTCCAAGAGTATTCTTTTCAATATCGACCAGAAAGCTGACGTTATCAGCAAATCGCAGTTCGATGCTCTTCTCGCGGTATTTGTCAAGGTTTTTGACGAGATGTGCGGTTACTATGGAAAGCAGGGTCACATTGCCCAGTTTGAACGGGATCTTGATAGCCGGGGACTCTACAACAAGTTCACAGCAGCCTACCATTCTCAGGCCGGAAAGGAGTGGCAAAAAGGTCGTGAGCAGGCACTGCTTGAATCGCAGAATATCGCCAAAGCGTATGCCGAGGCTACCGGAGAAAGTGACTCCGCAGCGATCGGGATTCTTGATAAATACAGAAGCCAGTACAGAGTCTCGATAGAGGATTTTGCCGACCAGGTCAATACCTATATCAATAAGCAATCAAAAGAGTTCCGTCTGAACTTTTTTGTTGATGAGGTAGGTCAGTATATCGCCGAAAATGTGAAGCTGATGACCAACCTTCAAACCATTGCAGAGAGTCTCGCCACCAAGAGTCGGGGCCGTGCATGGATTATTGTTACCTCCCAGAACGACATGAGTACAGTTCTCGGCGAAATGAACCGCCAGCAGAGCAATGACTTTTCGAAAATCATGGGCCGCTTTGCCACAAAAATGCCGTTGACCAGCACCAATGTAGCAATTGTCATTCAAAAGAGGCTGTTAGCCAAAACGGAAGATAGTGCGGAACTTGTGTCTGATCTCTATCACAGGGAGTCAAATAACTTCGGAACACTTTTCAGTTTCACCGATGGATCCCGCGATTACAAGAACTTTAAGGACAGAGAGGAGTTCATTCAGAGCTATCCCTTTGTTCCCTATCAATTTGAACTGTTTCAGTCAGCTATAGAGAATCTCTCACGGCACAATGCCTTTGAAGGGAAGCATAGCTCTGTCGGCGAGCGCTCAATGCTCGGCGTGTTCCAACAAGTGGCCATGCAGATCAGTGGTTATGAAATTGGTCAACTGGCATCATTTGACCTGATGTTTGAAGGAATTCAAACGGCATTAAAGGCCCAGACGCAGAAAGCCGTACTTGCAGCCGAGCGGCAATTGGGCAATGACTTCGCAATTAAAGTGTTGAAAGCTCTCTTCCTTGTTAAATACGTCAAAGAGTTCAAGCCCTCTCACAGAAATCTCTGTGTTTTGATGCTTGATGCGTTCAATCAGGATCTGCCTGAGTTGCGTAAGAAGGTTGAAGAGGCTCTGAATTACCTTGAACAGCAGATATACATCAAGCGCAATGGTGAACTGTATGAATACCTCACCGATGAGGAAAAGGATATCGAAAAGGAGATCAAAAACACTGAGGTTGACGCAACCGAAGTCGCGGCTGAGCTGGAGAAAATTGTTTTCGATCTTGTCATCAAAACGAGGAAAATCCGCTTCGACAATAACGGTCAGGATTACCCCTATTCCCGAAAGCTTGATGACCGCCTGCACGGTCGTGAATACGAGCTTGCTATTCACGTCGTAACTCCGTTCCACGAAAATGCTGAAAATGAAACCATACTTCGCATGCAGAGTATGGGACGTGACGAGCTGCTGGTACTCATGCCTCCTGACGCTCGGCTCATGCGCGATATCATTTTATATAAACAGACCGAAAAGTATATTCGCCAGAATAGCACGACAGCCCAGCAAGAGGCCGTTAACCACATCCTGACCAACAAAGGTGATCAGAATCGGGATCGATACCGGGCATTGCAGTTGCGAGTACAAACCCTTCTTGGTCGAGCAAAACTTTTTGTTGGCGGCAGTGAAATTGAGATAGGTGGCGAAGAGGCTCAGAGTAGAATCATTCAGGGTTTTCATCAGCTTGTTATACAGGCTTATCCCAACCTTCGCATGCTTCGCGGAATTGCCTATACCGAAAACGATATTGCGACCTGTCTCAAGCAGACTCAAGAGGGATTGTTCAAAACTGATGTTGCCTCACTGGCGGAATCCGAGCAGGAGGTGCTGGCTTTCATCCAGAGCAATAACCGGAGTGGCGTTCGAACAACGCTGAAGCTGCTGCTGGAAAAATTTGAGCACAAACCCAATGGCTGGTACTATGCCGCTATCCTATGTACCCTTGCCAAATTGTGTGCCCGAGGTAAGGTGGAGGTTCGTTCCGACAGCAATACCCTTGAAGACGATGAACTCGAGCGTGCTTTGCGCAATACCCATGGCCATGGCAATGTGATTCTGGTGCCTCAAGCCGATTTTACCGCATCGCAGGTTCGCAGCCTTAAAGAATTTTATGAAGAGTTTTTCGACTCAACTCCACTCGCCAGTGAAGCAAGGGCTCTTGGAAAGGAAACAGGTGAAGCTTTACAGAAATCAAGAGATGAACTGGCTCCTTTGGCCGCACAGGCATCCCTCTACCCATTTCTTGCTGCGTTGCATCCGGTTCTTGAAAAGCTGAAGGCAGAGAGTGGAAAACCATACACATGGTACCTTACTGACTTTTTGAAAGAGTCGGACGTTCTGCTTGACCTCAAGGAAACGGTTATCGACCCGATACGCAAGTTTATGAGCGGGTCGCAAAAAAGCATTTTCGACAGTGCCAGTAAAATGGTTCAGACTCAGGAGCCCAATTTTTCATACATCTATGGAGATGAATCCGTGAAACTTAAGGATGCGTTGCTTGATTCGGAATGCTACAAGGGTAATCGCATGCAGCAGATTAAAACCCTTGTAGCTACCATAGAGGAAAAAATAAATACGGAAATCGAAAGAGAAATTTCCCATGCCATAGATACATCAATGCAACATCAGGAGCGCCTTTGCAGCATGGCCGAATATTCTGCACTCTCCCCAAAACAGCAGGAAGAGATCATTCAGCCATTCAGTAAATTCGCACAATCCGTGCGAGATCAAAAGCTTATCGCCGTTATTCACGACATGCAGCGGCGATTTGAGGAAACGGAGTACCAGGCGCTGTTATCCCAATTGACTGTCCTGTCGCAGCCAAAACAGCAAGAGGCGACTCCAGCAAAGAGAGATGAGACGTCAAAGCAAGCGCCAACCTCATATCCTGCTGTAGCTGAACCAAAAGTAGAGTACGTTCCAGGTCGTTCAATCAAAATACCTTTCAATAAAGCGTGGCTGGCTGATGAATCGGATGTGGATCGGTATCTGGAATCCATGCGTGAGGCTTTGCTGACAGAGATCAGAAATGGGAAAAGAATCCAAATATAGGTATTGCCAATGAGCGAGACAGATCAAGAACTTAGTAAGCTGATCAGCCAGGGGGAAACTCTGACAGTGGAATTCAAGAGCGATCTGAAAATTCTGCCGGATCGCGATTTGTTGGCTGCAGTGGTTTCACTGGCTAATACCGATGGCGGTTTACTGCTGCTCGGCGTTGAGGACGATGGACAGATCACTGGTTTACATGCAAATCATCTCAATGTTTCTGGGATTCCTTCTCTGGTTGCAAACAAGACAAATCCTGCGATCTCCATAAGAGTGGAGCGTTTTGAGTTGCATGGCAAATCAATAGCTCGGATCAGTGTGCCGAAGTCGAGGCAACTGGTCTCAACCTCTGAGGGTCTTCTGGTCCGTCGTCGTCTCAAGCTCGACGGAACACCGGAGGCTGTTCCTTTCTATCCTCATGAGTTTCTACAACGCCAGTCCTCTCTGGGATTGGTCGATCCCTCTGCCATGTTGATGGAACAGATTTCGGTTGAGCAATTGGACCCACTTCAACGTCTTCGTCTTCGAAATGCCATCAAAAAATACGGGGGCGAACAATCCCTGTTTTCGCTGGCGGACGAAGAGCTGGATGGTGCCCTGGGGTTGGTCATGGACCATCAAGGGAAAAAATGCCCCACGGTTGCAGGCGTGCTTATTTTGGGAAGTGAAACTCTATTGCGCCGATACTTGCCTGCTTATGAAGTTGCATTTCAGGTACTGCGAGGCACCGATGTTCGTGTTAACGAGTTTTACCGAAAGCCCCTGCTGGAGGCTTTTGAGGAGGTTGAATTGCAGTTCAAGCCGTGGATTGTTGAAGAGGAAATTCAAGTAGGATTGTTTCGTGTACCAGTTCCGAACTATGATCGCAGGGCCTTCCGTGAAGCCTTTGTGAATGCGTTGGTTCACCGTGATTTCAGTACACTTGGGGCGGTTCACATCAAACTCGACGATGATGGTTTGAGCATCAGCAGCCCTGGCGGATTTATCGAGGGCGTGAATCTCAATAATCTGCTCGTGGCGCCTCCGCGCTCGCGTAATCCGTTATTGGCCGACATTATCAAGCGGATCGGTCTTGCTGAACGAACCGGTCGAGGCATTGACCGCATTTACGAAGGTATGTTACGCTATGGTCGCCCGGCACCAGATTATTTTCTCTCCAATGCCTACACCGTCAGTCTTTTTCTTTCAAATGCTTCCGCCGATCTCGATTTTCTCAAGATGGTCGTGGAACAGGAGGATAAGCTTGGAACCATGCCGATCGATTCATTGATCATCCTTTCTCGTCTTCGAGAAGAACGTCGTTTGACAACGACTGATCTTGCTCCATCAGTGCAAAAGCCGGAAGCCAATGTGCGGGCTACACTGGAAAAACTGGTCGAAACCGGGTTTCTTGAGCCACACGGAACCGGTCGAGGTAGATCCTACATCCTGAGTGCACGGATGTACCAGAAGGCAGGCCAGCGTGCAGAATATATCCGTCAGGCAGGGTTTGATTCCATCCAGCAGGAGCAGATGGTGCTCAATTATATTGGCAAGCATGGCAGTATAAAAAGGGCCGAAGCAGTCGAACTCTGTCGTCTTAGCCCGGATCAAGCGTATAAGCTGTTGTTAAGACTAAAACAACGTGGTGAAATCGAACAAATAGGGGAAAGAAAGGGGGCTTTCTATGAGCGAAAGCGTTAATTTATGCGTCAGGCGCAAATATATACGCCCGTTTATGCGTCAGGCGCATATAACCAATTGAACCTATAACATAGCAAGGATTTGGAAAGATTTTTATGGAAACCGCAAAACTTAAAAAATTTGCTCAATTTGCCTGTTTAAGTCTGATTGATCAAGTCTCTTCCGAACTAAACCTTGTGCTGGTCGAGAGCAATACTGCCTGGCGTGAAGATGTAAAAGCGATAGCTGAGCTTGAAAAGTAGATGGTCACGGCAGAGAACAGGTAATCGAGTGTATTGCCGATTTTATCGAGTTAAGATGCCTCATTTTTGTTGTTACCACATTACTCGAGGCACAAGTCGAGGCACAAGTCGAGGCACAAGTTGGTGAGCATGTCTGTCTGCGCCGGAGTCGTCGGTAGAAATTGCCGAAGCGTTGGGGTATAAACAATTGAGCATCAAAAGCAAGGATAAGAGGAGCCGGGAATGAACTCAAATGAACATGAATTAAAAGAAGTAAACAGAGTAACGGGTAATACTGGGCGATTTTCCGATGCTACTGTGATGATTCAATTTGGCAACAGGCCGTTGCCAAATTTGTAAGCTGTTCTGCTCAATTGCGCCTAATTGCAATCTTGCGGTAGAGTTGGCAATTAACAGGTAGCGATGCAAGGTGGAACCCCTCGTAAAGTCAAGATATGGGAGGTTATCATTTGACTCAGTTTCCACCGCAGGCCTCGGGTTTGAATTTTTATGAAGAATAAATACGATCATACTATAAAATTGATGGAAACATCTAAACTTAAAAAATTCGCACAGTTTGCCCGTCGTAGTCTGATTGAGCAAGTTTCTTCCAAACTCAACCTGGTGTTGACGGAAGGAAGTGCTGCCCGGCGTGAAGAGGCAAAAGCGATAGCTGAGCTTGAAAAGCAGATTCGTGAGCATGGCAGAGAACAGGTAATCGAGCGGATAGCATACATCTGGTTCAACCGCTTCTGTGCATTGCGTTTTATGGATGTCAACCGTTACACTCGCATTGGTATCATATCGCCAGCCGAAGGACAGTTCCAGCCTGAAATTCTGGCTGAGGCCAAGATGGGGCATATCGATGAAGAGATGGTGGCGGAGAAAACCCGCGAACAGATATTCGCTTTACTCGGCGGTTCATCTCCAAGCCGTGATCCACAGTCCGAGGCTTACCGTTTATTAGTGGTTGCCTCGTGCAACGACTTCAACAAGTCGATGCCATACCTGTTTGAAAAAATTGCTGATTACACAGAGCTGTTGATGCCCGATGACCTTCTTTCGGGCAACTCCATTCTTGCCTATACTCGCGAAGCAATGACACCGGACGTCTGCCAGGATGTTGAGGTTATTGGCTGGCTCTACCAGTTCTATATATCTGAGAAAAAGGACAAGGTATTTGATGATTTAAAGAAGAACAAGAAGATTACTCCTGAGAACATTCCTGCAGCTACTCAGCTTTTTACACCGCACTGGATTGTCCGCTACCTGGTAGAGAACTCACTGGGTCGTCTCTGGATGCTCAACCGCCCGAATTCGAAGCTGGTTGAGCAGATGGAGTACTACATCAAACCCGAGCAGGTAGAGAGTGACTTTTTGCATATCGGCAAGCCGGAGGATATCAAAATGTGTGACCCGGCCTGTGGTTCGGGCCATATTCTCACCTATACCTTTGATCTGCTTTACGCCATCTATGAAGAAGAGGGGTACGACCCGTCTGAAATACCGGAAAAGATACTGACGCACAACCTCTACGGCATCGAAATTGACGAACGGGCAGGGGAGCTTGCTGCATTTGCGTTGACCATGAAGGCCCGTGCCAGGCAGCGTCGGTTTTTCAATAAAGGCGTCAAGCCGAATATCTGCGTGCTCGAGAATGTCCACTTCAATGAGAGCGAGATCAAAGACTATATTGATTTCATCGGGCGAGACCTGTTCACCGCACCACTGCATGTCACTCTTACTCAATTTGAAGAGGCCGACAAGCTTGGTTCTCTGATTCGACCTGCAGTGTCAGATGTTGCGGCTATACTGAAGATACTGGAGGCGAAAAACGTTTCAGGACAAATGTTCTTGAGTACAACCCATCAAAAGGTGTTGCAAGCTCTGCAGCAGGTCGATTACCTCAGTCAGAAATACCATGTAGTTGTTGCCAATCCACCGTATATGGGTGGAAAGGGAATGAATCCAAGCCTTGCCGCATGGGTAAAAGATAACTACCCTGACAGCAAGTCAGACCTCTTCGCTATGTTTATTGAGCGAAATCTTGATTTGGCTCTAAAGCATGGGGCTGTAGCGATGATCACCATGCAGAGCTGGATGTTTCTGTCAAGCTTTGAGAAACTACGGGCGAAACTGCTTGACCATGCGACTATTCTCTCGATGGCTCACTTGGGTGCCCGTGGCTTTGACAGTATTGGAGGTGAAGTGGTTTCGACGACGGCGTTTGTTCTGGACAGCGGCTATATTCCCGACTATAAAGGTGCGTTTGTTCGCCTTGTTGATGGTAAAAGTGAAGCTGAAAAAGATCGTATGTTGAAGGAGGCCATACAATGAGCGATTTCGTGAATAACCTCCTTGCCCAACCAGAAGGGAAAACACTGGAGTTCAAACGGGATAGCTCTTCGACAAAACCGTTCTTGAAAACTCTTGTAGCGTTTGCCAATTCGGCTGGTGGGCGGTTAATCTTTGGAGTAACTGACCAGAGGCAGATTATCGGCGTACAGTCGCCTCTCGACGAGGAGGAACGGCTTTGCAGCTTGATAGCTGATTCCATTGCTCCCCGTCTGGTTCCCAATGTCGAGATGGTTACTGTTGAAGGAAAGACGCTGCTGATGGTTGAGGTTTTTCTTAGCGGCACGCGCCCCCATTATCTCAAAGCTGAAGGTCTGGAGGCCGGTGTCTATGTACGCCTTGGTTCCACCAACCGTCAAGCCGATGCCCAGTTGATTGCTGAATTGCAGCGAGGTGTGGCGGGGATTAGTTTTGATGCCTTACCCATGCCTGACCTGGCTATGGAAGCGCTTGACCTGCCCGCCATTCGGTCTGACTTTGCTGATAGAACCCCGGATGAACGGATGCTGCAAAGCCTCAAGATTTTGGTACGCGATCAGGATCGACTGGTTCCCAGCAAGGGCGGCATACTGCTTTACGGTCATGATCGGCGCTTCTATTTTGATGATGCATGGATTCAATGTGGCCGTTTTATCGGCAACGACAAGAGCGACATCTTCGACCATATTGATATTCACGACCCGCTGCCCAAGGCGGTGGAGAGCATCATGCTGTTTCTCAAGAAACACGCCATGCGGGGTGCCGATTTTTCTGAGATTCGGCGCAAGGATCGCTGGAGTATTCCAATCAACATTCTACGTGAAGTTGTTATTAATGCGCTGGTTCATGCCGATTACTCCCACCGTGGCACCCCAATTCGCATCGCTTTTTACGATAACCGCATTGAGGTTGAGAGCCCCGGGCTTCTTCTACCAGGCCTCACTGTTGAGGAGATGAAAACAGGTATTTCACAAATCCGCAATCCGGTCATCGCCAGGGTGTTCCGTGAGCTGGATCTGATTGAACAGTGGGGGAGCGGCATCCCCGGCATCTTCCGCGAAGCCAGAGCCAGCAATCTGCCTGAGCCGACCATAGAAGAGCTTGCTGGGCGAGTACGTTTCACTGTGCCTCTTTCGGAAATTTTGCCACTCTCCCGCGAACAGTCGCGGAAATCCGAATCGACCCATCTTGGACAGGTTAATGAGCAAGTCGAGGCACAAGTCGAGGCACAAGTCGATATGCTAATTCTTTCAGCATGTCTGGCAGCTCCGCAGTCGTCGGCAGAAATTGCAGCAGCATTGGGGCATAAACAATTGAGTGGCAACCTGCGCAAAGCACTTCCTCGACTAAGGGAATCAGATTTGCTTGAATACACCATTCCGGATAAGCCAAACAGCCGTTTGCAGAAGTACCGGTTGAGCGGAAAAGGCAGGGCTTTGCTAACTTCGGTATGCAAGGGTAAGGGGAACCAAGCATGAAGGTGAGAATGGATGCAAATGTGAAAAATTGCGAATAAGACTTGTTTAAAGCAGAGCCTAAGGAAATAATCATGAGTAACGAAGAGCATATTCTTTCTACTAAAAAGTCCAAACGCTTTTTCTTCAGTGCCTCTGCCGCCGATTTCAAGAAAATTCCGGGTAGTCCTATTGCTTATTGGGTGAGTGATATTTTGAGGAATGCTTTTTTGTCAAGTCGGTTAGGTGATATATCAGTGGCAAAGCAAGGCTTGGCGACGGGAGATAATGAACAGTTTTTGCGTTTCTGGTATGAAGTAGAAGCTTCTAATTTAAATTTTACAAACGAAAATATTCACGTTTCTGAAGTCTCTACTCTTACATGGGTACCTTATAGTAAAGGTGGTGCATATCGAAAATGGTATGGCAATAATGACTACATAGTGGAATGGATAGATGGAGGAAAAAAAATTAGGGCATTTAAGGATGAGAATGGAAATGAACGATCAAGGTTTAGGGCTTCAAGTTACTATTTTAAGCCTGCCATAACTTGGAGTTTGACGTCTTCAGGTTCATTTGGATGTAGGCATAGACCAAAAGGTTTTGTCTTCGATATTAATGGAATGTCCTTGTTTCCATTTAAAGTCAATGATACATCAAAGATACTTTCTTTACTCAATTCAAAAGTTGCCAATGCAATTCTGAAAATACTGAACCCGACAATGGCATTTCAGATAGGAGATATTTCTTCTGTACCCGGCCTATTCCCAGATATCGTTAAATTGTCGGCAGTGGGTACAATTAATCAATTTCCTCAAGTAAAACTTGCTCAAATAGACTGGGACTCCTTCGAAACCTCATGGGACTTCACCAGTCTTCCATTGATGCACCACGGATCCCGCCAACCAACTATTAAGGCTACTTACCAAGAGCTGCGAGCACATTGGTATAAAATGACAACGGAGATGCAGCGTCTTGAAGAGGAGAACAACCGCATTTTTATCGATGCATACGGATTGCAGGATGAACTGACGCCCGAAGTGCCGCTGAATGAAATCACCTTAACCTGCAACCCGCACTATCGTTACAGCAATAGCAAAAACGCGGATGAGCTTGAAGTGCTGCTGTTGGCTGACACTATGAAGGAGTTTGTCTCCTATGCTGTTGGTTGCATGTTTGGTCGTTACTCGCTCGATAAACCTGGATTGATCCTTGCCAATCAAGGCGAAACTATCGAGGACTACTGGAAAAATATCAGGGCCTACCAAAACCTGCCAACTGCCAACTGCCCACTGCCAACTGATTCCATCTTCCCTCCTGATGCTGACAACGTCATCCCCATCCTCGATGGAGACTGGTTCACTGACGATGTCTCCGAGCGGTTCCGCAAGTTCCTGCGCATCACCTTTGGCGAGGAGCATTATGAGGAGAACCTGAAGTTTATTGAGGGTGCGCTTGGTAAGGATATTCGTAAGTATTTCCTGAAAGATTTTTATAACGATCATGTGCGTCGATATAAGAAGCGCCCTATCTACTGGCTTTTCAGCAGTACCAAGGGAAGTTTTAATGCGCTCATCTACATGCACCGTTACCGTTCGGATACGGTGAGCGTTGTACTCAACTACCTGCGCGAGTTTCGCATAAAGCTGACCACCCAGAAGAACCATCTCGAAGCGGTAAGTATCAGCGCCAGCGCTTCACCGGGGGAGAAAACCAAGGCACTGAAAGAGATCGAGAGTCTCAGAAAAATGATCGAAGAGCTCGACAATTATGAACGAGAAATCCTTTACCCGCTTGCCACTGAACAGCTTGAAATAGACCTCGATGACGGCGTAAAAGTGAACTATCAAAAATTCGGCCCGGCTCTCAGGAAGATTCCCGGCCTTGATACAAAAGAGGAGTGAACCATGCATGTTGACAAACTGGTAATGACCTGTTTTCGTGGAGCTAAGTTGCTGCCGCTGGATTTACATAGTCGATTAAATGTATTTTTTGGAGTGAATGGCTCAGGAAAGACGAGCATTTTGGATGCAACAGCTATAATGCTTTCATGGCTTGTTAATCGTATCAAGTATGAAAGTTCTTCAGGTCGCCCTATTCAGGAGCCAGATATTTTTAATGGGGAATCGTCAGCTAACCTTGATATCTCTTTTAATTTCAAAGGCCACCCTTTACGCTGGACTTTGGCAAAAACTCGTAAAGGGTATAGCAAGAGGGATGTTGCTTCGATTCTGATTTCGACAACTTATATAGCAAGACAAATACAGTCAAAGATTTCGGAAAGCAATGGCTTGACAAATCTGCCACTGTTTGCCTATTATCCTGTTAATCGGGCAGTTCTCGATATTCCTCTTCGCATAAAAGAACGGCACAGTTTTGATCTTCTTTCAGCTTATAGTGATTCGTTAACGGGTGGTGCCAATTTTCGGGCTTTTTTTGAGTGGTTCAGGGAGCGCGAAGATCTTGAAAACGAAAACAGAAAATATGCTGAACAACTTATAAAGCCAGAAGGATTCCAGTTTCCTGATTTGCAACTTGAAGCTGTTCGAGCAGCTTTACTGTTCTTCATGCCTGAGTTTACCAACCTCACGGTTCGTCGTAATCCGCTTCGCATGGAGGTCGAGAAAAATGGCAAGACCTTAAAGGTTAACCAGCTTTCAGATGGCGAAAAGTGCCTGATGGCTTTGGTTGGAGATCTTGCACGACGAATGGCAATCGCCAACCCTTTGCGAGCAAATCCTCTGGAAGGAGAAGGAGTTATACTGATTGATGAAATTGACCTGCACCTTCATCCAAAGTGGCAAAGGATGATTATACCAAAGCTTCTTGAGGTGTTTCCGAATGCTCAGTTTATCATCTCTACTCATTCTCCGCATGTTATTACTCAAGTGCAGCCGGAGAGTCTGTTCCTTCTCAAGCAAACCGATTCAGGCATAGTTGCTGAACAACCCATTGAGTCTTATGGAAAGAGTGTAGAGAGGATTCTCGAGGACTTGATGGGACTTGAGACGACCCGACCAGATGAAGTCAGTGTAAAACTTCATGATATTTATTCTTCCATTGATCAAAACCACATAGAAGAAGCTCGTCGGTCAATTGCCGTAATGAAAGAGGAAATTGGCGAAGATCCTGAACTGATGAAAGCTGAAATTCTCATCAGGCGTAAGGAGATTATCGGTAAATGAAGTACATCGTCAAACAGAATGAACCAGAGGATTTTACCAAGTGGAAAGCTCTCAAGAATGAAGAGTGGACGCCCACTTATGACAAGCTGAGTGGAGTTGTTAAAATCGCTGTTAAACAGACACTGATGACTGAACAAGGTTATATTTGTTGTTATTGTGAACGCAGATTAACTGATAACGATTCTCATATCGAGCATTTCAGGCCTCAGGAGAATAAATCAACAGACCCGCTGGATTTTAAGAACATGCTTTGTTCTTGTCAGCAGAGATTGAAAAAAGGAGATCCACGCCATTGTGGCAATCGTAAAGATGACTGGTTTGATGAGCAACTGTTGGTATCTCCATTTGATTCAGGAAGTGAGAAGAGGTTTACTTTTACCGGAGACGGATACATCAGTTCTGCTCAATCGGCTGATAGAGCTGCAACCGAAACAGTATTAAGGCTTGGTCTTGATATTCCAAAACTCAGAAGCTTGAGAAAGAGTGCGATTGAACCCTTTTTGGATGAATCTTTGAGTCAGGATGAAGCGACTCGTTTTGTTTCGGGATATCTTCAACTGGATAGTCGCGGTATGTACGGAGAGTTCTGGACAACTATCCGCTATCTTTTTGGAGACTGACTCGTTGAAAGTGAACTATAAAAAATTCGGCCCGGCTCTCAGGAAGATTCCCGGCCTGGATGCAAAAGAGGAGTGATCAATGGCAATAATGAATTTCAATACGACCAATTCTACTTTCCGCCAGTTGCTCGGTAACGGCTTGAGCTACCATGTTCCTCCTTTTCAACGTGACTATTCTTGGACGGAAGACGAGTGGGATGATTTTTGGCAAGACATTCACGGCTTGTTCGAAGAGG
>Ga0364914_10269_pt1 | contig 20970 bp, 17 predicted proteins | sample ExccelJu500001D3_3_FD_206954 | JGI IMG/M metagenome (GOLD analysis project Ga0364914, IMG submission 206954) | Enriched cells from Trout Bog Lake Hypolimnion, Wisconsin, USA - BchlTB.June25.5000.01.D3 | ecosystem: Environmental > Aquatic > Freshwater > Lake > Hypolimnion/Profundal zone | place... | reverse complement strand
AACCCGCGCCGCGCGTTCGGATTGTAAAGCCGGCCATGCTCTCCGTATTCAACGACATTGTCTATGCGCGGACGCCGCAGCGTCCCTTGCGGCTTGATCTGCGCGTGCCGCAAGCCGAACCTTGCCGGCCGCTCGTGCTTTACATCCCGATGGGCGGGATGAGCGAATGCGTCAAGGAACACGCGCCGTGGTGGCTGACCGAACACGGGTTCGCCATGGCGTCCATCGAAGCGCGGGTGAGCAGCGAGGCGATTGCCCCGGCGGCAATCCACGATTGCAAGGCGGCAGTGCGCTGGCTCCGCGCCCATGCGAAACAATACCGGTATGCGCCCAACGCCATCGGCGTTTGGGGACATTCCGCCGGTGGCAATCTCGCCGCGTTGCTCGGCACGTCGGGTGATGTTCCGAAACTGGAAGGCACCGGCCCATACGCCCGAGTGTCGAGCCGGGTCCAAGCCGTGTGCGATGAATGCGGTGCGCCGCACGACTTTTCCTGGTTTGCGCGGCCCGCTATCAAGTCACGGTTCCCCGGGGTTTCTGGAAATGTGCACCGTTACTTCGGCGCGCCAATCGAAAAGCGGATGAAACTTGCCCGCTTGGTCAGTGCCCAGACATATATTTCGAAAAATTGCCCGCCGATGCTGTTGCTGCATGGTGGAGCCGACACAGTGGTGCCGGCGGAAGAGACAGCCAATTTTCACCAAGCGCTAAAAGCGGCCGGTGTGGACGCGACCTTGCAAATCCTGCCCGGCGTCGGCCACGGCTGGGACGCCGCCCTGACCCGCAACGACATCGTGGCATTTTTCAAACGCACGCTACGCTGATCCGGAAAGTTGTTGACTGCGGGGGCGGATATTTCTATCCTGCACCCGTTCTGGAGCGATACTGATGCTGTCAATGGAAATGCCGAAGAATCTGAAAGAATCTCGCACGGTGCCGGAAGTTGGCACGGCGGCTGCGACAGACAGACAGACAGACTCCCCGCCTTCTAAAGCAAATTTTCCCGACTGGCATTCTGGCCGGTCCGTTTTTGGGGTCCCGATGATGACTGCGGGCACACAATCCGGCCCGCGGCGTGGTCGTTGCCAGTGTGGCAATCGCCTCCACGTCCGTCGCCGGGATCATTGCCAGTCTCCGGGTGACCTCCACGGCCGTCGCCGGGTTCACCGGCAGACTCCCGATGACCTCGCCGGCCGTCACCGGCAGCATTGCCAGTCTCCGAATGACCTCCACGGCCGACGCCGGGACGATTGCCAGTCTCGGGATGGCCAAAACGACCGTCACCGGGACGATTGCCACACTGGCAATGACCTCAACGGCTGCCGTTTTCACGATTCCGAGTCAATTAACCGCCGAAATATTAACCACTTACGCGATTGGAGGCGTTTTAGCCTTGAGAGTCATGCGCTGGGGCGACGGGACCAAATGGGGCGACCCGAATGCTCGCTGGGGCAGTCCCAGTTATGTGTTGGAACCGGGCGATCCGGGCTATGTCCCGCCGCCGGTTCCACCCAACCCACCAATCAAAAAGAAAGGACGCAAGAACGTGGCCTCGAACCCAACCCCTGACCGAATTGATGAATTGATCGCTTCCGGCGAAGACCTTTACGACGGACTTCAGCAAGACGCGGTCAATCTCAATATCAAGAAGAACGATCCGGTGACCGTGCGCGGCAAGTTGGACGCGTTGATCGCCACCAACAACGCCCTTAAAGCCGCGCAAGGCGCGGAGCCGGCTGCCTACCAACTTTTGCGGACGGCGGACAGCAACGCCAAAGGCTTCATTGCCGCCTCGATCAAAGTGATCTCGTTGTCGCTCGGCAACGCGTGGAGCGATGCGTGGGTTGCGACCGGGTTGCCGGATAAAACCGTAGGCATGCCAGGCACGCAGGACAAACGGTTCGCCGCGCTTGGCGGACTCGCGGCCTATTTCACCGCGAACCCGACGATGGAAGTGACCACGCCGAAACTGACCGTGACCGCCGCGCTGGCGGAGACGCGGTATCAGGCGTTCTCCGACGCCCGGCAAGCGGTGGCGAATGCGTTGTCCAACAGCGCCGCGAAGATGATGCCGCGCGACAATGCAGTGGCGGCATTTAAGGCGTGTTACCGGTCGGCGGTGGATGAAATCGGCGAGTGCATTTCCGATGACGATCCGCGCTGGTACGATTTCGGCCTGAACCGGCCCGCCGACGGCGCGCAACCCGGCCTCCCGATGCACGTCGTGGCGAGTGCGATTGGCAGCGGCCGCGTTCTGGTGCAACTGGCCGGTGCCCGCCGCGCCAACTCGTTTAATTATTACCGGCAAATCACCGGCACCGACCCGAAGCCGGTGAAAGTGCAGAACACCCAAGGCACGCAATTGGTGATCGACAACCTCCCAGCCGGCGCAACAGTGCAAATCACCGTCACCGCCGTCAACGACGCCGGCGAAGGCCAACCCAGCGCCCCCATCAGCGTCGTCGTCACGTAATAAATATGCACGCTTGCTCATGCAGGATATTTCCCACAACGAACCCAAAATCCACGAAAGGATCGAGACCATGAAAGCATTCCTGATCATTACAGCGTTGGCGACGCTGACCGCATTTTGCCAAGCGGATAATGCACCCGCGCCACAATCAACTGTTAAAGCGCCGGACTTGCCGGCTCCGCCACCGGCGATGTCTTCAGGCGAGGCACCAAGCGCATTAAGCTATGGCGCGGCCACGCAAGTTAAGAAGGGGGTCACAACACAAATGGAGATTATGGAGCGGTTTGGTGGGCCGGATGTGATGACCACTGGCAAGGACGGTGAAGAGGTCTGGATGTATGACAAGTCAACCAGCACCGTTTCGAGCAGTTCCGCGCATAGCGGATCGCAGGCCGAGAAAAGCGAAGTGGCAACGATGGCCGGCTTTTTGGGGATTCCGTTTATTGCCGGTGTCGCCGGCGGGAAAACGACCGCCAAAGGTGAAGCCGCGCAAGTGAGTCAAGACGCAGGAACCGTCACTCGCTCCGGTAAGACCATCACCTTTATCATCAAGTTTAACGCAGATAAGACCGTGAAAGAAACCGCCATTCGGCAAGCCAAATACTAAGCAATCCAAACAACAAAAAGGAACTATGAAAAAAGCCAATGCAATCGTGAATAAAGCCATTTGTATACTCTTTGCTGCTGTCGCAACATTGGGCCTCACTGGGTGCGAAGTGTATGAAATCGTCCACACTGTACAGTTGCAATCTGACCAGAAGTTGATTCAACAACGTCAGAAAATCACTCAAGGGTTTAATAAATCTCCTGACACGGATGCGTGGCATGAGCAACGCCAACAGCTTGCAAAGACTATGGGCGACCGGATATTCGATAAGGATTTCGGACGTGTTTTTGACTCATTGGTAGTGACGCTTGGCAATTTGGAACTCACGGTCAAGAGCATGGAGCGGACATCAGGCTTTATTTCAGCCAGTGGTATCACATTGCCGCCGACTGAATCTAGTCAGATGTATCGTGAGGCGGTCAATGAATGGTGCAAGCAGAATGGATATGATCCGAGTGTGCTCGACAAGCAATTCAAGACCTCAGAAATGCGAAATGTCGGCGAAATTATTGATGCAGGTGGAATGAAAGGGAAATACGAAAAAATGCAACATGGCCTTACATTCCAGTTGATTAAAATGACTGACACGCAAACCAAGGTTAAGCTGCGATTCTCTGATGTGTATTATCCCGCCGAAGTCGAAGCTTATTACAAGTTGGTCTGGTCGGGAGTTGATAAACAAATCTTCGTTGACCAGAATATCGAAGGCGGCGTCGAGAAGCGGAATTAACACCGGTCACGCTAAGGAACACATGTCAGATAAAAATATTAACAGCAAAACGACGCTTCAAGGTGAGGACGTTATTGTCAAAGCTGTGCAGTTCTTTTCGACTGCGAAATTCCGAGCCACGAGTCAATCTGGGCGGGTTGTTACATTTCAGGGGATGCCGCCGATTCCGTGGTTCATGTTGCTGCTGACGGTACTTGGATTCCTGTTCTGCGTGATTCCGGGTATTATCATGTATGTCCTAGTCATTCGGAAATTGCGACGCTTCCAAAATTTGGTCGTGTCGACCGGTCCGATTACTGGTGGTACAGAAGTGACGATAACCTATCCCGACTGGGCAAACGACCTAGTGCAAGCGTTTTTACGAACCCTTCCACCGGCACCAGTCCCCGCTAACTAAAGAACAAGCTCGCCCCTCTCCCCGCCCGTCGGGGAGAGGGTGCGAAGCAAAACGACGCTCAAAAGCGTTCGAGGATTGAACAATGGACTTCAAAAAACTGGGAACATTCATTCGGATTCTTGGCCTAGTGATCTTGGGGTGCGGCGCATTTCAGTGGATTTCAAACCAACCGAAAAACTTCAAGCCGTCCACAGTGCAGCGAGAGGGACTGGGCGGTCTTTTAGGCTCAATAGATGAGTCGCTCAAGGGCATGGATGTTCAATGCGAAAATGAAAAGCGTTCGGTGACACGTGATCAGGCAGGTAAAGCTATAATTGCCGGTGGCATTGTACTGTTCGTGGGGTATGCAGTCTCCAATTCCGCAAAGAAAACTCCCAACGCTTGATAGACGCGAGCGCAACAATAACTAGCCGCCGGTTTAGTAATCACGAAAGGAACGCCATCATGTTTTGCCAAAAATGTGGGACACAGACTCCGGATGCCATAACAGCTTGTCTGTGTTGCAGAGTATTAACCGCGGTACATAAACCAGTCGCAATCACCGCTGATATTAAACTCAAACGTTTGCTCTCTTTGTTTTGCTTGATATTGGCGTTGGGTGGTCAAACAACCAATGCTCAGCAACCAGCTCCGGCTAATCATGGGGTGGTAAAGCTGTCAACTGAGGAATTTCAAACACTTGACGCATGGGAATTGGATGCGGTGACGATGGATCTAATTAGTCCAACCGGGGGTTCGGTTGTGTTCTCTTCGACTTCCGATAAACTTGCTTATATCAAAGGCAACGCCCCGGAAATTGTCATATTGTCCCTGCCAGAACTAAAACAAGAAAAGGTATTCAGTTTGGGTGGCCAAAACCGTTTGGCCTGGTCACCGGATAACAGTCGTATTATTAGCGTTGATGAAGCAGGAAAGGCAACGATTTTGGAAATTGCATCCGGGAAACAGATACAACTTCCCGATGTTGTCTTTTATCAAACCGAATATGCCATATATTGGCTAACTGATAACAAGATTTCTACTACACAACGTACATTAGACTTAAATACCTTAAAATTTGATTACTCTATTGACAATATTTATGCGGCACTGATTTCGTCAACCCATCCGAAAGTCTATCTTGGTTATGGTCCCGACATCCGAATGACAAGCGAGTTGTATATAATCAGCAGAACGCGAAATTATAAAACGCTTGTTACAAAGGAGGCCCCGTTTGGCTTGGAATTTAGCTGGTCTCATAATTCAAGATATGTTGCGATTCAACGTCATGTCAGCCCGAATAATGGGTTATTTTTGTGTACTATCGGGAAAAGAGAACATCCCGGAATTGATTTCACATTGGGGTCTTTTCGCGGAATAGACGATCCAGTGACAATATTTGCGACCGCTTTATCAAAGGGCAAGCAAATCACTGGGGCTATTTTCAGCCCGAAAGTTAACCCGCTCAATGATCAAGTGGTTGGCGCAATTGGCAACTGTAAGGCGGAGGGTGTCATATCTGCCAGAGGCAGCCAATTGATTTTTTCCATCACCACTGAAAGAGCGCCTGTGAATAAAGGTGACATAGTTAATAATTTCAAGTGGTCAGCACCTGGAATGGCAGGAGATTTTGAACAAGAGAAAAGCGGAAATTCGCTAGGGATTTGGGCTGTTTTGGGGGAACAAACAGATTCCCCATATAAAAGTGCAGCGAGCAGTAATACAGATTGGAATAGTCTATCGTTTGACGAGGTGAAAAGACGGGCCGAAGCCAATGATACGGCGGCTCAGATCGCTTTGGGCGTTCGTTATGCCAATGGGCTTGGCACAACAAAAGATGATGCGGAGGCAGTAAAGTGGTTTCGCATGGTTGCTGACCAAGGGGATGCAGTTGCGCAAAGTAATCTTGGCGTGATGTACGCGATTGGTCGCGGTATTCCAAAAGATGATGCGGAAGCAGTAAAATGGTATCGCAAAGCGGCGGAACAAGGGAATGCAATCGCACAAGGTAATCTTGGATGGATGTATGCGAATGGTTGTGGAATTGCTAAAGATTGTTCCGAGGCGGTAAATTGGCTAACCAAGAGTGCCGACCAAGGTGATGCAAGCGGACAAAACACTCTCGGGTCGATGTACGAGTCAGGTTGCGGTGTTGCGAAAGACGTATCCATAGCGATGATTTATTATCACAAGGCTGCTGAGCAAGGACTTGCGCAGGCAAAGGCAAATTTGGCAAGATTAGAGAGTGCCGACTCAGCCCCAGTCAAAAATACTGAGGTCACGACTCCTGCAAAACCTACAGTAAACCGCAATATAGATTGGAATACTCTTCCGGTGGAAGAGGTGAGAAGGCGAGCCGAAGCCAATGATCCAGCAGCACAGTGTCAACTGGGCTATCTCTATGATACTGGGCGGGGTGTTCCCAAAGACGAAGTAGAAGCGGCAAAATGGTATCGCAAGGCGGCTGAACAGGGATATGCCGTCGCACAAAATAATTTTGGTCTAGCGTGCCAGAATGGGCGGGGAGTTGCTAAAGACGATACGGAGGCAGTGAAGTGGTTCCGCAAAGCTGCCGAACAAGGAAATGCGCGAGCGCAATTTGCTCTCGGTTGGGCCTATAAGAACGGACGCGGGGTTAACAAAGACGATACGGAGGCAGTGAAGTGGTATCGAAGAGCTGCAGAACAAGGTTTTGCTTCAGCGCAGTTAAATTTAGGGGCTTGCTACGGTACTGGGCAAGGTGTGGCAAAAGACGAAGCAGAAGCTGTAAACTGGTATCGCAAGGCTGCAGAACAAGGGATTGCAGCAGCGCAAAGCGCCTTAGGTTTCCGTTATAAAAGTGGTTCGGGTGTGCCGAAGGACGAGGTGGAGTCGGCGAATTGGTTTCGCAAGGCCGCTGAAGGATACCGCAAGGCTGCCGAGCAAGGGAACGCGCAGGCACAGGTTGATCTTGGCTCAATGTATTCTAGTGGTCGTGGAGTTGTAAAAGATAAGTCTGAGGCGGAAAAATGGTATCGTATGGCGGTGAACCAAGGGAATACGACAGCTTTTTACAGCCTTGCAGATTTATTAACAGAGCAAGGAAATAACTTACAGGAAGCGCAAGCCCTTGCCGAAAGAGCAATACAACTTCAGCCAACTGCTTACGGACAGAGCACTCTGGCTTGGGTGATGTATAAGCAAGGGAAATATTCCGAGGCATTGGATCATCATTTAAAGGCCATTGAATTGAATATTACGCCTAGCCCTTTGCTTCAGGATCGTCTCGGTGACATTTACAAGGCGCTTGGCAGGATTGACGAGGCGCGGACTGCCTGGCAGAAATCCCTGAGTCTAAAAGCAAGTGATGACGTTCAGAAAAAGTTGAGCGCCCTCGATTCCCACTGATTGCAGACAACCATGAGAGCATCCCGTAACTGATATGATGAAAAGAATGTCATGAAGTGTATTGCGCAATCAATCATTGCCGGTCTTGTATTCTGCGGTTCACTGCAAGCTCAATCGACGACAGATGAAGGGTGGCATTGGTCGTATGGAACACCGCCCTCAGCGGTGTGTTCGAATACCTCAGATGGTCACACCTACGGTTATGTGAATGGAACGTCACCATACTTGATGGTGTATACAAATACCACGGATGGCCACATCTATCGCTGGGTTAATCCTCCACAGACTGCGCCGGCACCTGCGCCGAATGTTACCTACGGCTTTGTAAATTCCAAACCGGCTGTGCCGGCTAAGCCAATGCAAAACTTCACCCGAAATGTTCAGAATACTGCTCCAAATGTTGCAATAAAGAATCCTGTAATGGTGAACAATAATTCTCGCCCATCTGCGCCAATATCGCCCCAGCAATCTTCCACGCCGACTAAACAAGCCTTTGCATCAAGCGGGCAATCCTCCACACCAAAGACTAACTTCGGCCCGGCGCACGGGCCTGCTCCCACCTTATCTACGCAAACTACTCCATCAGATGGTAGCTGGGCGTTTGTGAATGGAACGCCATCCGCCGGCGGCGTAGTCAAATACCAAGATGGTGCCACCTACGGTTATTCGTATGCGCCACAGCAGGCTGCACCGGCAACTGCACCGAATGTTAGCTACGGTTTTGTAAATACCAAACCGGCTGCGCCGGCACCTACACCGAATGTTACATACGGCTTTGTAAATGCCAAACCGGCTGCGCCGGCACCTACGCCGAATGTTACATACGGCTTTGTAAATGCCCAACCGGTTGCATCTGCTAAGCCAACGCAAAACTTCACCGCAAATGTCCAGAACTCTGCTCCAAATGTTGCAGTTAAGAATCCTGTAATGGTGAACAATAGTTCTGGCGTATCATCGCCAACAACTACCAAGCAATCTTCCACTTCGACCAAACAGGCATCGACACCAACCTACAACGTCAACTACGGGTCAGTACCCACAACAGCCGATTCAACAAAGGGAATTGTTTTAGATAGTGCTGTCTCCACTGTGGGTGACATGGTAGGTGCTGTTTCTAAGTATTACGCAGCAGGCGGTACAAAAGGAGTTCCAGTCGAGTTCTCGCCAATTACTCAAGAGACGATACAACCTGCGCTGCCTAGTCTAGCCTTTGCCGCCACTGTAACGAAAAATGTTTTGCCTTTTGCCTCAGCCGCCTACAGTGGTGTCAGAGAATACCAAAAAGTGAGCAATACTAATCTCAGTGGGGAAGAAAAAGCTGCGCACATCATTTTTTCGTCGAGTTTAAGTTTGGCTGCCAGTGCCGTGTCTGTCGTCAATCCATATCTTGGTGCAGCGGTGGCGTTGAATTATAGTGCCAGCGAAGACTACCTATACAATAAGATAGTCGAACAACCGGGCAATTTTTTGGGTAGTGAACTCTATAACTGGGCTCCCGGTCTTTTTAAGTAAACGCGAGCGCCACACACTATCATTTGGTTTACCGGCTAATACCATTTTTCTACCTGTCGCGAATCAAAAATTGCTATTCGTCTAATATCCGCCGGACAATATAGGGAAAGGAGTCACGATGCCGCTTCATTCCCACTGAACCCCTACACGGCGAAGTTTTGAACGCTGGCGCGCTGCTTCACGCTATTTGTTGCGCGATAACACGACGGAAGCCGCAATTACCAGTCATTGCCAGTCAACCTGTGATGTTAGCGGTGGTGAAACTCCAGCGCGGCCTTGCAAGTTCATCTAAAGGATGTAGAATATTGCTGCAATGAAATTGTCTATTACCATTGACCGGGATGAAGACGGGGTGTGGGTGGTGGAATGTCCCGCGATCCCCGGTTGCGTGAGTCAGGGCAAGACCAAGGCGGCGGCGTTGGCAAACATTAAAGAGGCTATTGCGCTTTGTCTGGAAGTGCGCGCGGAACGCGGCTTGCCGCTCACGGTGGAAACCCGCCAAGTGGAAGTTGCCGTCTGATGTCGCACCTGCCGGTATTGAGCGGGCGGAAAGTGGTGCGGGTCTTCGCGAAGCTGGGCTGGGAAGTTGTCCGCCAACGCGGCAGCCACATCATCCTCGTTAAAGAGAGTTCCATCGCGACGCTATCAGTTCCTGACCACCGGGAGGTGGCGCGCGGGACGTTGCGGAGTCTAATCCGCGATGCTGGACTGACCGTGGAAGAGTTCACGGCTCAAATCTGATTGCTGTTGCCGCAGAATCATCACGGTAGTCATCAGCCGGTTCGATCCGCCGGAAACCGTGAAATGGTTGCCGGCACAGACCGTTACTTAAACGCCGCGTTGGCGCGCTGCTTCACGCTATTTGTTGCGCGATAACGCGACGGAAACCGGCAGCGCGCAGTTGTCTGGCGTTCGGCAATTCCCCTAAGCGCTTGTTTTCAGGCGGTCTGGCGATAGGTTTGTGTTGTCTGGCACAGGCCTTGCATTGTAAAGTGATGCCATGAAAACCTTTTTCTTTCTGAGTGCGAGTGTTGTGCTGCTTTTGGCCGTTGCGGCGGGGGCGGCGGAGCGTGATCCGGCGAACTATGTCGGCGTGAAGACGTGCGGCATTTGTCACAAGAAGGAAGAGAGTGGCAATCAATTCGCCAAGTGGCAGGCCAGTCCCCACGCCAAGACGTTTGAAGTGCTCGGGACGCAGGCGGCCAAGGAGACCGCCAAGAAACTCGGCATTGATGATCCGCAGACCAGCGGCAAGTGTTTGAAGTGCCATTCCACCGCCTACAATTTCACCGAGACGGTTGCGACGGAGAAGATTAAACCCGAGGACGGCGTGGTCTGCGAGTCCTGCCACGGGCCGGGCAAGAAGTTCATGCTCAAGAGCGTGATGGAAGACCGCGATAAAGCCGTTGCCGCGGGCCTGATTTATCCGGCATCGCAATCCTGCACGCTCTGTCACAACGAGCAAAGCCCCAACTTTAAGGGGTTTGACGAGAAGACCTACTTCGAGAAAATCGCGCATCCCGATCCGAAGGTGAAGAAGTAGTCCACCAGAGGAATAACCGTATCGCCATGACACAACGCGCCACGCTGGTGGTGTCTCAACAGCGCAGTCTGGTGCTGGCGGCGGTTGTGGCGTGCGCGTTCGTGCGGTCAGCGGTGGCACTGGATAATTCTGACTGTTTCGCTTGTCATTCCGACAAGGAGTTGACGAAGACCAACGCCGCCGGCAAGGCGGTGTCGCTGTTCGTGGATGAAGCGAAGTTTGCGGAGTCCATCCATAGCAAGAATCTCTGCACCAGTTGCCACTCCGACATCACCGATCTGCCGCATGCGGAGACACACCAGCCGGTGAGTTGCAGCCAGTGTCACCGGGTCGAGACGGAAGTGTATCTGAAAAGCGACCACGGCCAGGCGGTTCACAAAGGCGTGACGGAAGCGGCGTCATGTCAGGATTGCCACGGCAAGGCGCACGAACTGCTCAATTATCGCAACCCGGCCTCGCCGGTTTACCGGGCCAACCAGCCGGACACCTGCGGGCATTGTCACAGCCAGACGAAGGAGATGGAGAAGTTTCATCTCCGGCAACACAGTCCGATCGTCAGCTACAGCAGCAGCGTTCACGGCATCGCGTTGCTCCAGAAAAAAGAAATGAACGCCGCGGTTTGCACGGATTGCCACGGCTCGCATAATCTGCACAAGTCCACCAACCCAACCTCGAAACTGTACTGGCAAAACGTGCCGAACACCTGCGGCAAATGCCACGAAAACGTCGAGCACACCTACATGCGCAGTGTCCATGGCGCTGCCGTGAAATCCGGCGTCCGCGATGCGCCCGTCTGCACGGATTGCCACGGCGAACATACGATTCAGGCTGTGAAGCTGGCGACATCGCGCGTGGCGCCAGCCAACATCCCGGAAACCTGCGGCCAATGCCACGCCGCGCAACGGATCATCACGCAATACCGGCTGCCGCCGAACGTGTTCGCGACTTATGTGCAAAGCTTCCACGGTCTCGCGCTGCAAGGCGGAAACCTCACCGCCGCCAATTGCGCCTCGTGCCATGGGATCCACGACATCCTGCCGGCCAGCGATGCGCTCTCAACGATCAATCCGAAAAATCTGCCGCAGACTTGCGGTAAGTGTCATCCCGGCATCGGCACTCGCATGAGCGCGGAGTTCTTCAAAATCCACGCCCCACCCGGTGCGGCGGAAGGTAAACCTTGGCTGGTGAACTTCATTACGCGGGTGTACATCGCGCTCATCATTGCCACCATTGGCGGCATGGCGGTGCATAACCTCCTCGACTTCTCGAAGAAACTCCGCGCCCACCTCCGGGCCGCCCGGGCCGGTGCCGAGCCGGTGCGGTTCTCTGTCTGGATGCGCGCCCAGCATCTCCTGTTGATGTTCCTCTTCATCGTTCTGGCTTATACCGGGTTTGTTCACAAATTCCCTGACGCGTGGTGGAGTACGCCGTTCCATCTGTTGGCAAACGGCAGTGATGTCCGTGGCCTCATTCATCGCATTGCCGGGTGGCTGTTTGCCCTTTTCTTTGTCGTGCACGTCGGGATGTTGATCGGCACGCGGCGCGGCCGCACCCATCTCCGCGCCTTGTGGATGTACTGGCACGACGCGACCGATGCGCTCGCGATGCTTGCTTTCAATACTGGTTTGCGCGCCACGCCCCCGCCGCACCGGCAATGGAATTACGTCGAGAAGTCCGAGTACTGGGCGTTGTTGTGGGGCTCGGTGGTGATGATCCTGACCGGCGTGATGTTGATTTTTTCGGAGACGGTGTTACGGTTGTTGCCGAAAGTCTGGCTCGATGTGGCGCAAGTCATCCATTACTACGAGGCGCTGTTGGCGACGCTGGCGATTGTTGTGTGGCACTTATATGCGGTGGTCTTCGACCCATTGGAATATCCGATGAATCCAACATGGCTCATTGGTCGGAAGGCTCCGCAGCGTGCCCAGCACACACCGGCTGTGCCACCTGTTGAGCCGCAACGGGAGCCACCGGATGTTTCGACCTAGTTTAACGACAAAAATCCTAGCAACCGTTGGCGTGACGGTGGCGGTGGTGATTGCCATCTACACTTTCTTCGTGTACCGCGTTCAAAGTGAATGGTGGCGGGAGCGCACTCAGGCCCAAAATGTCATCAGCGCGACTCACGTTCACGAATACCTTCAAGGTGTGATGCTCAGTGATCGCCACAATGAGGTGTTTCATATCCTCAAACAACTCAAGGACTCCAAGGAAGTCTGGCGCGGTCGCGTCGTCGACACCGACGGTATGGTCGTCTTCTCCACGGAAACACAGGAAGTTAAACGCACTACCATCAACCTGCCCACTGATCTCTTTCAGGAAAAACGAATCCTCCACGGCGAACATGTTGAAAACAAGGAACACCTTGCCATCGCCATGCTCCCGGTCGCCAAATCCCAAACCTGCGAAAAATGCCATAGCGCTAAAGGAGCATTCATCGGTGCCATTGTCCTCGAACGTTCCCTCGTTCCTGCTGAGGCGGCTGTCGCTCGCAACCGCGCCCTGTTGATCATCTACGGAATCCTGATCTTTACTATCGTCGGAGTGGTTGTCTGGCTCCTGATCATCCGACTCGTAACGCAACCAGTTCACAATGTCCTTTCGCGAATGGAACGCGTTCGTGCCGGTGACCTCACCGCGCGCGCCACCGCCCAAAGCCACGACGAGATTGGCCGCCTTGCTGAAGGATTTAACACCATGGTCACCAGCCTCGAAACCACCGCCGCCGAACTTCAGGAATCCCACGCTCGCCAAATCCGGCAAGCCGGCAAGTTGGCCACCATCGGCGAACTCGCCTCAGGAATTGCCCATGAAATTCGCAATCCGCTTGCCGGTATCGGTGCCGCCGTCGAGGTTCTTGCCGAGAAAAGCAGCGAGCAGGATCGCGAGATCGTCGGAGAAATTCGCTGCCAAATCCAACGACTCAACTCCACCTTGCGCGGCCTCCTCGACTTCTCCAGACCGAAGGAACCCGAGATTGTCACTTGTGACATCGGTGAACTGGTCAAACCGATGGTTGCCCTAGCTCGTCCCGATGCCCAAAAAGCTCACGTTAATATTGACGCCGATTCCATCACAGACTTGCCACCCATCTGCGCCGATCCGCAACAAGTTCAACAAGCCATCCTTAACATTCTCCTTAACGGTATTCAGGCCATGCCGCATGGTGGGACACTCACCATTCAGGGAGAAGTGATTGAAAAGGTGCTCCAGCACAGCCATCCTCGCACCTTGCGTCTTGCCATCCATGACACCGGCGTCGGGATTCCGCCCGAAAATCTCGACCGGCTTTTTTCGCCATTCTTCACAACCAAACACCGTGGTACCGGTCTTGGCTTGGCTATCACCCGTTCCATCATCGAAAAAAACAACGGCCACATCTCTGTCCAAAGCGAAGTTAACCACGGCACCACCGTTACCCTCGAATTCCCCGTCTGCAAACAGGAGACTTGCGATGTCCAAAAATAAAGTCCTCGTCATTGACGACGAACGGCTCGTCCGTTGGTCCCTCGAACAAAAACTTTCCCGCGAAGGCTATGATGTTGAAAGCGCGCCCACCGGTGAGGAAGGTCTCAACCTTCTCCGCGACGGCGGCCACGAACTCGTCCTCCTCGACCTGCGTCTTCCCGGTATTGATGGCGTCCAAACTCTCCAGGAAATAAAAAAACTCGAACGCGATATTGGCGTGATCATTCTCACCGCCGACACCGGCATCTCCCGTGCTGTCGAATGCGTTCGTCTCGGTGCCCACAACTATATTTGTAAACCGTTCGATTTCGACGAAGTCCGCATTGCGCTCGGAAAAGCCTGCGAAGATCTCCGCCTCCGACGCGAAGTCACCCACTTTCGTCGCCAACAACGCCGCGAATTTGGTGTCCAGAATCTCGTCGGGCCAAGTCCCGCCATGCGTGTGGTCCGCGAGCTCATTGAAAAAATCGCCACGAGCGATGCCACCACCGTTTTTATCGAAGGTGAAAATGGCACCGGCAAGGAACTCGCCGCACGCGCGATTCATTTCAGCGGCGCCCGCGCCGATCAACCGCTCCTCGATCTCAACTGCTCAGCCGTTCCCGAAACGCTCTTCGAGAGCGAGCTCTTTGGCCACGAACGCGGCGCGTTCACTGACGCCAAGGCAATGAAGAAAGGCCTTTTTGAAATCGCCGACGGTGGCACGCTCTTGCTCGACGAAATCGGTGATCTGAAACCTGCCATGCAGGCCAAACTCCTCCGCGTTCTCGAAACCCGCAAATTCCGTCGTGTCGGCGGCACCCAAGATATCGCTGTGGACGTCCGTGTAATCGCTCTCACCAATAAAGACATGATCACTGCTGTCCAACACGGCGAGTTCCGGCAAGATCTCTACTACCGGCTCAAAGTCATCGCCGTCAAAATGCCGCCACTTCGCGAACGCCCAACCGACATCGTACCTCTCGCCGAACATTTTCTCGAACACTTCGCTGACGAATTCAAGAAGCCTAAGAAAACCCTTTCCCCAGAAACCCGCCAAGCCATCACCCGCTACCCATGGCCCGGTAACGCCCGCGAACTCCACAATGCCATCGAACGAGTTGTCATTCTCGAAGCCGACCCCATTATCGCACTTGACCATCTTCCACTCGAAATTCGCGCCGGCATCCCTACCGTTGCTCCAACTGCTGTTACTCTTCCCGCTGATGGCATCGCGCTTGAAACCGTCGAACGCGATCTCGTCCGGCAGGCCATGGAACGCACCAATGGCAATCAAACTCGCGCTGCCGACCTTCTCGGTATCGAACGCGATGCCCTCCGTCGCCGTCTTATTAAGTACGGATTTCGTGAAACCGGCGCAGAAACCGCGTGATTGCGCGCCATAAGGTGCGCGCTGGTGCGCTGTAACACTACCATCTTTGGTAGTGTTACAATTTAGTTACTATCCAATTACTTTATTTAAAGCTATTTACGTTGTGTTTTACATTCAGTGGCATGAGTGTTGCATAGTATTTAACGAATGGAGACATTGAGATGAAATCCAAAAAAGCATTATTTTTACTCGGACTTGGCGGATGCGCTGTACTGGCTTTGGCAATTTCCTGCGCGACGGTTGACCGGGTGATGATGGCTCCGCCACTTATCCCCGGTGCGAAGTATGTCGGCATGGATATTTGTGGAACTTGTCACGAAAAGAAAGTCAATGATTTCAAGCTCACCCAGCACTCGCGAATTCAACTCCCCGGCGACGAGAAACGCGTTGCCGGCCAAGGCTGCGAAAGCTGTCATGGTCCCGGTAGTCTCCATGTAGATGCCGGCGGCGGTAAGGGTAAGTTTATCGTCAATCCAGGTAAAGATCCGGAAGCATGTTTCCAATGCCATATTGATAAAAAAGCGCAGTTCAATCTTCCCTATCATCATCCGCTCAAAGAAGGGCGAATGAGCTGTGTTAGTTGCCACGACCCGCATGGTGAGGATATTCACAATCCAAAGGGCATGAACGTGGCTCGAGTGAATGATGTTTGCGCGCAATGTCATCGTGAGCAGACACGGCCACACGTGTTCGACCATCAAGCCGTACGCGAAGGTTGCATCAATTGTCACAATGTTCATGGCTCCGTTAATCCAAAGATGCTGACGGAACGTGATGCCAACCTCTGTTTGAAGTGTCACGCTAGTATCGGTTCGCCAGGGGGTATCATCGTTGGCACTGATGCGCCAGGAGGCACTGGACACGCTAGCAGAATTAAGAGCGGCACTTGCTTCAGCGCTGGGTGCCATGACGCAATTCACGGATCAGACTTCAACCATCATCTCCGTTACTAACGATTCCAATTAGGATAATCCCGATGAAACGAAAATATCTGACGATTGCTCTGGTAGCAGGACTTGGATTCGGTTGCTGGCTAGTGAAGACGTCGGCTGACGATGGTACGAAAGCGGCCAGCCAGATTAAGACTGACACAACAGTGCTGTCTGACACGACCGGTGCTGTTACACCCAGCGTCACTTACGCCGGTGTAACCGGTAATAAATCAGCATTCCGTGAGGCCACCGGGATCAAAGATGGCTGGTCGGGTGGAGTTGAAGAATTCAAGCTGTCATCGAAAATTAACAAAGATACCGACTTAACCCTCGACGGCCGGGGCCTGTTTGGTGCTGATGATTACAAGCTAAACTTGGAATTAGTGAAGCCGGAAGTTTATTTTGTGAGAGCCGGGTACTCGACATGGCGGAAGTATTACAATGATATGGGCGGTTATTTAGCCACAAACATGTTTGGGGTGGTCTCAATTCCGCAAAATGAAGATCTCCATGTTGACATACGTAAGATTTTCTTTGAGGCCGGTTTGACTGTGCCGAATCTACCGAAAGTTACGGTTGGATACGAACGGCAGGAAAAAGAGGGTATGAAGTCCATGCTTGAGTGGGGCAGCGTGAATGCTACGAATACAACCACACTTACTGGGCTCAGCGTCAAATTATTTCCATCGTTCAAAGCCATTGATGAAACTACTGACATCATAAAGTTGAATATGGAACACGATGTTAAAAAAATCCATTTTGCCGATGATTTTTGCTACGAACATTTTCTGGCAGCTGATACGCAGTATGATATGAGTAACTATTACTTGTCTCAGTATGGTGCAGGTGCGTTGCCTGCTTCGCTAAGTAAGACCAATCAAACACTGACTTATTATGAGAATTACGAAAATGATAGCTTCAGAAATACGTTTCATGTTGATAGCCATGTGAATGACCGATTCTATTGGTCGATGGGGTATCTGTATAATAAATTTGGTGGCAGCGATGAGATACAGCAGACAATTTTGCCAGCGAATCTAACATATGCAAATCAAGCTAATATGTTAACCCTTGCCAACCTCTCCACGCAACCGGTTCACTTGCATAGCGACTCAAATGTTCTTAATGCAAATTTAATGTACGAACCGTGCAAGACAGTTATTCTAAATGCCGGCATCCAAGGTGAATATACTGACTCTAGCGCATTTGAAATCGGCTATAGACAGGGAACACAAGCAAATCCTAACACCGGTCTAGAATCGTACACGACTGAGACAGACAAGCGTAGTCTGAATGAAAATTTTGGGGTTCGTTATGTTGGGCTTCCATTTACGACGATCTATACCGAAGGAAATTTGGCACAGGAGCAGACCGACTACAATTGGCTGCTGAATAATGACGCGTACGGCGTTGCGCGCATGATTGAACAAGTGAATTCGCAGCACGAAGCGGTCAAGGTTGGATTTAATACTTCGCCAATCGCACCGGTGACCTTTTCGACCTACTATCGCCATAGCATCAGCGATGACTACTTCGATTACTTTACCACCAGTACAAATTTCTTTAACACACAAAGGACGGTATCTGATGAATTTGTCAGCAAGTTGACACTACGTCCAACTTCGCGCGTGATGGTAGCTTTCCAGTATCGGTTAGCGGTGACAGATGTCGGCTTGAATTCATTCAACCAACCTATCAATAGCAATAGTGGCAACTATCAGTCCTCCACTTATACCCTCAGCACCACTGTTACACCAATCAACAGGTTGTATCTGACTGGGTTGGTATCCTATCAGGATACAATCACTTCCAGTATATATAACGGCTCACCATTTATTGCTCCATACCGTGGCAATGTGTACACCGCATTGGCCAGCATCGGCTATGCGATTGACAACAAGACAGACATCACTGCTGGTTACGACTTCTCTTATCAGAATAACTTTAATAGCAGTGTTGACGCTGCCGGCGGTTACGACTACGGGACCGATGACCGGCGCCACTGCATCAAAGTTGGGCTAAAGCGGAAAATCACAAAAAATATCTCAAGCAATCTCCGGTACGAATATGACGAGAATGTTGAAAACAGTACCGGTGGCATCAATAACTACCGAGCCAACGTCGTTACTGCCGCTTGTATGATTCGCTTTTAAGTCCAGCTTGTAAGACGGCAAGAACCCCAGCCGTTGAGCCGGGTGACATCAGATACAGTCCAGCCCAGCCCTCGCGAACGACCCAACGCACTTGCTCAATGGCAATTTCCTGGCCGATTTTGGCTTGGTCGGCGGGATCAGATTTGGCGGCGAGCCGTTGCAGAATTGCATCCGGCAAGACAACGCCCGGTACTTGCGCAAGGCGGCGCGCTTGTTCGAAGCCGCTCAGAATCATCACGCCGACAAGAATCGGACATTGCCGGCGAAATGGGGCAAGCGCTTTTAATGCGTCATAATGGAAAGCCGGCTGCGTCATCACGTAGTCGGCACCATTGTCGAGTTTTTGCCGGAGTCTGTCGAGTTCCCGGTTGTGATCAACCGCTTCAGGCTCAAAACCGGTACCGATGGTGAAATGTGTGCGTGGGTCGGTTTGTTTGCCGAGCGGTGTGCCGCCGAAATCCACGCCGGCATTCAGGCATGACTGGGTCAATCGTACCAGTGCCACCGAATCGAGATCAAACACCGCCGTTGAGCGCGGATAGGTCGGCGACATTTTCGGCGGATCACCGGTAATGAACAACACGTTGTGAATCCGGTTGGCGTGGTAACCGATCAGCCGGCTCTGGATCCCCATCAAATTCAAATCACGTCCGGTAAAATGCGGAATCAATTCCAACCGGTCATTCGACCACGCCAGCCGGTCGCGCACGATGTGGATGAAATCGCCGGGTGCCATCAACGGAATGCCGCGTGAGCCGTCGGTGAAATCCACGGCGTCGACGTGGCCGCAATCGGCCAGTTGCCGGATGAACTCGATTTTGCCGGCGGACAACTTGGGATCTGTCCCGCGCGGCGGCAATATTTCGACACTAACGACGAACTTGCCCGCTTTGAGTTTATCGGAGAACGGGCCGTTCTGTTTCTTCTCAGCAATTCCCGCCGGCGGGAACGCTGTTTTGATTTCGACAGCGGTGGAACTGACGCTAGCTTGCCGGGAACGGAGATAATTGTGCATTTCGCGGATATGCGGCGGATGCATTTCACAGCAACCACCGATCAATCGCACGCCGCGATCCATGAAACTGCGTGCCAGTCGGCCAACAAACTCCGGGTTTACTGAACTCATGAACCGGTTGCCGATGCGCTGGAAGCCGCCGGCATTGGGCATTACCACCAACGGCAACGGCGCATCTGGCACCGCGTCCACAAATGCATTCGCATCCCACGGCGCACAACAATTAACACCGGCAACTGCCGCACCGATTTCTGCCATGCGACGGATAAACACCGGCGCCGACAATTCAGCATTGAACGTCATCTCCGCGATGATTGGCGGCGCATCCGGTAACGACCGGATGAGTGCAATGAGCAATTCGAGTTGCGGCTGGGATGTAAAAGTTTCGAGCAGCAGTGCATCAGCACCCGCTGCGATCAGGCTCTCGATTTGTTCCCGGTAACACTCCACGATCGTGGCCGGTGTCGTTACTGGCTGCGCCGCCGGCCCGATTGAGGCCAGTACGAAAACCGGTGCAGCGCCGGCCGTGCGGGCGAGGTTGACGCCGGCACGATTCAACTCGGCAACGCGGCGTTCCATTCCGAATTGGCGCAACTGATACCGGTTGGCTCCGAAGGTGTTTGTCTTCAGGCACTGCGCGCCGGCAGCGAGATAATCCCGGTGAACGCGGCTGATGAGGTCGGGCTGGTCCAGGTTGAACGACTCGTAGACGTGGTTGGTTTCCGAAAGCCGGCCGGTCAGCTCGAACAAATACGAACCCATCGCTCCATCGGTGAGGAGCGGCTGCGCTTTGAGTGTGGTCAGGAAATCTGCCATTACCGCCTTAAACTTTACGGAATCGTGCCAACACGGGGATGTGTTCGTCGCCCATGCTGCCGTAGCTGAAGAACACGCAATTTTTATGACCGAGGCGTTGGAGGAGTTCCAACTGCTCAGTCAGCTTGCTGGCATTGCTGAAAAACGCCGGGTTATTTTTAGTTGCGCCGAACATGTACTCCGCCGTCATTCCGCCAAGCGCGAGTCCCATCCAAATTTTGTCGTTCGCGTTCGCCACCAACTGCCGGCATTCCAGCGTCTCCAACTCAACGATTCGCGTGTCGTAAAAATAGCTCATTGGACAGGCGAAATCGAGTGCCCCGCGCTTATACCATTGCACCCAATCCGCCATCATGCCATCCCGGCTCTGGCAGAAGTTCCAGCCGTCGAAGTAGGTCACCTCGGCTTGGTATGGTTTGTAAAACTCGCGCTGGTACGGCATCCGTGCCGCGACACTGAAGGGCGCACCCGGTTTCAACTTGCGCACCAAGTTTGCCATCTTCACCACTAGATTTGTCAATGCTTCCTGCCGCCATGCAACCCATTCCGGCTTGTCGATTGGGGCGTGCGCCTTGCACCAATCGCA
>Ga0364914_10258_pt1 | contig 21748 bp, 28 predicted proteins | sample ExccelJu500001D3_3_FD_206954 | JGI IMG/M metagenome (GOLD analysis project Ga0364914, IMG submission 206954) | Enriched cells from Trout Bog Lake Hypolimnion, Wisconsin, USA - BchlTB.June25.5000.01.D3 | ecosystem: Environmental > Aquatic > Freshwater > Lake > Hypolimnion/Profundal zone | place... | reverse complement strand
TGTTACATGGGTTAAAAGCCATTTCATATTGCAAGATAGCTATAAATAGTTGTGAATATTCCTTTTATTCATAGTATTTGTAGTACAATAACTAGGTAGACACAAAAGCAATCAACCATTAAATAAGAAAGAAACAAAATGAACACACAACCACAACAGTACGACCATTTGGTATTAGCTCTAACGCTTGGATTGACAGCGCCTACTAACGCCAAATCCAAACTTTGCTGGCAAATGGCTGATGAGATTTCTATGGGAATGACGCAATTAGAGGTGGAGTCTGCCAAGTCTGAGGCGTTAGCTAATGCTGCAGTAGAAGCAAAGACTTCTTTCGTTTCCGCATTAGTGACTGTAATGACTGCCGAGACTGAATCCATACATAAAAAAGCTAAAAAAATGGTCTTGAAGTTCGGAGCTAGATTGTCGGATTTGGAGTTTGATTCTGGGATAGAAGAGGCTAAGTCAACTGTTGAGGCACTAAAGCACTAGAGAAATCCACGGGTAGTGGGCATCAAACTAACGTTATTAACCCTAAGAAAGAAACAAAATGAATACTCAAACAGTGCACCGCAATAACTTAATAACTAGTTTAATGCTTGCAATCTCAGCGCCTACCGATGAATTAGCGCTGGAGGGCGCAGCCGCAGCAGAGGTATTTGCAAAATACTTTTCTAAGGCTGCGCTTGAGTCTGCAAAAAGCGAAGCATTAGTAAGGCTTGAGACAAATCATTACCCGCTCCGCTCAAAAAGTGTGGCTTTGTAATAAATCTAAATACCTCGGGACGCTAAATGACCAACTTAAATTACAAACTCTTAATGACTGCGGTTCATAAAAAATTGCACCATGACCCAAAATTTAAGAATACTAATTTAAGCGTCTGGAATATGACTATGGATGAGCTATTAGCTATTAATTTCGCTAAAGCGTAATCAGACATATCTGGTAGTAAAGCAAAATAAAACAACTAAAGAAAAATCAAAATGAACTATCCAACACTTCGCAAAAACTACAAAATTCAATCAGTGAGCGAAGTCGACTATATCGACCTTGATTCTGGAATTTTCTACGAACACTTAGATTTTAAAAGAACGCTCTTAAGACTTGCCCGCCGACTATTGACCTGGCGCGTAATCTCAACGCTAGCGGTCGTCTTCACTGCTTCATTCTTGCTATGGAAAACCGTAATCATCATTGAGAGCGTAATCACTCCCATTCAGCAGTCATTAGCCGCCCCAAGTATCGACGACATCTCGATTAGCAACTTTCAGGCGCAGTTTCATCCCCGCGCAGCAAAAGTATTCTTGACTTTATCGACTAACGGTAAAACAACTAAATACCCAACCCTCTTGATCGACTGGGTTGGTAGTGGAACTCAAATTATTCGCGTAGACGCAAGTGAATATCCACACCCGGATGCCCCATTTAAAGGCAGCTTTGATGTTGAATTCGAAATCTATAAGCCCGCAAACAGTAAAGCATTAAATTTATCGATTCAATACGATTGAGCAAAATAGATTAAATGTTATTTCTTTAGCTTAAATGCGTTAATTGCGAGACGTATCCCATTACTAACATTACCAGCACCAATTTCCATGGCTTTTTCTTTTTCTTCGCTCGTCAGTCTCACATTAACTTTATTTTCAACGGTTAGAGCCACTTCGCCTTTTGATGCAAAAGTAGGTCTGCCACCCGGATGTTTCGGCGGAGATTTATCAACTATTTTCTTAACCATTTGATTCTTTCTTTATTAAGTTGTTATTGTACTACATTAAATATATTCATTATCTTAATGAATTGTTCATATCATTTTGATAGTTATTGTAGTACAATAATAACATGAACACACAAATAGCCAACTCAAATAAAGCGCCTCCAATCAACGCTCAAATCTGCGCTTTATATACAGGGGTAAAAAATATGTATACGGGCACATCAATCGCATTTACAGATAAAACCAAATTCAGTCTTGGCGTTCTCGAAACCCATTTCCCTGTTTATAGCCGCCCAGCGATTAAACATTTTGCCATCCAAGCCTAAAGCGCTTGCATACACATAAAGACATAGGAATACACATAATGAAAACTGAAATCAAACTATCAGCAATTGCAGCAGCCATCATCTCAGTATTAATTGCTAATACAGCGACTGGTGCCGGGGATATAAAAGATGCCAATACATATGCCCCCATTCAGTCAGTATATTTAACAGTCGAGCGTGAAAATAACCCGCAGCCTGGCGCAAACGTATATAAGGGGAGGGCGATTGATAACCCTAACTTTTTGGTAAAGCATGAGATTAGAGTGCTCGAATTGTCCTCATCTATTCCGCGAGAATCATTAGTCATCGCTCAAATTTTGAATGACGTTAATGCTTATCAGCTTACTTTTAAAGACTCAAACGTAAAGCTCAATGCTTCTGCTGCACTCATTGAAAAATTAGTATCCGACCATGAAGCAGTAATGTTTGACGGGCTCGTAATTCTCAGTAAAGAAACAAAACATCGAATTGAGGGAGCTGTCATATCAGGCTCTATTGAATCAGCGCAAGAATTAACTGCTAACAAAGATGGCGTATTTTCTATCTCGGCTCCAAAAAGTTAACCCCTAAATCAAAGCAATAATTTCACTTAAGAATGCTAAAAATGAACACAAATCTAATTCCGGCCCCGGCAAAAGTAGTGGCTACAGTTGAATCAAATCAAAGCTCCCTCATTGAATTTAAAGAGCCCCCTAAACCCGTGAAAATTATCAACTTGTATAGCCTCAATCTGAGGGAGTGTAGGTAACAATCCCATTATTGAAAACAGTTAACTCGGTAATCGGGAATCCCGATTCCTTTACTATCAACGACTTAATAAAAGATGAGACTGTTTTTCAGCCATTGGTTCATCTCGATTGTTCAAGCAACTAAAGCATTCATTTAAGAGTGTTATCGTTCGCTTGCTTGATAGATTTCCGAATTTAATAAATTTAGCGTCGCTTCGCGCATATCAACTGAAGCTTCATCTAACTAAATTTATGGGAATCATATGAACAAGTTATCACTTGCAGTTGGCGCAGCAGTAGCCCTCGCAATCTCTAGTGCATCAGCACAATCTCAGTTTGAGGGGTATTACGGTCAAGTCGGTGCCGGTTACTCCTCACTGAAATCTAGCGTATCTAGCTCGACTCTTATCGCCGCACAGTCAGGCTCAACACCCTACAGTATGGACTCATCTACCAGTTCATCAAACGGTGTTAATGGTTCATTTGCTGGGGGTTACACGTGGATTCTGGCGCCAAAATTTACTGTTGGGCTAGGTATCGATTACCAGCCAATCGCTGGACATTCAGCTAGTGGTTCGTTAAGTAATTCAGCCGGCTTAGCAACTAGCGCGCCAATTCCGGTTGCTTGTCAGGTGTGCGCTCCAGCTACGCGTCCAGTTACGCCATCCTCGCTTACATCAACATCTCAGCAAACAAATGCTTACGCTCTTTATGTTGCGCCGGGATATGTCATTGATGATGAAAGTTTGGTCTATGGAAAACTTGGTTATGCAGGAGCGCAGATTAAAACCACTTTAAGCGGTGGTTCAGCGCAATCAGCAAATTACAAAGGCTACCTCGTAGGCATTGGCTATAAGCGAATCATCAGCGGTGGTTTATATGGATTTGTTGAGAGCAATTACACCGCTTACGGAAGTCAAACTCAAAATGCTAGCGGCAATTTGGGTAGCGTGACGACTTACAACATCAACACCACTAATAAAGTCAGCTCTTACAACGCGATGGTTGGTGTTGGCTATAAGTTCTAAGATTCAGCAAATATTACTTAAAAGCCGCTTACGAGCGGTTTTTTTGTCTTAAAAGATAACTGGGATGTGGCAGACCTGGAATAAAGCCATCAAATGCTGTCGTGATTATCGTAATAATCACGACATGAATGTTTGCTCAATCGGCTTTATATCGTTCGCGCAACGTCTTTTCGACGGGGTACCACTTAAGTGTGTAGTCATTAGTAGCGCACGATTGCGTACGCTGTGCTTGCGTGTAGCTGTGTAATCTAAAACTCTGCGTAGTTCTTGCTGTGTAAGTGTCTTTGCCTGCTTAGCCATAGTTTTTCTCCCTAAATAAAGATTTGCTATAGCTAAAGTATGTTTTCTTTGTTTATCTATTCCTACCTCTTTCTGCCTGTTTGTTGTCATATAAAAAATTCTTCCAATAATCAATGGGATAAGCTGTTTTAAGTACAGAATGTAAGGAAATGTGAGTTTCCTTACATTGTTGTATTTATTGGGTTTGTGGCTTATTGACTACAGAATTACGCAGACTTGCGTATAAGCCCTATGCGCTGTTTTATTGCTGTTCTACTGTAGTGCTATTCGCTGTGGTGTATTAAGCGTTTGTAGCTTGGATTTGAGAGGGTAGCCAGAAGAATGATGGGCGACTTAATTTTCTAGTTTGTGCCAGTACGACAATTCGCTACAAAAACAGTACCAGCCGTACCACCATCTAAATCATATTGTTGTATGTGTGATGAGTAGAGTAAGGTTTTAGTTGGAATGTTGTAAGTCCAAAGCTCTGTCGCGCCACTATTAGTGAGAGTCCAACTGATAATTTTTTTCTGTAGATTGACTAAGTTTGCTATTTCCGTAGTTGGCTTTGCTTTAGCATCACCACTACTTATGGTTGCTGTTTTTGCCCCTACCTTCCAAATAATTGTCGTACTACTTTTTGGTGAAAAGCCATCTATATGCTCAGACACAACCCCTTTGCCATTCACGCCATAGTAAATTCCATTTAACGCATCGCATTGAATTGTTAAAGTGCTCTCAGCGTTAGCATAGAGTGGCAAAAGTGCTATTAGGGTTAGGCAGAATATTTTTTTCATCTTGTTTCGTATATCTCTATGCTAGCAATCCTCAATCTATGTACCTTTAAAAATTTACTAACTCTTTTTGTTTCAATGTTAGTAAGGCGATTTGTATCTAAAAGTTCATTCAATAAACTAATAATGTCACGACCCATTATGGTTAGAAGAACATTGCTATTATTAGCTTCTTTAATATCCCTTAAAAATTGCTCAACTACTTGTATTTCACTAACAGTATCAATTTGTTTTAAATCAATAAAGTCATTCAACAAACTACAAATATCATTAGCCTTCTTCAAAAAGTTGGCTGGGGAATTCTCATAAGATGGTTCTGGCGAAGTGATGGAATTGTTTATTTTTTCCTGACAATAAAAGGATACAAAACTAAAGCTCTGCTCTACCAATGCCATAGCATTATCAAAATCATCTTCACTTCTGATTTCTACAAACTTTCTTAATGGTCCCCAATTTTCATAGTTAACTTCGTGTAGTAGTTTTTTTGGGTCAGAGTATTCCTGTAATGTACTGAGGTGAATCCTTATCAATTCTTTTTGAACATAGACATTGGCAAAACTCTTATTTAATTTTCTGTACTTAAAACCGAAATATTTTTGGGTTTGCTCTACATATATATTTTTCTTGTCTAAATTTATTATTTCAAGCCTTAAAAGTGTATATAGCTCATTCATCATTCAGTAAGCCCTCAATTAAATCCCATCTATTTTTATATTCATCAATATTCCAACCGTTTTCAGATTCAAAGGGTGGCAGGTGAATTGTCCTAACACTTGTTTCATTATGTGCCTGACCTTTTTTACCTAGTGTTCTTAGCCATAGGTCGTGTGCTTCCTTCACATTTTTAGAAACTATTGGTGATGGAATGATGTAGTACACAAAATCTTTATCACTGCCTGCTATTGGAATGCCTGCTAATACCCATATAAAGTTCTGCCCAAAAGCCTTTTCAGCCTTTTGTCCTACTGTGACAGTCTTATTGCCTGGTACAAATGTCTTAACTTGTATGTGTACAAACTTAGTTCCCCCCGTATTGCTACAGAGTATGTCTGTATTAGGTGTATTGCCCATAGTGACTACAGCTACTAAGTTCCTTCTACAAAGTTCGCCAGCCACAAAGAATTGTGCTGAGCTACCTCGTGCATTTTTGTTTTCACCCATAATTAATTCATCACCCTTACTTAGTCATCCAAATTGAGCTTTTCCCACCATCCACGCTTCCTATTCATACTTCCAAACCTTTTATCGTGCTCATCACTTCTATAAGCAAACCAACTCTCAAAATTTACATAACTTAATTCATTGTTATGGTCTATTTCGTACTTTATATCAAAAGCACTTTTCTCACTTTCAGTCCAGTGCTCAAAGTATTCATTATTTTTATTTTTCCAAGTCACTCTAAATATTGTTAATGGCATAAGACTTCCAAAGCCATCTTCAATTGTGTTGTTCCATTGCTCTCTAAACTTATTAACTACGAAAGGCGTCTTTTCTATTGCGTCAATTTTTTTAGATATGTGTCGCTGAACAGAATTAAGTATGGATTCATAGTGTATAAAGTTTCGTAGCTTCAATTCACGCAACAATGTGGAACTGATATGTGTGCTGTTCAACATTCCATCAAATACACCCTTATCCACATCCAATAATGTTCTTATCAAAGCCACTATCTCTATATCTGTCAATGACTTTATGTATGCCTTGTCAAAACTATCAAAATATTCAAGTAGTTTTTTTGATAATTTTTGGATTGAATCGGCAAGTGATTGATTTTTTTTAATTGCCTCGCAAAATGTTTTATAAAAAACATTCCTATCAACATAAACTATCTGCTCAAGTAGCGAACCTCTTAGCTCCATTGTTTCTATAAAGTCGTCTGGTATTGGATAGATACCAGTTCTTGCTACTGACTCTGGCGGTGGTACTTGGCACATAGATACTTGTTTAATTTTTCCATCTGCCACATCAATAAAGACTGTTACTGTTAGATCATCTTGTGTTGGTTGAGCAAGTACAACACACTCAGTATGTCCATAAGCATTAATCACACCCATTTCAGCAAATACGCATTCCTGTACAGTTCTTAGTGTTTCAAATTTTTCCTTAATGAAATTCGCAAATGTTTCTTTGCCAACCATATCTTCAAGCACAAATTGTGAGTTAAGTACAAAATCATCAGCCAATAGATCAATGAATCTATCGCTACTAAATGTATTCATCATCTCAGCGTAAGCGATTAATGCTTCTCTTGTAGTTAGTGGCATTATTTTGTAATCTAAGTTTTTTATTTGCTTATCATTAATTTATCAGTGTTAGATTTGATTGTTGATAGCTTTTTTATGTAATTGATTTTCTGCTTCAACAGCATTAGTATTTTTAGTGAGAAACCACAACACACTTACCAATAAGTAGTTTTTGTTATTAGTCATTTGTTTGCAAAGTGCCTTATCAGCTTATCAAGCAATATTGGTAAGAGTGAAACGATGATAAGAACAGCTAATGTGTAATTACCATTTAGCTGAATTAGGTATCCAAACACATTGAAAAATGAAATGCTTGACATATGCATTGAAGAATTTAGTTGCGATGGTGCATACTCAGATATAGGCTTGCCATCAAAGTAAATTACTGCTTCAAAAAAGCCACCATATCCTCCAATAACAAGCAAACCTAAAAATATTCCTGCAGCTAAAAGTATTAAGTATCGAAAGATATTTTTGAAATTCAATTTAATAGCCATTTTGTGTCTTTCAGTCAGTAATTAGTTTGGGTATTCATTAGCCATCTTCTTCATAAAATCATCTAAGCTTGGTATTCCCTTCTCAAGGCTATTGCAAGATTTCTTATCAATTTGCATATCAAACCAAGCGTCTTTTGATGGAGAATAAATTTTCTTGCTATGTAATGCATTTTGGTATGCAAGCATTATTGCATCTGAGTCTTTTTTAGCAAAAGTTTTTCTAATTCTAATAACAAAATCAGATGTGGTGCCAAGTGGTATATATTTCTCTGTTTCGCACTCTATAATGTATGCAGTCATAGAGCCTATGTTGTTTATTCCTTTGTCAGTAATTACAACACCTCCATAAGCTAACTCACTTAGTGTCAATATAATTATTAAGTTTAAAAACGCTATTCTCATATTTCCAAATTAAGTACTAAAGACTATGTTTATTGTTTAAATGTATCTCTTTTTTACTCCTGTTGTTAAATCTTTTGTAGGTTTTTCTATTAACTTGCCATTGCAAGCTGCTATTTTCCTGTCTTCAATTTGTTCTTCAGTTAGTCCACAACCAATACATTTGTCCCTTTTCTCATCAAATTTATGTTTTCTTGTATTAGTCATAATTTCCTAAATGAGTCAGCAAGTTATCAATTTCTATCTAGCTAGTCTATCAGTGTTTGATTTACTTGTTGATAGCTTTTATAAAGATTTTTAACATAGCTTCGCTAATTAAAGCTTCATTCAGCTTTAAGTGCTATCAGCAAGAGACAACTTAAGTCAGTAATGCTGTATTACGCTAAATCCCACAGAATATTGTCTGTGTCTTTCATTCCCAATTCTTTTGTTAAGTATTCCATCCAACCACTAGCCTTGCGTCTTATCTCTATCTTCGCGTTGCTGCTCTTCCGCAGCTTTTGCGAACTCAGATTCAGATGCAGCCTTTTGGTCAGCTCGTTTAGTGAGCTCTGATGCTGGAATGACTTCACCAATCGCTTTGAGTGTTTCAACAGTAGGTTTTCTTACTTTGATCACGTTGGCGGGGGGATTCATCATTCTGTGAACAGTAACCGCAAGGATTTTTCCATCTTCATCGAGCAAAGACTCATCAAGCCCGAACCAATTATTTATGACGGTTGCACCCATTGCCTCGATATTCTCTTTTGTCCGGTAGTACCGTGAATACTCTTCTTTACCAGTTTTGGGATTAATTCTCTTGGACGAGTAGACGCGAATAGTATGGCTTGGGCCGTTCATCTAATTTTTAAAGTGACGCTTATGTGCTGCCACCCATTCCCTCAATATAGGTATCAATAAATCCTTTAATCTTTTCCGAGACCCGCTCTAGGATTGATTTACTTTCTAGAATCTTGGGCTCAAACGCTAACGCAGCCTTAATTTCTTGATTGCGCGGGAATCGATTAGCAAACTGATAGTTTTGAAGTAATTTCTTGAGTTGCTCTGGCGCAATCTTTTCTTCAAGACAAAGCTGCTGGAATGCCTTTTCTTTATGTTCATCCCAATAGGCTTCAAACTTGGCTACGACATTATCTTCAGGCTTAATCTTAGGCAGGTTTTGCTCAATAAACTCTTCAATCAGTTGACGCTTACTACGTAGCTGCACTTCACCTGAAACCATGTCCATGATCTCTTTTTGACGTTTCTTGGCCTCTTTAGGGTCAATTTGATGGATACCCATCAAAAGACTGAGAATGTAGGCCACATTAATCTCATCACGGTGAATAAGGCTGAGCTCAAAATCAATCTCTTCTAAGACGGATACCTTTTCAGGCTCCTTATCTTTTTTGACTTTGTCATGCACATCGAGGTACTTACTCTTGTAATCCTCAAAGGATTGCTCTGGAAGATTCAGATCCCCCTCTTTAAAGTCAGAAAAAGTGGTGAGGATGTTTTTTAGGCGCAGTAGCTCTCTAAAGCGCATCACAAAGAGGAGTTGCTCATTCTCATCTAACAATGTATCTACGCTGCCTACCGTCGGAGTAATTTCTAAGAGCTTTTCAGTGGCGGCGTTGTATTGCGCGACATAGTCCTCATAAGGGTCGAGCAACACCACCTCTTTGGCCCCTTTATCTGAGAACAGGGCAATGGCCTCATCCGTTTCTTTCTTGAGATTTCGAAAGCAGATGATGTTGCCTTGAGATTTCTTTTCATTCAGAATGCGGTTGGTTCTAGAAAATGCCTGGATGAGTCCATGGTATCTAAGGTTCTTATCCACATACAGAGTATTGAGTCTCTTACTATCAAAGCCAGTGAGGAACATATTGACCACGAGCAAGATGTCAATCTGGCCTTGCTTCACGCGTTTGGCAATATCTTGGTAGTAGTTGTAAAAGGATTCACTATCTCTGGTGGAGTACTTGGTGCCAAACATGGTGTTGTAGTCAGCCATAAAACTATCTAACTTATCGCGGCTGTAGGGATTAATTTTGGCTAAATCAATTGTCGGGCTCTCTTCGGCGATTAATCCATTTAAGCCATTAGCTGTGGGATCTTCTTCATTGGCGGCATAACTAAAGATGGTCGCAATTTTGAGCGGTTTTCTTGAGGGCGGCAATTCAGATTGCTTTTGTTTAAATAACTCGTAATAGGCGATTAAGTTTTGCACGCTACTGACGCAAAACATCGCTGTGAAATCGGGATGCTTAGTCTTTTGACGATGGTGCTCCAGTATGTAATCGGCAATCTTGCCGAGGCGTTTGGGGCTATCTAGGAGTCCTTTGGTATCAATAGCCTCTACTTCGATATCGATTTCACTACCCGAATTTGCTCTATGGTACTTGCCAACGTACTCCACGGCAAAGCGTAGGACGTTCTCATCCTTAATCGCATCGACAATGACGTATTTATGCAGGCAATTACCAAAGAGATCTTTGGTGGTGCGTTGTTGTCCCGCGCTACCAGCGGCGTTCTCGGCCAAGATGGGTGTGCCTGTAAAGCCGAACATCTGGGCTTTTTTGAAGAACTCTTTGATGTTGCGATGGGTGTCGCCAAACTGAGAGCGATGGCACTCATCAAATATAAAGACGATTTTCTTATCCTGGAGATCTTTGACCTTAGAGAGGTATTTTTCGCCGGTAATGGCGTTATTAAGCTTTTGAATGGTCGTCAGAATCAGCTTATTGGTGTCATCGGCCAACTGCTTAACTAAAGAGCGCGTATCCGTGGTGGCATCCACACTATCTTTGGCAAAGGCATTGAACTCTTTGGCGGTTTGATAGTCTAGGTCTTTGCGGTCCACAACAAAGATCACCTTATGCACTTTAGCCATCTTGCTGATGATTTGACTGGCTTTAAACGAGGTGAGTGTTTTGCCTGAACCCGTGGTGTGCCAAATATAGGCGTTGTCCATACTGGTTTTAACTTGCTCAACGATCGCTTCAGTTGCGAAGTATTGGTAAGGGCGCAGTACTTTGCTAATTTGATCTTCTGTCAGTACCGTGTACTGGGTGATCATTTTGGCAACATGGCAAGGCTTTAAAAACTCGGAACTAAACTCTTTTAAATCAGAGATGCGATTATTTGCTTTATCGCTCCAAAAGAAGGTTTGCTCAAACGAGTCCCCTTTGTTATTGGCAAAGTACTTGGTATTAACGCCATTACTAATAATGTAGATTTGGACATACTGAAATAAGCCATTGCCGGCATCGTAAGAATCATGTTGATAGCGCACGATCTGATGAAATGCTTGTTTGAGTTCTACTCCACGGCGTTTGAGCTCAATTTGCACCAAGGGCAGGCCGTTAATCAGGATGGTGACGTCATAGCGATTTTTGCGATGACCTTCCATGGTGATCTGGTTGGTAACCTGGAATTCGTTTAAGCACCAGTCGTCACTATTAATAAAGCTGATATAGGCCACATCGCCGTTGTCGCGCTTTAAGGCATAGCGATCACGTAAGATCTTGGCTCGCTCAAAGACTCCACCGGTATTGAGGTGGTTGAGGACCTTTTCAAACTCAAGCGGGGTAAAAACAATGTCTTTATTGTGAATCTCTAACTGGTGCTTGAGATTAGCCAGCATGCCCGACTCATCATCGATCTTGATGCGGGAATACTCCATCCCCTCTAACTGTTTAATTAAGGCGTTTTCTAAGGCAAGTTCGGACTGGGTGGACATGGAGCCTTTAATTAAACAAACATCTGTTGCAGGAGGCCTTGCTTATATTGCTTAGCGGCTTCTAGCTGGGATTTGACGTTCGTGATCTTGTCGTCAATGGCGGTGAGGAAGTTGGCGATTTTGGTTTGTTCTTTATAACAAGGGATATCAACTAAAAATTTTGAGAAATCTGTTTTATTGATAATTGGCAGCGTTGTTGTTGATTGAGTGGATTTTATAAAGTCAACCATATTTAAGATAGCGTAATAGATAAATTCACCATAATGACTATTGCTCGGAATTAGAGAATTTATTTGCTGATTTGTGATGCATGGCTTAATAGATAAAGCCATTTTTCCAATTGAGGCTATGCAAGTAAACATAATCGAATGTGTGGGCAATACATTCATTTTTTCTTTTTTAACAACCGTTCTTGCGGAGCAAATTTGGTACTTTTCTTCGCCAATATCTGTTGGGGTAATGAATAGAATATCTCCATTCCATAAACTTTCATCAGAGGTGCTTGGTGTTTTGCCGGTAACTATTGTTCCCAGGTCACCAAATTTCTTTTCCTCCCACTCCGCGAACTCCCGCCCCTCATCATCTTTAAACCTTAATTCCTGACTAAAGATTTTCTGCATCACCCCTTTTTTATAGGAGGTGAGTAATTCATGTTTCTTGGTGAGTTGAGAGATCTTGGCGTCAACGGCGGTGAGGAAGTTGGCGATTTTGGTTTGTTCATCGATTGAAGGAAGAAAAATCTGTAATCCATTCAATGAGTCTTGGTTAATATTTGTGTTTGCACTTGTTGTACAGACAGAGAGAACCTGGTCTCGAAAACTGCGCGTACGAAAGCAATATTTCTTAAATAAGTTATCTAAACTTTTTTTAGCTTCCCTAAACCTGATTAAAAATCCGCTGTAGACCGTATTAGGTAAATCATCAAGAATTACTGATGTTTCGCCGACCCCCTCAGGCTTTACTGACGATCTAATAAATAAAACATCACCCTTTGCAAGGTTGTAGATTTTTACTTCATTTGGCTTGGCATTGACAAGACCAAGATCGGCACCATTAAAAAATGGTTTTCCGAATACATCCATCAAATTGATGAATGGAACACCAAATCCAAAATCTTCTTTTGATTTATTTATGCCATTCTTGAATTCCCCTAGAGAGCCTAAAAAATGCTGCTCCCAATTTGGAAACTCCGTCAGGTCTGGTTTTCTAAATCTAAGCCTTGGAGAGCTCATCCTATTTCCCCATTGCAGCAAACGGCGGTTCAATACCAAGCTCTTTGCAGAAATCCGCAATAGTTTGATCCGTTGCTTTGCTCTCTTGATCAAGTTGAGCTAGTTGCTCAGAAATGGCTGCCAGATCAATGGACTCTTCCGCCTCAAATGTATCGACATAACGTGGGATATTCAGATTCCAGTCGTTGGCTTTAATAGATTCAATGGTGGCTAGCTGGCTGTATTTATCTTCACTGGCCCTAGCTTTATAGGTATCGACAATTTTTTGAATATGTTCTGGCCTCATCACATTAGAGGTTTTCACCTTCTCAAAGTGACTGGACGAATCTATAAAGAGGATGTTGTCAGGATTCTTACGGCATTTCTTAAAGACGAGAACGCAGGTCGGAATGGAGGTGCCATAAAAGATATTGGCTGGTAGACCAATCACGGCATCCAGGCAATTGAGCTCTTCAATCAGGTATTGCCGAATATGCCCCTCAGCTCCTCCGCGGAACAGCACTCCATGAGGCAGGACTACTGCCATAGTGCCTTCTTCAGCCAATTGATAGACCATGTGCTGCACAAAGGCCATATCTGCTTTGGAACTAGGAGCCAGCCTTCCAGAGACGCTAAAGCGATCATCACTCATAAAGAGTGGGTTAGCACTCCAATTAGCCGAGAACGGGGGATTCGCCACAATCGCATCAAAGCGCAGCTCTCGGTGCTGGGGTCTTTCAAGCGTATCTTCTTGCTTAATATCAAAGTCGGAGAAATGAACATCATGCAAGATCATGTTCATGCGGGCTAAGTTGTACGTCGTGCGATTAAGCTCTTGCCCGTAAATCTTGCCTACTTGCTTAGCTTCTTTTTTGACTCTTAAGAGTAGGGAGCCGCTGCCACAAGTGGGGTCATACACACTCTTCAGATTTTGATTATTCGCTGTAACTAACTTAGCTAGTAGGGTGGACACAGGTTGCGGGGTATAGAACTCCCCCGCCTTTTTACCCGCACCGCTGGCAAACTCCCCAATCAGGTACTCATAGGCATCGCCTAGAACGTCCGCAGTCGAATCAGCCAAATTAAAGTCAATCTGGTCTAAGTGAGCCAGTACTTTAGAAATCAGATCATTCTTCTCTTTTTCGGTCTTACCCAGCTTAGAGGAGGTGAGGTCTAAATCTTCAAAGAGGTTTTCAAACTCTTCTTCACTGTCAGTGCCTAAAGTACTTTGCTCGATATTTTTCAGAATCTTGGTGAGGTCGCCCAAGATGAAGTTATGGCTATCGCCCTGTTTGTCACTATCGTTTTGATTATTGCCTTTTGAGGCAATCGCATGAAAGAGCTCATTGGGTCTTAAAAAGTAACCCAACTCATCTAGTGCCGCGCTCTCTAGAGCCTCTATATAGGCTTGGTCTTTTTTAAGGGCAGGATCTAAATTGGCAAATTGAAGGTTTTCTTGGGCTAACTGGAGATTAGCAAAGCGTTCAATCTTCTCTGATAAGTACTTATAGAAGATAAAGCCAAGGATGTAGTCCCGAAACTCATCCGCCCCCATCTTGCCCCTAAGGGTGTTGGCAATATTCCAGAGTTGTTGTTGGAGCTGACGGCGCTGTTCTTCGGACATTTTTACCTATTTATATTGTTTATATACATTCTACAGTCTCAAAATACTAAAAATGGGGGGTATAGTGGCAGCATACTCAATGAATTAGGGCAAACGAATGAAGCAGCTAGTGACACTCATATCAGCACTGCTTCTTGTCGCATGCTCCCACTCCTCTGGGGTTATCAAGGTTGGACCAGATACCTACACAATTGCTACCTCAGCGTCATTTGGAAAGGGTGGCATCCCAGCAGCTAAGAGAATTGCATATGAAGAAGCTGCTGAACAGTGCAAGCAGAAGGGCGATCTTGAAGTTTTTACTCTGAGCGAGAAAAGTAACGGCACAACATGGGTGGATGGAATGTTCCGCTTTGAGCTGAACTTTCGATGCTTAAGAGCCGGTGATCCAGAGTTCAAGCGTCAGAACTTACAGAGCGCACCTGATTCAATTATAGAAAACAGGGTTAGATAAGATATTTCTTGCCTTGAATCGTTACTGTTTCGTCAACAGCAGGTAAGTGACGTAAACAAGCCCCGCAAAGCTAATCAGTCCAAATACTTTCCAGCTTAACTCTCTGCTGGGCACCTCATCTTCGACGGGCAATGGATGGGGTTCTTGGATTGGCTCAGCATGAGCGGTCTTTTCAGTGCCCTCAGGATTATCTAAACGTTGTCGGTAGCTGATGCCAGTGCCAGGTATTCCAATATTCCCGGTGACCTTATCACCGCGGATATTTAGTTTTGCACCGCGGGGCCCAACGCTAACGCTCGCTCCAGTCTTGCTGAGATTAATTGTGAAGCCTTTGAAGAGTGTGATCCGTTTTTGAAAGCGTAATCCCATGACGTGGGCCTTTATTTGGTTTGGGATAGGTGGGATATTTAAGTGTAGTCAACTAATGAGAGATTTAGTGATACTGGGAAATGTAAATCAAAGACTCCAGAGCAAAAAGAAGGGCGGTATAAATTTGACTCTAAATCTGTGCAATAGAACATATAGCAAACCAATAGAAACAAGGGGTTACGAACCCCTTACACTCATTTCTATTGCACAATCTCAAGTCTGTAAGTCATTGTTTTATATAGGTTTTATGGTACTCCGACGTAGGGGCTACGAACCAAGGGGTCGTGGGTTCAATTCCTGCCAGCCGCACCATACTACATAAGGGTCTCCCGTCAGGGAGGCCCTTTCCATTTGTGCAATAGAACTGTATTTGTGCAATAGAATCAGGTTTTTATCGTTATTTATCCAAATTCACCGCCATAAGAGCCATATAGAATAAGGGTCTCCTATCTGGCTCCATTTATTTTGCTTGTGCAATAGAATTAATCCGCTCTTTTGGGATTGATCTGGTTATTGGTTATCAAATCAGCATCAATTAATTAGGCTGTTGTGCGCTCCAGGCGCGACAAGGTATGACTGCTTCCCTACCTATTGCAGACATTCAAATGAACCTTTCCGATAGATTCTGATCGGCAGAGAACGGCCATAAAGAGACGCTTGTAAGAAATAAGCTTGCGCCCTTCTAAGGCGTAGGTCGCACGTTCGAATCGTGCTGGGCAGACCAAAGGCCTGATAAGCCGATGAGAAGGCTTCAAAAAACCCAATTCTATAACTGTCTTTTACCCGATCCTGACCAAGCTCGTTCATCTTATGGAACGCCGCGGCAGGGCGTAGGTTGATTCTGTAGGGCTTTAGGCTTTGTCGGGTAAGCCAAAAATATTAATCTTAAGGAAAATAAAATGCAAAGACATACAGTAGCTACTCTAGATCATAGTCGTTTCATAAGAATTGCTTTAAGTGACTGAATCATTGCAACAATTTCTTCGTCAGATTGATATTCTTCAATGTTCTTAACAATCTCAAGTAATTCGGACTCAGGGATTCTTTTTTTAAGTTTCCAATCCCCCTTATCAACGCTAGTCATAAACCTCTCCACAGCTGGGACGGTTTTAAAGATCATATTCACATCTATGCTTAACCATTGGTGCAAGATAGCAAAATGCATCGGATCAGGAAACGCATCTCCTCTTACCCAGCGCCGAACTTGTTCTCTATTCACCTCATCACTTTGTTCACAGTGCTTATTAAATTCTTTAGCAAGTAAGGCGGCAGATATGAGTTTGCCTTCCCAGTAGTTATGGATAGCCAACTTGAGGGATTTAGAAAAACTCTCAAGTAAATCATTGCGGTTAACTGATAACGCTAACTTTTGCTGATATTCCCTGTCCATTGATACTTTCAAATAAGGTGTCTTTCACATTACTCTTAAAAAAATGTGATGTATTTTTTTAAATGCTTTAGACGGGTAAACCCTTACAGTAATTTGAAGGATTCTAATGTTAACACCTATATAGAGCAACGAAATGCTTGCCTCTTTTAACGAGGACATTTACTTGCATCTGCCTCTTTTAAAGAGGCAAAAATACGGGTTGCTAGGACTTAATATAAAAAAGCGATAAAAACACAATTTTTATCTAGCGAAATTTTTCTGAATATAGGAAGAAAACTAATGGCCACATATGAATACCAGTGTCAGCAAGATGGGGTAATTGAAATTAGCCGACCTATTGGGCTAGCTCCCGAGTCCATCATTTGCTCAGTGTGTGGCGCTAGTGCAGTAAGGATGATATCCGTGCCAATGATTAGGAATAAAGCCCCAATAGCATTTACAGCGGCAATTGACCGCGCTGAAAAAAGTCGTTACGAGCCAGAGGTAGTGACATCGTTACCGCAAACCAAAAGATCGAAGTACCCTCCTAAAATTCTTCAGAATCCGGCTCTTAAAAATCTTCCTAGACCTTAGATTATTCAAACGTAATTCGTATTACTTTTGTATAGTTGCTTCATTTGTTGACTAACGTTATATCAATTACAAGGAGTTTCAAATGCCAAAGAATCTTTTTCCGCTTGATAATACAAAGAAATTCACAGACCAGAAAATTGTAGGACACAATCGTTGGCATCCAGACATTCCTGCAGCAGTTACTATCAAACCTGGTACAACTTTTAGAGCAGACTGTAGGGAATGGTTTGATGGCGCCATTAAAAATGATGACTCAGCAGAAGACATTCGTCATGCACCTTTGCCTGGTGTCCATGTGCTTTCCGGACCGTTTCATATTGAGGGAGCAGAGCCCGGCGACCTTTTGATTGTTGATATATTAGATATCGATAGTTGTCCTCAAGAAGATTCAGGTCCTTATTCTGGAATGGGCTGGGGATACACCGGTGTATTTGCAAAGTCAAATGGCGGTGGTTTTTTGACCGACCGCTTTCCTGATGCCTATAAGGTGATTTGGGATTTCAACGGTGACTACGCTACATCGCGTCATATCCCAGGAGTCTCTTATGCGGGTATCCATCATCCCGGATTAATGGGCACTGCACCATCGGCAGCATTATTAGCAAAGTGGAATAAGCGTGAAGGTGCTTTAATTGCGACTGACCCTCATCGTAATCCTCCGCTTGCTTTGCCACCGTTACCTGATAGCGCTATTTTAGGATCTCTATCTGGAGCGGAATTCGATCGTGTTGCCCGTGAGGCTGCTCGTACAGCACCACCTCGTGAAAATGGCGGAAATCAAGATATTAAGAACCTAACCTCAGGTAGTCGAGTTTTTTATCCTGTTTTTGTTCCTGGCGCAAAACTTTCTTTTGGTGACTTGCATTTTTCCCAAGGAGATGGCGAAATTACATTCTGCGGTGCCATTGAGATGGGTGGCTATATGGATCTACACGTCGATATTATTAAGGGCGGCATGGCTAAGTATGGAGTCTATGAGAACGCCATGTTTATGCCGGGCACCTGTGATCCTCATCACTCCGAGTGGATTGCCTTCTCAGGTGTTTCAGTGGGTAGTGATGGCAAGCAACACTATCTAGATTCATGGTTAGCCTATGCAAATGCCTGTAATCATGCAATTGACTATCTGATGAAGTTTGGATATACCGATATTCAAGCTTATATGATTTTAGGTACAGCGCCAGTTGAGGGCCGACTATCAGGGGTGGTTGATATCCCGAATGCCTGCTCAACCATTTACATACCAAGATCAATCTTTGACTTTGATATTCGTCCATCTGCAACTGGTATGCCCCATCAAGTAAAACAAGGCAAGCAAGTGCCAATGTCGCCAAACTAATATTACAACTGAGTAGCAAATACCCCATTAGGGTTCTCTTGTTGATTTTTTAAGCTCCAGGAGAGTCTTGATGCTAACAATATTTTTCGCATCTTAGGAGGAAATGAGCATGTTGGGACTATCGCTATTTTATGTTGGTGCAGTTCTTTGTTTAAATGGCCTATGGCTTCTTGGAAGAATTGGAGATAACGAGATTGCAGTGATCGATATTTTTGCTGGAAGTATTACATTATTAGTCTCTCTTTTTCTCGCGTTTGGACCTAGTGCAGATGCGGGCTCTATTAGAGCAGCTGCACTCACGCTTCTATTCACTTTCACGTACTTTTGGGTCGCAATCAATCGATATAACGGTGCTGATGGACGTGGGTTAGGTTGGTTTTGCTTATTTGTTGCAATCACTGCGGTGCCTGTAACGCTGCAAACTCTTAATGGCGCAACTACCTTATGGGGAAATTGGTTCGGTTTATGTTGGGCTGCGTGGGGTATTTTATGGTTTTTATTCTTCTTACTCTTGGTTAAGCAAAAGCCAATTGCGAAGTTTGTTGGGGTAGTTGCAGTTATTGAGGGGATCTTAACTGGCTGGATTCCAGGTTATTTACTCCTTAATGGATATATGCAATAAATCTACTTGTTGTCGTATTACGTATATCTTTTAGAAGGGTAGGGTAATGCCTTTATATGACTACCATTGTGTAAGTTGCGGAGAATTCCGAGAATTGCGGCCTCTTGCTGACTCAAGCAAATCTCAGTTATGTCCAGACTGTAGTGAGCCTGCGGAGAGAATGTTCATGGCACCATTTCTTGCAGGTAAAGGGCAGCAAAATAATAGATCTAGATCTAATGTACTCTCCTGTGGACATGGTGCAGGATGCTCCCATTCTCGTTTTGCCTGGCCAAGAGGGTAGTAATTGTTTAAGTTCAAATATTTTTATTAAGACTGTTTTAACTCATTGCCAAATATAAATTATGCCTATTTTAAAAGTAGGACCAACTGTTCATTCCTAATTAGATGTGTTTAGAAAAATAAAAGAGGTCGCAATGAGATGCGGAACAGTTAAAAGTATTTGGCGCTATCCCGTGAAGGGTATGGGCGGAGAGGGCTTAGAAAGTGGCTTCCTTGGAAAGAATGGGTTAAATGGAGATAGAATTTTTGCGGTACGCGACACTAACCGGGGTGAAATTCAAAGTTGTAAATTTAGGCCTAAATTGTTGCTATGTCAGGCAAAAATAAAAATCTCCAATAATTCCCAGACCCCATCTATTAACATATATTTTCCAGATGGGTCTATAAAAGCTAGTGATAATCCTCTAATAAATCAAAAATTGACAGAGCTTCTTGGTAAAAATTCTACACTAGAGATTTTGAGGGATGCAAAAGATAAAGCCTTTTTTCGGCGCCAGAAAATTGATGATCATACTTGGCTAGAAGAACTCAATGCTACATTTGAACGTGAAGATGGTGAGCCAGGCCCTAATTTTTCAGACCTACCAGATTCCTTTGTAGAAAATGTATGTACTCCAGGATCTTTTTTTCTGGTTACTCCATTCCATTTTGTTACAACTACTTCATTACGGTTTTTGAAATCACTTAATCCAGGTAGCGATTGGAATGAGCGAAGATTTAGGCCGAATCTTGTAATCGAATGTGATCCTAAATTCGAAGGTTTATTAGAAAAAAATTGGATTGGTAGGCAGATTAAAATCGGTGATGCTACGGTAAGCTGCGTTGATGAAACCATTCGCTGCGGTGCTATTACCAAAGCACAAAAGGGGCTGTTACAAGACAAAACTATGCTTCGTACCATTGTCAAAGATGCCAATCAAAATGTTGGAGCTTATGGCACTATTTTTTCTGATGGGCATATTCGTGTGGGTGACCCAGTTTCTTTACTCTAGAGTTTATTAAAAGCTATCTTCTAATGACCTTCAGTTTTTCGTCGACTTCTACCCAATTGCAAAAGTACACTCAAATGGCTCAAATTAGACAATATGAGCTCCTGAGACATTAGATTTTCTATAGTTGTTTTCACCTAAATTTAAAGCGGGATCTTAATAATGAAGGAAATTCTATTTGTAGCACTTGGTGGTGCGTTTGGCTCTTTATGTCGCTATAAGCTATCTAGCTTAGTGCTTACTCAAACTATTAATTGGCGATTCCCGCTGGGAACCTTTCTGGTTAATATCATTGGCTGTTTAATTATCGGTCTTCTTAGTGGTCTAGCTGTGAAGCACGATTACTTTCCCCTAGAGATTCGGCTGTTGCTAATTACAGGTGTGACTGGTGGGTTTACTACATTCTCAGCATTTGGCTTGGAAACCTTCCACTTGCTACGCAGAGAGGAGTTTCTGATAGCGGGGTCTTATGTAGTATCAAGCGTTATTATTGGTTTATTAGTTTTGTGGATTGGTTTTTCGCTAATTCCCAAAAAAGGATAAATTTAATTGATTGGTGACTGCCTTCAAAGTCTGTTTTGGGTCGGACTCTGCCATCTAAGGTGAAGTTGGATGAATGACTCTTCTCAAACTTATAACAGTCTGATGTTGTTATTCAGGTCAATAAATTGAAATGGCGTAAAACATAGAGTAAGGCGAAGGTCTGTTTTACAGCTTAAAGTCGCCCATTGAATTTCCCGCTAGATACAGAAATTAAATCTCAACTAGATTGTTTATGGCTGCTGGTAAGGCTTGCTTTTTTCTATTGATTGAAAGGATCGAGAGCAACAAGAAGCTTTGCCTAAAGATGACTCTAAATCTGTGCAATAGAACATATAGCAAACCAATAGAAACAAGGGGTTAGAAGGGTCTCACCATCAATTCTATTGCACAATCTCAACTCTGTAAGTCATTGTTTTATATAGGTTTTATAGCACTCCGACGTAGGGGCTACGAACCAAGGGGTCGTGGGTTCAATTCCTGCCAGCCGCACCAACTATAAGGGCCTCCTGTCGGGGGCCCTTTCCATTTGTACTACTGAACGACATTTGTACTACTGAATGGATATTGGGGGTTCTAATGTCTCCAGCTAAGCCTTATTCTATATGGGTCTTGTTTTCAAAATCTCTGT
>Ga0364914_10253_pt1 | contig 22127 bp, 24 predicted proteins | sample ExccelJu500001D3_3_FD_206954 | JGI IMG/M metagenome (GOLD analysis project Ga0364914, IMG submission 206954) | Enriched cells from Trout Bog Lake Hypolimnion, Wisconsin, USA - BchlTB.June25.5000.01.D3 | ecosystem: Environmental > Aquatic > Freshwater > Lake > Hypolimnion/Profundal zone | place... | reverse complement strand
GATCTTAGGAACTGCTCCAACTTATGTTCACGATCCCGTACGCTTCGTAAGTATTACCGGTCGCAAGGATAGTTCCATCCATACTCTCCATGCTCACCGTCAATGTATCCGAACTGTTGTCGCTCTTTTGAATCGATGCCGAGGCATCCAACGGAGTGTTACCGTTCTGTTCGATCGTGTATGTATGAGGACCATTTCCATTATATGGGCTCGGATTTCCGAGGTTGCCCAAGCTCCCGGACCAAGCTCCGGTATAATCGATGACGACCTTGACTTGATTGGATCCGTTGGAAGGTTGTAAAATGATCACGATCGCCACGACAAAAATAATCGCAATGATGATCATGATCAGATGCAGAGGAGCCGTTCTCCCAATACGGTCCTTGACCAGGTCTCTTCCCCGCCACCTTAGCATCAGAACAAGAGACATATCCCTGAATTTCAGACTTTCCGCTACATTATACTATTCGATACCTAAATCTTTCAACTGATAGGATTAATCGGCCTCTTCTATGGCATCAATTCAATCCTGGATCGATGCTACAAGCTTCATATTCTCAGCGAGGCGAGGAAAGGGTGCGGAACGTATCCTAACTATTAGTGGGTCTAGATAACATATTGAGAGCAAAAATCATTCTACCGTTGGCAGGATCGATTCGAGGACCACTTGGCTTTTTTACTAGAGAAAGGACCAAGCACTTTCGGTCGATCTTCCAAAACCATTTTCTATCCATCCATGAATCAATCGGCATGTTCGTTGCCCACCCGCTCATCAAAACCGGTTCGATAGAAGAGCGGGAATATCAACGAGCGCTCGCTCACGTTTGTATCGATTCCCCAACCCTCGTCGTTCTCCCAACCGGTCTAGGAAAGACGGTGGTGGCATTGCGGGTAATTGCCGATGTTCTCCGTTGCAGGAAAGGTAAGGTGCTCTTCCTGGCACCGACGAAACCGCTGGTGGAGCAACACGCCGCATTCCTCGGCCAGAACCTATTGAACAAGAAAGTGGCAATGATGACCGGGGAAAAGAAACCCCAGGAAAGACAGGAACTGTGGGCTGGCAACGACGTCATCGTTTCCACCCCGCAGGTCATTGCCAACGATCTGAAGAATAAGCGGATCGACCTGGCCGGTTTCGGTCTGGTCATCTTCGACGAGGCACATCGGGCCGTGGGCAAGTACTCTTACGTTCCAGTTGCTGAGGCGTACCGTTCATCGGGCGGATTGGTCCTGGGCATGACCGCATCCCCGGGGGCGAGCAAGGACAAGATCATGGAGGTATGCACGAACCTGGGCATAAGGAACATAGAGGTCCGGTCGAAGGGCGATCCGGACGTGGTAAAGTACGTTCACGAGGTCGAGATCGATTGGGTGAAGGTGGAGGTGCCGGAACAGACCAAGGAGGTGGCCGCTATACTCCGGACCCTCTTTGATTCCTACGTGCAACAGCTGGTGAAGATGGGTTGCATGACATCGAAGAGGCCAGCCACCACCATATACCTGCTCGAGGTGAACAAGACCCTGCAGATCAGGCTTCATTCCGGGAAGAACAAGGGGTATATGTTCCGGGCGTTGAGCGTGCAGGCGATGGCCGTGAAGGTCGGTCACGCCATCGAGCTGGCGGAAACGCAAGGGTTGGCCGCACTGAACAGTTACATGGAAAAGCTGAGGAAGGAGGCCACCTCCAAGAAAAGCTCCAAAGCTTCCACCGCTATCGTAAGCTCGCCCGAGTTCGAGCAGGCGGAGGTAATGCTGCAAGGCATGAAGGACGAGCATCCCAAGATCCCTCAGGTCATGAGCATCGTATCCGAACAGCTGCAGGCAAGACCAGACTCCAAGATCATGGTCTTCACCAATTACCGGGACAGCTGCGAGATGGTGGCCGTCAACCTCTCCAAGATCGACGGCGTCAAAGTAAGCAAACTGATCGGCCAGACCAAAAGAGGCGAGGACAGGGGACTGAGGCAGAAGGAGCAAGTGGATGTGCTGGCGAGCCTGAGGCGGGGCGACATCAACATCGTGGTCGCGACCTGCGTCGGCGAGGAGGGTCTGGACGTCGCCAACACCGACCTGGTGATCTTCTACGAACCGGTGCCATCGGCCATCAGGAGCATTCAGAGACGTGGCCGGACGGGCAGGAGCTCACCCGGCCGGGTGGTTGTACTGATCACCATCGACACGAAGGACATGGCGTCCATCTATTCCAGCACCAGGAAAGAGAATACCATGAAAAAGCATCTGTTAAAGATACAGAAGGAACTGGACAAAGAGAATGGGTCAAATCGTAAGCCCGCAAAGTCAATGGCCGAAGGGCAACGCACTATTACCGATTATTAGTCTAAGAGATACGTTTTTGACTCATATCAATTGGAAGGGTGGGAAATGGCCGCAGAACGTGTTCTAAATTCTTGCCTGGACTAGATTAAAAGTGGATTGAACTCGGAAATCGTTCTAGCACCACCAGAATCAATTCTGAGGATGGATTAAAAAGGCCAGAGCTGAACTGTTTCATATCAAACATTTCGGACTTATTGGCCTTAATCGTAATTTGTCTGGCAGGGTCTTTAGATTTTTGCTATTCCTAAGGTTCGTAACTATAATCGAAAGGAGACGACTTTCGAGTTGCCTCTTTCTTCAATAATCGTTTCGAACCACATTCCATTCGAGAGCACCGCAGACGCCATGACGAAAAGGGCGTTGAGTATGGTACATCCAAATGGCTCTGATATTGGATGTTACGGCATCCCATTATCACCATCCCATCGACAAGGTAGCACACTTAGACAGCCTTGATAACCTCTTTGCATTTCTTACATAATGGCTTTGCCTTGCCACTATCTGGTCCAGATAGGTCCTTTTGGCTTCGTTGTCCATGTCCAAACTGTACCCGTATCAAGATAGTAGCAACTCTGTAAAATAGTTGCAATTCTTAATATAGCGGGCTCAGTTTGCCACACCAGATATCATGGTCGAACCAATTGTCATTGAGCATCTTACAAAGGAGTTCAACGGTTTCAAAGCCGTCGACGACCTTAACCTCATTGTCAAGAAAGGCACATTCATGGGTTTCCTCGGTCCCAATGGGGCGGGAAAGACCACTTCAATAAAGGTCCTGACAAACTTGCTCAAGGCTACCAGCGGGTCGGCTACGCTCAATGGCATCGATGTAACCCGCGATCCAAAAGAGGCTCTGGCACAGATTGGGGCGGTGGTGGAGACCCCGGAGTTCTATCCCTACCTGACGCCGAACGAAACGCTGAGCTACATGGGCGAGCTTCGAGGCATGACCACTGAGGATATCAGATCCCGATCCAAGGATGTTCTGGAGACCGTCAAGATGACCGAGTGGGCGGACAAGCGCATCGGCAAGTTCTCAAAAGGGATGAAGCAACGCATAGCCATCGCACAGGCCATCATACACGAACCCACGATAGTCATCCTCGATGAACCGACTTCCGGCCTTGATCCGCGCGGGATGTTCGAGGTCCGAGAAATATTAGTCGAGTTAAAGAAGCAGGATTACACCGTCTTCATGTCCTCGCACCTGCTCAATGAGGTCCAGGATGTTTGTGATGAGGTCGCCCTCATCAACCGAGGTAAGCTGCTCAAGAGCGGCCCGGTCCAAGAGCTCGTAGCCTCCAATGACCTGAGGAGGCTGGAGATCAAGGTTAAGCAGAAGGTCACTCCCGAGACGGTGGGCATGATCTCCAAGTTCGATAACGTGTCCGAACTGGAGCCTGCTGGAGAAAGCATCTTGGTCCTTTCGATGAAAGGCGGCGACGATGCCCAGATAGCCCTATTAAAGGAACTGTTAGGAATGAAGCTGGATGTCATAAGCTTCAAAGAATCGGGCGTCGCGCTTGAGAACCTGTACATGTCCCTCATCAAGGAGTCGAAGTGATCCCATGAACGAGACAGTCACGCAAGACAAGAAAAGAATCATCGCCAATCTTCCATCGGACATCGATCAGGTCCAAACAGTAGCGAAGTATGACGTTCTGAAATACCTGCGCAGCCGGCGTCTGTTTGGGATAATTGCCATCGAGGTTCTAGTACTTGTGCTGATCACCGCGCTCCCACCCCTGTTGGGCGATCAGTACCCCACGAACGCGGATGCTTTCATCAATCGCTATGCGAACTTTTCCAGCATCCTGGTGGTCATTGGCGCGACGCTCTTCGCCGGCGACGCCATCGTATCAGAGTTTCAGGAACGGACGGGCTACCTGCTCTTCCCCAGCCCTGTGAAGAGATCGTCCCTGCTGGTAGGCAAGTTCATCGCTTCAGTGGGGGCGATGTTCGTGGTCCTGGTAATCTACTATGGGGCGGCGTTGGTCCTCGGACTGGCCATAACCGGCGCTTTCTCCACGCTTGGGGCAGAATCAATGCTTTTGGCGATGCTGTATTCGGTGGCAGCGCTGGCCGTCGGTTACCTCATCAGTTCGGTCATGAAGGGTTCCACAGGATCGCTTATTCTCACATTTGCGTTGTTCTTGTTCATCTTCAGCATCATCAGCGGGGTACTGACCATCAGCAATGTGAACCCCTGGTTCATACTGTCGTTCGCAGGTAATACCATATTGGACATTACAGTGTCACCTTACCCGTCGGGCGGGTCGACCGGAGCGAGCGTCAGGGGCATGTCCATAACAAACTATGTCCCGGACGTAGGGACGTCGATTGCGGTCATGATCGTATACGCAGCCATAGCGTTGGGGATGGCTTACTACTTCTTCCAGAGGAGAGAGATGGCGGCGTAAAGATTTGGGGGAGGCATGAGATGAAATCGAAGATCCCTGTTAATTTTATTATCATAGCGTTGATATTATGTTTATTCGTAACGGTCTTCTCCAGTGCCGGTAGCGCCGCTGGAACCTCTGGTGGTATTGTTGGCAGCGTCGAAAGGAACGGGTTCAGAGGCGGAGCGGATACACCAATCGATAACGCCACCGTGACCTTGAGCAATGGCATGTCCACCATCACCAACAGCAGTGGCGGCTTCGAATTCAGCAATGTCTCGGAAGGCAACTACACCCTGACCGTGATCGATAAAGGTCGGACCGTACTTACCAAGGATGTAATGGTGACGGCCGGACAAACTCTGGACCTGGGCAATCTCAGTATAGGGGGAGGGATCTTCGGATTACTGTTCGTAGTCCTTATCCCTCTTGTCATTATCGTCGTCGTTGTAGTGATCGTAATATACTGGCTTCGTAAGCGTAAGAAAAGAAAGGAGAACGAATTGCTAAATCGGCAGCGGCAAGAGCAGCAAGAAACGGATCTTTACCGTTGAAGATAAGGACATCCGTCTGAACAAGGAACGCTCAGAAGATATCCAAAACGGTATCTGGCAGATCGGTTTGGATCGATATTCGAGCAAGGGGCGGATTGACCATAGCCGAGAAGATCGTCGAACGGCATGGCGGCTGCATTTGGATCGAATCAGGGGAGGGAAGGACGCTACGTTCTTTTTCACGATCCGAAGAAACGATCCCCCGTCACCATCAAGTTCGCGATTCTGAAAACATCCGAAACCGTTTTGTTGCTCGGCCCCAAATCACTCGACGCTCGTCCGCGGGTCTGTGTCTCACGCTTTCCTCCTAAGAACGTCTGGTTCATCCCGCGGCCGAGCCTAGCTCCGCATTTTCGATCGTGGGAAAGAGTGTCTATTAGAGGTTTTCCGACCTGCTGTGGGACGGGCCCTCCGGTACGCGGTGGTCTAGGCGATTTCGCTTGAATAATCAGAATGGCTTCCCCGGATCGAACTTCCTGCGCTTCTTGATCCGGTCCAGGAACTGCCCGTATGACCATGGATCACGAGTAAACTCGACCTCCTTCCCGCACCCCTCGCAGACCTTCGTGATGTACAAGCCTTCGCCCTCGAGGACGACTACGTTGAGGGTGCCGCACTCCGGAAAGGCGAGCTCGTCCCATTCCCTATTCACCTTCGGGTAATTACACGGATGCTATGAAGGACGAACGGATGATAGGCGTGGCGGGGAGAGGGGGTTGTGACCAATAGCACGGCCACCAACAAGTCGGACTCGATCATGTTTCGTCTCAGATCTTGATCGGTCCTCTTCGACGATCCTTCCGGGCTTCATCGTGTGTGGTGAAATCTTCTTAGAAAAGCCTCAGATTAAACATGGGTCATGAAGTAAACATCGGGGTTGATGAATGGCTGGATACGGTTCATCGGTCAATTTCCGCTATTAAGTTAGCTATGTTTTATTAATTCTCGGTAAGCACTTGGCGATTATGGAAGTTACCACTGAAACTGGTGATGGCTTGACCACTTTGATCTTATTGCCAGTGATCAGCGGTTACGATGGTACCCTGGAGCTGAAGGTACCAGTCCCCGTCCGCCTTTCATTGAGAGATGGTAACTTCTTGGCTGTAAATCGGGAGATGAGCCTTGAGGGGATTGGAGAACAATGGGAGGAGGCCTTGCAGATGTTCATGGACCTCTTTTTCAAACGGTTGATGACCAATGTTGCGTTGTATGGGGAAAAGCTTACGCCGAATGAAAGAGAACAACGAGATAATCTCCGAAAGACGATCCCTGGCTGGCAAAAACAATCGGAGCATGTCGCTCCCAACGAATTGGAAAACGTTCGAAGCGCCGTCGACTCCTCAAATAATGAACATAAACCTGCGGTGGATGTGCGATCACCACAGAGTAATCCATTATGACATGATCGAATTCAGGCGAAGGATGGGACCGTACAAGATCAGCGAGATCTGGTTTAGCGACGATGTCTACGATGTGAAGGACGTTGATGCAGTTCAATTCAGGAACAGTACTTTCTTCGGCGACAAGAAAGGATTCCTGAGAGAGGCGTCCACGACCTTGGTCTTGGACCTCGCCAGGTGCATCGACGAAATCTGGAACGGAATGAATGAGAATTGCCGCCATCAGATCAAGAATGCCCAAAAGGACAACATCAAGGTAAGGTTCAATGAAAGATTCGACGAATTTTATGAGATGAATCAGAACTTCCGGAAGAGCAGAGGGCTGCCGCCGGCGTTCATATCCTCTGAGGAGATGAAAAAGAACTACTTCCTGACCACGTACGAACTCAATGGAACCCTGATGGGGGGTATTCTTTCCATCAAGGACGATCGCCGAATTAGACTGTTGGTTTCATGCAGCAGCAGGGATATGGAGAGTGCAATCCCTCGATCCAAATATGGAAGAGGGAACAGGCTCGCGATATGGGAGATGATAAAATATGTTAAACAGGCGGGACCCGTGGAATATGATTTCGGTGGATACGCCATGGGTAAGCTCGGGGAAGAGCTGAAAGGGATAAACGAATTCAAGTTGGGCTTTGGGGGAACGATCTGTGACAGGTTCAGCTATTCCAAATGTTATTCCAAATCATTCAAGGTCGCCAGATCGCTCTATCTGGGCGCCATCGGTACGAAGGAGAGGATCGTGGCGTTAACGAATAGACAAAGATAACCAGACAGGTCAAGGATGAAGAAGGGCATTATTTCAGAATTTGCTCGCGCTCATCTCATTTGTTGAACCGTCACAGTCGACAGGAACCGGTAGACCATTGTATCAACACATGATGCGGGAAATACATTCACGATAGCCCCAGGAATATCGATCGCATTCCACGGGTACTATGTCATCACCTTCGCATCCCCCTTGACAACACTGGTGAGGTCGTGGTACTCTACAACGCTACACATTCCGAGGTCGACAGGACACCTGCCTTGAACGATTCGGCAAACGACAGCAACACATGGCAGAGGATGCCGAACGGCGTTGACACGGGGAGCTCGACGGATTGGCAGTTCGGACCAGGAACAAAAAGGTGCGGCTAATTGACCAATGACCTGACCTACTGTTTCTTCTTGTGCCCGACCAGATCCGCCCGGGTGATAATTCCGACGATCCTGTCTGCTCCATCAACGACCATAACAGCAGGAAATTGACGAATCAGCCTTATTACAGCGTCGTAGGACGTCGTCTTGGGCACGATGGGTGGCCACTCTAGGGCATCCTCGACGAGAAGCGTCTGATAGGGTTTCCTGAGTTCTAGGAGTCGTCTCTCTGTCATCAGGCCGAGATAACGATCGCTGTCGAACACCGGCATCTGTGAGAACCCTTGTTACGCATAGGCTCGTGGACGTCCTCGACCTTGTCGCCCTTCTTGATTTCATTGACGGTCATGTGCAGCCAGCACTCGTCCAGCTTCTTGAGTCCAGGGCGTCGAACAGTTTTGAGACGAGAGTATATCTAGGGTCTACTTTGTCGGTCTCAATCTTAACAAAGGTGAGATTGAGAAATGTGCACTAACTGCGATAACTCGGATTGATCGAGACCGACCTCCTTGCACAGCTTTCTTTTTATTTGGATGTCTTGTATCCTCGAATCAATCCCTCGAAATCTCCTATTAAATAAATATAAATACGACTTTTAATAATTATTACTCTGGTTAATATTATGGTGGATAACACATCGAGGGGGAAAGGAACATTAACTTTGCAAACGACCGATCCGGAAACTGGTGAAAAAACAACACTGGACACCAATGAAACTGAAGCTTTGCATAACAATATAATCGAAGGTATAAAATCAAAACTGAATGCTGCAAATAAGGACAGCAGTTGGGATCATGCAACACATGATTGGTAAAGATGATATTGAATTTTGACACATTATAGTATGTGTCAAAACATTTAATAATATTTAATATTTTAGAAATTAAAGATTAATGTTGAGAATATGCCCATAAGAGAAATGATAATTAAAGTTACTGAATGTTGTAACCTTAATTGTAATTACTGTGGTTTCTTTCTGTCTGAATCAAAAACAAAAAACCAAATTATGAATGACCAATGTCTTGAACAACTTTTAAAACAAATAGGGGGGTATTGTCGAGACAATGATTCGAAGAGGATATTATTGTCGTGGCATGGAGGCGAGCCTTTACTCGCTGGTCAAAGGTTTTATAAAAAAATATCATACTATCAAAAAAAATATATACCCGATGATGTAGAAATATGCAATAATATACAGACTAATCTTACATTATTAAATGAATCTTGGGTCGATTTATTATCTTCACTAAATTTTGAAATAAGATTCAGTTTAAATGGTCCAAGAGAAATAAATGATAAAAGTCGTATTTACACAAACGGAAAAGGAAGTTATTCCGATGTAATTAGAGGAATTGAATTATTAAAAAAGAAAAATATAGACTTAGGATGTCTTTGCGTAATAGATCCCTCTGCAAGTGGTAAATCGGTTTACGAGCACCTTGTATCCTTAGATATAAAAAAAATGGATTTTTTACCAATTCTTGGTACACATGATTTATCGACCATGAAAACAATCGATAATCGAGACTTCGGAGATTTCCTAATCGAAGCATTTGATGCGTGGTTTGACCAAGGAGATTCATCTATTGAAATTCGATGGTTTAATGATGTAATAAGAAAATATTTAGGTGGGCATGCGATTAAATGTATATTAAATACAAAGTGCTCAGATCATTTAACTATCGGTTTTGATGGAAAAATAAATACATGCGATTGTTTAAAAATATGTGGGGAAAAAATCTATTATACTGGATATAATATTTATAATACTCCTTTCAGTAAAATTGAAAATAGTAATTTATATATAAATCTACATTCCCAAAAAATTGCAAGTCCGACATGTAAAACATGTGAAGTTTTTAATTTGTGTAGTGGTGGATGTCTATCTTGGAGATATTCAGACAAAAAAAGGATGGTTCGGGGATGAAAGTATATATTGTAAGCCATTAATAAAGATATTTAATCATATTAGGAATAGAATAAAATATTATACATGAATCCTTGTAATAGATTTTCTCCGAGCCTGAAAAATATGCATAAACGCAATTCTGAGCCTGACCCAAAAATTGGAGAATCGAAGCGATGTCACTATCGCATACTTGATACTGACTATAACGTACCGTACCGTTCTTTGGTTCGGGTATCAGAATAGTGTTCAGCAGCTGTCCATCCCAATTCAGTATGCTCAGCTGTATGTTCTGACAACCACTTCAACGCTTCCAGCGTGATGTTGCCCGAGTGCCCGTAGATCACGATGTTGTCATATTCATCGGATTTCGGCTTCAATTCATACTCGGACGGCTCAACCCTCTCGAACTCGCAACCGTCCCTGATCATAAGACGGGCATTTTCAACTCGTAAATTGACACCGTGTCCGGACAAGAACAGGGACCTCATGATCCAACAACCTCCGGTGAAGATGCAGCATCTCGGTTAATGCAGTGACAATTTTCTTGCATAAAACACCAACACGGATATGGTTCTACAAGTATCTAAATAGTCGGTATTTCTCTATACTGGCTAATGATATTTGCTATAGCAAAAATGGGAATAATTTTACTAACCGTGCTATAGCATGACAGTGTCAAATGACTACTATATCTTATACCCCCGGGAGTGAGTGCGGGGGTTTCGACTTGAACCTTAGCATGTCCAAATCGAACTATCGAATTCCCCAAGAATGTCAAATCCATTTTCGATCGACCGATCTGGTCACAACGAGGGTCTGACCATCGTCACAGGTTCCAAGGTTGCGATCCAATCAATCCCTTCATCCGAATGCTTTATTCCGTCATACGGAATTATGTAGATTAACATTGGATGGATCACATGACCGATTCTAATGATTCAGGCGCTCCAAGCAACTGGACAGGTCCAACGATCTTCAACACCAACGAGGTCGTGATGAAGAAGCGGATACTTTCGCTAAGAGAGCACTACGACATCGAGGACCGTTCTGGAAACCGATTGGCAGAAGGAGAAGGGAACTTCATCCAGATTCCAGCCATTTTCCAAGTGAAAGATCCTCGCTCGAACACTCATCTCATGGAGATCGAAGGAAAGATCATCACCATCCACAAGCAGTTCACCATCAAGGATTACAATGGCGTTCCTTTAGGCACGATCAAAAAGAAGATTGTCAAACTCATCGGCCAGGAGTTCTGGATAGAGAAAGATGGTGCTGAAATAATGCGTATTTACGGTAACTTCGTCAACCACGATTACAGCATGGAAGTAAAAGGCCAGCAGGTTGCCAGTGTCCATCGCAAATGGGTCTCTATTAAGGACCAATTTGGCATTTCGATAATGGGCCCGGTCGATCCTCGGTTAGTGGTCGGCGCTACGATCGTCATCGAGCACATCATGGTGGAAGAGGAAAGAGAAAGGAAATGAGCTCCACCCGTTCGGCCTATTCTTCGCACTTGATACTTAGAGATAACAATTTGGTTAACATATTCCTGGAGAAGAAATAGGATGGGTCCACGAATTGATCTCGCCCATGCCAGAACGATCATCGCCCCTGATCAATAATCTAATAGCAACGATATAGGACACGTTCTGTGGCCATTTCCTCGCCATTCTTGAGGTGCAAACCGTTCCCCGGTTTCAGTGCCTTAGGGCGGTTTTGCACCTGAGTTCCCCAAGGGTATTGGTCTCCTCATCGCCCCGCTTCGAATATCTGTGAATGGCCAACCCGATCAACTCCTCTAGAAAAGTATTAATCGTTCCGCCACAAGAGAACTGTTATAACATTAGTATGGAGGTTGGGGAAATGAACGATTTGCTGAAGACAATTGAGACCAGGCGTTCGGTTCGCAAATTCAGGGAAGAGAATGTTCCAGACGACGTTGTACGTGAGCTATTGCATGTCGGCACACTAGCCCCAAACGGAGGTAATACCCAGGGGTTACGTTTCGTGGTAGTAAGGAACCGGGCAAAGATCGACCACTATGCCACCTTGGGCAGGGAGTTGTCCTTGGCTGGCTTAACGAAGGCAAGAGATGGTGTCTCGGATCCAATGAAGAATGCGGGCATGGACAATATGATCAAAATGCTGTCTAACCCGGCCCTTAACATCTTCTATTCCGCCCCCCTGGTGATATTTATCTTCACCGCCCCGGACGCCATCACGCCGGTGGAGGACGCCTCGCTAGCTGCGGAGAACATGATGCTGTATGCCCGTTCGCTGGGAATAGGGAGTTGCTGGATAGGTTTCGGCAAGGCGCTAGAGCATTCTCCGGAGTTCATGGCGGAGGCCGGTGTGCCGCCGGGGCATATGCTAGTCGCTCCGCTCGTCTTCGGATATCCGGCGATGACGGACATGGCACCTGTAAAGAGAGACGAACCCAAGGTTTTCAAGTGGATCGACTGAGCCACGGGCTCATCGGTCCATTTCCTCTCTTCTATCATCGTTGGGGCCTGGTATCTCCTTTTTTCGATCCATTCTCACGATCTTCTCCGCCATTTCCGGCCGTCCAAAAGTCACCTATGGCTCTTCGACCCACAACCTAGGAGTCAATTCCTTTTTGGGCATTATCCGGTACTCTTTGGTTGTTATGGTCAGGATCTTATCGGCCTCCTATTTGCGATAAAGCTTATGTCCTAAGTATTCCTGGAGAAAAGAATAGAATTGAAACGTTGTCATTATTGTCTTTTTGGAGCGTTTTTCTTTCCGAAGAAAATTGAAGTATTAGGGTGGCGGCTAATCTATCCTGACATAGGTAACACGTCAGCGCCATAGTGAAAGGACTTCTTTTAGAATGGAAATGTTACAAAATAATGTATTTTGTGAGATTTGCAGATTTTAATTTCAAAAGGCCTGGAGTTTTGTTCAATAACCTATTTTTGACCCATCAGGGACATTTTGTTTCAAGGTGAAGGTAGGTTTCATAAGGGATGGCATTCACTTGAAATCCTCGATTTCGATACTTTCCGATGCCTCGACGATCTTCTGAACCCTCCTCTCGCTCTCGTCCAATATCCTTTGGCACTGTTCGCGCAGGGCTGCCGCCCTCTCGTATATCACCAAGCTCGATTTGAGGTCCAGCTCCCCCTTCTCAAGGACCTTCACTAAAGACTCCAATTCCCTCATGGCCTCTTCGAAGCTCATTTCCTCGACCTTTCCATCTTCTGACACGTTCATCTACCCCTTTCTGGTCACTTCTGCTTCCAGAACTCCGTCCCTCATCACTATCCTCACAACGTCCCCTTCGTTCACATTGCCCACCGAACTAAGCACACTGCCATCGATGGATTGCAAAATGCTGTAACCCCTGCCGAGCACCCGCATGGGATCCAATCCGTCCAATGATGCCTGCAGGGCCTTCAGGCGGCCAGCGTCCGAGTCTAGCCTCCGTCGGATGTGGTGTTCGAGGTCACCGCTCAGCTCGTCCAGCCGCATCCCGTGCTGTTCGATCTCACTTAGCACGATTCTTGGAGAGAACGCTCTTTCTATCGTTGCCAATCGTCGGCGCATGCTCTCCAGTGGTGCCTTCAGCCCCATCTGTGCCCGTACGAGCAGGGTCATAAGGTTCCTCTCCTCGTCCTCACGGTCAGGGAGGACCAGTTCGGCCGCGGCGGACGGGGTGGGGGCACGAAGGTCCGCCACGAGATCGGATATGGTCAGGTCCGTCTCGTGACCTACCGCGGACACCACCGGCGCCTTGGATGCAAATATGGCTCTCGCAACCGCCTCCTCGTTGAAGGCCCATAGATCTTCGAGCGAACCACCGCCCCTTCCCACGATCATCACGTCCACGCCGGCCTCGTTCAAAAGACAGATGCCCTTTACGATGCTGGCGCCCGCTCCCTCGCCTTGTACCAGCGCTGGGGCCAGCAAGATGTCGGCAGGGAATCTCCTGGCGGTGACGGTCAGGATGTCCCTGATAGCCGCCCCGGTGGGAGAGGTCACCACTCCGATCCGGTTAGGATAGTGGGGTAGGGGACGTTTCCTGGATACCTCGAACAACCCCTCCGCGTCCAATTTCTTCTTCAAGGCCTCGAAGGCCAGGTGCAGTTCGCCCAAACCCTGCGACCGCACATCCTGTACGTTGAACTGGTATCCGCCCTTGGGAATGTAAACGCTCATGGACCCCAAGGCCAGGATCTTCATGTTCTCCTCGATCTCCAAGGACACCTTGCAACGGGCGTATCTGAAGAACGTACACTTGATCTCGCTCCTCTCGTCCTTGAGCGTGAAATAATAGTGACCGGAACCGTGCTTAGTGAGATTGGACACCTCGCCTGATACCCACACGTCCGTGAGTTCCTTACATGACTCCAGCAGGTTCTTTGCGATGGTGTTCAGCTGAGTGACCGTTATCGTCACGAAGTTCTCGTTCTTGGTGCCGCTCACATCTTTCGCCCCGGAATGATAGCCTGGTCTGTACTCACTTGCTTTTTAATGGACATGAACCATATCATCTGATATTAGTTCTATGTGCGTCGCGGATGTCTTGCAAAAGTATGTCTCGATGTGATCGATGATATTGACGAACATACTCTGTCCGTCTATCCACTTCTAAAAGCCGAACTAACTCATTTGTTCTTTACAGGCCGTTTCGTCTCGAGCTTTGAGATGCGCCGGCTCACCTCCGGGTACGCCCTGACCGCCTGCAGGATGACGTCGGAACGGTTGCGGAACGCCCCGGCATCCGCTATCTCGTCGAGGACTCTCACCAGTTCGATCGGCATCTGCAGGCTGACCACTGTCGTGTTCTTGCCCCGTCGGTTCCCTTTTCCGGTCTTATGGTTAACAACGGGGGACGTTGCCATTGGTGTAAGGGACTGTAACAAGTTCTCTCGGATCGAGATGGCGCCTTTCTCTTCTTCAGCGGGCGTCGATCGTAGACGCTTACGGGATCACCAATTAAGGGTTCCGTCATTTCGTTCCTTTCCTCAATAACCTCCCCCACTACCTTCGAGCGTTCTTTCTTCCCGCCGTTCTTAGGAACCTTTGTTTTTCCAAAATAATGACTTGTTCTCATAGCGATATGAATAGCGTATTACATTAATAAGACCATTGTATTACATTTAATACCGATCCAAACTTTTCTTGCATTATGTTTTATGGCGGTTAATGGCTCAGGAATATCGTTTTCCAATCCCTCTCGACCGCTGTACAGATCGATATGAATTCTAAAACACATAGATTATCGAAAAACACGGTTTAATTGGAGCGAAACCGATGGACCCGGTTCATTCTGGTATTGAGCAAGTGAAAATCTCCTATGATCGCTGAATCCTGAAAAGGATTGATCGACTTCACAAGATCATCACAACTGAATGACCTTTTTTCCAGTAAAGTGTTGTAATTTTAATGAAGGGCAAACCTCAGTTCAGTAAAGGTTTCTTCGTATCCTAGCATCGATCCTCTCACATATCTGCTCGATCGAAGAACTAAATCCGTTTCCCCGTTGTGTCTTGATGAAGAACGGAGTTCTGCGTACAATCCATTTACAAATGGGACCATCAAAAATAGAAACAAAGGGCCAAATGTGATACAATTTTCCCCAGAACCAATCGAGGATCGGTCCCTCAAGAGGCATCGACCTATCTTGTTATTAAGAAATACGTCAATTGTTATTAAATAATGGTTAATGACCCTATTTATGGCAAATACGGGGGGAATACCTATGTATATAAATGTTGTTATTATTTTCCAATCCCCGTCCTTTGATTCTGGAGCACGATATAGGGGATAATTATGATGAATGCCGCGGAAAGAAATAATTTGACCTCTACGATGAAAAAGGCCAATATTTGAAGGGTGTTTATACTATAGAAACATCGTAATATTGCATTTATCCCATTTATTATTCCTATTTAACAATATTTACTTGCGACTCTCCATTTAGAGGGGGTAAAGGAGGAAGTTGCAACCCCCTAGTGTAGGGTCTGCACCATTTCTATCTTCGGGCCGGAAATGGACCGGGATCAAAAGATCGGGCGATTCATAAAGCGTTCTTCATAGGCCATCAAGAGGAATAATATAGAAGGATGGCGAACTACGTCTTTGTAAGATGATACTACTCTACAGCAAAAGATAGGCCGGGATTCGTTACGCCCCTCAAATCCCTTCAAAGAACTTGAAACCGTATGATCAGAACGGTATCGTTCACTAGCTTATAGTGCTCGGAAGGGAAGCAGGCAGAACGGAAGAAAGAACGAGAACTGATCACCTGACGATACCAGAGGTCGATGGATCCGTCATGATGACGTCCCCGAAGCAAATGATGGGAATGTAGTGAAATGGCGATTCCCAATGGTTCTCTTAAAACAGGACCACCAAGGAAGATCTGGAAAAATTCGCGAATGATATTGGCCCTAGGACCTTCTACAAAGATGGCTTGATTCAATGAATCGTTCTTAAGAAAAAGGATCCGAAATTCTGTCGGTTTTTGATGCGTCAAGGTCTCGTCACCGAAGAGACGGAAGCTGCGCTACGAACGATAACGAGTTCTCCGCGCCGCTGTGCGTCGAAGAACCGAGTTGCCTCAACGCCAAACTGTCTTGCTTCCCGGAACAGGGCAGCCAGATCGCTCTGTACCGCCCCCGTACCAGAACCGGAACATGGGGTAAACGCTGGCAAGTGTAGTGGGCCCAAGGAGATGTGGGCCACAGGAGATCACTGGCTCCGGCGATTTGGGTAAAAATTTTCGAGTCAAGAAGTTTAGCGGGATATCCTTACACTTGGCAAGGCCGGACTCGCATGGGTCACGAGCATCTTGCATCTCGCATTGTCGAGCAGCTGCGACACGCCCAGGTGCATCTTCGTCATATCGTCCACCGTCAGCCCGCAGTACCTTCTCGTCTGCGTTTCCGACGTGTGCCCGAGAGCTTCCACAAGAACCGGCATGTTGTCCGAGTCCGATTGGATGACGAACCTCGCACCCGACCGTCTCAACGTGTGGTTCCCGATCGAGCGGATGATCCCCGCCCTCTCGGCCGTCCGGTGCACGATCCTGTCTATGCCCGTCCCGGCCTCCGAATACGGGTAGAGCTTCTTGCCCTCCCTCCACAATAGGTAGGAGTCCGGCACCTTCACCGATGGGTCTAATTCCTGGGCCTCCGCGATGATCCTCTCGCGCTCCATCTCCCATTCTTGCATCACCATCAGGGTTTCCGGTGCGAACGCCAAGGAGCGCCACTTGCCGGCGCCGTGTCCCTTGCCCCTCGCCTCCAGTACCCCCTGGAACACATCCTGGACCGTAAGACGTACCACTTCGCATCGTCGCATCATCAACCGGAGCTCGAGGTGAACGACCGGTCTTTCCACGCCGCGGGCCGCATCTATCAGCGCCACCGCTTCGTCGATCGACATCCAATCCACCTTTACCCGGTTGTCGGCCGGCCAGCTTATCATCATCCTCTCGACGACGTTGTTCTTGTAGAACTTGAGCCAGCCGCTCAGGATCGAGACGAGCCACTGGACCGTCCTGGGACGGAGATGGCCATACAGTTCTGTCCTGATGTAGTCCACCTCCTCCTCCCGAATCTTCGCCGGGGTGAATTTCATCCCCGCCGCGTCCAATGCCTCGATCATCCGGTGAAGCTCCCGCCGATACTGTTCCGTTGTCGTTTTCTTTCCTCGGCCGCGTTTCTCCAAAGCGGCCAAATAGGTTTCCGTTAGTGCGTAGAGATAATGCCTTTGATCTGGCTTCATCTCGAAATGTGCAAGCGCGTTCTGATTTTAATATAACTCCCGTGCGAACCATTCAAACCATCTCCTTTTGCTGCTCTCTAAGAAGTTTCCTCCAGTCCCTGCGCTCACGGAGTAGACGGTTATACTCGGTCATGACGTTCGGCGAGCGCTGGGCCGCCGCCCATGAATCGTAAATTTTGATGGCCTGTCTCTTAATCCTCAATAGATTCGAGTCACACTCGATGATAGACGCCTCGATCTGCGATGTGGACAATGGAGGATCGAATGATTTCGAGACCATCCTCAAGCCCCCTTCGTCTCGGCCGGGCCCTTTTTGTCCTTCGGGACCCCTATGCCATACTTCGTGTTCTGAGCCTGTCCCGCCTTCAACGCCTCCTCCCGACGAGCCATGACCTCGTCGAGATCCTGCATGAACATCTCCATCGGTTGTTTTGGGTTGAACCTCATCTCAATCTCCCCGCCGGTGCTAGCCGTGAAGATGGTGAGCTTCACCCGGTTGTTGTTCGCTGTACTAGCGTTAATCGCCTCGGCCAACTCCTTCACGGCATTGGCCAAGCTCTGCGTCGATGTCTCTTCCATGATAATTCCTTCGTTTCTGATCAAAATGAGTTTCCCGATCGCATTCGACTCAGACGTCGAGCTGTAATAGGGATGGGCCGGCCCGATGGTGGGGAAGTTGGAGAACTCAAACTGGATCTCTGGGCCGGCCGGTCAGATGAAATCATTGCTGACGCGCCCCCTTGGACCTCTTGGCGATGATGGGTTCATACTTTATCTCGAACCGGTCGCAAAGAGCCCGCTCGATGACCTCGGTCTTGTCCTTGGCCGAGCCCGATCTGACCGACTCATCGATATGTGCTGCCAGTTCAGGTCTCAGCCTACAGGATATTGCAGGGGTTGTCATCATTCTTGGGACACAAGTGGGGTATATAGTCCTTCTTGTATCACAAGTGAAAGTGAACTTGTACGGCCAAAGGGGGAATTATTATCTATGACGATGATATTCAAGTGTATGACAAGAGGGATACCATGCCAAGAAAGAAGATGGCGCCAAGCGATAAGATGAACATAAGGGCACCTCCCGTCCTACAGCAGGAGGTCATTGACCTTCTCCTCACTGGAAAGTCGGATTATCGCGATTTCTCGGATTTTGTCATCGGGGCTCTCAGGAAAGAAGTTGAATTCCAGAAGAGGAAGATCGCCGGGCTCACCGGAGGCTACGAGGCGACGATCCAGCCCCCAGCACGTCCATAGCCTCCTCCATCGCTTTCTTCACAATCCGATCAACGGCGGTCCTTTGTTCCGCCGTTGCCCAGGAGGGCAGATCGTAAGACAGCTTCAGCTTGTTTAAGTTTGACTTCTCCATTGTATCCCTCCTCCGCTCCCACCTTATCGGGGGTCTTAGGGGTTGCGGGGAGAGGGGAGCGAAAGTGAAATAATAGGCGACAAGGACAGGAATTCAACTCGACTTTAGGACCGAAGTCGTTGGATCCTCAATTATTTCCTTTAGCCTGTCAATTGAAATCATTCCCTTTTCTAAACACTCCCTCCGAGAATCCTGAAAGTTTTTGATAACTTCAAGCCCTCTGAATGCGTCAGAAAAATGTTCAAAAGCTGCCCCCCAGGCGTCTTGATCCATCTGATGAGCCTAATGCATGATCTGTAATTTTACCTTTTAAATCGAATGTGATAATATTTGGTCCAAGCCTCAACATCATCAGTAAGATCTTGCGTTGAATTATCACGCCTAATATAGGTCCTTTTAATCTGGGGTGAATTACTATTCTTCTTTATTAGATAGGCTGGATCATCACCGCGAGGTACGTCAATCCTGAGAACATCTTTTTCCTCAACCTTGATAATATTCAATCCCAATCGAATAGAAATTATCCTACCATCAGTGAAAGAATTATCAACTTTATCTAAAAGGGCTCGCCTGAAGCCATCTTGATTTTGATCTTTCTTAAGTCTCGAATAATCTCCTTCAAGTCCTCCAATTGTTCTGTCGTCTAAAACCCCTATGTAAAGCCGACCACCTTCGGTATTCCAGAATGCGGCTATCGTTTTCAAACAGGCGAATGTAATATCATACTTGTCCACGTCTGAAGGTCCGTTTATGATTTGAATGAAGCCCGCCTTGAACTCAACCTGAGATCCCTCCTGATTAGAAAGGTCAGCTTCTAGTTCTCTAACAAGTTTATCATACGGGGGCTCCGGACCAGGCCCATTGCTACCTTTGCCGAGTCCAATTTTCAAAGCTTGCATGCTGGTTCTGATGTCTTCCTTTGTCGCCCCGCCGACTCCAGGCAGGGGACAAATGAACACTTTCGAGTTATTGAATACAGAATTGACGTTTTCGTTGAAACCGTAAACTAGTTTCCAATCTCTTCTCGACGTTGTTTCTAACATTTTTGTCAGTGGCTTCTTGTATACAAACAGCAGGATGTCTGGGTTATGGGTTTTTATCGCGTTTAGAACCCTAGTCATGCCATATCGATATTGAGAATCGGTAGGTTCATCCCCTTTCTCTCCTGGCTTCTTAACGATGTCGATTATCCCATATCCATAGCCTAGCAAGTGGTCGTCTTCATGATCCCCGATCGGAACCTTTAAAATGTCGTATTTATCAAGCAGACTCCAAAATGATTTTCCTTGCTGACCTTGGAAGTAGTGTCCAACTTTCACGCTGACTGGGGCAGGTCTTTTTCCGATGATTAACATTTTGAGCTTTCGACTGGTGAGAGAGTTTGCATCTGGGAGAATGTCCAATAGGGTCTCAAAATCTCCATCTCCTTCGTTCATCGTTATTCTGAAGTTCGAGCCCATGCAGACTGGAAGAGTTTGACTAATCATAAAGATAATTGATTGCTTTATTCTCCTATGTTCGTGTATATCTGCCCCTCGCCCACCCCAGGCTCGAACTGCTGACGACTCCGATTCCCTTGGTCGTATTCCGTTTCTCCAGCAGCTCTATCATGCGACTTCTCCGTTCTTCCTGATTCCGACTCCATTCCCCATACCTTTCGGGATTTCTTTTGATGGCTGTTATCAGTATCGCTCCGGACCATCTTCCGAGCATATAGTCCTCCAATTCATCCGGCGTGAACAGCTGTCTGCGTTCCCAGCTCTCCTCGGGAGTTAGTTTGGGTTTTATTGTTTGATTCGGTTTCTTCCAATGCCATGAGCTAACATCATCTTCAGATTCTGTTTAATCCAGGCCACAAACAACATCCTCTGTCCTTTCGACGTTTATGCGGATTGTAATTAGATTAGGTCCAGAATTTACCTCAGGGGTGATTGGATCACTTGAATTTTCCATTATTTCAGCCAATGGATGCTCGCCGTCACCCAATCGCGTCTTTTTTTTCGAAAATCGTTTCAACGCCCCCTCTCCGCCATCTTTTCCCAGGTGGCCGCTTCTTTCTTCCTCCGCTCTTTTTTCAGCTCGGCATCCTTTTTCATCTGCAGCGTGGCCTCACGCAGCTCAGCGGCATCCCTCTGCTCTTGTTCGACCACTTTCACCGCTATGTCCGGTCTTAGCTCGGAGAGGATCGCATGGTATTCTTCCGGATACTCATTACGCAAGCTATGGTACGCTATCCCCTCGGCAAAATGTCTGGCTCCCCTTATGACGTACATCTCGATCGACATCAGATCGTGGATGTAGCTGATGTTCTCCCGATAGGGACCGCGGACCTTGCTTCTGACGTACTCTGAAAGGATGTCGTCCAGCGTTCGGCCCATCCAGTAATGATAATCGTCCGCCAGATGATCCCACTTGCCCAGCTTTTTGTCAGTCATTCGTCATCACCCATCTTGTCAATATCATACATTAAGGATCTTCCTCACTCTGTTCTTCATATCGTCGGCCGCCCTGATCTCGGTGGATGGATCCCGATTTGGGTCCAGTTCGTCATCTTCATCATTTTCCACGAGGACGATTCTCTTTAGCTTATCCCCATAGGTCTCCTCGAAGACCATTATGGCCAGTTCGGCCGCGGTCTTGCTGTCTGGCGGATAATCTGAGGACAACGCTAACCAGCATCTTCCTTCGGGGCAGAGCATCCCGATGAATCCTGTTCCTTCCCTGTGGATGCGTATCTCCGCCTTTTTACCGCCTTTGAGCTCGGCCTCGAAGATCATTTCGGCTGCGGCCTTGACAATCGAGGATTCGGTCTCAGGTGATTCCGGCAGTTCCTCGATCACTCTGATGTCCTCGATGAGGTCCCCAAGACTCTCACCATCATGTCCCACCTCCACTAGGTATCGTATCTGCGTGGCGAGCTCCAACCCGTACCTGGCGTACTTGGTGCCCCTTGTGGACTCCTTGACGGCCTCCACCTCTTTCAGGATGTTCTGGGCCGCCCCTGCGATCTTTGGTAGCCTATCTGTCCAATCGGGCGGATCATCGGTCACCACCTTTCGGGCCAATCCCAATGGAAGGCATCTTGCATACTCCGGTTCTTCATCCTTGGGATTGGGATCCGATGCCCTGCGCCACACTCCGCCGCCCTCGTACACCATCCCCTTTAGCTCGAGCTTATCCCTCAGCCGCTCGTTCTCCGCCCTCAGTTCCTTGATCTGCGACCTCTTCTTCGACATCTACTTGCTCCTCCTCGGTACCTTCTTC